>Ga0255353_1000259_pt1 | contig 34491 bp, 22 predicted proteins | sample HBST25metaG_FD_189941 | JGI IMG/M metagenome (GOLD analysis project Ga0255353, IMG submission 189941) | Peat soil microbial communities from Stordalen Mire, Sweden - H.B.S.T25 | ecosystem: Environmental > Terrestrial > Soil > Wetlands > Peat | place: Sweden: Norrbotten County, Stordalen Mire...
CTGGTATGATGACAACAGGCCGTAGCGGCCTTTTCAGCCCGCGCGGGCGGTTAGCTCAGTTGGTTAGAGCGCCTGCCTTACAAGCAGGAAGTCCGGGGTTCGAGTCCCTGACCGCCCACCACGACTTTGTTCAAGAACTCCAATGACACCCATATAGCTACAGAAAGCTCCAGCTATAGCTAGAGCTTTCATAGTTTCCGAATATTATTTTGCCAAACTGCTACCTATGACGGTTGCAGACTTCTTTGCGCGAGGCCGGGGCGGGTGGCTCGTGTGAACGCCTGGCAATTCCATGTTCTGAGCGTTCTCGGCTGTGCGCAAGTGGTTTTCCATTTGCTTTCGCGCCTCAACGGGGTCACGTGCGCGGATCGCGCGGTAAATCTCTCGATGCATCCCCGCCATTTCACGCAGGTAGTCCGCGCGTTCCACGGTCTTGCGCCGCTTTTCGTACATCGCCGTGGTGATGGTCTCGATGAGGGCAGCCAGAATTGGATTGCCTGAAGCCTTGGCAATGATGCGGTGAAACAGGACATCATGCACGAGGAAATCCGCAGGGCTATCCGCGATGGCGTACATCTCGGCAACCTCCTCGGCCAATGCCGCGTAATGTTCTTCCTTGCCCCGTTCGGCGGCGAGAGCGGCAAGGCTGCTTTCAATAATCAACCGAGCCTCAAACATCTGCCAGAATTGGAAGCCATAGAGCGCGCCCATCAGGCCGAGCGAGGCCTTGCTGAATTCAGCCGGGCCATCCTTGATGAAGGTTCCCACTCCGTGCCGCACCTTCATCACCCCCATCGCAACAAGGTAGCCAATGCCGGTGCGAACACTGGCGCGGCTTATCTTGAGTGTGCGAGCAAGCACTCGTTCTGGAGGGATTCTGTCGCCCGGCTGCAGTTCGCCCGCTTCCAGGAGGGCGCGGATGTGGTTGACCACTTGCTTGGTCCGATCGGTGTCGGGCGCATCCAGTCTTGGGCGTGCCATAATGGATGATGTTCCAATCTTTCTGCGGAGAATACGAACCAATCAAGATTAGCACCGATGGAAGTTTTCGCGCTTTTTCCTTTTCAGATTGGCAACATTTAGGGTCTACGTGTATGCTGGTGGTCAGACCTCTCCATTCAGGCCACGCTGCCGTTTGCGAGGCAGAGTGCTAAGGGAATCTAATGAATCGCAGGTCGAAAATTGCGAACTTCCACTATCTTCTATGAGGAGCAGGAGTAAACAGCCGATGAGCAATGGACTGAATATCATCAAGGATGCGGAGCTGGATTTTCTTTCGCTGGGCGCGCTGGTGCACAGGCTTGATCCGGGAATCATTCCCTTCCGCAAGGCCACTGAGTGCAAGATTCATGTCAGTGGCGGCGAATTCAATGTGGCCGCCAACCTTTCAGACTGTTTCGGTTTGAAGACGGCAATCGTTTCGGCCATGTCTGACTATCCCATCGGCGACCTGATTGCCGAGCGCGTCCGCGCCATGGGAGTGAAGCCGTTTTACAAGCACTTCAAGCACAACGGCGTCACAGGACCCAATATGGCGGCGGTGTACAGCGACCGGGGTTACGGTTTGCGCCCTCCTGTGGTCTTCTACAACCGGTCCAACGAGGCTGCTGCGCAACTGAAGCCAGGAGATTTCGACTGGAAGGCGATCTTTGCCGGTGGCGTGCGCTGGGTGCACTGCGGCGGACTCTTTGCGGCGCTTTCGCCGACCACTGCGGCACTAGCCGCGGAAATGATGAGGGAAGCCAAGGCTGCTGGAGCGGTGACTTCGTTCGATTTGAATTTCCGCGAGAAGCTGTGGAATATTCAGGGCGGCGCTGAGCGCGCGGTCGAGACCATTGGCCGCATTGTAGAGAACGTGGATGTGCTGGTGGGCAACGAAGAGGATCTGCAAAAGGGACTGGGCATTCCAGGGCCGGAAGTCGCGGCAAAATCGAAGCTGGATCCCAGCGTCTTCTTCGGTATGATCGCCAACGTTGTGAAGAAGCATCCGCAGGCGAAAGTGGTGGCTACAACTCTGCGCGAGGTCCACTCCACCAATCGGCATAGCTGGAGCGCGGTGGCATGGGTCAATGGAAAAACCTACACTGCCCCGACGGCCGAGCTGGAGGTAGTGGATCGCGTGGGAGGCGGAGACGGCTTTGCGGCCGGATTTATCTATGGCCTGCTCAGCGGCGAAACTCCTGAAGAAGCTCTCAAGCTGGGATGGGCGCATGGCGCGCTGTTGACCACGTTCCCCGGCGACACAACCATGGCAACCTTGGATCAGGTGCGCGCATTTGCCAAGGGCGGATCGGCGCGCATTCAGCGGTAGCAACAATTTCAAATCGAGTTTGGAGATAGTATGCCGGAAGCATCATGTGATATCGGCCTCATCGGCCTTGCCGTCATGGGACAAAACCTTGTCCTCAACATGAACGATCACGGCTTCAAAGTAGCCGTTTTCAACCGCACCGTTTCCAAAGTGGACGAGTTCCTGGCAAACGAAGCGAAAGGAACCAAGGTTGTTGGAGCACACTCCATCGAAGAATTAGCCCGGCTGCTCAAGCGGCCGCGGCGCGTCATGCTGATGGTCAAAGCCGGCACCAGCGTCGACCAGACGATCGACCACGTGCTGCCCTATCTTGAGGCGGGCGATATCATCATCGACGGCGGTAACTCGCTGTTTACCGACTCCAATCGCCGGACCAAAGATCTGGCGGCAAAAGGCATCCTGTTTATCGGTACCGGAGTCTCCGGTGGCGAAGAGGGCGCGCGCTTCGGCCCTTCGATCATGCCCGGCGGCAATCCTGCCGCGTGGCCGCATGTGAAGGATATCTTCCAGGCTATCGCCGCCAAGGTCGAAGACGGAACCCCCTGCTGCGACTGGGTGGGCGAAGACGGCGCCGGTCACTTCGTCAAGATGGTTCACAACGGCATCGAATATGGCGATATGCAATTGATCTGCGAGGCATACGATCTGTTGCAGCGCGGGCTCGGCCTGAACGCTGACGAGCTGCACACCGTTTTTGCCGAATGGAACAAGGGCGAGCTTGATAGTTACCTGATTGAAATTTCCAGCCAGATTTTTGCGAAAAAGGATGACGACGGAAAACCGATCGTCGACAAGATTCTCGACACGGCCGGCCAGAAAGGCACGGGCAAGTGGACAGTCTTCAGCTCGCTCGACCTCGGCCAGCCCGTAACTCTGATCGGTGAGTCTGTCTTTGCGCGTTGCCTGTCGGCACTGAAAGAAGAACGCGTTGCCGCGTCGAAGATCCTTGCGGGACCCGTTGCGAAGACGGTCCCCGGCGGCCGCGATCAATTCATCGAGGATGTACGCCGGGCGCTTTACTGCTCCAAAATTGTCTCTTATGCGCAAGGCTATATGTTACTCAAGGCTGCCGCCCAGGAACATGGATGGAAGCTGAATATGGGCGGCATCGCGCTGATGTGGCGAGGCGGCTGCATCATTCGGAGCCAGTTCCTCGGCAAGATCAAAGAAGCTTACGACAAGAAACCCGCGCCGGAGAATCTGCTGCTCGACAATTTCTTTTCCGCAGCGATCAGCGGTTACCAGGCTTCGTGGCGCACGGCCCTGGTTCATGCCATCGAGCTGGGCGTGCCCACCCCGGCATTCTCCACCGCGCTCGCGTTCTTTGACGGCTATCGCACGGCGCGCCTGCCCGCTAATTTACTGCAAGCGCAGCGCGACTTTTTCGGCGCGCACACTTATGAGCGGACCGACAAGCCACGCGGCGAGTACTTCCACACGAACTGGACTGGCCACGGAGGCCGGGTTTCGTCGTCAACTTACACTGTTTAGTTTCTTACTAGGTTTCTGACAACTTGAAGTTGTACCAAAGCTGGGTGCCCCAGGTCCCGATTTTGGGACCTGGGATAGCACGAGACTCAAGGAACAAAATCATGTTGTCAGATATCTAGCGTCATGGTCTAACTTAGCAGGCAACGTAAGTTGCCTGCTATTTTTTCATGAGTTGCAAAGGGTCCCAGTTATCCGCGCCGCGAAGAAAGATAGAAGGCGCAAACTGTTTAGCTTGTTCCTGAGTTAGAAAATGAGTATGCGGATCGCGCTGGTCGGACTGCGCGCCGGGACCGGTTGAGTTATATTCGGCATAGAACACGGTTTCGATTGAATGTGTCTCTCCCGGATGCCATTCGCGCCAGCCAGCCGGATCGATGTAACTTCCCATCTCCGTATTAAGGAAAATCACCGTGGCATAAGGACGCCATGGCCGGCCCAGATAGACAGGCTTGGTTACACCTGGATCGGCAATGAGCTTGCACTGGTTGAGCACAAAGCCGGAGTCTTCCTGTGGATAGTGTTTTGACTGAGCCGTGATGAATCCGCCGTCATGCGCGGTGCTGTGAATCTCGCAACGATCAAAGACAGCTTTGCCGTCTCCGAAGATAAAATCGACATTTCCCGCAATATAGCAATCAGAAAAATACTGTCGCGCCGGTATGCAGTTTTGCCCATCTGGAGAGCAGTTGCGACTACCCGCATAAACGGTGTCCTGATTGCCCAGTAGGCGCACATTGTGGAAAATGGCGCGGTCGCCGGTTACCCGCAGCGCCAGAGCCTGAGAGCCAGCCGGGAGCTGCGGATGCGTGGCGTTGAAATCGTTCTCGAAGGTAATGTTCTCAGCAAAGAAATTGTCGGCCGTCGCATTCACGGTGGCGGAGTGGAGTGTTCCGCCATTCGCTCCCGAGCTGCGATCATTCACTACAACAGTTTTGGACGCATCGCCGTTGGCGCTCCGCAGACGGATATTGGGCTTGTCTATAGTCAGCACTTCGCGATAGGTTCCGGGAGCCACCAGCACCAGAGCTCCGTCTTTTGGAGCCGCATCAAGCGCGCGCTGGATGGAGTAAAAATCGCCTGTGCCGTCGACCGCGACATACAAGGTCTCATCTTCGGGAAGAACCGTCCCTGCCATCTCTGGAGCCGTCGCAAGAGTTGGGAAGGGAACAAAACGCGATTCGCAGGCCAGCGGCACGCCGGGTGTTGAGCCGGGAGTCTGCTGTGCGGTTGCATCGTCTCCACTCGGCTCCAGATTTCCGCGCTTGCTGCCGATAACAATTTCCGCGTCCTTAACTAACATGGAAGAGTGTGCTTGATCGTCGGCAAAGACATTGTCTAGTTTCAATCCGAGCTTGTGCTGTGAGTCAAGTCCGAGAAACGTATAACTCCCCGCTGTCAGCACGTGAACGTTTTCGAGCGTGACGTCTCGATATACAGGAAGCTGGTCCCCGGTAAAGGTAGTGTAGAGTGGCGTAAAGACAAGCGGGTTCTTCGTGTCGCGAATGCAAACGTCGCGATAAAGCAGGTCATGCACCAGGCCGCCACGGCTGCGGTCGGACTTGATGCGAATGCCGTTGTCAGCGCCGTCGATCGTCAGATCGTCAACCAGCATATGATCTACACCGCCGCTGGTTCCGCTGCCGATAGACATACCGTGGCCGGTATAGAAGTGGTTATGCAGGATGGAGATGTTCGAGGACGGCCCGGCCTTGCCTGACTTAACCGCGACGTCGTCGTCTCCGGTATGAATGGAACAATAGGCAATGGTCACGTTGCGCGATGAGCCGGGATCGATACCGTCGGTGTTGCGGGCCGTCTTGGGTGTCATGATCTTCACGCCCCACGCGGTGAAACCGTCCGTCTCGTTCACGCCTACATGAAAATTCGGTGAGTTCCGCAGCGTGATCTTATACATGGTGAAATCATCTGCGTGACGCAATACAATCATCACCGGCACGTTCTGCTGTTTATCGGTAATCTTTGCTTCGTGCGCCAAGTCCCACCATGTCACATCCTGCCCCAGCAACTTGGCGCCACCCCGACCGTCGATGGAGCCAAGGCCCATGATGCCGCCGCCCTTTGCTCCATCGCCCAGAATCAACGGTTTGCATCCGTGCCCATGTTCGCTGATTATGCCGCAACTGCCGGGCGCCAGATCATACAGGCGCGGATCACGCGAAGCCACCAGCGCGGTGTAGGCATCCACCACCAGAGTTACTCCGGCGCGCAAAGCGATAGGGCCGGTCAGAAATACATTCTTCTGTCCGTTGGTGTGTAGCACAACAGCCTTGCCTGCGGCGCAACTGTCGATAGCGTGCTGGATGCGCTCGGTGTCCAGCTTTTGCTCATCTTCAGGCGCAATTACGCCGTGTTCAGCCGCGATGCCAGCATTCAAGGTGACGCAGGCAGAGGGGATATGTGGTTCGGTGACCTTGCGCGTGTCCTGAGCAGACAGGGTAAGAGCAAAACATAACAACGACGAAACGGAGATAGAAAATCTGAAAGCTGAACGCATAAGTCTCCTATTGGAAGAACAGTGGGTTGTGCTAATTCTTGTGAGCGGCATCGGTCTTACTGCTCGATGGCGCGGGCTTCGCCTTCGGTAGTTCGCGCGGAACCTGCGCGAGAATCCATTGGACGAGTTCTTTGCCAGCGGCGAAGTTGTCATACTCGGCAGGAAGCTTCCGGCCATCGGTGTATTCGTTGTAGAGCCATGGATCGACCGTGGCAAAGACGGTTCCTTTGCCGTAATGCGCCGTGGCCATCAGAATGTCTCCGTGATCGCGAAGAACTGCCGTGACCGGAGGCTTCGCTGAAATGGTGCAGATCTCTTTCATATAGACAGTGTGCGGCTCGTGAAAGATGGGACCGGCGCTATCGATAGAAATCTTTCCCATCTCGAATTTGTTCCCGTCCACCTTATTGCGCAGCACATTGTTGTAGTGGATGCCAAATATGTCAGCCAGCAGATTGAGGTGCTCCAGATCGGCGTTTCCCGGATCGTTTTCCATGATCACCAGCACGCCACCGGCCTTGACCCACTCCGCAATCCGTGCCGCGTCTTCCGGCTGCATATAGTGCGGGCTCGGATTCTTTGCCGGAATATCCGGAGAAACGATGATGTAAACCTGTGACTGGCGAAGCGCCGCGAGCGTTGGCGCCGCGTAGAGGGTCTTCGTCTTCGCGCCGAAGTTATTGAAGATGTGACCGAAGAGCGAGTAGCCGCTGTTGCTCAAGTCGTTCCATTTGTAATGAAACGAGACCTGCTGACCGAATGCGTCTGGCCGCGTTTGGCTATTAAACCAGGCGTCAAGCAGAATCGTTTTGCCGCGCCCCAGCCTCGCATTCGCGGCGTTCTCCCTCTCCGCGCTGGCCATCAGAAAAGCGCCCACTCCCTTGGGATCATTGGTGATCGTTTTCTCGCCGATGTAATAGGAGTAGCTGCCGTCCCGGTATGGATCGCCGCCAAGCCCCGCGCCCTTCACCGTTCCGGTAAGCGAAACTTCATCGCCCGGCCCAGGCTCAATGAAGCGGCTCAAAATGCCTTTGTAGCCGCGCTCCGCATTGGCAAGGTAGCGTTGAGGAAGATAGCCCTGACGCACACCCTTGGCCATCGCGTAGACAAACATGCAGGAGGCGGATGACTCAAGATAATTTCCCTTCGCGCCACCTTTGTCGAGCACCTGATACCAAAGGCCGGTCGCGCTGTCCTGGTAGCGCGCCACCGCCGCGGCATCTTTTGCAAGCTCAACAATCAACTGCTTGCGGTCTGCATTGTCTTCGGGATAATAGGCCAGCGTGTCAACCAGCGCCATCATGTGCCAGCCCATGGCCCTGGCCCAGAATTGCGAAGATAGGCCGGTCTGTTTGTCGGCCCAGTGCTCCTGCTTCGACTCATCCCAGCCGTGGTAGAGCAAGCCTGTCTTCGCATCGCGCGCGTGTTCGTCCATCAGCACGAATTGGCGAGTGATGCCTTCAAATGCTTCGAGATGATGAAACGTCGCCGCATATTCGGCATAGAAAGGCTCGGCCATATAAAGCCCATCCAGCCACATTTGATTGGGATATCTCTGCTTGTGCCAGAAGCCGCCGGACGCGGTGCGCGGCTGATGAAGCAACTGTTCGTACAGAAGCGTAGCGGCCTTGGCGTAGCGCGCATCCTGAGTGACGCCGTACAAGAGCAAAAGCTGACGCCCCAGCAGAATATTGTCGAGCTGGTTTTCTTCCAGCTTCCATGTAGGGATGGAGCCATCGGGCGCCACAAACTGATCGACGGAACTTTTGATGTATTTGTAATAGTGCGGATCGGCGGTGTTCAGCCACACGGCATCCATGCCTTCCAGCAGCGTGCCTAGTTCATAGTTCCATGCCCAACGCTGGCCAGCAGGAACAAAGCGGCCATCCGGCCACCGCTCGATCGCCGCATTTGCCGCGCGCTCTGACCATGGCCGCTCTTTAGCTTGCGCTGCAAAACACAGGCTGCCCACCATTGCGGCGAGCAACATCAACCAGGCTAGAACGCTATTCCTCTTCATTTGAACTCCAAGCATAAAAATTATGACTCAATTAGCAGAAAAGGCTGCCGATTAAGGCAGCCTCTTCTGTGAAGATGCAAGGGTTAAAGGCTAGAACTCGATACGACCAGAGAACTGAGCGGCCTTGCGGTTGTTGCTGCCTGAAGGAGTCACCGTGCCAAAGTTCGCGTCGTCGATCTTGGTATCGGCAACGGACCAGAAGGTGTGGTTGGTGACGTTGTACCACTCAGCCCGGAAATTCAGCCTGGAGGCTGCCGTGAGATGCAGCGGGAAGCTGCGCACCATGGCGAGATCAAGCTGGTAAGTGCCGGGGCCAACGAGGTTGTAGGGAGCTGTGCGCGGCGCATCGCCGAACAGATAGTTATACTCCGTCGAGTCCTGCTTTGTATCAATGAAAGGCCCAGTCGCGACGGCTTTTGTCGCGCCAGTGCTGGGAACGATGTAGCTGAGGGTGTTGTAATTGCTGTATGTTGCACCCTTGCCCCATCTTCCGTTCTGGCGTGCTGATCCGCTAAAGTTCGGGTTCAGGACTGCCGGAGCGCCCTGCTGCGACGGATTGGTCGGAGCCGAGGCTTCAGTAATGACCAGCGGCGAACCAGAGAACTGCTGGTAAACCCCGGAGAACTTAAATCCGCCGAAAATCGCCCGCTCATAGCTGCTGGTATTGAGGATGGTCTTGCCCAGCGGCCAGTCCCAAACTGCGGTAGCCACAAAGTGATGCGTCTGGTTAGAGGTGGAAACGGTCCGTTCGATGCGATCCACCTTCCAGGAGGGAGTGGAGGCAGTGTGATTGGCGAGGAATGCGGCAGGAATTGCGTAGCCGGAGCGGAAGGTGCCCGCATCGTCAATGGAGCGCGAGTAGGTGTAGCTGACGTTTGTCGTCAAACCGTGCCAGGCGCGCATATTTGCCGTGGCTTGCAGACCGTGGTAGTTGGCGTTGCCGACGTATCCGAAGGAATCAGAGGGCGCCTCGAACGGATAGGGCGTCAAAAGAGCGCTCAACGGCGCACTTGAGTTGAAATTAGCCAAGGCCCCGGCGTTGCAGCTAAAGCCATTGGTTGTTACCACGCCTGTGGCGCCGCAATCGGTGGCGACTTTGGCTCCAGTGTCGCTCAGGCTCGTTCCCAGAACTAAGTACTTTGGATCAAGCTGGTTGGACTGGAATCCGCGGGCCGTGTTGCTATCGAGTTGCAGGAAGTGGCCTTCCGAACCGACATAGGTTGCGGTAACCGCCAGCGCGTTCGTCACCTGGCGCTGAACGCCAAAGGTCCAGTTGATATACTCCGGAGCGCGACCGCCGAGATACGGGTCGTCAAACGTTGAGCCCGAAGGCTTTGAGCTGTTCGATCCGATGTACCCGGTGCCGTATCCCGAACCCGAACTCACACCAGTCGGAGCCGCATAGGCGGGAAGTTTGCCCGTGCCATAGGTCGGGTTATTGATGGTTCCCGAAAGACCGGTGGTCGGATTCTCATCGTTTGCATTCAGCAGCCCGGTCATGGCGGTAAAATCGTTGACCGCTGACATCGACGGCGCGTTGGAGAAACCCAGCGTTCCGAGAGTGTAGGCAAGGCCGCCCACGGCGTCGCCATGGGTATACATGACGCCCCAACTGGAGCGGATCACGGTTTTGGAGTTCAATTGATAAGCCGCTCCAAGCCGTGGCGCGATGTTGCGGTAATAGTTGTTGACGGGCGTGTCGCAGTTGCAGGTGCCTTGGCCATGCCCCATGAAGTTCAGAGCGCCGGACATGGTAGCACCAGTCGGCAGCGTGAGGGTAGCATTCGGGTCGAAGAAGCTGGCGTCGTCCTTCACTTCCCTTACGCTCGGGAAGAAATCGTAACGCAGGCCGAGGTCGAGAGTCAGCTTCGGGGTGATTTTCCAGTTGTCCTGAATGTAGGGCGAGATGGGACGGAAGCGTGCTCCATACCCAGGGTGCGCGGAATAGTCCGTATACGTGAAGGTAGACGGCGAAGAGGCATTATTTTTGCCCGATGTCGAGTCGATTTGTCCCAGCAGGAAGCTGGCGTATGCCAGGCCGGTACCGGTTTGGAGTTTGTAGTTGGTAACACCGGTCGATGCGAAGTTCGAGGTCTCGTTGACGTTGGAGGCGAGCACCATGGGAGTTGTTCCGCCCGTAGCTGAATACGTATTGTACAGCAACCATGCAACCTGTCCGCCAAAGGTGAAGTTGTGCTTACCGACGGTCCACTGCAGGTTATCCATGACAGTGTAGTTTTGCGCGATGGTCGAATTGGCGATAGTGCCGCCCCAGCCTGTCGGTGAGTTCGAGCCAAAGAAGGGCACGATGGGGAAGGTCTGCAGCGCTTGGCCCGACACCGGGGTGGTGTTATTGAACGAAAGGCCTACGTTCGTGCCCGTAGCGGCATCCGTCGGATTCTGGTTGGGGTTGAAGGTAGGACCGTTGTAACGGGCATACCCCCACTTCAACTGGTTGATCAGGTGTGGGGTGAAGATGTGGGTCTCTTCGATGATTCCCACCGCGGTCTTGGGGGCATAGGTCTGGCCGTAGTTGAATGGAACCGGTCCGACGTTGCGGCCCGCAGTGTTCTGGCCGACAGGATTCGAGCTTGCCTGACGTCCATCGGCAAAAATAAACGAGAGATTATCCGATGCAGTAGGCAAGAAGTCAATGCGGTCCGTGGTAGACCAATTGGTGAGGCCCGTGGCATTGGCGGCGATGTAGTTGTTTTGCAGAGCACTGCTAATGCCTGTCTGTGGCAACAATTTCTGCATAGCTGATGCAACGGGGGACCACTGTGTGGACGGGATTACGTTGACCTTGGTGGGGTCAGGCGCATTCGCAAGTGTATATCCACCACCACCAGGACCAGGTGTGCCGCTATACGGTAATCCATACTGATACCGGCAGGGATAATGAGGGCCGGTTGTGTTATGAGAAGTGCAGTCAAACTGCGAAGATGGGTCGTAGATATTAGTTCCTACCGCACTGAAATCGCCGTTCTGCTGGGCTGGTGTGGGGAAGGTAATCGGCGTCGGCGTCGCGCTCGTATAGCGGAATCCGTTGTAGTTGCCGTAGTAGAAGACCTTTTCCTTCCACTTGCCAAAGGGCACGAGCGGGCCGCTGAGGTTGATGCCGTACTCGTTGCTATGCTCAACCGGCTTGACGGCGTATCCGGTCGGATTCGACGCAGTGATCGTTGCCGGGTTAGGGGCGTGAGCCAAAAAGCCCCAGGTATCCAGCGAAGTGTTGCGGAAGAACTCATAGACAGAGCCGTGCTGCTTGTTGCCGCCTTGCTTGACGGTATAGTTCATGACGCCCTGGCCTTCATAAATGGCCGAGTAGCCGGTGGTCTGCACCTGGAACTGGTCGATGGCGTCAACTGAGATAGCGGACCACACATAGCGCGGATCGCCGTTGCCGCCGGCGCGCACAAACACCACGCCGTCAACGTAGACAGCGGAGGCCGCGCCGCGGGCGCCGGAACCGTTGACCACGCCGGTGTTGGTGGTGGGGTTGCCGTTGGTATTATTGCCCTGCACGCCGGGCATGAGGAATGCGAAGTCGGTGGCGCGGCGCTGATCGGTCTGGCCATAGGCGCCCATCTCGATGGGCAGCTCCGAGTACACTTCGCTTTCCATGGTGGCGCCCACCGTTGCGTTGCTGGTTTCCAACTGCGGAAGCGCCGTGGTCACGGTAATCTCGACGCTGGAGCCGCCAACCGTCAGAACAGGGTTATATGTCTGCGTTTCCATCGCATTCACATGGATGCCCTCTTGAGCCAGCTTTTCAAAGCCCGCGGCGGAAGTGGTCACGGTGTAGATGCCCGGATCCAGGTTCGGGAAATTGAAGTCGCCCGCGCTGGTTGTGGACGTTGTGGTTGTGATGCCGGTAGCAGTGTTTGTGGCGGCAACTGTGGCGCCGGAAATCACGGCCCCGGTCTTATCCACGACCGTGCCGGAAATTTGTCCCTTACCTGAAAGCTGTGCCAACGCGCCCAGGGGCGTCATCATGGCAATGACGAGAATCGCCAGCCATCCCCACCTGGAACTGCGCAGAAACCCTCGCTTCAGGCTCGCCCATGTTCCGCTGAAATACAATTGACCTTCTACGGCCATACTTCTCATTCAAGCCTCCATGAAATTGTTCACTTGCAGTTTTGGTCCCTGACCCGCAAAGTCGGCCCTGCTCATCAGGTTTTTCCGATTGTGGTCAGACCACCATTCAAACCACAATAGTGTCGTTCACAACGTCTTGAACTGTCAAGCGAGAATTACACCAGTCTGGAAAAATCTCTGATAATTCATCAAAACAAAGGAGTTGATCTGCTCAGAAGTAATGTGCCCCAAAGCCGATGGTCAGACCTTGCAGGCCTTTAGGCTGGCGCACCTATTGGGCAGGAGGGCTGCTTGGCAATTCCCGGTCAGCCCTCGTCAACGGTCCTTGACCGTCAGAACGGGCAGTATCCAAGGCCGCAGGCGGGGCGGCCGTCTTGGCTGGCTTCCGCGCAGTGGACCGTTCCATGCCCTGCGCCACCTGGGCCATGCGCAGGTGCTGCTCCATGAGCCTCCGCGCTTCTACGGGGTTGCGCGCGCGAATGGCGCGGTAAATCATGCGGTGCATCTCTGCCGATTCGCGCAGATCTGTCGAGCGCTCAACGGTCTTGCGGCGCCTGTCGTACAAAGCTGACGTAATGGTCTCCATCAGAGCGCCCAGAATGGGATTGCCGGAGGCCTGCGAAAGAATGCGATGAAAGAGCACGTCGTGGATCAGGAAATCGGCGGGGCTTTCTATGGAAGCAAATATCTCGACGACCTCTTCGGCCAGCGCGGTATGATGCTCCTCCGTGGCGCGTTCAGCGGCGAGGGCGGCGAGATTGCTCTCAATAATCAATCGCACTTCAAACATTTGCCAGGATTGAAAGCCGTGCAGCACGCCCATGAGGCTGAAAGATGCCTTGCCAAACTCAGCCGGACCGTCCGCGACGAAGGTCCCCACTCCGTGCCGCACCTTCATTACGCCCATCGCCGCCAGGTAGCCTATCCCGGTACGGAGACTGGCGCGGCTGATACCCAGAGAGCGCGCGAATTCGCGCTCCGGGGGAATCTTGTCACCTGGCTTCAGAGTGCCATTTTCTATGAGCGCACGGATGTGGTTCACCACTTGCATGGTCCGGTGCGTGTCCGTCAGGTCTTGCTTGATCCTCGGCATATAGAGCCGGCATCCTCTTGAAATGCCGGGCAAGACGAGATTAACACTGAAAGCCCTCATCCGCGTTGAAGAATTTTCCATTCGGCGTTCTGCGGTCTTTCCGCCAGATGTGTATACTGTGGTCTGACCTCTGTAGAGGTTCGAACTCTGCGCCTCGCGGCGAAAGGGTAAGGTCACAGCCATGCTGATCCACGAAGACCGCTTGTTTCCAGCCGAATCTGCAACGCGAAAAATAGCCAAAGCTCTGTACGCGCACATTCACGCCTTGCCCATCATCAGCCCGCACGGGCATACGCAGGCGGCCTGGTTTGTGAAGAACGAGCCATTCCCCGACCCGGCAAAGTTGTTCGTGCAGCCCGATCACTACGCCTTCCGGATGCTCTACAGCCAGGGAGTCTCTCTGGAAGACCTGGAGATTGGGCAGCCGGTGATTAAGGACCCGCGCAAGGTCTGGCGCATCTTCGCCAGCCACTACTACCTGTTTCGCGGAACGCCGACGCGACTATGGCTCGATTTCGCTTTTCAGGAACTCTTTGGCCTGGAGGAGAGGCTGTCGGAGAAGAATGCCGACTTCTACTTCGACACCATCTCCGAAAAACTGCGTACACCGGAGTTTCTGCCTCGCGCTCTTTATGAGCGCTTCAATCTGGAAGTGCTGGCAACCACCGATTCTCCCCTCGACTCGCTGGACGATCATAAGGCGATCCGCGAGTCGGGTTGGAATGCGAGGATTGTGCCCACCTTCCGGCCTGATCCGGTGGTCGATCCGGAGTTTGCGGGATTTGCCGGATTGATTGAGAAGCTCGGCGAGATCACCGGAGAAGACACGATGACGTGGCCCGGCTATCTGAACGCGCTGCGCAAGGCGCGCGCGCGCTTCCGCTCGCTTGGCTGCACGGCAACCGACCACGGGCATCCCACCGCACAAACCGCCGACCTGCCCACGGCCGAGGCAGCGGAACTCTTTCGCCGCGTTCTGACCGGCAAGGCCGACGCGCAACAGCAGGAACTCTTCCGCGCCCAGATGCTGACGGAGATGGCACAGATGAGCCTGGAGGACGGACTGGTCATGCAGATTCATCCCGGCAGCGTGCGCAACCACAATCGCAAGATTTATGAGCGTTACGGCCGCGACGTTGGAGCAGACATTCCCCGTCCGACGAACTACGTGGATGCGCTGCGCCCCTTGCTCGACCGGTTCGGCAACGAGAGTAAGCTGACCATCATTCTGTTCTCGCTGGACGAGTCCACTTTCAGCCGTGAATTAGCTCCGCTTGCCGGGCACTATCCATGCCTGCGGCTCGGTCCGCCCTGGTGGTTCCTTGATAGCCCGGAAGGGATGATGCGCTTCCGCCAGTTGGCAACCGAAACAGCGGGCTTCTACAACACGGTCGGCTTCAACGACGACACGCGCGCCTTCCTTTCCATTCCCGCGCGGCACGACGTGGCGCGCCGCGTCGATTGCGCATTCCTGGCCCGGCTGGTCACTGAACACCGCCTGGAGGAGAACGAAGCATTTGACGTTGCGTATGAGTTGACATACGGGCTTGTGAAAAAGGCGTATAAGCTTTAGGGGCAAGATATGGCGTTCAAGATGGAAATGAAAGCGCAGGAAGCACCAGGGCTATCCGCAGAAACAAGGATTGGCCGCGTACGCTGGACTATCTGCGCCATGCTCTTCGCTGCCACAACAATCAACTACATGGACCGGCAGGTGCTGGGACTTCTCAAGCCCACTCTCATGCAGAGCGTTGCCAACCATGGCATCGGCCTGACCGAAGTGAGCTACGGAACCGTGGTGGCGTTCTTTACTCTGTTCTATGCGCTCGGGCAGCTTGGTGCGGGGCGCTTCGTTGACAAGGTTGGCACGCGCATTGGTTACATGGCCATCATGGCTATCTGGAGCCTCTCGGCGATGAGCCACGCGCTGGTCAACTCGGTGCTGCAGCTCGGCATCGCGCGCTCCTTCCTTGGAATCGGAGAATCTGGCAACTTTCCCGCCGCCAACAAGACAAACGCTGAGTGGTTTCCGCAGAAAGAGCGTTCATTCTCTTTCGGCATTTTCAACTGCGGCGCCAATGTCGGCGTGATCCTGGCTACGTTGCTGGTGCCTTTGGTGACTCACTTTTTTGGCTGGCACGCCGCCTTTCTCATCACCGGCTTTTTCTCGGCAACATGGATAGTCGTGTGGTATTTCAACTACCAGAAGCCCACAGAACATCCGGCGCTCTCCGCCGCCGAACTTGCTTATATCAACCAGGACCCTCCGGAGAAGCCCGGACCATCCACTGCGTGGGTCAAGTTGTTTGGCATTCCTCAGACCTGGGCTTATGCCATTCCTAAATTCCTCACCGATCCCATCTGGTGGTTCTATCTCTACTGGCTCCCGAGTTACTTCAGCGATAAGTTCCATCTGAGTCTTGTGGGTCTGGGATTGCCCATCCTGGTCGTCTACAACGCCTCAGCTATTGGCAGTATCTACGGCGGCTATCTTCCCGCGTCCTTCATCCGCATGGGACTTACAGCCGAACGAGCGCGGCTGGTCGCCATGCTTCTCTGCGCCTGCCTCATCGTTCCCGTTTTTCTGATCAATTACCTTCCGGCGGACAATTTCGGGAAATGGATTGCTATCGGACTGCTAAGCCTGGCTGCCGCCGCGCATCAGGGCTGGTCGGCCAACCTCTTCACCACGGCATCGGATATGTTCCCGCGCAGCGCCGTAGGCTCGGTCACTGGAATCGGCACCATGGCCGGAGCGGTCGGCGGCTTCCTCTTTGCCTTGTTTGCCGGATACGCCCGGCAGAATTGGGGAAACTATTCGGTCCTCTTCATCATTGCCGCCAGCGTTTATCTCGTATCGCTGCTTATCACCGTCCTGCTAGCCCCCGGACTGAAGAAAGTAGAGCTAACTGCATGAGCCTATATTGTGCCAAAGGAAGCATAGAAACCGATCTGTCTCCGCTGGAGTTGAACGCGCTGCTCACGGAGAGTCTTGCCAAACTGGGTCCACGCAACAATGTGCTCGCCGTGCCGCCAGACCAGAGCCGCGAACACTCCCGCGCGGGCCAACTGACGCGTTATGTGTGGGAGTACTATGGAGAACGCCTCAAAGCCGTCCTTCCAGCTCTCGGCACGCATACTGCCATGCGGCCCGACCAGATTGCACATATGTTCGGCAAAGTGCCGGAGAACCTTTTTCGCGTTCATAACTGGCGAACCGATGTCGAAACGGTCGGCGAGGTTCCGGCGGAGTTCATCCGCGAGCAATCGGAAGGCAAGCTGAGTTATGCTTGGCCGGCTCAGGTCAATAAGCTTATCTCTCAGGGCGGCTTCGATCTTATCCTCTCCCTAGGCCAGGTTGTTCCCCATGAAGTGATCGGCATGGCCAATTACAACAAGAACATTCTGGTGGGCACGGGCGGTCGCGATGGCATCAACCGCAGCCACTACCTGGGCGCGGTTTACGGCATGGAGCGGATCATGGGCCGGGCCATAAACCCGGTGCGCAACGTGCTCAACTACGCCTCTGATCATTTCCTCAAGAATTTGCCCATCGTCTATATACAAACCGTAGTCGGACGCAGGGCCGATGGCGGTCTCGCCGTGCGCGGCTTGTTTATCGGCGACGACGTCGAGTGCTTCAAACTGGCCGCGGAACTTAGCATCAAGGTGAACTTCGAGATGCTCGACGAGCCCATCAAAAAAGCCGTCGTCTATCTCGATCCGGAGGAGTTCCACTCTACATGGATCGGCAACAAGGCCATCTATCGCACGCGCATGGCGCTGGCTGACAATGCAGAACTGATTATTCTCGCGCCGGGCGTGAAGGAATTCGGCGAAGACAAGACCATCGATGCGTTGATCCGCAAGTACGGTTATCGCGGCACTCCGGCGACGCTTAGGGCGGTTGAATCCAACCCCGATTTGGCCAACGATCTCAGCGCGGCTGCGCACCTGATTCATGGCTCCTCCGAAGGGCGATTTAAGATTACCTGGTGTCCTGCTTTTCTGACTCGGGAAGAAGTCGAAGGCGTGGGATTTAGTTATGGAGATTTGAATGCTATGCTGACGCGCTACGATCCGAGCAAGCTCTCGCTCGGCGTGAACCGGGTCAATGGTGAAGAAATATTCTTCATCTCCAACCCAGGATTGGGGCTGTGGGCGCACCGCAGCCGTTTCTAAGCAGGAGAGATTATGGAAAAGCAAAGTTTGAAACTTCCGAAGTACTCCATCGGAACAGGAGACCGGTTCGCGCATCAGGCCAAAGCACAGTTACAGGCCTGCGTGCTGGCTCTCAAGAGCGGAATTGAAGTAGCTCCCGTGTGGAATAAGTCAAACCGCGAGCACACCATTATCGGCTCCGAGCCCGCATCGGCGCGCGCTGCCGCAGATGCCGCGGTCAAAGCGCTCGCCTGGAAACTGCCGTATTTCTGCGACGCCGATCACATCACTTTGCAGACTGTTGATCGTTTTCTGAAGGCATGCGACTTCTACACCCTCGACGTGGCCGACTTTATTGGTCAGCCCGCCGCGGCTGCCGACATCGATAACTTCGTCGCGCATCATCCCAAGCTGCTCGGGCACATCCAGCTTGAAGGAGTCAACGAAGCTTTTGAGATTACGCCGGAGGTCTTGCGCCAGACTGCGCAAAAGTATCTTACCGCGGTCAAGAAGGCCGGCGAGGTCTACCGCAAGATAGAAAGTGCAAATGGCGCAGGTAACTTCATCCCCGAGGTTTCGATGGATGAGACTGACAGTGCGCAAAGCCCCGCGGAGTTACTTATCATTCTGGCCGCGATTGCCGATGAAGGCATACCTATTCAGACCATCGCCCCCAAGTTCAGTGGCCGCTTCAACAAGGGAGTGGACTACGTTGGCGATGTGGCGCGCTTCGAGAGCGAGTTTGTGCTGGATGTTGCGGCCATCGCATACGCGGTCAAGCACTTTGGCTTGCCAGGGAATCTCAAGCTCAGCGTTCACTCCGGCAGCGATAAGTTTTCCATCTATCCAGCCATCCACGCAACCATCAAGCGCTTCAACGTGGGCGTTCATCTGAAGACCGCTGGAACCACCTGGCTTGAAGAGCTGATAGGCCTGGCCGAAGCCGGAGGTGATGCTTTGGCGCTTGCCAAGGATATCTACGCCGAGGCATATGCCCACCGTGAGGAGTTATGCGCGCCTTACGCGACTGTCATCGATATAGACCCCGCAAAGCTGCCGTCTCCGGACGAAGTTCGCGCCTGGACTTCCGATCAGTACACAGCTGCCTTGCGTCATGTGCCCGGCGCGAAGGCCTACAATAGCAGCCTGCGTCAGTTGCTGCACGTCGGCTTCAAGGTCGCGGCGAAGATGGGCCAGCGCTATCTGGGTTTGCTCGAAGCGAATGAAGCCGTGATTGCAAAGAACGTGACGGAGAACCTCTACAACCGGCATATCGCGCCCGTTTTTCTCGGGCGCAAGGGTTGATCTTGTTCTTTAAAATTTCTCTGAACTGAATGAACGAACAACGAAAAGGAGTGCAATATGTCAAAGACAACAGCCGTTGAGACAAAACAGAAACCGGAGAATGCGCAGCAACTTCCCTTTGATCTGGCGGAACTGACAAGGATGTATGACTTCACCGGGAAGACAGTGGCCATTACCGGTGGCGCTGGAGTTCTGGGCGGCGAGATGGCCGGCGCTCTGGCTGGCTGCGGCGCAAAAGTCGCAATCCTCGACATGAATGAAGAAGGTGGCAAGGCGCTCATAGAGCGCATGGGAGAGCGCGGCAAGCAGGTTTCCTTTTTCAAATTCAACGCTCTCGATCGCGAGAGCGTTGCTCAGGCGGCCAAGGACGTAATCAAGAGCATGGGCAAGCTGGATTGCCTGATCAACGGCGCGGGAGGCAATAAGCCTCAGGCCACAACCAGCGCTGAACTGAAGTTCTTTGATCTGCCCACGGACGCATTGCGCTGGGTTTTCGACTTGAACGTGCTCGGCACGATTCTGCCCTGCCAGGCTTTCGGAAAGGTCATGGCTGAACAAGGGTATGGCACGATTTTGAATATCTCGTCCATGAACTCATTCCGGCCTCTGACCCGCATTCCTGCTTACTCGGCGGCAAAAGCCGCGGTGAGCAACTTCACGCAATGGCTGGCCGTGCACATGGCGCAGGAATACTCGCCGAAGATCCGCGTGAACGCCATCGCGCCCGGCTTTTTCCTAACCAATCAAAACCGTTTTCTGATGACCGAGAAGGAGACGGGCGACTGGACCCCGCGCGGCAAAACGATCATCGGACACACACCAATGGGACGCCTTGGAGAATCGAAGGATCTCTTCGGATGCGTGCTGTGGCTGCTCTCGCCGGCTTCGGAATTCGTGACCGGTGTGGTGATTCCGATTGATGGCGGTTTCTCTGCGTTCAGTGGCGTGTAGGCAAGAAGAATGTAGCTCTACCTGCAAAAGAAGGCTGCGCCAACCGGCGCAGCCTCTTTTGATTCAAGCAACTTTGCTCTATCGCAATGTAACCTTCGCACCAGCCTGCTTCATAATAGCCTCGCCTGTCTCTGCCTGCACTGTCACGCCCTCGCCCGTCACATCAGCATAGGCTATCGTCAATCCAGTCTTGGCGCTGATCTTCACATTGCGCAGAACTACACCGAGGACAGGAGACTCCGGCAAACCAACAATAGCTCCAGCCGATGTGCTGTCGGCGGCTGTCAAATTTTCAATCGTGATGTCGTGAAAGTGCGGAGTCAGCCGCGTAATGGGCTGCGCCGCTTCCGTATCGGGCGGAAGAACCTTGGGATAGTACTCGCTAATAATCAGTGCGTTCTTCACGTTCTTCATCTCGATATCGCGGAAAAACAGATGGCCCACATCGTTGCCGCGGTCGCGGTTCGCTTTCACGCGAATGCCATTGTCGGTTCCCTCGAAGTGAATGCGTTCCGCGCGGATGTTCCTGGCGCCCCCCGCAATCTCGCTTCCAATCGAAAGGCCGTGCCCATGCAAAAACGTGCAGTCGGTAATGGTAATGTTGCGGCTGGGATCGTCCGGTCCCGGCGAGTTGATCGGACCCGACTTGATCGCAATATTGTCATCGCCCACATCGGCGAACACATGATCGATAACAACGTTCGACGATGAAAAAGGATCGATGGCGTCCGTGTTAGGCGAGTTAGCCGGCGCCAGAACCTTGATATTGCGAATCACCACATCGTCCGAGTAATACGGAACCAATTGCCACATGGGAGAGTTTTGAATGGTAACTCCTTCCACGCGCACGTGCTTGCAATGATCGAAGATAATCAGCTTCGGCCGCGGGTGACCGTTCCCAAGAACGCCGTGATCTTTTATCTCTCTCGCCTCTCGCCACCAGCTCTCGCCATTGCCGTCAATCACGCCTTCGCCGGTGATTGCGACGTTCGCGGCATTGACCGCGCTGACTAAAGGTTGCGAGTCGGGAAGGTGAAACATCGTCATCGGTGGGTAATCGCCATGATCAGCGGAGCCGAGCAGCGTGGCGCCTTTATCGAGTTGCAATGTTATGTTGCTCTTCAGCACGATAGGAGCGCTGAGATATGTTCCTGCAATCAATCGAACCGTGCCGCCGCGTTGCCGTTCGCAGCCATCGATAGCTGCCTGAATTGCGGCGGTGTCTTTGCTGACACCGTCGCCTTTTGCGCCATAAGCGCGTGGATCGCAGCCATGGGATGAATCAAGCGCGACAGCCGGCATAGTCTGACAGGCAGCCGTGGTAGTGAGCACAACTAATAGAAATTTGGAGGGTAACTTCCGCTGAATCACTCTGACTCCTCACCAGATAGGATGTTATACAAACCATCATACGCTGAAAGTCAGTGATATTGCGTCACAAGCGTTTCGTTAACAACTTGACTAATCCCGGTTCGTATAACCAATTTACTTAATAGAAAAGATACTTTCTCCACCGGTCATCGCCGCGGCCCAACATACGCATAATCTGGCGGCTAGTGTGCAGCGAAAAAGGGCGCGGATCGCGCAATAGCACCATGTCGTCGATCTCGTGAAGCATGCGGTTGCCCTTGCGGCGGTTGCAGTCATGGCAGCAGGCCACCAGGTTCTCCCATGTGGAGTTCCCCCCGCGAGAGCGGGGAATCACATGATCCAGCGTAAGATCGGCGGGCGGCAGCGCCTCGCCGCAGTACTGGCAGGTATTGCGGTCGCGCAGCAGAATGTTTTTGCGCGAGAGGGCGCGCGTCTGATATGGGATGCGGCGATACTCCAGCAGGCGAATCACCGAAGGCATGGCGATGCGGCTGCGCTGCGCGTGGAGTGTCAGCCCCTGCTCTTCTTCAGTGCGCGCAACGCCCTTGAGCACCAGCACCAGAGCGCGGCGAGCGCCGCATATATTAATCGGTTCATAGGATGCGTTCAGCACCAGAACCGGCATCTGCAGAATGTGGGCGGAGTGGATGGTCGCCTGCTCACCCGCAAAGGCCGCGGCCCTGGCGATGGACTTCTGTTTGCGCGCATGAATCATAGCTTTTCCCAGCGACATCTTTTGCCCCCTCGTCAAAAAGATGATTGCTCGTGCAATGAATAAACGCTTTCTCCTTGCAAAGTTTCGACCGGCGACTTACCGGGCGAATTGACTGTATCTTCCGCATCGTCTAATCGGAATGAAACTTTGCGGCGGTTATCATGCACGCGGCCGGCTCTGGCCAGAGTAGCCACCCACACAGATGCCGCGCCGGCCCTTGCCAGTGCCTGAGCCGCGGCGCGAGCGGTCGAGCCTGTTGTGTAAATGTCGTCGATGACCAAAACGTGTTTCAGAGTGACTGCGGCAGGATCGGAAACCGTGAACGCTCCGCGCACATTCACTCGCCGCTGGCGTGGGGTCAGGCCGGCCTGGCTTTCAGTGGCGCGCAGGCGCATCAGAGTTTTTGAAGCCAGCGTGAGCCGCCATTCTGGATGCGTCTCTCTGAGCGCTGCAAGCGCATGGACGGCCAGCGAACGAGCCTGATTGAAGCCGCGTTCCCCGTACTTTGACCTGTGCAGCGGCACGGGAATCACCAGCATCTCAGTGGGCGCTTCGCCAACCAGTTGGGCGATTGCCTGCGCCAGCATCCGGCCCAGCCCGCGCGCCGCTGGTTGCAGCCGGTCATATTTGAGCGCGTGGATGGCCGCTTTCATGCGGCCCTGGTATGGCCCATAGGCCACTGCCCGCTCGAACGGCGGCGGCGCCATCCGGCATGCGCGGCACAGCCCAAAGATCGATGGAGCCTGTAGCGGCGTGTCCAGTGAGTCACCGCAGCGCGCGCACAGGTTCCCGCTCTGGACGGAAAACTCCGTCCAGCAAACATCACAAATGGGCACGGAAGAGAGATGCGGAAGTGGGGAGCCGCAGAGGGCACAAGAGGAAGGAAAGAGGGCGCAACTCAAGGCGTCCACAGGACTTCGCAGCACACGAACCACCGCGCGCCAACGGGAAGTCTCCGAAGTTGGAACGTCGCACGTCAGTGAACTGGAGTCCCTGCTGAAGACGCACCTCACATTCGGCTGGCAAGCCCCAATGCTCGCCGCCTTGCCGACAGTATACGCGCAGCGGGCCAGGGATTTCATTTCGTCTCACAATGTCAGTTGCCGGTGATCAGGCGCCGGCCGTCGAGCATCCTTATCCAAAATGCAGCAACCAGTTTGCAACAAGGCCTGATATGCAGCCACACGGCTATAGCGAAACCAGATTGACTGTATCCCAAAACCATCGCACTCAAGCCGACGCGACCAACAGGGAGCGGCGGCCCATCACAAAAATCAACAGGCCACTTTAACTCTGGTTTCGCTCTATCCCCGCTGTTTCCTTCCGAAATAGATCAGCCCGCCACCCGCCGCAATGCCCGCTATACCCAGAATTGGGGGAATGCTCTCCTGCTGGCTTTCTGTGTCGTCCACTCGAATCAGACCCATATCCGGAGTCTCCTTGTGGTTCGAGTAAGAAAACCCTCCGCAGAAGATGGCTGACAACCCTGCAATGATCAAGAGAATTCCTGAAATTTTCATACATACTCCCGTCTTCAGGCCGACAGTTGGCTCACCTTTCACCGAGCGCCGCGCCCTCGCCGCATGAGCCCGGCTGCGATGCATGAATCCCGGTTATGCCTCCCTGCCGGCTTGATTCCTGAGTGGACTGCACTCGTTTGCGGTTCTTCGCGGCAGTTGCCTATAGCGGAACCAGAGTCGATGTTCGCCGTAACCACAGCGTTCAAGCCGGCGCGGCCATCAAGCCGGGATCCCCGGCGATAGGCCTTCGTCGCTGGAGTGGAGAAAGCGGCGCCCCTGCATGACACTTAACACGACACAGTTACCCTAGTTCCGCTCTAATTGTGTTTGCATCCGGTTTAATGGCAAGTTCCTTGCTTCGCGGCCGCGTCATCATTGGCGTTGCGAACCGCATCCTTCGCCTTGCCAACAGCCGTCTCAACTTTGCCCTTGATCTGTTGAGCGGCGCCTCTCACCTGGGTTCCGGTGTTGCCGGTCAAGCCGCCAACCTGCCGCTTTGCGTTACCCACCACTTCGTCGACTGCGCCTTTCACTCGCTGCTTGTCCATAAATCACCTCTGATCCCTAGTTCCTCATGAAGGCCGGACGGTTCGCAGTGCAAAAGAGAACACATAGAATGCCCAAAGCATGCCTTTGGTCGCGAATTTCTCTTCGTTGAGCGTTTTCGGTTTGGGCAATACAAGCGAATCAGCCCGGTGCGCGCATCGCGCTCCGGGGGCACGATTTTCCTCTTCATTTTTCCTGAGTGCGGCGAGAGGTTTGCGCCTGACGCTCAGTCCACTTTGTTTTTATCTTTTCGTAGGTAGCCTGCATCGCGTCCAACTCCAAATCGCTCAGCCTCTCGATATCGATCATTTGATTGTGCGCCGTGTCCGTGGCCCGGATCAACTCATTGAGCTTCAGATGAATTGCGCGCGCGTCGCGATTCTGCGTGTTCTGGATCAAAAATACCATCAGAAATGTCGCGATGGACGTCCCCGTGCCGATCACCATCGCCCAGTAGTCTGAGAAATGAAAGACAGGGCCGGCGGCAGCCCACAACACAACCACCAGTCCCGCCCCCGCAAACGCCCACGTTGACCCCAGCCATCCAGAGGCGGCTGCGGAGAAACGGCCGAAATGGCCGTGTACGGTCAAGCCCTGCGCATCAATTGGTGGTTTATCCATCTCGCCTCCGAAATCTGACTGCTATTTGACGGTATCCCGCCAGAGCACAGCCAGACTGTCGCAAATGGGGCACAACGCAGCGTGGCCGGCACGAACCAGTTGGCCCCGGACTTGAGAGGGGATGAAAAATGCAGAAGCGAGGGCGAATTGACCCGCCCTCCGCACAGTCGCAATTCTAGAAAATGCCAGCCAGAAAAATCTCGGAAGGATGAAACTTCTCGGCTTTGGCGCCAGAGGTTGCCGGCGCCATCTGCGGCAAGGTCATCACTGGGCAGCGCGCGTGGGCCAGCACCTTATGTGCCACCCCGTGGCGGCTCATAGCGGCAAAGGTCGTTGCGCTTTGCGCTCCCAGCACGATCAGATCGGCCTGCTGCGCACGGCTCTGGTAGAGCAGCTCCTCGGTCGGGTCGCCCAGCGCCACAATCGCCTCGACGGCGATCCTGCTTTGTAGCTCATCCGGAATCAGAGAGACCAACTCGTCCTTGATCTGATCAATCGTCCGGGCCTCAAGCGCCCCGGCGCACTCCTGGGGCCGGATTACATGCAGCAGCACCAGCCGCGCGCTGCGCTCGGCTGCCAGTTCCGCTGCAAAACGAGCCAGCATCGAATTGGTTTTGTAAAAACTTATGCCGCAGAGCACGGTGCGCACGGAGAAGTTGCAATAGTCGGCGTCCCCCGCTTCTGGACCGACGACAAATGCCGGCGTTCTGGCGTTGCGCAACACAGCCTCGGCCGCTGAGCCCACCAGCAGCCCGCCGATAGCGCCGAGAGAGTGTGTGCCCATGACAATGCGATCAATCTCTCGCTCGCCCTCCCGCTCACGCAAAAAGTTGAGAATCTGATCGGCCTGCAGCCCGAAACGCACCACTGTTTCACATGTAACGCCCGCATCCCTGACGCGTTGGGCCAGCGGCTCCAGATGCTCGACCACAGCTTTTGCGACAGCGGCGCCATCGTAAGGAACACCGCTCGAAACTCCTGATGCCGGCACCGCCTGCATATCATAAGCGTGAAAGAGGATAAACTTTGCGCCATACTCGACCGCTTGCGCCAGGGCAAATGCAAACGACCCCTCATCGGGGGGAATCTCAGTGGCGAAGAGGATGCTGGATGGTTTGATCCAGTTTGGTTTGAGTAGAACTGCCATGGAAACTTCTTTCTGGTACCTAACTCCGCTTGCGCGGCAATCTTGCTGCGCAGGTAACAACTAATAGACTCGCCGCCGGCAAACGCGTTTCACTGCCACTCGGCCGGCCAGTCATCGCGGCCAGACACATACACTCTAGCCCCGGAACGGGTGGAAGGCGACGTGTTCGTTCGAAGAAATGTTGATTCCTTTGAAGTCCATCAGCAGAAAGGGAATTGTCGCCCAATCCAGGAATATCTCCTCTGGAACGACAGGAGCCCCGGGGCTTGTGAGGTATATGTGATTTATATCACAGCCCGCCCACCCCCGCAGGTGGTCTTCTGGACCAGAATCGTGGTGTTCCAGAGCGGCCTTCTCGTTCAGGGGGCTCTGCCGTAGGCTTTCAAGACGGTCTCCCTTCCGAGAGAAATCGTCTTATCGGCAGAGTTTCAGTTTTGTTTAGTCACGGAAGGCGTCTCGACTCCCCGGCCAAGGTTTTCCTTTCCGGCCCTCCTCACCGCGATTCCGTTGGAGGCCTCATGCAACCGATGCGCAACATTCCCGCCCGTGGCGGACTGAACTTTGATGAAACCCCTTTTCTCGCCATCTGGGAGGTCACGCAGTCCTGCGATCTGGCCTGCAAGCATTGTCGTGCCGCCGCTCAGCCCATCGCCCACCCCGACCAGCTCACCAACGCTGAAGGGAAGGCGCTGATCGATCAGATCGCCGAGATGGGCGTGCCCATCTTCGTCTTCACCGGCGGAGACCCATTGAAGCGCGCCGACGTCTTTGAGCTGATTCGCTACGCCGCGGATAAAGGCGTGCATGTGGCCCTGACTCCCAGCGCCACTCCGCTGCTGACCCGCGAGGCGATTTTCAAGCTCAAAGAAGCGGGCCTGGTCCGGCTCGGCATTTCGCTCGACGGCTCAACCCCTGAGATTCACGACACTTTTCGCGGCCTTCCCGGCGCCTATGCGCGCACCATCCAGGCCATCGAGTGGGCCAACGAGGCGGGCATTCCCATCCAGGTACACACAACAATAAGCCGCCACAACGCCCACGATCTTGATAGCCTCTGCGCGCTCTTCGAAAAACTCGCCATTGTTATGTGGAATGTTTTCTTCCTGGTTCCGGTGGGACGCGGGCAACTGGATGACCTTCTTAGCGGAGAGGAATTTGAGCGCGTTTTTGGGCAGATTTACGAACTCTCGCACCGGGTAAACTTCCAGATCAAGACCACCGAGGCGATGCACTATCGCCGCTACCTGCTGCAAAACAACCTGGAAGAGCGCAAGATGGGCCACGGAAGCGGACATCCCGGCGCTGCACCTGCCTACGAGTCCGGCGCTCCCACCTCCGACGCCAAAACCCGCACCGCGAGCTGGGCCACACGCCGCGTGAACGACGGCAAGGGCTTCCTCTTCATCTCCCACACCGGCAACGTCTACCCCAGCGGCTTTTTGCCTATCCATGCCGGAAACATCCGCGAGACCCCACTCAGCGAGATCTACCGCAACGCGCCCATCTTCAAATCCCTGCGCGACACCAGCAAGCTAGAAGGCAAGTGCGGCGCCTGCGAGTACAAGGAAATCTGCGGAGGCTCCCGCGCACGCGCCTACGCCCTCACCGGCGACCCGCTGGCCCAAGAACCCTGCTGCATCTACCAGCCGAAGAACTGGGACCCGGAACTGGAGCACGCTGCGGATGCTTTCCGCCCAGCGGAGCGGCCGGAGACGCTGGTCACTCGGTAAGGCGTGGAGCGACTCTTGATGAGCCGATGAACGAAAAGGCAGGGCAGGCACTCCGTATGGATTGCTTGCCTGCTTTTGTTTTGCGGGACTGCTGTGCCTGAACAGGCCGCGGAAAAACTCCGAATCTCTGGCAAAATTTGAGAAATGCATCCCTCAGGGGCTGAAGCCCACCATTGTTTTGTTGCGTTTACGGCACGGCTGAAGCCGTGCCCTTTCAAAACAGGGAGTTTTTCCGCAGCCTGTTACGCCGGACTCGCTTCGCTGGCTGGGTAAACCGCTGATGCCCGATGGAAAGGCAAAGCGGTTGAAAGGCGAGTTCCGGGCTACTCGGACGGGACTTGAGGGACGGCCTTGATCGATCTGGGCTCGTTTGGCCACGGACGACGGCCCGGAACCAATTTGAAGGAATCAGCATCCAAGACGGGGAGGAATCAAAAGATTATGGAAAGCCAGAAGCAGTTGCGGGAACATGTGGTGAATCTGCTCACCAGCCAGGACGCTCACGCTGACTTTGATGCGGCGGTCAAAGATATGCCGGCGAAGCTGCGCGGCGAGAAGCCGAAGGGCGCGGAGCACTCGCCTTGGCAGGTGCTGGAACACTTGCGGATCGCGCAGTGGGACATGCTGGAATATGCAGTCAATCCAAAGCACAAATCCCCCGAGTTTCCTGCGGGGTATTGGCCGAAGAGTCCGGCCCCGGCGAGCGCGGAAGCGTGGGACCGGAGCGTGGAGAGCTTCCGCAAGGACAGGAAACGGCTGTGCGAGCTGGTAGCTGCAGAGTCAACGGACCTGTTTGCGAAGATCCCTCACGGAGATGGGCAGACAATTCTGCGGCAGGCGCTGGTGACGGCCGACCACAATGCTTACCACGTGGGTGAGCTGGTGCTGCTGCGGAGGATGCTGGGGGCGTGGGGGTAGAACGAGACGAAGTAGGGGAGCTTGACCGCTCCCCAGCAAAACTGCACGACGGTTTCCCACGTGCCCAAATGCGAGGCACCTGGGGCACCCAGGCATTTAGAAAATGAAGTGAACGGCCAACTGTGCGCTGCGCGGACCTCCGCCGCCCAGGTACGGGTTGCCGGTGGCCACGTCGGGCGTAGCGGTTGTATCGACAAGGCTCTGATTGGGATAGGGATTTGCGAAGAGGCCGAAGCTCGGCATCAACGGGTTGCTGAGATTCGGATGGTTGAAGATGTTGAAGAAGTCGGTGCGCAGTTCCACCGTCACCTTTTCGGTCAAGTGAGTGGTCTTGTTCCCCGAGAAGTCAAAGTTGGTAAAGTTGGGGGCGCTGAAAGCGTTGCGACCCTCGGAGCCGGGATGGCCGGAGTTTGCCGCGCAAACCTGGTTGACCGAATCCCAGGTGCAAGGCGGGGCAAAAGCCGCCATGTTCAACAGGGCAACTCCGCCGGTGTCTGGATCGATGCCGCCAACGCCCTGGTACAGTTTCGAATGGTCGGTAATATCGTAGCGCCCGAAACCCTCGCCGCTGCCGTTGTAATCTCCAAAGTAGTGAACGGTGTAGGGCTGGCCGTTGGCGAAGTTGAACACGCCGTCGAGAGCCCAGCCATTGGTGATCCATTTCGCTTCATTAAACTCGGGAAACTTATAAGTCCAGTACCACTGCACACGCTGCTTAATGTCGAAGTTGGAGCTGGCGTACTCGCCATGCGGGTTGAAGCTGTCCTCGGGCATGCCGGCGTTGGGAACAAAGTCCTGGCCGTCGCTGGCCGTGTCAATCGAATGAGCCCATGTGTAGTTCAGCGTTGAAGTCAGGCCGTGCAGGTTCTGCAGCTTTAGCGACGTCTGCAGTGAGTTGTAGTTGGATTCGGCGCTGGTCTCGATCTCGTCAATGTAGCCAAGCGAAGAATAGCAATTGGAGCCGAAGGCAACGTTTTGGCCATCCGGGCACTTGAAGACATTGCCGGACTCGATATTGATTTGGTTCAGATCGCGGAAGTGGAAAAGATGACGGCCCTGCGAACCCACGTATCCGATCTCCACCGCAACTGCCCTGGCCAGTTGCGACTCGATGTTGAGGTTGTAAGCGAAATACCGGGGCGTGACCAGATTCTTGGCCACGGCAAAGTAGCTGGTGGTCGGCGCGTAGCTGGCGGGGTCGAAGATATGCGTGGCCGTGTCCACGCTGACGGGCGCGGAGAGCGAGGAGGACAGGATCGTGTTGTAGGCTGGACCCTGTTCGCTGGAACTCATGTTATAGGTTTCGTTTCCCACGAAGAAGTCCTGCGAGGGGCCGTCGGGGTACATTCCCGCGCCGGTGCGAACGACCAGCTTGCCATTGCCCCACAGATCGTCAGCCACGCTGATGCGCGGGGAAAAGGTAGTCCAGTCTTTGTCATAGAGCGATGAGCGGCCGCCGGAGGCGCCCACCGTTTCCAGCGTAGGCGTTGTCAGGGTCAGGTCCGGGAGGGTGAAGGCATTGTTCTTGGCTCCGATTACGCCGAAGTAATCCCAGCGCAGGCCGTAATTGACTGTGACTTTGGGAGTCGCGCGCCAGGAATCCGTGAAATAAACGCCACTGGCATTCTGGAAGGAGTAGACCGCATGATTGGCCGAGCCGAATTCGGACGAGGAGCCGCCGTCCACGCTGCCGGCGAGAAAATCGCTAAGCGTCGCGAAGTTCAACGAACCGCGATGGCCGGAGTCGATGAAGCTATTGATGAACGTCCGCCGCCACTCGTAGCCGGCCTTGTAACTATGCCGGCCTTTGGTCAGCGAGACATTGCCGAAGAGCTGGTAGTTGGAGTCAATGCGGCCGCGCGCGTCGGTGGCGCTGTTCCCCAGGGGGCTGCAACTTCCGGCATTGACCGGGTTGCTGGCCAGGGTGCAATCGCTAACGGTAATAAATGGCAAACCCAGATCGTGCGAGGAAAAGTTGGGAGACAGGGAATTCAGGCCGTAAGCCGTTTCGGGATTGAGGCCAATATCCTGGGGCAGGAACTGCTCCAGAAAGCGGTTGTACCCGCCGCGCACCTCGAAGATCAGATTCGGCCTCGGAATCGATGTATAAGAGAGCGACACGATGTTGATGTGCGTGGGCGTGAGAGTATTGAAGCCCGGCGCACCGGAACCGGAGAACAACATGCCCAGCGGGAAGCTCTGCATGCCGTGGGCGTAGAAATAGCGCCCGGTTAACAGGTCTTCGGGGCTGAAGAGCTTGAGGTGCTGGTCGGCCTTGACGATAGCGTTGTCGCTTACGTTGCGGAAAGGGATGGTGTAGGTCACGGCGTTGGCCGATGCGGGCAAGGTACCCCAGGGATTGGTCTGCATGAGTTTGGCCATCACCGTACTCCGATAGCCGGTATAGCCGGAGACGTCGGAAGAGAGCGGGGCCGTGCCCAGTTGCGGCAGTCCGCCGTCCTCGCGCTGTCCTTCGTAAGAGAGCAGGAAGAAGGTGTGATCGCGCACGATGGGGCCATCGATCATGCCGCCGAACTGGTGGTTGGTAAACGAGTTCTTAGGCTGGGCATCGGTATTGAAGAAGTTGCGTGCGCCCATCGCGCCGTCGCGATAATATTCGAATGCGCTGCCATGAAAGGTGTTGGTGCCGCTCTTGGTGACGATGTTGACGGTGGCTCCGGAACTCCGGCCAAACTCCGCCTCTGGGCTGCCCGTCACTGGAATCTCCGCCAGCGCGTCAACAGGAAGAATGGTCCCAGGACAGCCCCAAACGCCTGCCTGGTTGATTGTCGGCAGGTTGCGATAGCCGTCGTTCATGTCAGTGCCGTCGAGCAAAAAATTATTTGACCGGCCACGATTGCCGTTCAGACTGAACAGTCCGTACGAGCCCGCGGATTCGGTTGATCCCACCGGATCGCTGGTGGCGCCGGGAACCAGTTCCAACAGCTTGGTATAGTCGTGTCCGTTTATCGGCAGCTCGGACGCCTCGGAGGCTTCAATGGTGCCTCCCATGGTATTGGTGGTGGTCTCCACCAGCGGCACACTGGCGTTCACCTCGATCACTTCCGCGACCGCCCCGGCGGCAAGCCTGACGTCGGCTCGCGTCGGCGAACCCACGCTCACCGAAATCTGCGTCAGCGTCGTGGTGCGGAAGCCCTTCCTCTCCACCGTTACGCTATAAGTGCCCAGCGGCAGTTCCGAGGCCACATATTCACCCCGATCATTGGCTTCAATGGTGCGCGACAAGCCAGTGGAAGGGCTGAATATCTTTACCTGCGCCCCAGGCACAGCCGCTCCAGTGCTGTCCATAATCGTGCCGTGAATGCTTCCCCGGAAAGTCTGTGCCATGGCGGCAGGTGAGTAAACATAGGCTAGAAAAGCAGATAGAATAGCAATTGCGCCTGAAAAGGCAATCGTGCGGCTTCTCATTGGGCCGTGCTCCTTAAGTTTTCCGGTGAATTAATGGAATCCTCAAGCAAGTCTAGCGAGCAGTAAATAAAGACCGTATGAGGAACTATGCCTTTCTAGCGCCTTTAATCGTTTTATCCTGTGGAATCCCGGTGCGGAATTGCCGAACGATGGCAACGGACCCTCCGGCCGGGGTCGAAGGCAGATAGGATTTCAGCCACAATCCCCATATGCGCCGCCGCTGCTGTTCGTGACCGCGCAGAGAGTCTGTCTTGAGTGGGATCATGGGCGCCAGCGACAGGCCGGTCCTTGCAGAAAATAGCGTTCCAGTGGCGCACAATTGGAGTAGTCAGTGGAACAGGAACTTACTGGCCATTTTTCACTGGACACTCAGAGAGGCACCCCCTACCCCCCTATTTATATTTTCAAACTCTTGTAGTTAATTAAATGGTAAACGGCCGCGCGGCCTTCCTAACCTATCGCCGCGCGGCCTGCTAACCTCTCTAACTCCGCTCTGTCTTCAAGCCATCGCTTCCTTGCCCATCGGCTCAAAGTGCAATTGGTTTGTCTTGCGGTCCACGTCGATGCGCACGTGCGCGCCATGCATCACTTCCCCGTTGAGAATCTTGATGGCCAGCGGATCTTGCACCATGCGCTGTAAGGCTCTCTTCAGCGGACGCGCTCCGTAAGCCGCGTCGGAACCGGCAGCCAGAATTAGTTGTCGCGCCGGTTCGGTAAGCTCCAGCGAAATCTGCCGGTCTTCGAGCAGCTTGCCCACTTCGTTCAGCCGCAGGTCGAGAATCTTGCTCAACTGCGCGGCGCCCAGCGGACGGAAGATCACCATGTCGTCCACGCGATTCAAAAACTCCGGCCGGAAGTGCTCTCTCAGCACGCGCATCACCGACTCGCGCGCCATATCAAAGTCATGGTCGCTCTTGAGCGTGTCGCCAACCAGCAGGTTCGCGCCAAGGTTCGAGGTCATAATCAGCACAGTATTCTTGAAGTCCACCGTGCGCCCTTTGGCATCGGTCAGCCGGCCGTCGTCCATCACCTGCAGCAGAATATTGAAGACATCCGGATGCGCCTTCTCAATCTCGTCGAAGAGAATCACCGCATACGGCCTGCGACGAACAGCCTCAGTAAGCTGGCCGCCTTCGTCGTAGCCCACATAGCCCGGCGGCGCGCCAATCAGCCGCGCCACGGCGTGCTTCTCCATGTACTCGCTCATGTCGATGCGAATCATCGATTGCTCATCGTCGAACATGAACTCGGCCAGCGCCCGCGCGGTCTCGGTCTTGCCCACGCCTGTCGGCCCGAGAAAAATGAAGCTGCCAATCGGACGCTTCGGATCGCTCAACCCCGCGCGCGAACGGCGAATCGCATTGGCTACAATGGTCAGCGCCGCGTCCTGTCCTACGACCCGCTCGCGCAGCCGCTGCTCCATCTCGACAAGCTTTGTCACTTCACCTTCCAACATGCGCGAAACAGGAATGCCCGTCCACTTGCTCACGATACTGGCGATGTCTTCTTCATCAACCTCTTCCTTCAACATGCGCGCCACGCCGCCGCCGCCGTTCTTCGCGCCGTCCTGCGCCGCATCCAGCTTTTTCAGTTCGGCTTCGAGCTTGGGCAATTCGCCATACTGGATCTGCGCGGCACGGTCGAGCTGGCCCTTGCGCGTCTGTTCTTCGGCTTCGAAGCGCAACGCCTCAATCTTCTTTTTCAATTCGCTCACGCGGCTGATTGCCTCGCGCTCACGAGTCCAACGCGCGCGCAGCGCTGTAATCTTCTCCTTCAATGTAGCGACTTCGCGGTCCACCACTTTGCGGCGCTCGATGCTGTTTGAATCCGTCTCGCGCTTCAGCGCGGCGCGTTCAATTTCGAGCGAGGTGGCTTCGCGCTCCAGTTGATCGATCTCCGTGGGCACCGAGCCGATCTGAATGGCCAGCGAAGCCGCGGCCTCGTCCACCAGGTCAATAGCCTTGTCAGGCAAGAAGCGGTCGCTTATGTAGCGATGCGACAGTGTCGCGGCAGCCACAATCGCCGCGTCCTTGATGCGCACGTTGTGATGAGCCTCGTAGCGATCTTTCAGGCCGCGCAGAATCGCGATGGTGTCTTCGACGTTTGGCTCGCCAACGTAGACAATCTGAAAGCGCCGCTCCAGCGCCTTATCTTTCTCGATATATTTGCGGTACTCATTCAGCGTTGTCGCGCCAATCGCCCGCAGCTCGCCCCGCGCCAGCGCCGGCTTCAGCATATTGCTGGCGTCAATCGCTCCCTCGGCCGCGCCCGCACCAACGAGCGTGTGCAGCTCGTCGATAAAGAGAATAATCTCGCCATTGGCTTCTTCGATTTCCTTGAGCACGGCCTTGAGCCGGTCTTCGAACTCGCCGCGAAACTTCGCTCCGGCCAGCATCGAACCCAGGTCCAGCGAGATCACCCGCTTGTCCTTCAGACTCTCAGGCACGTCGCCTTTGATGATGCGCTGCGCCAAGCCCTCGACGATGGCTGTTTTGCCCACGCCGGGCTCGCCAATCAGCACCGGGTTATTCTTGGTGCGCCGGCTC
>Ga0255353_1000263_pt1 | contig 34322 bp, 24 predicted proteins | sample HBST25metaG_FD_189941 | JGI IMG/M metagenome (GOLD analysis project Ga0255353, IMG submission 189941) | Peat soil microbial communities from Stordalen Mire, Sweden - H.B.S.T25 | ecosystem: Environmental > Terrestrial > Soil > Wetlands > Peat | place: Sweden: Norrbotten County, Stordalen Mire...
AAAGGCAGCGATTGCTGGCGGTCACCATCATCGCTGGTGGGCTCTGCGGCTTGGCCGCCGTTGCTTTTCACCTGAGCATCGGCTGGGCAGAGTCGTTGATGATTGACCGTGCCAACGCAGCCCCCGGCAATAGCTGGATATGGTGGACGATTCTTACCCCAACTCTGGGCGGTCTCGTAGCTGGCTTGGGGCTCACCTACCTTGCTCCTGCGGCTGCAGGCAGCGGCATCCCTCAGGTCAAGGTCGCTTTCGTTTTTCGTCACGGCCTGATCACACTGCGGGAAACCGTAGGCAAATTCTTTCTGTGTGCTTTTCAGATTGGTTCTGGCGCCTCATTGGGTCTGGAAGGGCCTACCGTCCAAATCTGCGCCGGCGTCAGCAGCTTGCTTGCTCGCGCCGCTCGACTGGGGCCAACCAACCGCCGCCGCATGGCATCCGTGGGCATGGCGGCAGGCATCGCCGCTGCCTTCAATGCGCCCATCGCCGCCATCACCTTCACGTTGGAAGAGCTGATTGGCGACTTAGATCAAACGATGCTCTCCGGAGTCATCGTTGCCGCCGCCTTGGCCGCTTACGTGGAGCACGCCATTCTTGGCTCGAATCCGGTCTTTCATGTGAATCGCAACTATACGCTCGGCAATGCCTCCTCGCTTGTCTGGTATGCCGTGCTTGGCTTGCTGGCGGCGGTTGTTTCGGTCGCCTTCACGGATTCGCTGCTCTGGTTGCGTGCCCAGTTCAAGCGCCTGACAGCCGTTCCCAAATGGGTGCATCCGGCCATTGGCGGCCTGGCTACCGGCTGTTTGGCGATGGTGGCGCTGGCGCTGTTTCACCTGAACGGCATCGCTGGCGATCCCTACAAGACCCTTACGCTGGCGCTGACCGGATCGATGGGCACGCTGCCGGTGCTGGCGATGGTGGCCTTTTGCGCGCTCAAACTGGTTGCCACAGTTTGTTCCTATTCGAGCGGCGGCTCCGGCGGAATTTTTGCCCCATCGCTTTTCATGGGCGCCATGCTGGGCGGCGCGGTCGGTTACATCGATGTTGCCGTCTTCCACCACTCTTCCGACGCTATCGGCGCCTTTGCCGTGGTGGGCATGGGCGCGGTTTTTGCAGGAATCGTTCGCGCGCCCATGACATCCGTGCTTATTGTCTATGAAATGACCGGCAGCTATAGCATGGTGCTTCCGCTCATGATTGCCAATATGAGCGCGTTTGCCCTGGCTCGCCATTGGCGCCGCACACCCATCTACGAAGCGCTGCTGGAGCAGGACGGCATTCAGCTTTCCCGCAGCGACAGATTGCCTCGCTTGCCCAGAGCCGTGCCGCTGCTCCCACCTGAATTGCCTGTCGATACGCTGAGGTGAAGAACACCCAAGCCGAAGCACTGCTATTCAGAGAAGCACAAGAGATCACAGCCGTTTTCTTCATCAACTATTCTTCCGCTTGCCCAGCCGAAGGGAATCCTTCGAGATTTCGATGCCTCAATATCGCTGGATTTACACCCATGCAGCCGGTGAGCCGGCATCTGCTCCTGCGGGAAGGTGATCTGGCAAGTCAAGACGCGCAATGCCAATACGCGAGTAGTTTCCTTTTGCAACCATCCGCGGAAAGAGATAGAGTTCCCCATCTGGGCCGCGAACGGCCGCTGGATTCGTGACGCCTTCAACCTCCAGGGGATTGCCGGGTTCCGGTTCCATCAGCACGCCCAGACGGCGCAAAGCGAATCCGTTCATCTGGACTCCTCAAACAGTCGCATTTGCCACCTCAAAGGTCCGCGCCTCGTGACCGTCGTCCAAACAAGCGATGATCGCTTCGATCACCCGCTTGGTTTCACTGGGACCTTGAACCGGAATGGAAATGACACCGGCCTGTTCAGCCGGGTAGTCGTTCCCTCCCACAAACAAGGCGTCTCCTACGTAAATCATTTCTTTCACAGAAATGCCAAGTGTCTCTTGCAGTTTCTTAATTCCGTAGGCTTTGTCGATGCCCGGCTTGGTGACATCAATGGATGTCGCGCCACCGAGCCGCACCGAAAACTCGGGAATCAGAGTGTCAAGAATCGTTTTGATTTTCTTCCGCTTGGCGAAATCCGCATCCCATTTCTCTTTCTCTTTCAATGGCGCCTGCTGGCCCAGAGCGGAATACGTTACCTGGCTTCCACGATCTTCAATGGTCTCTCCCCACGTCTTTTCGACAGAGAAGCCTGCGTCTTCGGTGGCTTTCTTCAGGGAGCTGACGATCTTCTGTTTTTCTTCCGCAGTAAGATCTTCTGAATAGAGCTTCTTCCACTTCCCGGTGTATTGAAAGAATTCTGTTCCACACGTGGGTAAAATGGATAGCTTTATAAGACGGTCATCCTGGGGCAAATTGGAGAGCACCTGCTTTTCAAACTGCAGCCAGGCGCCTCCAGAGATGACAGCCACCTTGACGACACCGAGCAGGTCATGCAGAAGTGATGACATTTCTGCATCGAGAGAAGATTTGCTTGCCGCGAGCGTTCCGTCGAGATCAAAGACAATCAGCTTCTTCACCATTCATCCACCTCGGACTTCATGCAGTCTTAATTGGAGTTTCTGGCGACTCTGACTCCCTCGTTATTGACCGGCTCAAGACGATTCGGGCAGCGCGATCGCCAACAAAGTCACCGCGTTGTTTGGGCGAAATTCGCAAGCGCCGGCCACCCCCGAACAAGAGCCAGGCAGGGTCGAAAAACCTGATTCTGGGTTTGGTCCAATTCAGTGCCGAAAGGACTCTGGAATTGCCTCTGTTGTCCTCTCTATAGCGAAACTACAGTAGGTGCATTCCGGAAGCACACCCGCCAAGTGGCTTTTTCCTCAAGAAAAAGCCACACTGGAGACTTTTTACAAGGCTACATTTACTGTAGTTTCGCTCTAGGCACTCACAACGCGCTGTTCGTCGTCTATTGCGCCAGCCTGTACGCCAAACCTCGCTTGAACCGGCTTTGCATGATGAACGCTCGCCCGTTGGAAGGCAGCCATATAGGACTGCGCCACACGTTTCCAAACCATATTCCGCGCATAAAGGTAGGCCCGTTCGCGCATAGCCTGGCGCGCCTCATCGTTGGCCAGCAAATCGTTTGTCGCTGTTGCGATGGCGTCTGGGTTCTCAAACGGCACCAGCACTCCGCGGCCATGGTCCAGCATTTCCGCGGCGTACCAGTATGGAGTCGAGATGATGGCCTTCCCAGCGCCCATGGCATAGGCCAGGGTTCCCGATACAGCCTGCGCTTCGTGGCAGTATGGCGTGATGTAAATGTCGGCCGAGCCGACCAGCGAAATCATTTCTTCAGGACTGACGAACCGATTGACGAACAGAACCTGCTTTTCCACTCCATTTTTCTTCGCCAGTGCCTGCAGTTCAACCCGGTAGCGATCTCCCTCCCGCGCCCGGATGTGCGGGTGAGTGGCGCCCGCAATCACGTAGACAACGTCGCTGTGACTGGCCAGAATGCGCGGCATCGCTTCAATCACGCTTTCGAATCCCTTGTTAGGAGATAGCAGCCCGAAGGTGAGAAGCACGGTCTTGCCTTGACATGAGAAACGCTCCTTGTAAGCATCGGGCTCTTCAAAAGGCAGGTCGGGAATGCCATGAGGAATCAGATCGATCTTCCTGGCCGGGACATTGAACACCTCCTGCAAAACACGCGCGGAGTATTGGCTCATCACGACAAGGCTTTCGGAGCGCGCGGCAATCTTGTGCATTACAACCCGCTGGTCCAGATTCGGTTCACGAAGGACCGTATGCAGAGTTGTGACTACCGGCATTTTGAGGTACTTCAGCAACTCCGTGATGTGATTTCCGGATTTGCCTCCAAAGATTCCAAACTCATGCTGCAAGCACACCAGATCGACGTTGCTTGCATTCAAGAATTCGGCGGCCGCCCGGTAGGACGTGATATCGCCTTCACTGATCTCGAATCGCACCCGCTTCGGGTAGGAGTAGGTTGCGTTCTCGTCGTTGACAGCGACCACCATCACTTGGGAGGCTCCATACTCGGCAGCGATTGCATCACACAAATCTGTCGTAAAGGTAGCAATTCCACACTGCCTGGGGAGGTGGTTCCCAATCACTGCAATCTTAACCGGACGTAGCGGGCAAGGCGCCAACTGAAGGTAGGACGTTGAATCGAATCCGATTATCGGGTGACGCGCGTCGGAACCGACGAGACGGGTTGACTCTGAATTCAATGTGTTACTCGGAGCGGCCATTCGATTTGCCTCCCATGATCGTCAGGTTGTGATAAATAACAATTTAAGCCCTCATCAGGGCGTGGACTTGCTTCGCGATCTCAAATGTTTTCTCAAAAGCTGCCATCAAGTCGTCCTGAGCGCTTGAGCTCAGCTCTTCTGCGGTTTCGTAATCGCCTCGTTGGCGTGCGGCGGCGGCAGTGTGGCGTGGGGTGCGCAAAAACGCAGGTCATCTCAAATGTCATCATTGCTCCGCGGCCTGGTGGTCTCCGCTTTTCAGGAAACGTTCTTCCTCCTCATATGCAGTCTTCCACGTGGCATTTGAATGCGCTGAGCAATCGGATACATCCCCGGCTAGAGCGGTTCTCCAATCTTTGCTGGAGCAGAGTTAAACTACCACCCCATTGCTAAATAATGAGGAATCAATCTTCCGGATCGTGAGCAGTCAGTTTTCTGGTCAGAATTGAACGGACTCCTGGTTGTGTTTTCCCGGATAGTACACATGGCATGGGCGTCGGCATTTTCGTTTGCGCGCGCCATTCAGCAGCCCGCTTTGGAGCTTTGGGATGGCCAGCAAGCCAACGTTATGACAGCACAACGAGCCTTGGTTTATCGCGCACGCTGCAACCAGGCTGCGCGCAGCAGCGAATATTCCCAGGCAATGGAGACGAAATGACAGGAAGCAAGCACAACCCGGAAGGAAATAGCAGCGACAGAGGTGAACCCGATCCTGGTCCGTACTGGCGGCGGATGCACCGTGACTGGCGCTTCTGGATAGGCGCTGTCTTTATCGCTGCCGCACTCGCTATCTATGTTCTGAGCGGCAACCTGTCGTGGTCTCCAAATGGCCATCGGCAACCTGCGATGCCTGCGAGTGCTGCAAATTAAGTCTGCGGCTCCCAACGGCCTCACCTGCCTGTCAGCGCAGCGAGCGCTGGCAGGTATGGCTTTTGCAATCACGTTAACATACTCTGCGTTAGGTCAGCAGGCGCCTCGGCTGATGGCTATTTCCGGCTTCCAGGCACAGCGGCTTGCTGCATTCAGAAGTTTCAGCGCCTGTTCCATGACTGCGAGACCGGTCATCAGCGTTGCCAAATAATCTGGCTCGCTTCGAGCGGCACGAGTGCATTGGGGTGGCTAGGGACGATTCGCGCGGTGTAATCGCTCGCGGGGCGGGCTGCGGAGACCTGAGCTAAATAAGTGAACGCGCCTGGTGTATCCGCGCACGGACCGGATAGGTTCATCACTTCGCAACCAGCGCGCTGCCCATCAGCTGAATCCGCATACAGTTCAACTCTCAGGTGATCTGGAGTGAGGGAACCATGAGCGATGTCGGCTTGGAAGAAGTGCTGTCCATCGTGGGTGTTGATTTGCATCCCGACGAAACGCACCTCGCTCCAATGCCGATCAATATCCTGCTTCCATTGGAGCAGACTCAAGCCAATCGCACCGTCGTCCGCTACCCGATCGCGATAGCCAGAAGCAGCAGGCAGATAATGACTCTCGGTATACTCGCGGATAGCGCGCGTGGCGGAAAACTCCGGCGTGAGCCGCGCCATGCTCTCGCGGATGCGTCCCAGCCATTTGCATGGCATCCCGGATTCGTCGCGCTCATAGAACTCCGGAATCACTTCAGCTTCCAGCAGGGTATAAAGAGTGTCTGCCTCTTTGGCATCCCACGCAGGGTCTTCGCCATGTTCCAGCCCGTCCCCAATGGCCCAGCCAACCTCCGGCGAATAGGCCTCTGCCCACCAGCCGTCCAACTCGGAGAGATTCAGCCCGCCATTGACGAGGACCTTCATGCCACTGGTTCCGCAGGCCTCCCACGGACGCCGCGGAGTGTTGATCCAAAGATCGATCCCCTGGACCAGCTCCTGGGCCAGCATCATATCGTAGTCGTTGAGAAAGACCACGCGTCCTCTGACTTCGGGGCGCTTGATGAAATCCTTCCACTGCCTGATAAGGTCCTGTCCAGGAAGATCCTGCGGATGAGCCTTCCCTGCGAGAACTAACTGAACAGGGCAGCGTGGATTTGTCAGCAGCCGCACGAGCCGCTCGGTATCGTGCAAAAGAAGGTTGGGGCGCTTATAGGTGGCAAAGCGGCGCGCAAATCCCAAAGTCAGCACCTTTTCATCGAAAATGCCCACGGCGTCCGACGGATTCGCGCCTTCCGCGGCGAGTTGGCCCTCGTACCGCTTGCGCATTTGCTCGATCAGGCCTTTTCGCCCTGTTGAGCGCAATTGCCAAAGCTGCGGATTGGGGATTTGACGGATGTCATCTTCGGCCGGACGATTCCCGTGCCAACGCTTTGCGCCGCAAGCGGATGTCCATAGCGCATCGGCTTCTACTGAATCCCAGGTCGGCACATGAATGCCGTTGGTTACAGACCCGATCGGGACTTCCTCACGCGGCCAGCGGGGAAACAACGGCTGGAAGATCTGCCTGCTCACTTCTCCATGGAGCTTGCTGACGCCATTGATCTGCCCGCTGCCGCGGACCGCGAGATAAGCCATGTTGAAGGGTTCTGAATTGTCTTCCTGATTCTGCCTTCCCATGGCGAGCAGATCGTCCACTGAGATATCGAGTTCATCGACTGCATAGTGGTTCAGATACGTGCGAATGAGCGCGGGATCGAAGCGGTCAAAGCCAGCGCTCACGGCGGTATGCGTGGTGAATACATTTCCGGCTCGCGTGATATTCATGGCAAGATCGAATGGCTTTTTGTGATCTTCCATGTAAGAGCGGGCCCGTTCGAGCACGGCAAATGCCGCGTGCCCTTCGTTGAGGTGACAGACCTCAGGCGTGAGGCCCAACGCTCGTAACAGGCGCCATCCGCCGATGCCGAGGACAATTTCCTGCTTCAGGCGCATCTCTGCGTCACCGCCATAAAGCTCACTGGTAATCCCGCGCTGAGCCGCGGTATTGGCAAAGTCGTTGGTGTCGAGAAGATACAGCTTTGCTCTTCCCACGGACACCTTCCAGCAGCGAAGCCATATCTTTGAGCCGGGAAGTTGAATTTGCAACCGCAGCCATTCGCCATTCGGCTGGCGCAGCGGCCGGATGGGCAACTGCCCAGGATCGTTGATTGGATAGAGTGCCTGCTGCCGGCCTTCCGAATCGAAGTCCTGGCGAAAATAGCCTTGCCCGTAAAGCAAGCCGACTCCGACAACCGGAACGCCCAGGTCGCTGGCAGCCTTCATCTGGTCGCCGGCTACATTGCCCAGCCCACCGGAGTAGATGGGCAGCGCTTCGCTGAGCATGAACTCCATGCTGAAGTAGGCGACAGTCGTGAGCGCTGTGTCTGGATGCTTATGTTGAAACCATGCGTCGGCCCGATAGAATTCCCGATCCTGCTGAAGCAGAGTGTCGAGACGATCGCGGAACTCCGCATCGCCCAATGCGGCCTTGATCTTTTCCTGAGAAACCGTCCGCAGGATGACCCATGGATTTTGCGTGGTTTCCCAGAGTTCCTTGTCAAGCGCTTTCCATAACTCGTCGGCGGCATGGTTCCAGGACCAGTGCAGATTGAGCGCCAACTCAACCAGCGCATCGATACCGTCAATCTTTAGCCAATCAGATGGCGCCTTAGGATCGTTCACAATCTCCCCCTGTGTGCTGGAGTCGAAAAAGCGGAGGCCTCTGTCGCATACATTTTACGATAGCTGGCCTCCGCCTCGATTTCTACCCGACGCAGGTTAACTGTCGGTGAACATGGCCTTCTGTGGATGCCCCTTGGCCAGCGGAGCGGGCGCGGTTGATTCGCTGAAGTCCTTGGTCCACTGCCAATTCTGGATCTCCGGCATATCCTCCAGATGCTCGCGGATATAGTCGTGGTGGCGCTGCAGTTCCTGGTTGAAAAAGCCGATCGCATTCTCGGCCTGCAAACGGAGGCGAGGAATATGCTTCAATGCGTCGAGGGCAAGGTGGAAGCGGCTCATTTCATTGAGAACCACCATGTCAAAGGGCGTGGTGGTGGTTCCCTCATCCATATAGCCATGCACATGGAAGCGCGCTTCATTGGCGCGCCCATGAACCAGCGTATGAATGAGCCAGCGATTGTTGTGGAAGGCGAAGATCACTGGCGCCTGCTCAGTGAAGAGCGCATTGAAGGACATTTCGTCCATCCCGTGCGTATGCTTGTCGGGAAACATCAGCGTCATCAGGTCCACAACATTGACGACGCGCACTTTGATGCCCGGCACGTATTTCTGCAGCAGCCACGAGGCCGCGCAGGTCTCGATGGTTGGCACATCGCCGGCACAGGCCAGCACTACATCCGGCTCTCCGCCTTCATCGTTGGTGGCAAACTTCCAGGTGGACGCGCCGCGCGAGCAGTGCTCAAGAGCCTCGTCCATGTTGAGCCATTGGAGTTGCGGCTGCTTGCCGCAGGTGACGACATTCACGTAATTGCGGCTGCGCAGGCAGTGGTCGAAGACACTCAGCAGGCAGTTGGAGTCAGGTGGATAATACACGCGGATTACTTCACTTCTGCGCGCGAGCGCATTGTCTACGTATCCGGTTGCCTGGTGGCTGAAGCCATTGTGATCGTTGCGCCAGGCATGACTTGTAAGCAGAACATTGAGGGAGGCAAGCGGCCTGCGCCAGGGAAAGTCGCGGCATTGCTCAAGCCACTTGGCATGTTGGGTGGTCATCGAATCGACCGCCTGCGCGAAGGCCTCGTACGAGGACCACATGCCATGACGCCCTGTAAGCAGATAGCCTTCGAGCCATCCCTGGCAGAGATGCTCGCTCAGCACTTCCATTACGCGGCCGTCCGGACCAAGTTCATCGTCGATCGAGACAAGCTCGGCCATCGAACAGCGCTTGGTGGCTTCGAAAATGGAGTTCAGCCGATTGGAACTCGTTTCATCAGGACAGAACATGCGGAAGTTAGTCGGGTTCGCTCTGTAGATGTCGCGGAAGAAATCGCCAAGTTTGCGCGGAGCCTCGGCCAGAACTTGACCCGGCCCAGGGATTTCGAGAGCGTAGTCGGTAAAATCCGGCAGCGCCAGGGTAATTAACTCGCGTCCGCCATTTACATGGGGATTGCCTCCCATGCGCCGGTTACCAACAGGAGATAGAGCCGCCAATTCTTCCAGGAAAGTGCCGTTCGCATCGAAGAGATCCTCAGGCTTGTAGCTTTTCATCCAGGCTTCAAGAATCTTGAGATGCTCCGGGTTTTCACGGACTGTTGCAAGCGGAACCTGGTGCGCGCGGAATGTGCCTTCGATGGGGATTCCATCCACTTCTTTCGGGCAGGTCCATCCTTTGGGCGTGCGGAAAATAATCATTGGCCAGACGGGCTGCTTTTTGAATCCGTTCTTGCGAGCCTCCTGCTGAATCCCACGAATCTCGGCGTAACAATCCTCAAGCGTTTGAGCCAATAGTTGATGCACGACCTCTGGGTCGTCGCCTTCAACAAAGTAGGGTTTATAACCCCGTCCAACATAAAGTGCCTTCAAGTCTGCGTCGCTCGTGCGTCCCTGAGCGGTTGGCCCGGAGATCTTGTATCCATTGAGGTGAAGGATTGGCAGGACCGCGCCGTCGCGCACGGGATTGACGAAGTTGACCGACTTCCAGCTTCCTTCGAGAGGGCAGGTTTCGGACTCGCCGTCGCCGATGACGCAGGCAACAATCAGGTCCGGATTATCGAAGGCCGCACCGAATGCGTGCATCAGAGAGTAGCCAAGCTCTCCACCCTCATGCATTGAATTAGGAACGTGCGGCCCGCAGTGGCTGGGTACGCCGCCCGGCGTCGAGAACTTGCGGAACATGAGCCGCAATCCGTCTTCATTGCGCGTGATCTCCGGGTGAACCTCGGTGTACGAACCTTCCAGATATGAACAGGCATTCAGCGAAGGGCCGCCGTGTCCCGGACCAGAAATGTAAATAATGTCCGCATCATGCTCTTTGATAAGCCGGTTCAAATGAATGTAGATGAAGTTCTGTCCAGGAGAGGTTCCCCAGTGACCGAGCAGCCTTGGCTTGATCTGTTCCGCCGTAAGCGGCGAGCGAAGCAGAGGATTGTCAAAGAGGTATATCTGGCCAATGCAAAGGTAATTTGCCGCACGCCAGTAGCGATTCATCTTGTCCAGCATCTCGGGCGAGAGCGGCCCCTTGGGCTTTGGCGCTCTCTCTTCAGTTTTGCCGTCGGCGGCAATCGCCGTCGACAAGCTCACGTCGAAGATGAAACCCGATGAATTGCCAAACTGATCGAAGTTCTTACTGAATGGTTGAGGGGTCTTATCCTTCTCAATGTTGATAGCGTGTTCGGTGGTAGCCATCGTGATGCATCCTTTCTGCTTCTCGGCTGCTGCTGACAAACTGGCAGCGGCTTTCAGACTTCAGGTTATTCAGCTATGACTGTGGCGCAATCGAGCGTCGCTTGGCTAGCGTCTTACGGATTGCTTTCAGCTCGGCTAGGTACCTTGCGTTTGTTTCAAGGTACAACATATCAAGTTCCTTCAAGGTCACTGGCTATTACGTTCGCTACCACCATTCCTTGGGGCTGTCTGAAGGAGTTTTTTCGTTGGATTCTAACTCGGCTGAGTGAAGAAGCAAGAGGGGACACTGCACGAGTTTAATAACTTTCTCAGCAACCGATCCAAACACGAGTGGATGCCAGCCGGATATGCCGTGCGTGGAGATCACCAGAAAGTCGATATGCTCGCGCTCCGCCACTTCCATGATGCAGCCTGCTATGTCATTCGCGAGTTCGACACTAGAGTCTGCCTTGATTCCCTTGCTAGTCAGAACCGCGAGTGCCTTTGCCAGACGCTGCTCAGCATGGGTCTTTGCCTCCTGTTGAAACTGCGCCTGGGGAGGAACATATTCGGAAGTGAAGGCCGAAAAGGACGGAACGACATTTACAAGGAATATCTCGGCTTGGAAGTGCAAAGCAAGGTCCGCCGCTGTCTCTAGAGCTGTTTGAGACGATGGGCTGAAATCGACAGGCAACAGTATCTTTTTCGGGATGGACTTCAAAGCGTGATTTTCAGACATGACGGTCTCCTCGCCGGACCATAGTCGCGGCCAATGCCATTGTTCTCTGCAGGGAAGACAAAGACTGTACACTCTTGCACAGTCCTGATCCAATACCGGCCGGCAACTAAAGAACTCCCTGACGCATGCGCGCGGGACGCATGTGCAATCCGGGACAGATATGCAAGCGTCCAAGTGAAATGCTGGCTTTGCATCTGACGTGGATCTTCAAAAATCGCGTGAATGTTCTGAGCCCGATGCTGACGACGGATTCGATGCCCATACTCCGCTTGCTGCGGAGTTTGTACGAGTGTGCCTAAGCCGCCAGTCAAGCCAAGGCCAATGCGGAATGGAGCTGCGGCCCTCAGTATAGCGATCAAATGAAAGTAAGAGAAACATGACAGAAGCCATACCATCTCTGACCGAGAGCAGCGCATGGAAGGCCCTTGAAGTTCATGCCGCGACAAACAACGCACTCCATCTTAGAGACCTGTTCGCACAGGATCCAACACGGGGAGAAAGCCTCAAGGTTGAGGCGGCGGGCATTTACCTCGACTATTCCAAGAATCGCATCACCGGCGAAACCGTAAAGCTGCTTCTGCAACTTGCCGAAGAGTCTGGTTTGCGCTCACGCATCGACGCGATGTTTCGTGGAGAGAAGATCAACGCCACCGAGAAGCGGGCAGTTCTGCATGTGGCCTTGCGCGCTCCAGTTGGAGACGAGATCCTCGTCGATGCAGTGGACGTTGTGCCGCTGGTGCATGACGTTCTGAACAAGATGGCCGTCTTCGCCAACAGCGTGCGTAGCGGAGAGTGGAAGGGCTATACCGGAAAGTCGATCCGTAATGTCATCAACATCGGCATTGGCGGATCCGATCTTGGCCCTGTCATGGCTTACGAAGCTTTGCGCCATTATTCACAGCGCGATCTGAATTTCCGGTTTGTTTCCAATGTTGACGGTACGGATATTGCCGAAGCGACGCGCGACCTGGATGCCGAAGAAACGCTTTTTATCATCTCGTCAAAGACCTTCACAACTCTTGAGACGATGACTAACGCGCACACGGCACGTACCTGGGCGCTTGAAACGCTAAAGCATAACGCAGCGATTGCCAGACATTTCGTTGCCGTCTCGACCAATGCCGAGGAGGTCGGAAAGTTCGGCATTGATACGGCCAACATGTTCGGGTTCTGGGATTGGGTGGGCGGGCGCTATTCGATGGATTCTGCGATCGGGCTCTCGACCATGATTGCGATCGGCCCAGACAGTTTCCGCGAACTGCTCGCTGGTTTTCACGAGATGGACGTCCATTTTCGCACTGCTCCCTTTGAGCGGAATCTGCCGGTTCTTTTGGGCCTCCTGGCAATTTACAACACCAACTTTCTCGGCGCAGAAAGCGTTGCAGTCCTGCCCTATGAGCAATACCTGAAGCGCTTTCCAGCCTATCTGCAACAATTGACGATGGAAAGCAACGGCAAGCACGTAACACTGGATGGAACGAATGTCGAATACCAGACTGGGCCGATCTACTGGGGAGAACCAGGCACCAACGGCCAACACTCCTTCTATCAACTGATCCACCAGGGAACCAGGCTCATTCCTTGCGACTTCATTGCGTTCGGTGAGCCGCTGAATCCGATCGGCCGGCACCACGATATCCTTCTGGCCAACGTCTTTGCCCAGGCGGAAGCATTGGCATTTGGCAAAACCACGCAGGAAGTCGAGGCGGGCGGCACGCCACCGTGGCTCGCGCCTCATCGCACATTTCAAGGCAATCGGCCGTCCAACATGATCCTGCTGAAGCGGTTGACTCCGGCAGCGCTGGGAAAACTCGTTGCCCTCTACGAGCACAGCGTCTTTACACAGGGCGTTATCTGGAAGATCGACTCTTTCGATCAGTGGGGAGTGGAACTGGGGAAGGTTCTGGCCCAGCGCATCATCCCCGAACTCGAGTCGGAGACAGAGACAAAGCTCACGCACGACAGCTCGACCAACGCTCTGATAAGCCTCTACCGCAACTTAGAGAAAGGATGTGCAAAGTGAATGCAACCACAGCTAAACTCGATGTAAACAACCCATCCGACAAAGCTCCAGTCGTGAGTCAAAGGTACGTTTATATCGCCGCAATCTTTGCTGCAGTCGGCGGCTTGCTGTTTGGATACGACACCGGAGTGATCTCCGGCGCGCTGATCTTCATCAAGCAGAGCTTTGGACTATCCATTTTCCAGCAAGAGCTGGCCGTCAGCTCAGTTCTGGTTGGAGCAGCGGTTCTAGCCATAACCGGAGGCAGCCTGTCGGACCGGTTTGGGCGCAGGAAGATGTTGCTCATCACTTCGGTGGTTTTCATTGCGGGAGCACTGGTGTGCGCCGCGGCAGGGTCCATACAGATTCTCATTCTAGGGCGAGTTATCGTTGGGATGGGAATCGGCCTTGCAAGCTCAGTTGTTCCTCTCTATATATCCGAGATATCTCCGGCCAAAGCGCGCGGCTGGCAGGTATCGCTCTTTCAATTGGCAATTACCGTGGGAATACTGGCTGCATATCTTGCAGACTACGCTTTCACGCCTTCGGCGGCATGGAGATGGATGCTGGGCCTTGCCGTGGTTCCTGGCGCGCTGCTTGGCGCGGGCATGCTCTATCTGCCTGAGACCCCTCGCTTCCTTGCACGCCATGGGCACTTCGATCTAGCCCGCACTGTACTAATTAAGATTCGCAGCACGCAGAACGTCGAAAAGGAATTTCAGGAAATCAAGGCGGCATCTCAAGAGTCCGCACTGCGCGGACACATCTCCGACTTGCTCCTGCCTGCCGTCCGTCCGGCCCTGATGATCGGTATCGGCCTCGCAGTCTTCCAGCAGGTGACCGGCATCAATACCATTATTTATTACGCACCCTATATTATTCGCACTGCGGGAATCAACTCCATCCAAGGCTCTATTCTGGCCACCGCGGGCATCGGCACCGTGAATGTTGTGATGACGCTGGTATCTATGTGGCTAATCGACCGCGTAGGAAGACGGCCTTTGCTTTTGACAGGAATAACCGGAATGATCATCAGCCTTGGAGCGCTGGGCTATATCTTTCATCTCTCAGAAGGCGGAAACTTCGCCGGCCTTTCCGTGGTGATTCTGATGTTCTATGTTGCGTCGTTCGCCATCAGTCTGGGACCAATCTTCTGGCTGCTCATTGCCGAGATTTATCCGTTGAAGATTCGCGGTCTGGCCGCGGGCATCGCCGCTGGAACAAACTGGCTTGCCAACTTTGCGGTTTCGCTCACCTTCCTGTCGCTGCTGAAGGGTCTCGGACCGAGCCTGACCTTCTGGCTTTATGGCGTACTTGCGATCGGTTCGTGGCTGTTCTCCTATTATCTGGTGCCGGAGACGAAAGGGCGCTCTCTGGAGGAGATCGAAGCCCTCTGGCATAAAAAGCCAGAAGCAACCCAGATCAATTCGGCCAGCGTGTAGGACCATCGCTGTGGTCCGTACCTTCGCCATCTAACTCAATACACCAGGCTGATCAATACGAACTGCTGAAGGAGAATCGCAATGAGAACATTGCCGCTGTTGTTTCTTGTTGCATTTTGTTTTACGGCTGCCGGTCAGGACAAAAACGCCAGTTCCGGACCCGCGCAGCTAAGCCATGAGAGCGTGGACGCTGCAGCCTATACAAGCCTGTCGCAGGTGCCGGACGATCTTCGCCAGGAACTCGACCGGGACGCAGTCGCATTGTCGAGGATACCAGCGGATCCGGTTCTTACGACTGATCCATTCGGAATCTTCTTTAATCCGTTTGAAAGACTTACTGACGGGATTAATAAGTCTGCGCGGCTCAAGATCGGGGAAACCTACACCTTCGTGAGTCAATATGCGACAGTTACTCCAGACGGAGTGCGACACGATCAAACCAGCGGGCGGGGCGACCTTACGGCCGCATGGAAGGTTTATGACCATGGAAGCAATGGCGGAACTATTAGTCTGCTCGCGCGTTCGCAGACGAATATCGGCATTAGTCAGCAATTTAATCTTAGCAACAGCCTCGGATCGGCGCTGACTTTGAATTGCCTGCAGGGTGGGGGGGCACAACAGCCGTTTACGATAAACATTCTTTACTGGCGCCAGGACTTGCTCAACAAGAGGCTGTCGTTCTACATCGGCAAAATCCATCCGAACGAATACATCAGCCTGAGCATGTTCAATAACGACGAACGCGCTCAGTTTCTGAACGGGGGGAGCGACGGCAATCTGACGTTTGCCTCCGATGGAGCGTATGCCGGCGGAGCGGCAATTGAATACCAGGCGTCACGGCACTTTTACTTCCACGCGCTCGTTATCGATACGGAAGGCTCACCGCAAGGAAACCTTAAAACGATGGCTGACCGAAAGTACATGGAATCGATTGAGGCCGGCTGGCTCGCGGGTTCCGCAGGGACCCGATTCAGGGATATCCGCCTGACTTTCTGGCGCGACGACACACAAACGCTTGGCAGCGGCCTTGGCGGAGGCGTCGGCTTCGAGCATGAACTGCGCAATGGCTGGACACCCTTTGGCAGATTTGGATTTGCATCGAACACGGGAACCGCGATCAGGCAAGTGGAAGAACTTGGCCTGGCCCAGGTGAAGCCCTTTGGAAGGCGAGGAGATATGTTCGGCATATCTTTTATTCACTCTGAGCCAAGCTCCGGCGCCAAACATCATGAAAGCGTAATGGAGGCCTTTTACCGGCTTCGCTTGACGAAGAGTGTTGATCTTGGGCCCGACATCGAAGTATCCAATCATCCTACTTATGCAGCCAAAGCCTATACCACTACTCTCCTTGGGATGAGAATGCGTATCATGTTCTAAATAGCAGAGCCGCTGCAGAACTTACGCACAGTCTGGCTCGGAACCTATAGCGAAAACAGAGTTGATGCATCCCGATAACCGATCACGTGTTCATCGGTGAGCATGCTTCTGCCTGCGATCGAAGGGTTCCTCATATCGATGCTTTTCTTCTGATGCGCATTAATCGCCTTTCCCGCCTGCACGTGGGTGTCATATAGGTCAACAACCGATTTCGAAGAAGCCAATCTGGTTGTGCTGCTGCAGAGATATTCGAGGCAGGTTAAATGACTCCGGGCATCTTCGCAGAAACTTATGACGCTCAACAACGCTCTTCTGGCGGCCATGCACTCCGATGGCTTTCCTGATCCGGCTCGCGAGCCGGGGCGCTTCGGTTTTTGCTTAGAAAACGCCTGCCAGGCCTTCGCTGTCGATCAGGACCAGCAGGGAAGGTTGCCGCAACAACGGGAGGAGTAATCTACGGATCCATCGAGGGCATTCGCAAATCCATACAGAAGCCGCGTGGCTGCGCAGCGCACTCCAAGCTGGTTTTTCTCTTTGCGTCACGCCATTGCGTTATTTATGTAGTAATCAATAAGGTAACCCATATTACCAACTTATGTTACCTAAGTAAGTGCGGAATACGCACCTTTTCAACTAATAGTCATGTCGTATGTAAATGTATTATAATTACGAACATAGTGGTTGTGGGACAGGCGCTCTTCAGAGGGCCGCACAAGTAGAGGAAACAAGGCAGGACGGGAAATTTAGCCGTTGTTCCGCTTTCTGTGAGACAGAGCGTTGAAGTAGTTGGAACTATTTCTGTTTCGAAGTATCTAATGGGTAGTATTCTGCCGATGAGAAAAGTGAGGCACTGAACGTGGGAATGCCGGTATTTCGTGATTCATCGGCCTGGAAGCTTGGGAACCAGGGACCGGCAGCTGTGTACTCGCAGGAGGGGCAGAGCGGCGTGGAACCGCGGAAATATTGCGTATACAACCAAACCAGGGAGCGCTTTCTCGGGGTAGACGTGGATGCTGCCGATTTCTCCCGAACAATCCTGGATGATAGGTTGCCGACGCTTTCCATCAGTTCCGGTGCGGGGCTCTGGCTGCTCCCTTTCCGGGGGATCTCTCCACTCGGTGTGCGAGTTCCGATCGATCTGCTTTATCTGGATCTGAATTGCGCGGTCATTGAAGCAGTCGAATCTTTTCCAATCTCACAGGCTTCTCCTTCGAGCCCATCGGCGGCGAGTGTCCTCGTGCTGCCAGCCAGAAGCATCAGTTCCACGCAGACTCAGCCGGGTGATCATTTGGCTATTTGCGTTCCCGAGGAGATGAAGAGGCGCCTGCAGCGGCTGTCCAATTCTGAGGGTGATACGAGCAATTTGCCTGGAGCTGTTCCTTCTCCGGACGAGGCAAGCCACAGCGGTCCTGCCCGTGTGCTGAAGTTTGAGGATCATACCAGGCAAAGGCATCCCGATGAGGACTCCCTGAATGAGGTTCGCCCGGCCCAGGACCTCATTCCGCCTGAGCAAGCGCCCGGGACGCGCCCTTCCGAAGCCGAGATCATAGACAGCAAGCCCCGGAAGAGCTGGTTGCAGCGTTGGCTGAATCCCGAGCCTCCCAAACCGAGGAAGGCGCAACGTGAGTCTCTGTCTGGTCTTGCGGCCTATTTCTGGACCGGCGGCGCTCCAATTGAGCATGGTGTTCGAGATATCAGTCCGACCGGATTGTATGTGCTCACAGACGAACGCTGGTATCCGGGAACCATCGTCAGGTTGACTCTGACGGACCGCCGGGAACGGACATCGGAGCGTTCGATCACTGTTAGCGCAACTGTAAAGCGCTGGGGCAACGACGGCGTGGGTCTTCACTTTGTTCTGCAAAATGGAAAGGCTCCTTTGGCTGACGGCATGGTTCAAGGTGTGGGCAAGGAGCAAGTCGAGCAATTCCTTCAACAGTTCAAGACGGGCAATAACTAGAGCAGGGCGCGCCTCGTCCTGCTTTTGCCCCCCCCGCAAGGCGCGAACCCCAGGCGCTTGCCCAGAAGTTCCCTGATACCAAATCGCTTCAACCGGAAGTATTCCTTACGAGCTTGCTTACTTCAAGCGAGCTTGCTTGCGAATGCGCGGGGTCGCATCTCTCCCTGGCGAACAAGCCGTTCGGGCTGTTACGCAAACAGAGAGTTCCGATGTAATCCTGCGGGACCTGGTCGTTAATGCGGACCGGAATGCTACTTATCGCGGACAGGTAACGAGCCGGGATGATTTCGTTATAGCGAATACTTACTCCATATTCTGGAGAGCTGCCCGATTGATCTGTCCAACGCTGACAGTCTTTCTTTTCACGAAGCTCCCGGTGTGCCGCTGCTGAAGACGGGGTGGGCAGGGAGCAACGCCGCTGGAGCAGCTCCCGCTTGCTCAGAGGGGTATACTTAATGCCTGAGAGAGTGTTTCTTTTTCGCTCACGGCATTCCAGGCTTCGTCCTGGATGAGCATTGTTCAAGTACGCCACAAAACGACGGAAGTTGCCATGAGTTTCATCAGAAACTGGAATGTAAGGAGCCACCTTGCCCCCCGTTGAAGCAGGTCTCTGCTTCACTTCCCTTTAACAAGGCCAGGAACGCTCATTGCGTCGGTTTTTGGGATGCCGTGGTGTTTGTCCAGATCACGAAGAGTCCAGGATTTCACATCGCAAGTGGAGCGCCGCAACCCCGCCAGATTCCGAGGCAGAGTCCGCTGAAGATACCGGCAAAAGGCTTTGGCGAGCAGTTTCCGCAATACAGGTCAATTGCGGCGATGCAAAAGCACGGAAGCATTTACCAGACACCGGCATTGAGATCGTGCAGAGGGCTTGCGCGCTGCGCCATTGCAAGTGAAAGGGAAACGATTTGCCATTCTCTGAAACAAGCCGTCCTGAAAAACCTGCCGGGAGCAATCTAGCAGTTGCTTCTTCTTCGGTGGCGATGAAAGCCGACAGTCTTTCTTTGCCTACGCGTATCGCATTCATCGGTAACTACCTGCCGCGCCAGTGCGGCATCGCTACTTTTACTACTGATTTGTGTACCGCACTGGCGGCGGAATACGGCAGTGAACGGCTGTTTGCCATTCCTGTCAATGATCCGGGTTCAAGCTATGAGTATCCGGCGCGTGTCCGCCTTGAGATTGAGCAGGACGATCTGGCCTCCTATGAACGAGCCGCTGAATTCCTGAACTTCAACGGCAACGATCTTGTTTGCCTGCAGCATGAATATGGCATCTACGGCGGGGTTGCGGGCAGTCACATTCTGGCGCTGCTGCGCAAGTTGAAGATGCCGGTGGTGACGACGCTTCACACCGTTCTGCGCGAGCCGCTTCCGGAACAGCGTTCGGTCATGGAAGAAATTGCGCGGCTTTCCGATCGTCTCGTCGTCATGAGTGAACAGGCTGCTCAGTTTCTGCGCGAAGTGTATCGAATTCGCGGCGGCAAGATCGATCTCATTCCTCACGGAGTGCCGGATTTCCCGTTCATGGATTCCAGCTATTTCAAGGACCAGTTCGGCACCGAAGGAAAGTTCGTGATTCTCACCTTTGGCTTGCTATCTCCGAACAAGGGAATTGAGAACGTGATCAAGGCGCTGCCCGCGATTCTGGCAAAACACGCGAACGTGGTGTACGTCGTTACTGGAGTAACGCATCCGCAGATCCGGCGCAGCGAAGGCGAACGCTACCGCAATGAGTTGCGGGCGCTCGCGGAGCAGCTTGGAGTTTCTGCTCAAGTGATCTTCAACAATCGCTTTGTAAGTCAAGAGGAACTGGTCGAGCACGTGGCGACCGCCGATATTTACGTTACCCCTTATCGGCAGGAGGCGCAGATCGTTTCTGGCACGCTGGCCATTGCGGTTGGCGCGGGAAAAGCGGTCATCTCCACGCCCTACTGGCACGCCAAGGAGTTGTTGGCGGACGGGCGTGGGGTGCTGGTTCCATTCGATCGTCCAGATGCCATTGCGGATGCCGTTCTCGACTTGCTTGATAACACTGCGAAACGTCATGCAATGCGCAAGAAAGCCTATCTTTACTCACGGGCAACGATATGGCCCACAACGGCGCGGGCGTACATGGTGAGCTTCCAGCGTGCTCGCTTCGAACGCACGCTTCACCCGCGAGCCGCGCGGCAAGGCGATACGGCAGCGAACGTCGGCGATAGCCTGCCTGAGCTGAACTTTGCCCATTTATTGAGGATGACGGATGATACCGGAATGTTGCAGCACGCGATCTTTTCGGTGCCAAACTGTCAGGAGGGCTATACAACCGATGACAACGCGCGCGCGCTTATCGTGTCGACTTTTCTGGATGAGTGCAAGGCGCAGGCTGGCAAGTGGGAATACTCCAGGCTCTCCCATCGCTATCTGGCATTTTTATGGTTGGCCTTCGATAGTAAGAGTGGAAGGTTCAGGAACTTTCTTGGCTATGATCGCCAATGGCTGGAGGATGTTGGGTCGGAAGATAGCCACGGGCGCGCCTTGTGGGCTTTGGGACAAGTGCTTGGTAGTTCGCGGGACGCAGGGTTGAGAGGAGCCACAGGAAGACTGTTTGAGGCGGCAGTCCCTGTCGTGTACACGTTTACGAGCCCGCGGGCATGGGCCTTTGGGATTCTGGGAATACAGGCTTATCTGGATTGGTTTCCCGGTGACCGCGCCATTCAGAACGTGCGCGATGAACTTGCAGCGCGGCTTCTGGAAATGTACGAGCGTACTCATTCCGGCGCCTGGCGATGGTTCGAAAAGATTCTTGCCTACTCAAATGCACGGCTGCCCCAAGCGCTGATTCTGGCCGGATGGCGAAGCGGCAACAAGAGGATGGTGGAGGCGGGGATAGAGTCTCTCAAGTGGCTGGTTGCGGAACAGCACCGGGGGAATGAAAATATATTTGTGCCGATCGGTTCCAGAGGATTCTTCACACAGGGTAAGAGGAAGGCGCGCTTCGATCAACAGCCTGTTGAAGCGTGCGCGACGGTCTCGGCTTGCATTGAGGTGTACAGGCTCACGCGCGAGACCGTTTGGCTTAAGGAGGCGCAGTGTTCCTTTAGCTGGTTTCTCGGCAATAACGATCTGCAGGTTCCGCTTTACGATGCGACCACGGGCGGCTGCAAGGATGGGCTTCATCTTGACCGCGTGAATGAAAACCAGGGCGCGGAATCAACGCTCTCTTTCCTCATGGCCCTGGCCAATATGCAAGCAGCCGATGTAACAAACGCAAAATAACTGTTTTTTGAAGCGAGAGTCAAATATGAATCCAATAGTCCTTTCATCTGAATCGTCAGAGCCTGCCGCTCCGGAACGCGCAACTCTGAAGTCAACCGATGACAGAGAGTTGTTTAAGCGTTATTCCGGCAATCCAATTCTCAACTGCCAGATGTGGCCATACCCGATCAATAGCGTTTTCAATGCGGGCGCTGTGCAGCTTGCCGATGGAGACACCTTGCTGCTTTGCCGTGTCGAAGATCGAAGCGGCCTGTCGCACCTTTGTGCCGCGCGCTCGGCCAATGGCGTTGACGGATGGCGGATTGATTCGCAGCCAACGATGAGCGGGAATCCCAAAGAGTATCCGGAAGAAATCTGGGGAATCGAAGATCCGCGCATCACTTACATTCCGGAGTTGGACCAGTATGCCGTGGCGTACACCTCTTTTGCGCGAGGTGGCCCAGGGGTTTCGCTCGCGCTTACCAAGGATTTCCGGAGTTTTGAGCGCATCGGTGTCATCATGCCTCCAGAGGACAAGGACGCGGCGCTGTTGCCCAAGAGGATCGGCGGACGCTGGGCTCTGATTCATCGGCCGACGACAACGTTAGGCGCTCATATGTGGATTTCCTACTCGCCGGATCTCAAGCATTGGGGCGGCCACAAGATCATCATGGAAGCGCGGCGAGGCGGATGGTGGGATGCGAACAAAATCGGGCTATGCTCTCCGCCGATCGAGACTGCCAAAGGGTGGTTGATGATTTACCATGGCGTGCGGCAAACTGCTTCTGGAAGCATCTATCGCCTGGGGCTGGCGCTCTTCGATTTGGAAAAACCGGATATATGCCTGCAACGAGGAAACTCCTGGATGTTTGCCCCGGAAGCCTCCTACGAGTGTAACGGAGATGTGAATGACGTTGTGTTTCCATGCGGGCAAATCGTTGGCGCGGATGGAGATACCGTTCATATCTATTACGGCGCGGCCGATTCCAGCGTAGCGCTGGCCACGGGCAGCATCCGTCACATGCTTTCATGGCTGGATGCGAATTCGGGCCAGGCAGAGAGACGCTTGCTATAGCAGAAGCAGCGGCGTTTCAGAAAGGAACGAGCAGAATGAACGGCACGAAATGGGACTGGCCCAACTGGATGCCGCGGGTGCTTTGGATACGGCGCAGGTGCCCGTGCTGCAACTCTGTTCGATTCAAGCCAGCCGAGTTGCGCGGCTATGATCAAATTCTCAGCCTGTTTGCGCTGCGTCCGGTTCGCTGCGCATTCTGCTGGCGCCGGTACTACTGGTTCTCCCTGCGCGAAACTCCTGCTGGATAGACGCATGTGAGTCTGGAACCGGCTGACGAATAGCTGCTGCCGGGAGAATGGCATTTTCGCGTGAATTTGCTCAGCTTACGCTTCTCTTTGCCAATGCTCAGCAGCGACCATGCGGGATGGCCCCGGATGGCGGGTGATTCTGCTCGCTCCGGGACGGAAGAGAGTGGAGTTAGTTGCATGAGCCTCTATTGCGCTACGGGAAGTATCGAAACCGATCTATCTTCACAGCAGTTGGAAGACCTGCTTGCAGAGAGCCTGGCCAAACTCGGCCTGCGGAATAACGTGTTGGCCATCCCTCCCGATCAGAGCCGCGAGCACTCCCACGCCGGTGCGCTGACCAGATACGCATGGAAGTATTATGGCGACCGGCTCAGGGCGGTCCTTCCCGCCCTGGGCACGCACACTGCCATGCGACCGGACCAGATCGCGCACATGTACGGCGACATGCCGCAGAATCTCTTCCGCGTCCATCACTGGCGAACCGATGTGGAAACGCTGGGCGAGGTTCCGGCGGAGTTTATTCATGAACAATCCGAAGGCAAGCTGAACTATGCCTGGCCGGCGCAGGTCAACCGGCTGCTCACCCGGGGCGGCTTCGATCTGGTCCTTTCCATCGGCCAGGTCGTGCCCCATGAAGTGATCGGCATGGCCAACTACAACAAGAACATCCTGGTCGGTACGGGCGGCCACGAGGGAATCAGCCGCAGCCACTACCTGGGGGCGGTTTACGGCATGGAGCGGATCATGGGACGCGCCATCAACCCCGTGCGCAACGTGCTCAATTACGCCTCTGATCATTTTCTCAGCCACTTGCCCATCGTCTACGTGCTTACCGTGGTTGGCAGCAAGGCCGACGGCGGGCTGGCCGTGCGCGGCCTGTTTATCGGCGACGATGTCGAGTGCTTCCTTCGCGCCTCCGAACTTAGCCTGAAGGTGAACTTCCAGATGCTCGACGAGCCAATTCAGAAGGCCATCGTTTATCTTGATCCCAGGGAGTTTCACTCGACCTGGCTGGGCAACAAGGCCATCTACCGCACCCGCATGGCGCTGGCCGATGGTGCAGAACTGATCATTCTGGCGCCGGGCGTAAGGGCATTCGGCGAGGACAGGACGATCGATGGGTTGATCCGCAAATACGGCTACCACGGAACGCCTGCCACGCTCGCGGCGGTCGAGGCAAATGCGGATCTGGCCAACGATTTGAGCGCCGCGGCGCATCTTATCCATGGCTCGTCCGAGGGGCGTTTCAAGATCACCTGGTGCCCCGGCCACCTCAGCAAGGAAGAGGTGGAAGGCGTGGGTTTCAACTATGGAAGCCTGAGTGCGATGCTCAGCCGCTACGATCCGGCAAAGCTCAGCCAGGGCAGCAATAGCGTGGACGGGGAAGATGTTTTCTTCATCGCCAATCCGGGACTGGGGCTGTGGGCGCACCGGAGCAGACTATGATGGCGGCGCACAAGGAAGCTGGCTGGTCTGTCCCCGGTACTGAAGAATTGGAGAAGTCTGTTACAGCAGGAAACACGGAGGAACAACGATGAGTTATGGGCTGAATATCCGTCAGAATGGCGAGTTGGATTTCCTGTCGCTGGGAGCGCTGGTGTATCGCCTGGACCCTGGAATCATTCCCTTCCGCAAGGCGACGGAGTGCAAGATTCACGTCAGCGGCGGCGAGTTCAATGTGGCCGCCAACCTTTCGGACTGCTTTGGCCTGAAGACGGGAATCGCCAGCGCCATGTCCGACTATCCCATCGGCGACCTGATCGCTGAGCGGGTGCGCGCCATGGGCGTGAAGCCGTATTACAAGCACTTCAAGCACGACGGCGTCACCGGCCCCAACATGGCCACCGTCTACAGCGACCGCGGCGCCGGCGTGCGCGCGCCCGTCGTCTTCTACAACCGCTCGAACGAAGCCGCTGCGCTGCTGAAGCCGGGCGACTTCGATTGGAAAGCGATCTTTGCCCAGGGCGTCCGCTGGGTGCATTGCGGCGGCATCTTTGCGGCGCTTTCGCCCACCACGGCTCCGCTGGCCGCCGAAATGATGAAGGAAGCCAAGGCCGCCGGCGCCGTTACGTCGTTTGACCTCAACTATCGCCAGAAGCTATGGGACATCTCCGGCGGCGCCGACAAGGCCGTGGAGACGATCGGCAAGATTGTGGAGAACGTGGATGTGCTGGTGGGCAACGAAGAGGATCTGCAGAAAGGGTTGGGCATTCCCGGACCGGAAGTCGCGGCCAAATCCAAGCTCGATCCCAGCGTATTTTTCGGCATGATCGACAAGGTGACGAAGAAGTACCCCAAGGTGAAGATTGTGGCCACCACGCTGCGCGAGGTGCATAACACCAACCATCACAGTTGGAGCGCGGTTGGCTGGATCGATGGCAAGACCTACACGGCGCCTACGGCGGAATTGACCGTGGTGGATCGCGTGGGCGGCGGAGACGGCTATGCGGCCGGCTTCATCTATGGCCTGCTGACTGGCGAGGAGCCCCAAGAGGCCGTCAAGCTGGGCTGGGCGCACGGCGCGCTGTTGACGACGTATCCCGGCGACACAACCATGGCTACTTTGGATCAGGTGCGGGCTTTCGCCAAGGGCGGCTCGGCGCGCATCCAGCGGTAACAACAATTTCAGAAGAAAGCAGGAGATTGAATGGCAGACGCATCGTGTGATATCGGCCTGATCGGCTTGGCTGTCATGGGACAGAATCTTGTCCTCAACATGAACGACCACGGCTTCAAAGTGGCCGTGTTCAACCGCACCGTAGAGAAAGTGGACGCCTTTCTGGCCAATGAAGCCAAGGGCACGAAGGTAGTCGGCGCGCACTCCATCGAGGAACTGACCGGCCTGCTCAAGCGGCCGCGCCGCGTGATGCTGATGATCAAGGCCGGCGACACCGTCGACAAGATGATCGAGCAACTGCTGCCGCATCTTGAAAAGGGCGACATCATCATCGACGGCGGCAACTCGCTTTTTACCGACACCAACCGCCGCACGAAGGAGCTGGCCGCAAAAGGCATTCTCTTTATTGGCACTGGCGTCTCGGGCGGCGAAGAAGGCGCACGCCTTGGCCCCTCGATCATGCCGGGCGGCAATCCGGCTGCGTGGCCGCATGTGAAGGACATCTTCCAGGCAATTTCCGCCAAGGTTGAGGATGGGACGCCCTGCTGCGACTGGGTGGGCGAGGATGGCGCCGGGCACTACGTCAAGATGGTGCACAACGGAATCGAATATGGCGATATCCAGCTGATCTGCGAGGCCTACGACCTGCTGCAGCGCGGGCTGGGATTGACTGCCGATGAGCTGCACGATGTTTTCGCCGAATGGAACAAGGGCGAACTGGATAGCTACCTGGTCGAGATTTCCAGCCAGATTTTTGCCCACAAGGACGAAGACGGGCAGCCGCTTGTGGACAAGATTCTGGATGCCGCGGGCCAGAAGGGCACGGGCAAGTGGACAGCGATCAGCGCGCTGGATCTGGGACAGCCGGTCACGCTGATTGGCGAGTCGGTTTTCGCGCGCTGCCTGTCGGCGCTGAAGGAAGAGCGCGTGGCCGCGTCGAAGATTCTTGCCGGTCCGGCAAAAAAAGCCGCCGTTGGCGATCGGGCCGCATTCATTGAGGAGGTGCGCTGCGGGCTTTATTGCTCGAAGATGATTTCCTACGCGCAGGGCTACATGCTGCTGAGGGCAGCGGCCAAGGAGAATGGCTGGAATCTGAACCTGGGCGGCATCGCGCTGATGTGGCGCGGCGGATGCATCATCCGCAGCCAATTCCTGGGCAAGATCAAAGAGGCGTACGACAAGAATCCGGCTCTGGAGAATCTGCTGCTGGACAGCTTCTTCTCGAAGGCGATCAATCAGTACCAGGCGTCGTGGCGCAAGGCGCAGATTCACGCCATTGAATTGGGCGTGCCCACTCCGGCATTTTCCACGGCGCTGGCGTTTTATGACGGCTTCAGAACCGGGCGGTTGCCGGCGAACCTGCTGCAGGCGCAACGGGACTTTTTCGGCGCGCACACCTATGAGCGCGTCGACAAGCCAAGGGGCCAGTTCTTCCACACCAACTGGACCGGTCACGGCGGCCGGGTTTCATCGACCATCTATAACGCGTAAAAAACAACTCGGGCCTGGAGGTGAGCTCACTTCCAGGCCCGAGTTGCTTCTTTTAGAACTTGTAGACCAAACCGAAGGCGGCGCGGGAATTCGCGTGCTCATGCGGCGAGCATTCCGAGTCAACGGAACACACAGCCTTGCTGCCGTTGGCCGAAAACGACGAAATGATGTCGTCGCCGGAAGCGCGCACGGCAAAGCGGCGGCTCAGTTTGTAATCCGCGCCGACGCCGAATCCCCCCGCGAAGGACAGCTTTGGGTTGGCGTTTTCTCCGGCGGTATGTTCCCCGCCCAGCAGGACGTGGAAGAAGCCGTCGAGGTTCTTGAAGATATTTCCTCGCAGCACAGGGCCAAACAGAAGCACATCCACTTTAGGGCTGCCGGGATTGGTTTCACCGTAAGCGTAGGCGTAATATCCGCCATCGGCAGTGACGCCGAAGTGCTTGCTCCAGTCGCGGGTCAAGGACACATTCACGCCCTGCAATCCGTTGCGCGACTGGTTCACCTGGTTGAGGCTGGTGTAGCCATAGCCGGCGAAGACCTCGTACTTGTAGGCAGGTTCAGCCTGCTCGGCGCGGGTGGGGCGATCAGGGGCAATCTGGCTGGTCGCTGCCAGGGGCATGAACACGGCCGGAACGACGGCCAAAATCGAAAGCAACAACTTCCTCTTCAATTGGGACTCTCCTCGATGCCTGGTTCTGTCTATTCTGCCGCTCTGGGAGACCTGCCCCTTCGAGCAGCCATTGTTACTTTGATGGGCTACCTTCATAGACTATCCTCTCCACCCCTGTTGGATGAAGTCCGGGGCATAAGGAAAGCCGGGCAATGAGTTTTTCGCGCAGCCCGCCGCACCAATCCGAGTTAAGCTCAGGCTCGCGGCCAGAAGTGTTCTTCTGAAGAGGCTCGCAGCCGCTGGGCCGCGTCTTCAGGAGTGATGTCGCGCTGCGGCATGCCGAGCATCTCAAAGCCCACCATGAACTTGCGCACCGTGGCCGAACGCAGCAGCGGCGGATAGAAGTGGGCGTGGAAGTGCCACTCCGGATGCTCGCCGTTCGCGGGCGACTGGTGGAAGCCCATCGTGTACGGGAAGCTGGTCTGGAAGAGGTTGTCGAATCGGGTGGTCAGCCGCTTCAATGCGTCGGCCAGTGCGTCCCGCTCGCCTTCGTTGAACTCCGGCAGCGCGCCCAGGTGGCGGCGGTTGACCAGCAACGCCTCAAACGGCCACGTGGCCCACCAGGGGACGATGGCTGCAAAATGCTCATTTTCAAAAATGATCCGCTCCTGGGCCGCCTGCTCGGCGGCGAGATAATCGCACAGCAGGCAATGGCCGGTGCGTGTGAGGTGCTCCTGCTGGGCCAGGGTTTCCGCGGCCGGCTCGTCCGGTACAAAGCCGGTGGACCAGATCTGGCAGTGGGGATGAGGATTGCTGGCGCCCATCATCGCGCCGCGATTCTCGAAGATCTGTATGTACTGAATCCAGTCCAGCGAGCTGATTTCGCGGTACTGGCTCGTCCAGGCGTCCACCACGCGGCGAATCTCGGGCCGCGTCATGCGGGCCAGGGTCAGGCTGTGGTCGGGATGGAAGCAGAGCACCTTGCAGAGTCCGCGGGCAGGCTCGGCTACGAGCAGGGGCGAGGCTGGCGCTTGCGTGGCGGCATGGGAATCCGGCAGGAGAGCGGCGTAATCGTTTACAAACGAGAAGACGCCTTCATACGCCGGATTTACGGCTCCGCCGGCCCGTTGGTTGCCGGGGCACAGATAGCACTTCGGGTCGTAGGCCTCGCCCGAGGGAACGGTTTTCTGGCTGACTTCTCCCAGCCAGGGGCGTTGGGTGCGCTGCGGAGAAACCAGCACCCAGGATTGCCGCAGCGGATTCCACCGGCGATGCGGGTGTTGCCATTTGTTGTCCATGAATTCTCCCGCATTCCATTGTAGAGTGCCAGCGTAGAACAGTGAATTAGACGAAAGTAGGAGTGAAGAAATAAAAATTGGTCCGTCACAAAACGATCGCATTCCCAAAGAGTTGTCATCCTGAGCGACCGGACACTGAGCGAAGCGCAGCGAAGTCGAAGTGGAAGGGAGTCGAAGGACCTGCGGTTGCTCTTTCTTTCGTGTATCGCAGTCACTTGCCGAAACGCGCCGCCGCTACTCCGGCGGCAGCAGCGGCAGGTCCATCGTCTCGGCTGCGGCGGGACGGCTGCGCGGGGCCTTCTTGAAGGTGGCGTCGCGGCGGTGCAGCGGGTACTCCGGCTGCTTGTCGTCGAGGATCTGCTGGATAGTCAAGATTTGCATCCTGGGATAGGTGGTGCCGTCCGACGACTTGTAGAGCCCTGCTTCAGCCGCCTCCCGCAGCATCGGCTTGGTCGGTTCCTCAAAGCAGAGAAAGACGCCGATCTGTGCCTTTTCGCGGTCCAGAACGCCCACCAGATCGCGCACCTGCGGAACCGAAACGCCGCCCGCCTTCACGCTAAAGATGATCTGTTTCGATTGCCCAGATTCGTCGTCGTGGAAGTAGAGCCGCCCGTCGATACCGCGATCCGCGCCCTTCTTCTGTTCGGCGGGCCGCGCGCCCACCTGACCCAGCGCCCACCACTGGAATTGATACTTATCGCTGGCGGCCAGGTCAGCGGCTCCGGCGTAGTCCGTGGGTTCGCCGACTACTTCGTAGGTGGCCTTGATCTCCGGGCCGAAGGCGTCGGAAAGGCGTTTTTTGATGAGGCCGATGGCGAGATGCGTAACGTCGATGCCGATCCAGCGCCGGTTGAGACGCTGGGCTACCTGAACCGTCGTTCCGCAGCCGCAGAACGGATCGAGAACCAGATCGCCTTCGTTGGAGCTGGCCTTGAGGATGCGTTCGAGCAAGGCTTCGGGCTTTTGGGTGGGGTAGCCGAGGCGCTCTTTCGCATGCGGCGACAGCGGATCAATATCCGTAACTACATCCTGCACAACGACGCCACGATCAATATCATGGTAGCGCTTGAATCGTGGAATTCCCCCTTTGGAGGGCCAGACAATCAGTCCTGCAAGATCAAGCTGGTCGAGCCTTTGCTGGACACTGAGTTCATCCCAACTGAGACCGGCCTGATGGGGGCGCGGAACGGCCCAATGCCTTCCCGCCTTCGTTGGATCAACCGCTCGCCAGGGTAATCCCGATTCTCCTTGCCGCTTGCCAGCTCCAGTCAAGTCACCGAGCGTATATCGCCCGCCCTCATCTTCATGCCGGTAGAACTTTTCGAGGTATTCCGCGGTATATCCCTGATACACGCGATTCCATGTCAAGCTCTCGCTCTTGGAGTAGAAGAGGATCTGGTCGTGAACCGGCCCCCATCGTTTTGCACTATTGTGGGCGCTGGTGCGCTTCCAGATAATCTCGTTTTTGAAGAATTGCGGTCCAAAAACCGCGTCCATCAATATCTTCAGATAGTGACCCGCTGCTGGATCGCAGTGCAGGTAGATGGAGCCGGCTTCTTTCAGCACGCGGCGCAGTTCGACGAGCCTTGGAGCCATCATGGCCAGATAAGCCATCATGTCGGAGCCACCCAGAAAGGTGCGGAAGGCGCGCAGGGCATCGGCCACGTGTCCGCCCTGCTCGATAATCTGCTCCAGGGTTCGTTCGGCCTCGATGTTCCACTCCCATGTGTCCTCGAAGGCGTGAATCTGGGAGCTGGATTGGGAGCCGTCTTTCTCGGCGAAGAGGACGTTGTAGTCCTGACGGGAGTTGAAGGGAGGGTCCAGATAGACCAGATCGACCGTCTCGTCCTTCACATACCGCTGAAGGACATCGAGATTGTCGCCGTAATAGAGCTTGTTTTTTGAGGGGCTCACGGGTTTGTGTAGAGGTTAGCACAAAGGCCCGACCTGTTTTCCGGTCGTTTCTGGCGGAGGGAGCCATGGCCTTCAGGCCACGGAGAAACCCGGGAGTTTGCAGATCATTTCCATTCGGCAGCGCACCATGGAAAAAGGAGAAAGTGCGCTCCAGCCAGCTTACACAGGCAGATGACGCCACCCCCACCCCCTCCAACCCCCCGGGGGTATATGTTTTGCAAAATCCACTAGGGAACCTCTGAATAAGTCGATATTTTGAAGGGTACGGGCTTTACAGGCTGCGGAAAAACTCATCCGTAGAGGCACGAAGCGTCAGGGCACGACTTCAGTCGTGCCGTAAGTCATTGGAAATAAATGGCGGGCTTTAGCCCCCGAGGGAATGCGGGTTTGAATCGGACACTTGTTCAGAGGTTCCCTAGAGATTGCAAGATGTGTCAGCGTGCGGTTTCCGTCTGAAGGCAATTTCGCAAGCAGTTCTATTGCTTCGAATTGGAGATGCGGATGTCCTGTTCTGGACCCTGCGACTAGGATCGTTCTACCATAGACGCTGCAATCAGATTCAGGCGCGCGCGTCTAGTCCGAGGATCACTCCAGAATGCTTTCGGCAACCGAGATCGTCAACTTGCACGACGGGCAGACCCGCGCCGGGCATTCCGCAGTTGATCTGGCGGCGAGAAGACGCAATGTTTTGAAAGGGCACGACTTCAGTCGTGCCGCAAGCGCCGCACAAGCAACGGGGCCTTTAGGCCCTGAGGGTTGCTCTTCGGAAGAGCCGCAGCCGGACTCCGGCTGGCTCGCCCTGGTCCGCCGTCAGCATCAGGCCAACTTCGACCTCTGGCACATCGAGGACGAGGCGCGCGCCACTGGCGCGAGCGACGCCGAACTGGCCGCGGTGAAGCGGCGCGTGGACCGGACCAACCAGCTCCGCAACGATCTGGCCGAAGAGCTGGACCGCGCCTTGCTCGCCTGGCTGGAACCGCAGGGTCTGCCGAATCCGGCCGCGCCGTTGAACTCCGAGTCGCCGGGGCTGATGATCGACCGGCTCTCGATTCTGTCGCTGAAGATCTACCACACGCGCGAAGAGGCCGGGCGCGCGGGCACTCCTCCTGGCCACGCCGCGCGCAACCTGGATCGGCTGGCGATCCTGGAGGAGCAGCGGACCGATCTGGCCGCCTGTCTGGACGCGTTGTGGCGCGAAACCCTCGCAGGCACGCGGCGTTTCAAGCTCTATCGCCAACTGAAAATGTATAACGATCCTTCGCTCAACCCGGCCATTTATCGTACTTCTGTTCATGGCGAATCTTCCGGAGGATGACGCCCGCTTTGCGGGCCGTCTTGACGTGGGGCGGGGTTGTGCGTATAAAGGGTTGCTGAGAAGCGCAACTCCCAAAGGCTGGTTCTCTGCCGGGGACGATCCGGCCCGGCCGCTCACGGAGATTCGCAGGCTCGTGGCAAACTTATGAGTCGAGAGGCGCGACCCGTGGTGCATGAACGCAAGAAAGAAAGTCCGTTGACAGACAGGCCAGCCAGCCACGCAGCTGCGGGTGCGGGACCGGTTTTCCAGCACTATGAGAGCGCGCTGCAACTGATGCAGAATGGCAAGTATGACAAGGCGCTCGCGGCATTTGAGAAACTGCTTCCGACGGCGCCAGCCGAGTTGCTGGAGCGCTGCAAAATGTACATCAGCACCTGCCGGCGTCAACTGGATCGGCAAGAGCTGACTTTTCTGACGCCCGGGGAGCACTTTGACTATGCCATCTCGCAGTTGAATACCGGCTATTACGAGGAAGCGCGCGAAGAGTTCAACAGCATTCTGGCCGACCATCCCGAGGCGGATTATGCGTTTTATGGCCTGGCTCTTCTGGAAGCGATGACCGGGCGCACGCAGGACTGCCTCAAAGACCTGGCCCAGGCAATCGAACTGAATCCCAAGAACCGGCTCCAGGCCCGCGCCGACAGCGACTTTCAGAGCATGGTCGACGACCCCCGGTTTACCGAGCTGCTCTATCCGGAGGTTCCATAGGGCCTTCAGTGACTTCTACATACACACCGGCATCAACCCAGGGGCAACTTCCGCACTCGGACGCGAGAGCGGAGGCCTTGACTCTGCCCCGGCCGCTGCGCGTTGTAGCCATAGGCGGTGGCACTGGCCTTTCGACAATGCTGCGTGGGCTGCGGCGTTATGTGACAGCTTCCAACCAGGCCGCCGGTGAAGGTGGCCTCATCTCGGACCTGGCCGCCGTGGTCACTGTGACCGACGACGGCGGTTCCTCCGGACGGCTGCGTAAAGACTTCAACATGCTGCCTCCAGGCGATCTGCGCAACTGCATGGTGGCGCTGAGCGAACAGGAGGATCTGCTGACACAGCTCTTCGCCCATCGCTTTCGCAGCGGCGTTGCGCTCAGGGGACACAACTTCGGCAACCTTTTTGTCGCGGCGCTCACCGAGATTACCGGCGATTTCGCGCTGGCCATTCAGCTTGCGTCGAAGATTCTGGCCACGCGGGGGCGCATTTACCCGGTGACGACGGCCAACGCCAAGCTGGTGGCGCGCATGGACGACGGCTCACTGGTGCGCGGTGAGACCAAAATTACGGCCAGCCACAAGCACATCAAGGAACTGATGCTGGACCCTGCGGACGCCGCGCCTCTGCCGGAGACGCTGGAGGCCATCGAGCGCGCGGATATGATCACCGTGGGGCCAGGATCGCTCTACACATCCCTCATTACCAATCTGCTGGTGCAGGGCATGCCCTCGGCGCTGGCGCACGCAAAGGGCGTGCGCGTCTATGTTTGCAACCTGATGACCCAGGCCAACGAGAGCCTGGGGCTGAGCGCGTCGCAGCACATCGAGCGCATCTATAAGCACACCCACGCGCCGATCTTCGATTACGCGCTGGTGAATACTGAGCCCTTCTCGCCGGAGACTCTGGCCCGTTACGCGGCCCAGGGGGCGGAACCTATCGTTGCCGACATCGAGCGCATCGAAGGGCTGGGCGTGCACGTCATTACAGGCAACTTCGCCAGCGAGGGGAGCCTTGTTCGCCATGCTTCCGACGGTGTGGCAGACGCGCTGCTGGCCCTGGGCCGCGATGCCCTGGCCAGCCGCGCTTGAGATTTTTCTTTTCCACAGATTGTCCGCTGCGCTAGAGTGAAGGCTCGCGCGGCCAGGAGCCTGCGCGAACCCCAAGGAGGTTTTATGCACAAGACTCGGCTTTGGATCACGATGGGCTGTTGCCTCTTCGCCTTGGCTCTGTTTGCCTGGGCGCAGTCCACAAGGAAACCCGGTCTATGGGAGATAACCAGCAACATGACTTGGCAACAATCGCCTTTGCCCCCCGGCGTAACCTTGCCTGCTGGCATGAAGTCCCCCTTTAGCGGCACCACCACTACGACGCAGGTCTGCCTTACACAGGCCATGATTGACAAGTACGGCACGGCAATGCCGAAGAGCCAGAACGACTGCAAGATCGAAAACATTGTGCTGAATGCCAACTCCATGAGCGCTGAGATGGTATGCAGCGGAAGGATGAACGGCAAGGGAATCATGGAGTCTTCCTGGTCGGACAGGGACCACACGAAAGGCAAGATGCACTTCACGGGGGCCATGCAGGGAGGACAGAACTCGATGCCGGTCGAATGGACGGTCGAATTCACATCTGCCTATAAAGGCCCCGACTGCGGCAGCGTGAAGCCCTTGCCGATGCCCAGCAACTAGAGCATTTTCACCGATAGTGTAATCTGTGTATGGCGAAACTCCGGCGACGCGAGAGCTATGGCGCGAGCCTATGAGGATGATTTGCGGCGGAAGTTATTGGCGGCCCGAGCGCGAGGCGATGC
>Ga0255353_1000265_pt1 | contig 34266 bp, 31 predicted proteins | sample HBST25metaG_FD_189941 | JGI IMG/M metagenome (GOLD analysis project Ga0255353, IMG submission 189941) | Peat soil microbial communities from Stordalen Mire, Sweden - H.B.S.T25 | ecosystem: Environmental > Terrestrial > Soil > Wetlands > Peat | place: Sweden: Norrbotten County, Stordalen Mire...
AATGGAGAGTCATCGTCTCCCCGGTGCCCAAAGGCGAGGCACCGGGGGCACCCACGTTAGTCTGAAATGAGCCGTACGAGATTGATTGGACTGAGGAGGTCTTTCGCTTGCCCCCATTTGAACGCCACGTATTTGTCTGCCTCAATAGCCGCCCTGCCGATGCGCCGCGGCCTTCTTGTACCCGCGACGGAACGAGTGCGCTGCACACGCGGCTGCAACAGCTTTCGCGCGAGGCCGGGCTGGGCGCGACGGTGCGCATCAACAAGTCAGGCTGCCTGGACCAGTGCGAGCACGGGCCCACGGTGGTGGTGTACCCCGATGCCGTCTGGTACGGGCACGTGCAGCCGGAAGACGCGGAAGAGATTGTGCGGGAGCACCTGGTGGGCGGGCGGCCGGTGGAGCGGCTGCGGCTTGCCGACGAGTGCGTGAATACGAAGAGCTGTCCGCATAGAACAGGGACTAGGGACTAGGGACTAAGGGACTGGGGACGAGGGACTAAGGATCTTTGGACGGTATCGCGATGAAGCGCAGAAAGTTGAGGCGCGCAGTGTGTACATGCCCGGCCCCGATGCTGTATCCTGACGTTTAGCCCATGATTTTTTCTCGTGACTACATTGGGTATCTCGCCCGCCGCACGGTCAAGCACCTGATCGACGCCAAGCTGATCACCTCCAGCAATTTGAAGGTGACAGAAGAGCGCGTCAACACGGCGCTGCTCGAAGAGCTTTCGCTCGAAGACCGCATCAACGAAGAAGTGCGCGTGATTCTCGAGGCCTACTCCGACGAAATGCGCAAGAGTGGTGCGCAATATGCGGAGATGTTCAAGAAGGTGAAGAACGAGCTCAGCAAGAAGTACAAGGCGGTGCTATGAGAATCAGCCGCGACAAGTTGAACAAGCTGGCTCACACCGTGGCTGACACGCTGGCCGAGATCGAGCAGGTCGGGTTTCTGGACGATCGCAACACCATCCGGCAGGAAGCGCGCAAAGTGCTGGAGGATCTGCTCACGGAAGAGGCGCGGATCGATACGGCAGCGCGGCTGAAGATCGCGAACCAGCGCAAGATTATCCAGGAAGGTTCGCAGGAGTGGGACATTCTGTACCGCAAGTATTACAACGACGAAGTGCGCAAGCTGGGGATTTGAGGCGCAACGAAGGCTTGTGACGGCTCGGCGTGGCGTTGGCCGGAGAGCCGATTTTTGTTAAAGTAATAAAGGCGCCCGCATTCGCGGGCCTCCCCGCACAAGTTGTGGCGCTATCGTCTAGGGGTTAGGACGTGAGATTCTCAATCTTAAAACCCGGGTTCGATTCCCGGTAGCGCTACCAGAGATTTGACGCTAAAGCCCGCTAAATCAGCGGGCTTTTCGTTTGGCCTAAAAACCTGCTGGCGCGTGCTAACGGCACAAAACGCCAAATCTGTGGCACAACCTGTGGCACAGTCCGCCGGGTGAGATTCCGCCGTGCTCCAGCGCTGATTCGCAGGGTGGAGTAAGTTGGGTACATGCTGACTCGTTCTGAATTCGCGGGATGGATTGAGGCGCGGCGATCTGCGGGCCACTCGTTCACCGCGATTGGCCGTGATCTTGGGGTGAGCCGTCAAGCCGTGCAGCAGTGGCTCAGTGGCGCTACACGGCCTTCGCGCGTGGCCCTGATGCTGGCCGAGACGCTGTGCCACGCGCCTCTGGAGTTGGCCGAAGGCCCGCCAGTGATCGACCGGCCCGGAATAGCCAGTTAGTTGTCCGCGATAGGGCCGCACCGCAGGCTGTGACGCCTTTTCCCAAATTTGCAGGGCCGGGGAAAATTGCCCGATGATGGCGGCGGTGGAAAGTGTCCGGTTAGCCGGACAGAGCCAAAGGTCAAACGCGGTGCCGGGTTGCGAGGTTGGCGTCTCTTTCTGCGATCTTGTGGGGTTTCAAATACGTTTTTAATGGGTTTCCAATTCCGGGCACAATTGATTTAGGAAAAGTGGAGGGCAATGAAGTGGGCCGCCAGCCGTGGACATCGCGCTTAACCGTCGAGGAATGCCTGGTGTGCTGGAACGTCGCAGAATTCCGACTCGCTAAGGTGTTCGACGCTGCCCCAGGTACCCAGGCGTCAATCTCTTGGAATTCCGACCCGGAGGGTATTCCGTTGGGAACTCTGCGGTTTGAGACTTGGACCGACCGCGTGGGCCGGAGGGCGATCCACGTTCCCCCTCAGCCGCTCAACCTTGCCGGTACGTGCGTCCACAGCGCCGGCCAAACGGTGCGCCTTGCCGTCACCCAGCCTCACTTCGGAGGCGAGCGATTCTGGTTCATTTGCGAATGCGGCAGGCGAGTAGGACGGCTATACCTACCTCACGAACAGACGATCTTCCGGTGCCGCCAGTGTTATGAGTTAACGTACCGAAGCGCACAGGAGCACAACACACAGGCGGAGAGAGAACGGGAATGGATTGATTACCTTCAGGGGCTATCGCGGAGGAATTCTGGATGAGCGGCGACACGCTGGCCGCAATCCTGCGTTGGCTCATTGCGGAGTGAGTTACTACCACCATGAGTTACTACCACCACTCCAGACATGGATTTTACTAATTAGTAAACAAGGCAGACAAAAGACCCTAATCGCTCTCCGGCAGCGCAGGCGCATAAGCCTGTGACGCACCCTAAAGCCCCTTGACGATTCACGCGGGGCCAGGTGGCGCTACAATCCCTTCAGTAGTTCCGAGAGCGTTGTATCGAGGGCAGAGGCGATTTTGCTGAGGGTGCGCAGCCCCGGTTCACGTGTACCGCGTTCCAAATCTGAGATGTGAACCTCATGGACGCCGGACTGCTCGGCAAGGTCGATCTGCCGCCAGCTCCGGGCGCGGCGCAGCTTCCTGATTCGCTCGCCCGTTGCCGTGCAGATGTCCCTTGCCATGCGTCCATCATGGAATTAGCCTTTGCGCTATATTTAGCGCATACACTCTTTTGCGGCCGAAAGGTGGTCAATATGCCGAAGCGCAGGAAGATTCCCTTTGCGTTGCTTGCCTTCCTGCTGTTCACGTTCTCTTCTCTTGAATTTGCCTCTGCTCAGTGCGCGGTAAAGCCTACCAAGCCGATCCCGCCTATCGGCTGCAAGGACGTTACGCCGCAGTGTGTCACCACCAGCAACGGGCAGAGCTATTGGACTTGGATCTGCGTGCCACAGGGCGGAGGCGCAGAAGCAAACCCGGTACGGGCGCGTCAAGTTCCCGCGCCGGAGCAATCCATTCCAAGAGCGGCGGACCAAATCACCGTCCATGCTGCTCCCGTCAACCCCGTAGAGGTGGCACCCCAAACGCACGTGCCGATAAGCGAAGACAGCGAGCCCGCAGTGGAAACGCTGCGGACGATTGCGCAACGAATCGGGGAGTGTCCGAAAGTTTTGGACTTTGAGAGCCAATGGGGCAGAAAAAAAGACGAGATCGAACAGTTCTACCAAGAACCTCCTGTGAACCTCGTCTGGGATGTGGTTGCTGGCAGCTCGGTGCGTGCCCGATACATGGGCTATGTGGAGTTCACAGTAACTGAGGACGATTGGGTGCCAGAGTCAGCGGAGCGCAGATTTTGGAAAATCACCCTAGCTGACCCGCTCAAGCTGGCTGTCCACAATCAGATTGTCGGGCCTTGGCACTATCGATACGAATATGACCTCGGACCTGACGGTTTACAACTCACACGGGCGCTAAAGCGCAACAGGACCACAGGTGAATGGGTAGAAGCGACAGGAGACAGCTTGGCAAAATACTGCTGGAACACGGCGGCTAGAGATTCTCAAGCCAATGCGAACGCTTTGCGCGATCAGAGTGTCCCACAGGTTAGCGCACATGCCGCAGCGCCGGTCCGCAACGCCGCCGAGCAAAGCGATGCCGAGGCGGAATACAACCTGGGTGTGGCTTACGACAATGGCAAAGGCGTGCCGCAGGACAACGCGCAGGCAGCGGCGTGGTTCCGCAAAGCCGCGGAGCAAGGCTTTGCCGAGGCGCAATATGAGCTTGGCTTGCTCTACGCCAAAGGCCAAGGCGTGCCGCAGGACTATGCTCAAGCTGTGCTCTGGACACGCAAGGCTGCCGAGCAAGGCGACGCTGAGGCACAACTCTTCGTTGGCTTGCAATATGCGATAGGTCAGGGTGTTTCGCAGGACTACGCGGAAGCCTATTTCTGGCTCGATGTTGCGGTGGCTGGCAAACTGGATTCTGCGGACGCGAAAGACGGTGCAAAAATCCGAGATGAAATTGTGTTTCACCTCCCACCCGCCGATCAGGCGCGTGTGCAGGAGCGTGTGCGGAAATGGTTTGAGGATCACCCCGCCAAACCGCAATGACTGAGAGTCCGGGCCACTTCCCACCCCCGGCAAGCAGCTTGCGCCGGGCGCTAGGCTGAAGGGTGCCTGCACCCCACTCGGAGCGCGTGATTCTGATTCTTGGCTGGCGGGGCTTTTGGCTTGCATGGATGCGCCAAGGGTGGTGAAAACGACAATCGAGTGCGCCTTGTCGCCCGATGGCTTTCAAGATCGTAGGCTGATCTTGCAGGCCGCAGGGATCGTGCCGTGAGGTATTTCCGTCAATCGTATTGTATGCAAACTGCGTTGGTGTTCGACAAATGAACGGGATTGAGTCAGCGAAGCGCAAAGTGGTCCGTGCGCGGCAACATCTGAAGTCGCTGGATATGTGCGCTTCCAGATACATGGAGAGCGTAACGAATCTTATCGTCCACGAGATGGATGGAACACAGAAGATTCGCTTTTCCAAGCGGCCTCCTGTTCGTATTGCAGTCCTCGCCGGAGAGATCGTTTATCATCTCCGCTCCGCGCTGGATCACATAGCCTTCGAGCTGGTCAGCAGTAATCCCACCAACTGTGCGCTGCCAAAGGGATGGGAACGGAAGTGTCGTTTTCCCCTCTGCCTCGAAGTTCCTGCCAAGGGGAATCCACCCGTTCTCATGCCCCTTCCGCTCCGCTTCAACTTTTTCAGAGAAACGCTTCCTGGCATTACCCCGGAGGCTTTTACAGAGATCGAGGGGCTGCAACCGTACAACGGAGGGGATGGTCCTGTGCAATTGGGATGGCTGGAGAAGCTCGCCAACATTGACAAGCATCGCCATCTCCACGTAGTTATCGCGCAGACCTACCAGACCGAACACGTCCGGTCGGGAACCATCGACAGTGAGAGGATTTATCGCTTGCACGACGGCGCAGAAGTTAAGCCGATGCTGCATGATTCCGGCGAATTGGAAGACACCATGTATGTGCAGCGAGGCATTCTGAGCCCGTTTGTAACGTTCGACGAAAAAGCTCTGCCGGAGGAACTCGCGGACGTTGCTGTTGGGAATCTGTTCGAGGTGTGCATCGACGTAATTAGCCGAAAAGTCATCCCGAAGTTTGAGGCATTTGTTTGATGGCATCTCCGCTTTCCCGGCGGAACGTGATACACTCCGCCTACGTGGCGGATTCGCGCAGCATGAGTGGCGACTCTGCTGGTGCGCTGGCCGTCGAAATATCTATTCTTCCTGCTGCATCCGTCCGGGATGTGAGCGCCATAGGCTCCACGCGAATCATCGCATGGAGTGTGTCGAAATGGCAATGATCGAAATTCCTTGTCCGAATTGCGATGCTGCTCTTGGCAGAGTGGACGAAGCCTTCAGATTGTTCATGTTTCCCCATATCGCTTGCCCGTGCGGATTCAGTGGCCCGTTTAATTGGGTGAATCCTCGTCTTGGGATTTCCGTGGAGGAGGCGATTTCTCGATTAGAGTCCCGAAGAAACAGTTCCCACATTGCGGACACTGCGCTTCATAGCGAGTCCCCGGCGAGTACGGGCCATAAAGCTCCGCTGTGACGTGGTTTCCACATTGCGGGCATTCGACTTCCGACATATCCTGCTCCGATTGCCTATGATAACGCGGCTTTGCTCCTATTAGCTCTGCAACTGTCCAAGGATGCGAGCCAATCCCCGTCTCCATCGCAGGAGCGACGCGCGGCGATTGCGAATCCGGCAGACGTTGTAGAAGGGGGACCAAAGAGCACAGGCCGCCTCATGGTACGCCAAAATACGCTGCCAGGTAGATGGCTTCACCGTAATCCGCGATAGCAGAGTCTGCCAGTCCCTTCCATGAGCTATGCTGCATTTATCGGCTAGGTGGACGCACCGAATGGCGGGCGCATCCCGACCCGCCTTGCCGATTCTTGCCTCACTCGGGATATTCACGCGGGAGGTGACACCGTGGCTAAAAGCCCGGAACAGGAGCTTGCGGACTTTCTCGCTCCGCTGCCCTTGTGGCTCCAGAAAGTTCTCTGGCAAGACTACTCGTCCATGACGGACCTCGATGGTTTCAACCATTACGATTCGACGTTCCCATTTACATCCGATCAACTCGAAGAGTTGAGGGCGACCGCCGGTTTGCAGCCGGAAAGATACCCTCAGACAGCCGAAGAACTGAGGCCCAAGTTTGAACAGATTCTCCAGCGCTGCGGTCGGGCTGAATGGAAGAAATACTGCGACAACGCAAAAGCAAAGAGAAAGGCGGACGCTGACAGGTACGTTCAATTGCCGCATGGAAAGCCGGGAAGAAAACGGAATGACGAAATGGACGCGCGGATCTGGGCTTTACGCTCTGCGGGCATGACAACCCGCCAAATCCAAGAAACGTTGAACGCCAGAGGCGAAAACATGAGCTTGGAAGCAGTGGAAGCCTACTTCAAAACGAGGAGAAGAACCCAGCCGAAGTGATTCACTGTGGACGTGGAAAATGTCTGCGTGAATTCTCCACACGTGAACAATTGCCAAGAGCGATTAACCACGTAGGCGTGAATGCGAGTACGAGCGATCATGCGTCATAGGAGGAACTGACGCATGACTGAAGTGCAACACACATTCAACGAGCGCGAAGCCGCGAAGTATGTCGGAGTGAGTGCAGCCGTTCTTCGACTCTGGCGATCAGAGAACAAAGGACCGCGTTTCTTTCGGGCTGGCGAAAAGCTGGTGCGCTACCGGCGGACCGATCTTGACCAATGGATTGAGGAGCGCTTGAGCGCGCCCGCGACAGATGCACGGTGAGGGGGCGCGATCATGGCGAGCGAACAGCGAGCAACGCCTGCCCTCGTTTGGACTGGTGCGGAGCGACCGCGCATTCCATCGGGAGAATACACGGCGCGATGCGCGGACTTCCAAGGGCCGCAGTGGGTGCGGGAATATGGCCGATGGGGCTTGTGCCTGAAGTTCCGGCTGGACCCAGACGACATCGAGATTTGCGCGTTCTACTCGTTCGGCGAAAACCGCGACGAGCCGAAGATCGGAACGCGGTCGAAGTATTTCAAGGATTGGGTGCGAGCAAACGGGGGGCCGCCAAAGCACGGCCAGGAGATGCATCCAAAAGTGTTCATCAGGCCGGAGATCGGGTACACCGTTCATGTGAGCGATGCGAACAAGGACGGGGAGGGCAACGCTAAAGATGACGCGCTGGTGTACTCCCGAGTTGACAGAATCATCGAAGTGAAGCACCCAAGCACCGAAGAGGGAACGCAGACAGGCTGGCAAGCAGGTTCACCCTTCTAACCGCGAAGCCTTTAAGCAGTAAGCCATTACGCATCGAAGCACTCATACAGGCAAGCAGGTTCCCCCGTCCCGGTGAAGCCGTTAAGCACCAAAGCCGACAAGCGATCCAGCGGGCAAGCGCAACAGCAGGTAAGCAGGTTTCGATTGCAAAAACCTACCAGTTAGGTTATTGTTCCCACATGAAGTGTCCTATACACAAAGTCGAGATGATCTGCCCGGCTTGCATGGGAGCAGCGAGTAGCAAGCGCAAGGCCGCCACGTCACGCGAGAACGGCAGGCTGGGCGGGCGGCCCAAAGGCAGCAAGAACAAACCAAAGTCCAACCCGCAGAAAGAGAGGCGCTGAGATGGTTTACAAACGGGGAAAGTCGCTCTGGTACAAATTCCGCTGGTGCGTAAAGCACGAGGACGGCACGAAAGAGAATTTCATGATCCGGCGTCGTGCCAGGGTGGGGAATCGCAAGGATGCAGGAGACGTAGAAAGGGAACATCGGCGGGCGCTGTCCCTCGGGCAAGTCCACCCGAATGATCCTTGGCCGAAACCGGCGGTGAGCGGTCCGCCCGTGTTCCGGGCCTTCGCCAAGGAATTCCTGCAATACGCCAAGACGCACACGAAACCGGGAACGCACACGTTCTACGGCGTGTGTCTTGAGCGGCTGTTGACCTTCGCTGCCATCGCAGATGCCCCGCTGGACGCGATTACAGGCGAGACGGTGAGCCGGTACGCTCGGCACAGGCAGGAGGTGCCGGAGAATTCCGTTGTGACCGTGAACGGCGATCTGCGCACGTTGCGGCGGGTTCTGCATCTCGCTGTGGAGTGGGGCAAGTTGGACCGTTTGCCCGCCATTCACGAATTGCCGCAAGCAAAGGGCCGGGACCGCGTAGTGAGTTTCGAGGAAGAGGCAAAGTATCTGGCGAAGGCTTCCGACAATCTCCGCGATGCTGCGATTCTGGCGGTCGATACCGGGCTGCGCCCGAACAGCGAACTGTTCCTGCTCCGATGGGCCGATGTGGACTTGGCAGAGCGCACAGAATGCCCTCACGGCGTTATCCACGTTCGCCAAGGCAAGACGGAGAGCGCGCAGCGAAGCCTTCCCCTCACTCCGCGCGCAGCAGACGTTCTAAAGCGCCGCAAGACGACGGCAGAGGCAAAGCCCAAGCCATCCCCATTCGTGTTTCCGGGTGACGGCATCTCGGGACACATTGTTTCCATGCAGCATCCCCACGAAAAGACAATCGAGGATGCGGGCTTGGCGAGCTTTGAATTCTACTGCTGGCGTCACACGTTCGGAACCCGTGCCGCGCAGTCCGGCATGGACCGTTTCACCTTGGCCCGCCTGATGGGTCATAGTTCGCCGTCAGTGGCCGCGAGGTACTACATCCACGTGACAGAGACGCACGTTGCCGCCGGGTTCGGGAAGTTTGTCGAGTACCAGACGCGCAACGTAGCAGAAGGAATTGCCGCCGCGTTCCCGCAAGCAAGCGAAGCGGTCCAATGAGCGGTTTTTGCAAAACGGTGGCACATCCTGTGGCACAGTTTTTTCAGGATGGACCGCAAGCGATTGAAGGAGTTGAGTAGGCTGCTAGATTCTCAATCTTAAAACCCGGGTTCGATTCCCGGTAGCGCTACCAGAGATTTGACGCGAAAGCCCGCTCGATGAGCGGGCTTTTTGCTGGTTGCAAATCCTTCTTCCGTTTCCGGGCATTCGAGCGATTCCAAAATTGTTTTGGCCGGCGTTTGCGCTGCCACCATCCCCGGTCCCCAAAGGCGAGGGACCGGGGGCACCGATATGCAGGGTCGCACGTCAGACGATTTCGTAGGGATGACGCTGGTGGCGGGCGAGGAGACTGGCGGCGATGTCGTCGCCCTGGATGGTTTCGGTATTTGGGTCCCAGAAGACGCGATGCTGCGTCTTCATGGCGATCCAATGCAGCAGGCAGGTGGAACAGGCGCGATGGCCGATTTCGGCCGTTGCCACGGGCGCTTTTCTGGAGCGTATGCAATCGAGCCAGTTGCCGTGCTGGTCGTCGGATGTGTAGATCTGCCACTCCGATGGGCCGATGACGGAATCGAGAATTTTCGGATCGCTTGCACGGAGCGGAAGGATTGGTGCGGCCGGAGCGTTGAGCGAAGCGGTCGGTGTGGTTCCGGTGTCGCGGCAGACAAAGATCCAGCCCTTGTCGCCGATCCACTTGATGCCGTTTTCAAAATCGCCGGAGATGGTCATCACCACGCCGTTGGCGTAGCGGCCATAGGTCTTGAAGGGGCCGTGCACGTTCCAGAGGCCCTCGGTGGGGAACTGCGCCTGGCCCCAGATTTCTACGGGACCGGTGAGCTCGGTGTCCATGCCCCAGTGGGCGGTATCGACATGATGCGCGCCCCAGCCGGTGATCATGCCGGCGCCGAATTGCTCCATGCGCAGCCATCCGGGACGGTCGAAGCCTTTCTCGGGCATGACGCGATCGACGGTGTAAGGCACCTCGGGCGTTGAGCCCAGCCACGCATCGTAGTTGAATCCCTTGGGCACGGGCATGGTCTGCGGATTGCCGCCGGACGGATCGCCGGGGAGTCCTATTTCGACGCGCTGCACCGTGCCGATGCGGCCGTTGCGGACGAGCTCGACGGCGCGGGCGAACTGCTTCCATGAGCGCTGCTGCGAGCCTACCTCGAGGATGCGGCCGCTGGCTTTGACACGATCGGCCATCATGCGGCCTTCGCGGATGGTGAGCGATGCGGGCTTTTGGAGATAGACGTCTTTGCCCGCGGCTACCGCGGCGATGGCCAGCCGCGCATGCTGATGATCGGGCGTCGAGATCAGGACGGCGTCGATTTCTTTATTGGCCAGAAGCTCGCGGTAATCGGAGTAGCCGCGTGTGCCGGTGTAGGGCTTGCCGAGTTTTTTAGCGTACGCGTCATCGACATACTGTTGGCCGAGTGTCACGCGCTCCTCGCTGAGATCGCAGACGGCGACGATGCGATTGTCGCGGCCGGCGACGCCGGTGAATTGCAGGACTCCCGGCATGTCGTGCCCGCGCGAGATGCGGCCCACGCCGATGGCGCCGATGGTGATGCGATTGGAGGGCGCGGTTGCGCCGAAGACCGAGCTGGGAACGATGGCGGGGAAGCTGGCGGCAAGGGCGGTGCCGGCGGAGGTCTTGAGAAATGTACGGCGTGTGGCGATCATGGGAATTCCTTCGCGACGTGAAAAATACGGCGATCCCAATGTACAACAGCGGAGGGTGGGACGTCACAGGTATGCGTCCAGGTATGGGCATCAGCTCTGGCGGCGTGGACGCCGCCAGTACAGCCGGCCGGGAGGCCGGCGTTACATGATGGAGGTCGGCGCTACAAGGTTGGGGCCGGGGCTGAAGCCCCGCAACGTTTCTTTCGAACCTGATTCAGGGGCCTGTAAAGGCCCATGCTCCCTCCAATTCGCGCAAAGGTCACGGTGTTAGCATCAAGGTTGAAGATGAAATCAAAAAAACTGCAAATTATCCCCCTCGGCGGGCTGGGCGAATTCGGAATGAATTGCCTGGCGGTGCGCTGGGAAGACGACATTATTGTCATTGACGGTGGCCTGATGTTTCCCGAGTCGGAGCTACTGGGCGTCGACATTGTGGTGCCCGACATCACCTACCTGATTGAGAACAAGAAGCACGTGCGCGGCATCGTGCTGACGCACGGGCACGAGGACCACATCGGCGGGCTGCCGTGGATCCTGAACGAGCTGAAGGTTCCCGTCTACGGCACCGAGTTCACGCTGGCCTACGTAGACGACAAGCTGGAAGAGCACCAGCTTACGGATGAGATCGAACTGATCGAGATCAAGCCCAAGGTGAAGTTCACCATCGGGCCGTTCACCATCGAGCCCATTCGGGTGACACACTCGCTGGTGGATTGCGTGGCGCTGGCGATCGAGACGCCGGTGGGCGTGATTATTCATACCGGCGATTTCAAGATCGATCTCTCGCCGCTCGACGCCCAGGCCTTCGACCTGCACACCTTTGCCGAGTACGGCAAGAGGGGCGTGCTGGCGCTGCTACAGGACTCGACCAATGTGGAGCGGCCCGGCTACACGCCGAGCGAACGCGCGGTCATTCCTCGCCTCGACGAGATTTTCTCCCAAACCAAGAAGAAGCTCTTCTTCAGTTGCTTCTCGTCGTCGATCTATCGCATCCGCATCGCCATGGAACTGGCGCGCAAGCACGGGCGCAAGGTGGCGGTGGTGGGGCGCTCGATGATGGACTCGACAGAGATTGCGCAGGACCTGGGCTACATCGAGATTCCGCCCGGCCTGGTGATCAACCCCGGCCAGGTTCGCGACTTTCCGCCCGAGCAGATGATGATCCTGATCAGCGGCACGCAGGGCGAGCCGATGAGCGCACTGAGCCGCGCCGCGGTGGACAACCACAAGCACGCGCACATTGAGCCCGGCGACACGGTGGTGCTGAGCTCGCGCATTATTCCCGGCAACGAGAAGGGAATTTTTCGCGTGATCGATCACCTGAGCCGCCGCGAGGCCAACGTGATTTACGACGACGGCCAGCACGGATTGATTCACGTCTCCGGCCACGGCAGCCAGGAGGAGATGCGGCTGCTCATTAACCTGGTACGGCCCAAGTTTTTCATCCCGATTCACGGCGACTACCGTTTTCTGCGGCAGCATGCACGGTTAGCCATGGAGACGGGCGCGGTGGAACACGCCATGGTGATCGAAGATGGCGACGTGCTGGAGTTGGACAAGGACGACGCGCGCAAGAAGGACAAGGTGACGGCGGGGCGCATCCTGATCGACTCCGGCTCATCGATTGACGTTGTTGAGGACCTGGTGATTCGCGACCGGCGCATTCTGTCGGAAGACGGCGTGGTGCTGGCGGTGATGGCCATCAATAAAAAGACGGGCAAGGTGGAGCGCGAGCCCGAGGTGGTGATGCGCGGCTTCGGCGGCGCCGATGTTACCGACCAGGCGCGGGAAGCGGTACTGAAAACTCTGGATGCACTGACCGCCGAGCAGAAGTCCGACTACGGCATGGTAACCGAGCGCGTGCGCGTGGACCTGAAGCGGCTGATCCAGAAGACCACGGGGCGGCGGCCGATGATTATGCCGGTGATCCTGGAGATATAAACGAGTGTGGGTGTGCAGTGTGAGTGTGAGAGGCCGTGCGCGAGTTCATCGCAAACGACATGTTCCCTCAGAAGCTAATCCCACGCCGGAGATTCTGGAGATCTGAAGGACGGCGCGGTGTTCACCGGGCAATGGATGAAGTTCCGCATGCGGCACAGGGCGCTGTCGCACAGCGGGCGCATTTCGGGCGCCTTTGCAGCGGGCGCAGCCGGCGCAATCTTTCCCGGAGTATTTGAGGACCGCGACTGCGGGAGCAGCGGCTGCAGCCCGTAGACATTCCGTCCCTGCAAAGACATGAGGAGTGGGATCGGTATGCGGCACGATCGCCCATGAAAGAGGCTCGCCTCCAGCCAGTCGCAGAGACGCTGGTCGCGAATCTCCGGCCGGCCGCGCCAGAAATCCGGCTCCAGCGCGCAACGAATCTGCACATGGCCCAGTTGCAGTTCAATGGCCGCGATGCATTTAGGGAATCTCCGTCTTGCGTTGCGCGTGCCGATGTACAGCCCGGTCACAACGCGTCCGTCCGATTGCGTTCGCACCACCATGACTCACCTCGGTCGCAAGGCATGCCAACGTGGCCCATATTCGAAAGCCGGGTGAAGCAAAGCGCCTGCCGGGACGACCGGAGATACGCGCGGTAATCTGTCCCGCCTCGGCGGAGCGCCAATTTGCGAGAATGGTGATCCGCGGCCTTCAGGTTTGTCAAGAGCGGAGTGCACAGAAGTACAACGGAGTGAACGAAAGGCTGGGGGCGCACGATGTTTACTCGGCGCCTTGAAGTTTGTCCAATAACCTGCGAATCGGGAGGGGTTTTGAAAGGGCCCGGCTGAATCCGTGCCCTTTTCAAGGCAGCGAGTGACTGGGCAGGTTCTTACGCGGCGGGATGCAGGCGCATCGAGCGCTTGCCGATGAAGACCTGGCCCAAAGACAGACGGGCATTACCTTCGAGGTCGAGGAACCCGGCGTGGCTCTCTTTGCAGAGCGTTTGCGCCTCGGGCGAGAGATAGGGCGCGATGAGGACCAGCGTGGTCTCGCCGGCAAGATGCGAGGCACAATCCTGAAGTTTTCTCAGCGAGGCGCGGACCTTGCTGGGGCGGGTGTCGGCATTCACCTCGCAGGCCAGGGTGTGACTGTGGCCGTAGATGTCGATAAGCGCCAGGATTTCTGTGGCGCGGCCGCGTGCCGGCGACTCGCGCTTCATCTCTTTGAGCTTGACGGCGGAGACTTCCTCCAGCAGCGACTTCAGGGCCTCGGCGGCGCGAACTTGAAGCTCATTGGCTGCCCAATCGGTTTTCATCAGAGCTCCTTTTTTCAAAACGCTCCCTGCGGCGCGCTCTCTAGTTGGGCGGGACCTACGATAAAGGAGTTCCTGCCTGAAGGAATCAGGGCCAGGGGAGTGGGAGCGCGGCGCCCATTGCCGTCGCGATCCTTTGACTCGAGCCAGAGGCAGAGCCGGGGATCGGAGATTTCCGGCTTGCCGTTCCAGAAGTGCGGTCCCAGCCCGCATTCGATGCGCAGATGATCCAGTTGCAGTTCAACTTCTGTTATGTGCCTGGGGAAGTAGCGCTGCACGTTGTTCTCTCCCACGAGAATGCCGGTCACCCTGTGCCCGCGGCATTGAGATGTGACAACCATGAGTTCCTCCGATTAACGCACCGCCCATCGCCGTCCGTTTTGAAGGCAGACCTGCCGCCCGGACTCTGGATGAGGCCGTATCCCGAGGCATGAACCGACACAATTTCGTTCGAAAACGAACACGCGTAAAACAGCAGGGCCGATGAGTGAGGCGACGCTACAGCAAAACCCAGTGACGTTCTGGTGAGGAGGGCTCCGCTTCGCGGCCTGACGCCGGAAATTCAGGAGAATACCAGCGGAGCAGCCGTGCGTCCGATGGTGGCTTGAAGCGGGGAAAAGCAGGAAGGCCAGAATGAAGTGCATCGCGCTGAGCGGCCATTCGGACCGTCTGCGTCCATTCCCTCATGTTCTGTGCAAATCTTGCCCCTAATTTCTGTCCCTGTCAACAATGTTCGATGAAAAGGAGAATAAATCGGTTGGCTGGACGAGGAGAGATCCCCGCGCTCGGAGAATTGAAAGAATTTCCGCTGCGAAAGTCAGCGAGCTCGCGACGAAGGTTGATCGGAGAAGATCTGCCCGTCGCGGATGTGCACCACGCGGTGTGCAAATTCTGCGATGTCTGCTTCATGGGTCACGAGCACGATGGTGTTGCCGCGGGCGTGGAGCGTGTCGAGGAGAGCCATGATCTCGAGGCCGGTCTTGGAGTCGAGGTTTCCCGTGGGTTCGTCAGCGAGAATGATCGACGGATTGTTGACCAGAGCGCGCGCGACGGCGACGCGCTGGCGCTGGCCGCCGGAGAGCTCGTTGGGCTTGTGCATCATACGCGATTCCAGGCCGACATCGGCGAGCGCCTGCTTGGCGCGCTCCAGTCGCTCCGCGGCAGGCGTGCCGTTATAGATGAGCGGCAATTCCACGTTGTGCAGCGCGGAGGCGCGGGCCAGAAGATTGAAGGTCTGGAAGACGAAACCGATTTCCTTGTTGCGGATGCGCGCCAGTTGGTCGTCGTTGAGATCGCTGACGAGTTGGCCGTTCAGCCAATAGCGGCCCTTCGACGGCGTATCGAGGCAGCCGATCAGGTTCATCAGCGTGGATTTGCCGGAGCCGGAGGGGCCCATGATGGCGACGTATTCGTTGTGGCGGATTTTCAGCGAGACACCGCGCAGGGCCTGCACCTGCTGCTCCGAGCCCATATCGTAGGTGCGCCACAAATCCTCGACCACGATCACGTCGTTCGCGTCCAGGACCGCGGTCTCAGGTAACTCTTCGACGCCGATGCTGTTCAGTGCCATGGGATCCTTAGTGGTTAGTCCTTAGTGGTTAGTGAATAGTGGTTAGCGCGCCCTGTCCACTCAAACTCACACTGCGCTTCTCAGCTTGCGTCGCTCGTGATCGTCACTGGCTTTTCTGTGTCGCGCTTGAGCAGCGTGCCGCCCTTGAGGTCGCGCAATGTTTTGTAGGGGCCGGTGACGACCTCCTGGCCTGGGTTGAGGCCCGAAAGCACTTCGATATCGGTGGTGCCGGTGATGCCTGTGGTGACGGGAACAAACCTGGCGCGCAACTTGCCGTGCGCGTCTTTCTCGGCCACAAAGACGCCCTGGATGGGATTCAGCTTCGCTGCGGGCGCGGGCGGACCCGAAGCCGCGTGGACGCTGCCGTTCGATTTGTCGTTGTCCGTGGCCGGATCGTGCATGGTCAACGCCTGAATGGGCAGGGTGAGCACGTCGGTTTTGTGCGCGGTGGTGATTTTGGCGGTGCAGGATAGACCGGGTCGCAGTTCGTCGCCGGGATCGTCGAGCGTAACGACAACTTTGAAGTCCTTGGCTTCCTCGGTGCCGGAGGTGGACTGCGAAGTAGCCACGCCGGTGGAGCGCAGCAGCGCCTGATCGCCAACCAGGGTCACGTGGCCCTTGAAAATCTTGTTGGGCAGCGCGTCCACGGTCACGTCGACAGCCTGGCCCAGCAGCACGCTCACGATGTCGGTCTCATCTACTTTTACTTCGGCAGTGACCACGCTCATGTCGGCGAGGGTCATCAGCGTGGAGCCTTCGGCGTTCTGGATGCCTTCCACCACGGTCTCGCCCTCGCGTACGGGCTCGTTGGTCACGATGCCGTCGAAGGGCGCGGTGGCGATGGTCTTGCTCAGCAGATCCTGATCGGCATGGAGGTTGGCAACGTCGGTTTGAAGGTGGCCGCGGGCGGACTCGGTCTGGGCCTTGGCCTGATTCAGTCCTGCGACAGCCTGGGCCAGAGCCGCCACGTCGAGATCGTAATTGGCCTTGTTGGTCTCATAGTCCTGCCGCGACATGATGCCGGATTTGTAGAGCGACTGGGCGCGATCCCATTGCAGCTTTTTCTGCTCCAGGTCGGCCTGCGCGTGTTCCACATTGGCCTGGGCGGTCTTTTCGGCAGCAACATAGGAAGAGATGTCGGTCTTGGCGGCGGAGATGGTGGCTTGCTGGGCGTTCACCGTCGACTCCTGCTGCACGCTTTCGACAGTGGCAAGAATCTGGCCTTTTTTTACGTGATCGCCTTCCTTCACGTAGAAGCGGGTGATGCGGCCAAACGAGGTGGCGCCCACGTTCACAATATTCTTGGGTTTGATTTGGCCGGTGCCGCTGACCACAGAGGTCAATTCCTGGCGCGACACCGTTGCCGTGAGCACCTTGGTGTATCCGGATTGCTGCTTGATCACCATGAAAGCTACAAGCCCGGCGGCTATCAACACAGCGAGAGCAATGAGGAGGATTTTCTTCATGGTCATTCGTTTCTTAGAGTTGGTCTCCCATTCAGTGTACGCGAGGGCGCGGCGAACGGTTCCGTGAAAAATCGCGTTTGGGGTGCAGCCGGGGGTACCGTCGATTGGAGCAGCGCCAGAACCTGCAAGTAAGCGCACATTGCCGCGGATGCAGATTGCGGCCGGGGTCGCAAACTGCGGCATGCGAGCGAAATGAGCCCGCTTTTTTGACGGGATGAAAGCTCACAGGATAGCCCAAAAGTGACGGGAGAGAGGGCTTTTTCCCTGCCGGTCCTGCTTCCGGGGTGACCTTACCCGGCTTGGTACGTCGAACGAGCGGAATCAGAGCGGTTCCAGAATTCACGTGCCCTTTTAAAGGCAGAGAAAGGTGGCGTTTTCTTGAGGAAAACGCCACACGGCAGTATCGGTTCCGGGGTGCGGCAATTCTGGAACCGCTGTAACTGCCGACGGAACCTTGCCCGGCGCTTCCGGGAGCCGTAAAATAGAGCAACGCAGGAGTATCCAAGGCAATGATGTTCAATAGCCGCCATTTTCTGTTCACAGCTCTCAGTTGCGGCCTCATTTCGGTCCCCGCTGTCGGCCTTTTCGGGCAACAGAGCGCCGCCCCCGCCTCCACGCAACAGGCCCAGCCGGCCGCCGGCCAAGGCCAGGGTCAGGGACAGGAAGCCGACCCCATGAGGCGCCAGCTCAGCGACAAGGAGCGGTACAGGGCGCAGAAAGAGCTGCGGCGGGAGTTAAAAGGCCCCTACAAGACGTGGCTGAACGAAGAGGTTCCCTACATCATTTCCGATGATGAGCGGAAGGCTTTCATGAGCCTGGCCAACGATGAAGAGCGCGAGGCCTTCATCGAGAACTTCTGGCAGCGGCGCAACCCCAATCCCGATTCTCCTGAGAACGAATTTCGCGAGGAGCACTACCGGCGCATCCAGTACGCCAACGACCACTTTGCCGCCGGTAAACCCGGCTGGAAGACCGATCGCGGGCACATTTATATTGCATTCGGTCCTGCCGACAGCATTGACTCCCACCCCTCGGGCGGCATGTACGAGCGGCCTATGGAAGAGGGTGGCGGCGAGACGTCGACGTTCCCGTTTGAGGTGTGGCACTACCGCTATCTCGAGGGTATTGGCGAGAACATCGATATCGAGTTTGTGGATACATGCCAGTGCGGCGATTACCACTTCACAATCGACCGCAGTGAAAAGGACGCCCTGAAATATGTTCCCGGCGCCGGGCTAACGCAGTGGGAACAGATGAACAACCAGGACAAGACCAACCGGTTCAAAGGCAACGGACTTGAGCAGTTGGGTAATGGCCCCATGGGCGATGCCAACCAGGGCAAGGAGTTCGATCGCATTGAGCAGGCGGCCAAATTGTTCTCGCCTCCGCCGGTCAAGTTCAAGGACCTTGAGAACGACCTCGACCAGTTCAACTCCTCGCACAAGGTGATGCAGGGCCCGGTGTTTAACTTCGACGTGCGCACCGACTATGTGAAGGTGACCGACAGCATGGACCTGGTGCCGATCACCTTGCAGATTCGCAACCGCGACATCACCTTTGTGACCAAGGATGGCGTTTCAAAGGGCGTGGTGAACATCCTGGGCCGGGTGACGACGATCATGCACAAGACGGTGCAGACCTTCGAGGACACGGTGGAAGTGAATGAGCCTGCCGAGTTGCTGGAGAAGTCGCTCGACCACCGTTCGCTCTATTGGAAAGCGCTTCCGCTTCCGCCCGGGCTCTACCGTCTCGATATCGCGATCAAAGACGTGAACAACCCGGAGCACATTGGAATTTACGGCCAAAGCCTCAACGTTCCAGAGTTTCAGGACGAAAAGCTTGGGGCTTCATCGCTTATTCTGGCCGACGTGATGAACATCGTATCTTCACAGCAGATTGGAAACGGCAATTTCATCATCAGCAACATGTACGTCCGGCCGCGGGTTTCAGAGAACTCGAAAACGCCGGTCAGCATCAAGCGCACGCAGGACCTGAATTTCTGGCTTCAGTTCTATAACCTTGGCATCGACGAGGCAACCAAGAGTAATTCGGCGACGGTTACCTACCAGATTACCGATTCGGCGGGTACGGTGATTCTCGAGAAGCAATTGGAATCAAGGGACTTAGGGGCGCATAGCGATCAGTTGACAGTGGAAAAAACCCTGCCAATTGCCGGTCTGAGCCCGGGTAGGTATAAGGTGACTGTGAAAGTAAATGACGCAATTTCGAAACAAGAGATTGCGCAATCGGCACCTTTTATCGTCGAATAGGAACAATCCTGCGCAAGGTTCAACCGGACACGAGAATTCGGGGACCCGCGTGGTCACGCTTTCAAGGAAGATCGCCAGAGACGCGGCGGAGATACTGATCTGCAGATGAAGTGCAGCACCTATTTCACCGGTTTCGCCGTGCTGATGGCTTTGGGTACCGCTTCGCTCTGCGGGGCGGCGACAGCTTCGGTGTCGGGAGTGGTGCGGGATTCCGCAGGCGTGCCGCAGATCGGCGCTGAAGTGGAATTGCTGGGCCCCGACCTGAGCATCATCGCCAGCGCGTACACCAACGGCGAAGGCCGTTTTCTGATCTCGTCGCTGACACCGGGGCGATACATTCTGAAGGCCATGGGACCGTCGTTCCTGCCTTCGCAACGCGAGAATGTCAAAGTCCACGCGGCCACCATCGTCAACCTCACGCTTTACACCCTCTACGAAGTGATTCAGTGGCTGCCCGCGCAACCGCGTTCCGGCGGCGCGCAAAAGGACGACTGGGCCTGGACGCTGCGCTCGGCGGCCAACCGGCCTTTGCTGCGCTGGCTTGAAGATGGTCCGCTCATTGTGGATTCTGAGGGCTCCGGCGCTCGGCCTAAACTGAAGGCGCGGATCATGGCGACGGGCCAGGCCGGCACCTTTGGCGAAAATGGTGAGCGCTTCTCGACGGCCGTCGAGGATACGCCGACCAGCAGCCGTGAGCTGATGGCTCGCGTGGATTTCGCGCCGGACAGCGACGGCGGCATGGAATCGATGCTGGGTTTCCATCAGGATTTGGGATTTGCGGGCTCGGTGCAGTCAGTGGCGGCGGTGTCGATCGCACCCGAAGTGGTGAGCGGCGGAAACGCGGGACTCGAAGAGGCAACCGTTCGCAGTTCGGAGTTGATGCACTTTGGCGAAGCGTTGGAGGCGGAGGTCGGTTCGAACGCCGTAGCCGGACGATTGGCGGGAGCCTCGCCGAGCACGGCGACCGCGCTGCTGCCCTATGCGACGGTGGCATGGCACGACGGCGATTCCACGGTGCGCTACCGCATGGCCACCATGGCGCCGGATCAGGCTGGGGGCGCAAACGAAGCCGCGGTATGGCTGCCCGCACTGGCTGAGCGCAACGGCGCTCTCACCATCGCGCACGGTTCTCATCAGGAGATCGGCTGGGAACGGCAGACGGACGCTTCGGGCGTGTCTGTTCTCTTCTTCGCCGACCACATCGACAATCCGGTTCTGGAGGCGCAGGGCCACTTTGCTCCGGGCAAGGCCCCGGCCGCGGTGCTCTTCGATCGGGCCAGTAACCTGATGCGCGCTGCCGGTCCGGCTTACGGCAGCACCGGAGTGCAGGCGAGTGTCCAACACAGGCTGCCCGGTGGCAGTCAGGTTCGCTTCAGCTACGCCACCGGCAACGCCCTGGTGATGCCGGCACTGCCGCAAGCCTCAGCATGGTCGGATGTGTTGGCTGCCGCACACTCCCGGCGCGCGCAGACCTTCGCGATTTCACTCTCGGGCACGCTGGATGGAACCGGAACCCAATGGCGCGCCAGCTACACATGGCAACCCGACGATGCCATGACCGCTGTAGCGCCCTTTGCGCAGGAGATGGCCGAGCCTTTCCTGAATCTGCACTTCCGCCAGCCCATCCGAATCGCCCGCGATGGGTCAACAGGCCTGGAGGCGTTGCTCGATATGAGAAACCTCCTCGCCGAAGGCTATCAGCCGTATATTCTGAGCGACGGCTCGTTGCTTTTCTTCGCACAGGAGCAGCGCGGCGTCAGCGCGGGACTTGCCTTCACCTTCTGAACTTCTCCAATTTCCCCCTGAAATGTTGCCATCCTGAAAGAATGGGAGGACCATGATGAGACCTGCCAGGCTTTCACGCCGCGATGCGCTGAAATCCGGTTTCGCCGCTACGGCATTCGCTTCGCTGCCGGTGTTCGCGCACGGCGACACAAACGCTCCGCTGCGCAAGAACCGCATCCACCAGTCGGCCTGCCGCTGGTGCTACAAAGACATCGCACTCGATCAGCTCTGCGCCTTCGCGGCCTCGATCGGAATGAAGGGCATCGATCTGTTAACGATTGACGAGTGGGAGGTTCCGCGTCGTTACGGGCTGATCTGCACCATGGGGCACGCGGGAGGAGGCACGATTTCCGATGCGCTTAACCGGCCTGAGCATCACGACGCTATTGAGGCTGCGTTTCGCTTGAACATTCCGCTGGCGGCAAAGGCGGGCGTGCCCAACGTGATTACGTTTTCTGGCAATCGCCGCGGCATGAGCGACGACGAAGGCGCGCGCAACACCGTCGCGGGCCTGAACCGCGTGAAAAAGATTGCCGAAGACAACGGCGTGAACATTTGCATGGAGCTGCTGAACAGCAAGGTTAACCATCCCGACTACATGTGCGACCACACGGCGTGGGGCGTGCGCGTGATCGAGGAGGTGAACTCGCCGAATGTGAAACTGCTTTACGACATCTACCACATGCAGATCATGGAGGGCGATCTGATCGCGACCATTCGCGCCAACCTCCAGTGGATCGGCCACTTTCACACTGGCGGCGTGCCCGGCCGTCACGAACTCGATAACACGCAGGAAGTACAATGGGACGGAGTCATGCGGGCCATTGCCGATGCGGGTTTCAAGGGCTACGTGGCGCACGAATTTGTTCCGGTGCGCGATCCGCTGACCAGTTTGCGTGCTGCTGTGGATCTTTGCGACGTGTAGATTTTCCGTTTCCTGCCGTCCCGACGTCAACGAAGCAATCGAGTGAACGAGCCATGAAGTCCCTCCTCCTCTCCGCATACAACCACCTGGAGATTGCGGATTTTCCTGCGCCTCCAGCGGGCCAGGGCGAGGTGCTTTTGCGCGTCGCGGCTTGCGGCATCTGCGGCAGCGATGTGCACGGCTACGATGGATCGTCGGGGCGGCGTATACCGCCCATCGTGATGGGACATGAAGCCGCGGGAACCGTGGCCGCGGTGGGAGCGGGCGTCACGGGCTACGCCGTGGGTGATCGCGTGACCTTCGACTCTACGGTGTACTGCGGCGCGTGTGCCTGGTGCCAACGCGGCGATGTAAATCTCTGCGACAACCGCCAAGTGGTCGGCGTCTCCTGCGGCGATTACCGGCGTCACGGCGCGTTTGCCGAGTTTGTCGCGTTGCCGCAGCGCATCCTTTACCACTTGCCGGACAATCTCTCCTTCGCGGAAGCGGCGATGCTGGAAGCCACGTCCGTTGCGCTGCATGCGGTGCACGTATCGCAAGTGAAGGGCGGCGAAACGGCGCTGGTGATTGGCGCGGGCATGATCGGCCTGCTGACAATGCAGGCGGCGCGAGCGCTGGGATGTGCGCGCGTGTTGATTGCGGACGTGGATGCTTCGCGGCTGAGCCTGGCCAAAGAGGTAGGCGCGGAGGAGGTCTTGCACGCCTCCGGCGCAGAGCTGGTTGCCGAAGTGCTCGAGCGAACCGAGGGCCGCGGCGTCGATCTGGCGTATGAGGCCGTGGGCCGCAATGAAACTGTGAATGCTGCCATTGACTGCACGCAGAGGGGTGGCACGGTGACGCTGATCGGAAACATTCAGCCGGAGGTGACGCTGCCGCTGCAAAAGGTTGTCACGCGGCAACTGCGATTGCAGGGCTCGTGCGCTTCGGCCGGCGAATATTCGCAGGCCATGGAGTTGATCGCAAGCGGAAAGATCAAAGTGAAACCGCTGATTACTGCCGTCGCTCCGCTCGAAGAAGGTCCGCGTTGGTTTTCGCGGCTGCAAGCGCGTGAGCCGAATTTGATGAAGGTGATTCTGACACCATGAACGCCCCAACGAATGATTTGAGCGACAAGCATTTCGATCTGACCGGCCAGGTGGCTATCGTCACCGGCACCAGCCGCGGATTGGGACAATACTTCGCGCGCGCTTTGGCGAAGGCGGGGGCCGATATTGTGCTCACCAGCCGCAAGCGCGAGACGCTTGCGGAATTTGCTCGAGAGATTGAGGCGATGGGGCGGCGTGTGCTTGCACTTGAATTAGACGTGCGCGACGAGGAGAGCATCCGGCACATGGCCGCCGATGCGGAAGCGGCCTTCGGGCAGATCGCCATCCTCGTCAACAATGCCGGCTGTAATATTCGCAAGCCTGCGCTGGAAGTGACGTGGGACAACTGGAATCAGATTCTCGAGACCAATCTGCGCGGCACGTTTTTTGTGGCGCAGGCTGTGGCGCGGGGCATGATCGCGCACGGCTACGGTCGCATCATCAACATCGGGTCGGTGACAAGTGTTTTTGGCTATGCGGGCCTGGCGCCCTATGGCGCCAGCCGCGGCGGCGTGCGCCAGTTGACCATGAGCCTCGCCGACGACTGGGGCAAATTCGGCGTCACGGTGAACTGCCTTGCTCCGGGCTGGTTCAAGACCGAGCAGAATAAAGCTCTCTACGAGAATCAGGAGTGGGTCGACTATCTCACCGATCGCATTCCCGTAAAGCGGCCGGGCGAGCCGCACGATCTGGATGGAGCCGTGGTCTTTCTCGCGTCCGAAGCGAGCCGCTACATCACGGGCCAGACGCTGCTGGTGGATGGGGGCATCTCGACAGGCGCGACGCGGGCCACCGTGGCGCCGCCAAAACAGTTATCGTAACGCCGGTCTCCAGAGGCTGCGGAAAAACTCGTTGGGACGAAAGATTTTGGTGAATGCGAGGGCAGCAGGGGCTGAAGCCCCTACGAATTTAATGGACTTATGTGGCCCGGCTGAAGCCGTGCCGTTGTTACAAAGCCGCTTGCGGAGTTTTTCCGCAGCCTGTCCAGACCGGCTGTATTGGCGGCGTCCACGCAGCCAGAAGCAATGTGCGGGTCTGGAGACCCACACTACAGCCGGACTGGAGTCTGGCGTTACAATCAAGCGCGAGTTAACCTTTCGAGGACAGACGCAGATGGCAAGTTGCCGATCAATCTCGACGTTGCTTTTTCTTTCGTGTGCGATGATGCCCATTTCCGCGCAGGCCCCGGCCGCTTCACAAACCACCGTCGCTCTGCCGGCTTCACAACCCGAAGAGACTGACGCGTTGCTGCACGGATTCGTCGATCCGCCCAATGAGGCGCGGCCGCGCGTGTGGTGGCACTGGATGAATGGCAACATCTCCGCCGAAGGCATCAAGCTGGATCTCGAATGGATGCATCGTGTGGGCGTGGGCGGCGTGACCATCTTCGAGGGCGCCATCAATACGCCGCAGGTGGTGCCGCATCGCCTGATTTATATGACGCCGGAGTGGAAGCAGGCATTCAACACCGCGGTGACGACGGCGCGCAGCATGAATATGGAGGTGGCCATCGCCAGTTCGCCGGGATGGAGCGAGACGGGCGGGCCGTGGGTGCCCGCATCGCAAGGCATGAAAAAGATGGTGTGGTCGGCGACGCGCGTCGAGGGCGGCAAGCCCTTCGCAGGCAAGCTGGCGCATCCGCCGCAGGTGGATGGGACGTTTCAGAATTTTCAAGTCGCGGGGCGGCGCGCGCCCGACGGTACGGTAATCACGCCGCCGGAGTTTTACACCGACGTTGCGGTGATCGCGTACAAGCTTCCCGACGGCGACAAGACACAGCAAGAGCTCGACCCAAAGGTGACGGCGAGCGCCGGAACGCCGGATTTGGCTGCGCTCTCTGACGGCGATGTGAGCACCGTGGCGCTCGAGCTGCCTGCGAGCACGCCGGGCAACGAAGCGTGGATTGAGTTCGACTACGGCCGTCCGCAGACCATTCAGGCCGTCACGCTGGCCAGCCTTAACGAGGCCATCAGCGTCTTCGATCACGATAGCCCTGCTGTTCCGCCGTATCTTGAGGCGAGCGACGACGGCCAGAGCTTCCGCAAGATCGCGGACATTTCCTTCAGCAGCCTGGTGCAACGCACGGTTTCGTTCGATGCGGTGACCGCGCGCTACTTTCGCCTGGTGTATCCCGCGCAGCCGGCCGGCGTTGTCGAGCACGATCACAAGATCACCGAGCTGGTGCTGGCGAGCGGCGCGCGCGTGAATGAATTCGAAAAGCGCGCGGGCTACGCCAACGCACGCGACTTCTATGCCATCGCCGATCCCCAGATTGCGCCGGAATTTATTGTGCCGCAGGCGGATGTGATCGACCTGACCGGCAAGATGCAGCCCGATGGCGCGCTGGACTGGACGCCGCCCGCCGGCACATGGATGGTGTTGCGCATTGGGTCTTCGCTCACCGGCCATGAAAACGGCCCTGCTCCCGCGGAGGCCACCGGCCTCGAGGTCGACAAGCTCAATCGCGATTACGTGAAGAATTATGTCGACGGCTATCTGAAGATGTATGCCGACACCGTTGGCCCGGCAATGATGGGCGCCAACGGCATCTCGTGGCTGCTCACGGACAGCATCGAAGTGGGTCCGCAGAACTGGACCGATCGCATTCTTGAAGAGTTCCAGCAACGGCGTGGATACGATCCTCATCCGTGGCTACCGGCGCTGACCGGCGTCGTTATCAAGAGCACTGCGGACACCGACCGCTTTCTGTGGGACTTCCGGCGCACCATCGGCCAACTGCTCGCCGAAAATCACTACGGCGAAATAGCCGAGGACCTGCACGCGCACGGCATGAAGTATTACAGCGAAGCGCTCGAATCGCATCGTCCTTCGCTCGGCGACGATATGGAAATGCGCAGCAAGGCCGACGTTCCCATGGGCGCGATGTGGACCTGGTCCGGCGAACCGGGGCCGCATATCGATTTCTTTTCCGATCTCCGCGGCGCGGCGTCTATCGCGCACATCTACGGACAGAACATCGTGGGTGCGGAATCGATGACCTCGCGCGGTCCGGCGTGGTCGTTTTCGCCCGGCAGTTTGAAAAAGGTGGCTGACCTTGAATTTGCGCTGGGCGTGAATCGCTTCGAGATTCATGAGTCTGCGCACCAGCCGGTGGTGGACATGGCGCCGGGCCTGACTCTTGGTCCATATGGCCTCTGGTTCAATCGCAACGACACCTGGGCCCAGGACGCGCAGCCATGGGTGACGTACCTGGCGCGGTGTTCCTACTTGCTACAGCAGGGACATTTCTCCGCCGATGTAGCGTACTTCTACGGCGAGGAGGGCCCGCTGACCGCGGTGTTCGGATGGAAGGCGATTGGCGATGCGCCGGACGGATACGGCTTCGATTTCGTGAACAGCGACGTCGTGTTGCATGAGCTTAGCTTCAAAGATGGGCGGCTTGTGACGCCGGGCGGAACGAGCTATCGCATTCTTTATCTCGGCGGCCGCAGCCAGCGCATGACGCTGCCGGTGATGAGACAGTTGAAGAGCCTGATTGCGCAGGGCGCGGTGGTGGTGGGCAATCGGCCGACGGATTCGCCGAGCCTGACGGACGATCCCGCGGAGTGGAAGAAGGTTGCGGATTCGATGTGGGGCTCCAACGATCCCGCTGAATGGCGGCGGGTCGCGGATTCGTTGCGTGGCACTGTGTCTCAAACCCATGGCGCGCGCATAATCGGGAAAGGAAGGCTCTTTATCGGCGGTACTGCCAATGACGTACTGGCCGCATTGGGCGTGGCGCGCGACTTTGAATACACCAAGCCCGAACCCGATGCGAACTTGATGTTTGTGCATCGCAAACTTGCGGACGGCGACTTCTATTTCGTCGACAATCGCGACGACCGTGCGGAAGATGTGAATGCGATCTTCCGCGTGGACGGGAGGGCGCCAGACCTGTGGGACGCGGCGAGCGGCACTACGCAACCTGCCTCGTATTTGATCGCCGATGGCCGTACGACGGTCCCGCTGCATCTCGAACCGTACGGAACCATGTTCGTGGTTTTTCGCGAGCCGGCCAAAACGGCTTCGCGCACTTTGCCCGAAGAGAAGGGAACGGTGATCGCGGGCGGGGATGATTCACTCAACAAGGGTTGGACCGTCAACTTCGAGCCAAACCGGGGCGCTCCGGAGACCGCGCAGTTCGACCGGCTGATTTCGTGGAGCGAGTCGGCGGAGATGGGCGTGAAGTATTTCTCCGGCTCGGCCACGTACACCAAGACGATCGTGGTTCCGGCCAGCGCATTTTCGCCGGGCGCGCATCTGTGGCTCGACCTGGGCGACGTGGAGAATATCGCCGACGTCGCGGTGAACGGCAAGTATCAAGGGATTGTATGGAAGGCGCCGTTCCGGGTCGACGTGACCAGGGCGATGGTGCCGGGCAACAATCAGATTGTGGTGCAGGTGACGAATCTGTGGGTGAACCGGTTGATCGGCGATCAGCAGCCGTGGGCGCTCAAGAAATATACCTTTGCCGATTTCACGCCCTATAAGGCCGATTCGCCGTTGCTGCCGTCGGGGCTGCTGGGGCCCGTGCGGTTGCTATCTGTGTCGGCGCCGTAAGACTTTCGCGATCCCACCCTAAACGCATAGTGCGCGTTTAGGATGGGGCAACCGGCGGCTGTTGTCCCTGCCTGCCCCGCAAGGCGCAGCGAAATAACACTTGCATTTTGCAAGGGAAATCGGAAAAAATCGGACTGCGGCATTCCCCGGGCCTCATTCCGCCGCGCGATCAGTCAGCAACAGAGGAGGTCACCATGAGCAGTGTGCGGGTGCTGGTGGGAACGCGTAAAGGTGCGTTCGTTCTCACCTCTGACGGCAAGCGAAAAGACTGGCAGGTGAGCGGGCCATTCTTCGCGGGCTGGGAGATCTACCACATGAAAGGCTCCGAAGCCGATCCCAACCGCATGTACGTGTCGCAGAATAGCGGGTGGTTCGGGCAGCTCATCCAGCGCTCCGATGATGGCGGCAAGACTTGGCACCAGCCCGGCCTCAAGCCCGGCGAGTCCGAGATGCCCCGCTTCCCGGACAAGGCGCCCAACCGCTTCCTCTACGACACCTCCAGCGAAACCGGCAAGCCGCTGACCACGCACCAGTGGTACGACGGCACGCAGCATCCGTGGGAGTTCAAGCGCGTGTGGCATCTGGAGCCATCGCTCAGCGATCCCGACACGGTGTACGCGGGAGTTGAAGATGCGGCGCTTTTCCGCTCGACCGACGGCGGCGAGAGCTGGCAGGAGCTTTCGGGCCTGCGCGGCCATGGCACCGGTGCGCAGTGGGCGCCGGGCGCGGGCGGCATGGGACTGCACACCATCATCCTCGACGCGACGAACGAGAAGCGCATCTACATCGCCATCTCGGCTGCGGGCACGTTTCGCAGCGACGACGGCGGGCAGATGTGGAGGCCGATCAACAAGGGGCTGCGGTCGCCCTATATGCCGGACCAGGATGCAGAAGTAGGCCACTGCGTGCATCACGTGGCCATGCACCGCGCGAAGCCCGAAGTGCTTTTTATGCAGAAGCACTGGGACGTGATGCGCAGCGACGACGCCGGCGAAAACTGGCACGAGGTGAGCGGCAACCTGCCCACCGATTTCGGTTTCGTCATCGACGTGCACGCGCACGAGCCGGAGACGCTCTACGTGGTGCCCATCAAGAGCGACTCCGAGCATTTTCCGATCGATGGAAAACTGCGTGTCTACCGCAGCCGCAGCGGCGGCAACGAGTGGGAGCCGCTGGCCAAGGGGCTGCCCGAAAAGGATTGCTACGTGAATGTCCTGCGCGACGCCATGGCCGTGGACAGGCTGGATGAGTGCGGAGTCTATTTCGGCACCACCGGCGGGCAGGTGTACGCCTCGGCCGATGCGGGCGACAACTGGATGCCGATTGTGCGCGATCTTCCGGCGGTGCTCTCGGTGGAAGTGCAGACGTTGAACTAGGGACTAAGGGACTGAGGGACGAAGGGACTAGGAACGCAGGAACTCGCGTGGAAAGCGGCGTCAACAAATCTGAGAATGCCGGCGCCGCGACGGTGCGAGTGGCGCTGCCGTATCATCTGCGCAACCTTGCGCGTATCGAAGGCGACGTGCTGCTGGCGGTGACGACGCCGGTGACGTTGCGCGCGGTGCTCGATGCGCTGGAAGCGCGCTATCCCATGCTGCGCGGAACGATTCGGGATTATGGTACCGGCCAGCGCCGCGCATTTCTGCGCTTCTTTGCCTGTGAAGAGGACTGGTCGCTCGCGTCGCCCGACGCGGAGCTACCCGAAGCGGTTGCAACCGGGAAAGAGCCGCTGCTGATCCTCGGCGCCATTGCCGGAGGGTGAAAGGGCGGGGGATAGGGAGTAGCCAATAGGGAATAGCAGGCTACTGCACTTCGTGGCCAAAAGCTAAAAGCTGTAGACTAGTCTCTTGCTTCGCGCGGCTGTGGCGCGTATGGTGCTTCTTTGCAGGAAACTGCGTGCACACCGCATGAGGAAATGAATGACCTGGATTCCGCGTTTTCTTTGCCCGGCTCCGCACATTGCCAGGGTTTCTGCGGAGCAGGCGCAGAAGATCTATCCGAAACTGCGCTGGCAGATTCTTGAATCCACATTCATCGGGTACGCCGCGTTTTATCTGGTCCGCAACAACCTGCCCGTGGTTTCCAAAGAGATGGGCCAGGCGCTGGTTTTGAGCAAAGACCAGATCGGCGACATGCTGGCCCTGATGGTTGCGGTCTACGGACTGGGCCGGTTCGTGATGGGCTCGCTCTCGGACCGCAGCAACCCGCGCTACTTTATGGCGCTGGGCCTGCTTGCAACGGCCGCGTGCAATTTCGCCTTCGCCGCCGTGCATAGTTATCCGGCGCACCTGGCGCTGTGGGGCCTGAACGGCCTGGCGCAAAGCATGGGATGGGCGCCGTGCGGGCGCTCGCTCAGCCACTGGTACAGCGTGCGCGAGCGGGGCACGATCTTCGGCGTGTGGAACCTGGCGCAAAACGTGGGCGGCGGATTGATCGGCGTCATTGCCGCGTATTCTGCGGAGTGGTTCGGCTGGCGCTCGGCGTTTTATGTGCCGGGCATTCTCGCGACTATTTGCGCGATCTATCTCATGTTGCGCTTGCGCGACACGCCGCAATCCGAAGGCCTGCGCCCCATCGAAGAGTATTTGCACGATTATCCCGACGGCCGAAAGAGCGCCGGCGCGCACGAGAAAGAGCTGGGCACGCGCGAGCTGCTGGTCGACTACATTCTGAAGAATCGGTCCCTGTGGCTTGTGGCCGGCGCCAACTTCTTCGTCTACATCGCGCGCTACGCCATGCTCGATTGGGGACCGACGTTTCTGAAAGAAGTGAAGCACGCGAGCCTCGGCCAGGGCGGCATCGGCACGGCGACGCTGGAATTTTCCGCGATGGCAAGCACGGTGCTCGCCGGGTGGCTCTCCGATAAGATTGGCGGACGCCGCGGCATGATCTGCGTGGTGTGCATGATTCCTGCGTTTCTCGCCTTCGTCGGCATTTTGTATAGTCCCGACAACAAGCTGTGGCTCGATCTCGCGCTCTTCGGCGTGATTGGATTTTTCGTTTATCCGGCGCAGATGCTGCTGGGCATCTGCGCGCTCGATGTCACGTCAAAGAAGGCCGTGGGCACGGCCAACGGATTGCTCTCGATTCTTGGGTCGCTGGGCCGCGTGGCCGAATCGAAGGGCATTGGCGCGCTGGCGCAGCACTATGGCTGGAACGCGGCGCTCTACGGAGTTCTGATTGCGGTGCTGGTGGGCATTGGGCTCATGTCGTTCCTGTGGAACCTGACGCCGAAGTCGGGGGAGGCGCGGCTGCAAGGCGCGCGTTAGAGCGCAACTTCTATTCGCGCGTCGCGAGATATTTTTTAAGCGGGTCCCAATAGTGCGTGTACCAACCGGAGTCGAGGTGGTCGAATTCGCCTTCGGGAAATCCTGTGTGGTCCAGCACGAGCGCGGTTCCACTGCTCGCAGCGTTCAACTCAAAATGCACAATGGAATAGACGCCCGGATCCCAATGCGTGGGGCGCCAGGCTTGCACAATGCGCTGATGCGGAATGAGCTCTACGTTTCGGCCCTCGATTAATCCACCAAATGTATTGAATGCGCCCCCGGGATTGGGGTCGATGGTTGCTGGCATCCCGGTGAAGGCGGCGAACTGTTCGGAATCGAGCAGCAGATGGAAGACGCGCTCCGGCGTGGCGTTGAGCTTGATCTCCTGATGGAGCGAGGTGCGCATCGCATTGGCTGGCGTGGAGGGCTTCTGTTCCATCGAGGGCTGCTGCGCGGGGGCGGGGAGCCGCGAAACAGAAAGTGCGATTCCGGCCGCGGCCCCAGTGAGCACCCGGCGGCGCGTGATTGGGTGAACGATGCTCTTCATTTTGACCTCACAGATCCGTTTCTGCGACTGGTAATTATGGGAACACGACATTGCGATATTTTCAAGGACATGTTGCCCTCGGGCGATCCGCGGCTTTCAACTCTGGTTGGCGTGATGAAGGCGCTGGGGATCAAGATCCGGCCGATCGCGGCGTAAAAGTGCCCGCGTCTAGTACTCTTCCTTGCCGGGCCTCATCATCAGGTCGCGGATGGCTTCGCGTGGGTCTTTGCCTTCGTTCAGGATGAGTTCCATTTGTTCGGTGATGGGCATTTCTACGCCGTGCTTTTGGGCGAGGCCGAGGGCTGCGCGGCTGGTTAACACGCCTTCGGCCACCTTGCCGCCGAGCGAGTCCAGAATCTCAGGCAGTTGACGGCCCTGGCCGAGCGCCTGGCCGACGCTGCGGTTGCGGCTCAGGCTGCCGGTGCAGGTGAGCACCAGGTCGCCTATGCCGGAGAGGCCGGCGAGGGTTTCGCGGCGTGCGCCGCAGGCCACGGCGAGGCGTGTGATCTCCGCGATGCCGCGCGTGATGAGCGCGGCCGTGGAGTTATGGCCCAGACCGACGCCGACAGAAATGCCGGCGGCGATGGCGATGACATTCTTTAGCGCGCCGCCGAGTTCGACACCGATGACATCGGTGGATGTGTAGAGGCGGAGGGTCTCGGAGGAGAACTCCTGCTGGATGAGGGCCGCGATTTGCGGGTCGCTGAAGGCCACGGTCACAGCGGTGGGCTGGCCCTGTGCAACTTCAAGTGCGAAGCTGGGACCGGAGAGCGCGCCGATGGGGAGAGGCAGCGGAGTTAGCGGAGTTGGCGGAGATAGCGGGGTTAGAGAATCGGACTGCGATCTTGTGCTGAGACAGTCGGCGATCACTTCTGTCATGCGCAGGAAGGTGTGGTCTTCAACGCCCTTGGTGGCGCTGAGCACGATTTGCCCCGCGCGCAGATGCGGGGCGACGCGGGCCAGCGTGGGGCGCAAAAACTCCGAGGGGATGACGGAGACCAAAATATCGGCGGCCGTGATGGCGCCGCTGTCGCCGGTTACGACGAGGTCCGCCGGGACAGGGATTCCGGGAAGAAACTGCGTGTTCTCGCGGGCGTCCGCGATTTGCTGCGCGAGCTCGAGGCTGTGCGCCCAGAGCGCGACCTGGTGGCCGCCGCGGCGGTAGAGCGAGAGCGCGATAGCGGTTCCCCATGCGCCGGAACCGAGCACGGTAATGCGGCTCATGCAGGCTTTTTGGCTCCGAAGCGGGCTTCCGTGCCGTTGAACAGGCGGCGGATGTTCTGGTGGTGCTTGACGACAATGAGTAGAGCAATGAAGCACTCGACCGCGTAGAAGACGGGCGGGTGCGGGCCGGGCGGGAAAATCCACGCGAAGACGATGAACGAGAAGGCCGCGACGATGGAGCCCACCGAAACGTAGCGGCTGAGCGCGAAGACTACGGCGAACACGCCGATGGCTGCCAGCGCGGCCCAGGGTGAAGCAACAAGAAAGACGCCGAAGGCGGTGGCCACTCCCTTGCCGCCATGGAAATGGAGCCAGCAGGTGAACATGTGCCCGAGCACGGCGAATAGAGCTGCGAGGGCCTGCGCGTCGCGCGTCGCAATGGCGGGCATGAGCCACGCGCCGAGCGCTCCGCCGAGCCAGACCGCGGCGCAGCCTTTGAGCACATCGAGAAGAAACGTGACGATACCGAGGCCTATGCCGCCGAAACGCAACACATTGGTAGCGCCAATGTTGCCGCTGCCTACGGAGCGAATGTCCTGGCGGCGGAAGATGCGTACCAGCAGGTATCCCACGGGGATGGACCCGAGAAAATATGCGGCAACCGCAATGGCAATGCAGGCAAGGATCACGACGAAAGTGAGTTTAGCAGGTGAGGGTGTAGTGAAGTGTGAGTGTGAGTGTGAGTGTGAAATGTGACGCGGGGCCTTTGATGTTTTACGATGCGCTTTAATAGAGGGCGTTGCGGGCGGAGCGGACTTCGGCGGCGAGAATCTGGAGGATCTTGAATGCCAGCGGTGGGTTCGATTCCATCAGGGTGGTGAATTCCGTGCGGCCGAGAAAGCTTACCCGTGCACCGGCGCGCGCAACCGCCGTGAGCGAGTAGGGCTGGTTGCTGACGAGTCCGGGGAGGCCGAGGAGGGAACCGCTCCCAGCCTGGACCGAGAGGACTGTCTGGCCCTGCTGCGAGGTCATGCTAATCGTTGCTTCGCCCTCGTGAAGGATGTAGAGACCCGCGGCGGGATCGTCCTGCTGAAAGAGGATGCGGTCGGTGTCGCAGACGATGGGGGTGGCGTGCTCACTGAGCGCGCGGATCAGCTCCGGGTCGGCGAGAAACGCAGTGGGGTCAAGCTGCACAAGGGACCTTTCCTGGAAAAAAGAAGATTTCATAGACGAGCCCCTCTGTGGGAGCGTTGGCCGTATCATTTCATCGCTTTGGAGACGTATTCTGTGACCCGCATCACGTTTTGAGGTGACGGGTCCCAATTTTCGAGTAGAATGAGTGATTTATCTCACCTGAAAAGGCATTTTCTGAATGCGAACCTGGTTGGTGGGGGAGCGATTTGTTCCGGCCTATAAATGGGGGCTCATTTTCTCACCCTTTTCCGCATAAGACGCGGAAAAGGATGGGGCACGCGCGGGCCTTCCGGCTTCGCCGGCTCGATTAGAGTAGAGATTGCCGCCTATGGCCGGAATCCTCAGCAAAATACGCACCACGCTCGAAATGATCAAGTGGGAACACTCGATCTTTGCGCTGCCCTTTGCGCTGACGGCGATGCTGCTTGCGGCGGGCGGGCTGCCGGGTTGGCGTACGGTGGCGT
>Ga0255353_1000270_pt1 | contig 34021 bp, 32 predicted proteins | sample HBST25metaG_FD_189941 | JGI IMG/M metagenome (GOLD analysis project Ga0255353, IMG submission 189941) | Peat soil microbial communities from Stordalen Mire, Sweden - H.B.S.T25 | ecosystem: Environmental > Terrestrial > Soil > Wetlands > Peat | place: Sweden: Norrbotten County, Stordalen Mire...
GTGGAGTAACAGTAACTACCTGGTGGGGCCCACTCCGCTCGATACATCGGGAGCAGGCTAGGCGTTAGCCTCGGGACAACACGCGAGAAGCATCCCGGTTAAGACTACCGGCCGTGGCCCCAAGGGAAATACTTGCGAAAAGCAGGATGCGGGTGGATGATTTTGTTTCTAATTGCAACGCAATCCTACCGTTCCGAACAGCAAGGAGAAGCTGCATGAGCAAGACCGTTCTCGCACTCGTTTTTCTGGCGTTTTACCCACTGCTTGCACCTGCGATCCTGGTGGGGGCACAATCTGGAGCCGTCATACCTCAAGGGGGAGCGGGCCACGCCAATCAGGCCACTTGCTTGATCCTTAAACGCATGGGGCCAGCGGACGAAGTTACCAGTCACATGTATTCCTTTGGGATTAGGGGCAAGCAGTTCCAGTATGTTGAGGGCAAGTTTCCGGAAGGCTTCCCATTTCACGGGCGCCTTACTGACCATGACGTTCGAAATCTGCAAGGGCGAGGCGAAGAAGTGCTCATTCTTGAACCCCACTATACCGCCCAGGATCTGAAGGATGCCCGAGCTGAGTGCAAGGGGATGACAGGGCAAACCCCGAACCAATTCTCCGAAACAAGCCCCAAGATCCAACCACCTAATGTGCCCCTGTCTTCAGATGCACCGATCCCACCTGCACCTGCCATCCAAGCATCCGTTGTCATCGACTCCATACCAGCCGGAGCCGACATCGAAATCGACGGCGCCTTCGTCGGCAACACGCCCTCCACGCTCACGGTCGCTGCCGGAAGTCATCAGATTGTCGTTAAAAGGAAGGGCTTTGCCGACTGGACAAAGACCCTCAACGTCACCGGCGGCACGGTTCACTTGAACGCCGAACTGGAGCAGGAACCAGCAAAGCAGTAGCGATTGGCCTTCCCTTTTCTGATATGCTTGGCCCGTCCTTTGACCAAGGAGAAGCTGCATGCGCAAGACCGTTCTCACACTCGTTTTTCTGGCATTTTGTCCTCTGCTCGTAGCTCAGCAATCGCTCAACAACGACTCTGTTATCAAGCTCGCGAAGGCGGGACTGTCAGAAGATTTGATTGTCTCAACCATCAATGCTTCCCCGGGGAGTTATGACACTTCGGCCGACGGGCTGATCGCGTTGAAGACGGCGGGCGTCACGGACAAAGTGGTTTCAGCAATAGTGACCAAGACATCATCTCTCGCAGCACCTGCAGTAGCTCCAGTTACGCCTCCTCCAGCGGCGGCACAAAATCCGGACGATCCACTGTCGCCTCATGAGGCCGGCATTTACGCATTCAGCGAGAGTGCTCCAGACCACAAGATGACCATGCTGGAGCCATCGGTTTACGGTCAGGGTAAAACCGGAGGCCTTTTCACTTCGGCGATGACATATGGGATTGCCAAGGCAAAGATGAAAGCAATCCTGCGGGGCGCCCACTCAAACGCCCGTGTTACCGATCCCCAGACCGTCTTTTACTTTTATTTCGAGCAGCAGGGTGCAGGACTCAGCAACGCATCAAGCATCTTCGGCGGCACCAGCACGCCGAACGAATACACCCTCCTCAAATTCGATGTGAAGGACTCAACGCGTGAGACAACGATCGGCAAATTCAACGCGTACGGCGCATCGAGTGGAAACGACGACAAGGCCATCGTGACGTTCACCTACAATAAACTGAAACCCGGCGTTTACAAGGTGACGCTGAGCGCGCCTCTTCAACCCGGCGAGTATGGTTTTGTCGCCCCGGGCGCCATGGCGGTGGTGACGCCCTATGGAGGCTCTGCCGGAGGATCTGGCAGGGTCTTCGATTTTGGCATGAAATGAGAGCGCTCGTTCCCCTCTTGAGAGAGGGTTCTGGGCAGTCTTAAAGGTCATCGGTTAGCCTGAGGTCATGCACAGACGCACGCGTAGAACGCTCTGGATAGTCGCCGCGGTCCTGCTCCTGCTGGCCGCGGCCATCTTCCTGCGCTCCAAGGCCCCGCCGGAGGCAGCGCGCCTGCTGCCTGAGTCCGACGGCATCGCCTACATCAATCTCCGGCCCATTCGCGCTTTTTTCCACAAGGAAATCCACCCGCCCAGCCGCGTGCCCGAGTATCAGCAGTTCATTGACGCCATCGGCGTCGATCCGGAACGCGACCTGGACGAGGTGGCCATTGGGCTGCACCGCATGCCCAACCCCGCCGGCCCCAACGGCCCGGTCGCCTACTCCATGGTGCTGGTGGGCAAAATCACCGGCAAAAAGCTCAATGCGTGGCTCGACTCCCATGCCGCCAGCCGCGAGTCCTACGCCGGCCACACCGTCTACAGCATCCTCTCCGAGGGCCGCACGGTGCGCGTGGCGCAGATCGGCTACGACATGGTGGCGGTCTCCAACACCCCCACGCCCGAGCAGATCCACTCCATGCTCGATCGCCATCGCACCGCGGCTCTGCCTTTCGCGGGCTCCACGCTGCTGGCCCGGCACTATCACGATGTGCCGTTGCTCTCGCTGGCCTGGGGCGTCGGACAAATTGGTCTGCCTTTCTCCGAAAGCGGCGCCATCAGCATTCTCGGCTTTTCTCTCAAAGTGCCGGACGACACCACCCTCATTGCCAGCGTGGCCCCGGAACTGCCCATGGCCGGCAGCCTGCGCATCCGGGTCGAGGAAATCGCCCCCAGCGACGATGTAGCCGCCAGCCAGGCCGCCCAGTTGGCGACCCTGGTCACGCTGGCCCGCGGATTCACCGCCCCGCTGTCCGCAAACGCCGCCAACAACGGCCTCAAGGAGTTCCTCAAGACCGCCAAGGTGGTCTCGGACCGCAATCGGGTCGTTGCCACCGCCACTCTCTCGCGCTCTCTCTTTAGTAACCCGCCCGAAGAAACTTCTGCGCCCCCCATACAACCCCAAGCGCCTGCAGCCCCATCCAAGTAGACATAGCGCGCTTCCCGATCCACAATCTGCCCACGGCTACTCCCGTACGTCCCCGAAATACCCCGAATCTTTCAAAGAACGCAAATCCTGCCTAGACAGGACGGGGTGTTCCGGGTATCCGGGAGAGGACAAGTCGCATATCCGCAACGCATCGAATCACCAGATTCCGCAACCTACTCCCTCCAGCTCTCATCCAAACAATCCATACCGCAAGTCCAGCGGAGGTTTCATGATTCACCAAACGACCTTGTCCAAATTCCTCGGGACTTCAGCCCTCGCCTGCGCCCTTGTCTTCGTTCCCGTCCTCACGGTGCATGCGGCCGATTCTGCGTCAAAGACAGCCTCCCAACGTCCCGTCCTCACCGGCCAGGCTGCCTTCACCGACGGGGCGCACGAGTCGCCCGGCATCCGCCGCCACCTCACCGTGGCTGACCTGCCCGCCCCGGCTCCCAGTGAGTCGGTCGACAACGGCCCCACGCTGGTTCCCCGGCCCGCCAACGCCTGGCCCGTTGCCCCGCACGGCTTCAAGGTCGACCTGTACGCCACTGGCCTCGACAATCCACGCCTGCTGCGCACCGCACCCAACGGCGACCTGTTCCTGGCCGAGAGCGAGAGCGGCAAAATCAAGGTCTTCCGCGGCGTGGGGGCGGACGGCAAAGCCGGGCAAATCTCGGTCTTCGCCACCGGCCTCCACCAGCCGTTCGGCATCGCCTTCTATCCCAGCGGCCCCAATCCCGAATGGGTTTACATTGGCGACACCGACGGTATCGTTCGCTTTCCGTACCGCAATGGCGACCTCGCCGCTCGCGGTGCCGTCGAGAATCTGGCTGACCTGCCCGGCGGCGGGCGCCTGCGCGGCGGCGGCCACTGGACCCGCGACCTCGTCTTCTCCGCCGACGGGTCGAAGCTATTCGCCTCCGTCGGCTCCCATTCCAACGTGGACGACACCGACACTCACCCCGAGGAGTTCCACCGCGCCGACGTGCTGGAGTTCACTCCCCAGGGGAAATTCGTCAAGATTTACGCCTGGGGCCTGCGCAACTGCGTCGGCGAGGCCATTCATCCGGCTACAGGTGAACTGTGGTGCTCGACCAACGAGCGGGACGGCCTGGGCAACAACCTGGTCCCCGACTACGTGACCCACGTCCAGGAGGGCGGCTTCTACGGCTGGCCATGGTTCTATTTCAACGGTCCGTCGGGCGGCAAGCAGGACCCCCGCCACCCCGGCAAGCACCCTGAACTGCAATCCAGGGTCATCACCCCTGACATCCTGGTGAATCCCCACTTCGCCTCGCTTGAAATGTTCTTCTACGACGGCTCGCAGTTCCCGGCCGAGTTCAAGGGCGACGGGTTCGCCGCCGAGCACGGCTCCTGGAACCGCGCGCAACGCACCGGCTACGAGGTCATCCGCCTGCCCATGAAAGGCGGCCACGCAACCGGCGAGTACGAGGATTTCCTGACCGGCTTCGAACTGCCTGACGGCACCGTCTGGGGCCGTCCTGTCGGCGTTGCCCAGGCCAGCGATGGCTCCCTGTTCGTCTCCGACGACGGCTCCCGCTCCATCTGGCACGTGATCTACACCGGCAAGTAGACCGGGCCTTTTGCCTTCTCTTGAAACTGTGCACTGCCCCTGGAAAAGCTCGGGTGCCCCAGGTCCCGCTTTTGGGACCTGGGAGTGAGAACATCCCTCACGCTTTGCTTTCTCAGTCCACGTGCAACCCTTGCCGACTCCCGCACCCAAAAGGCACACTGAATCAGGTCTCATTGAAAGCAGGCTTGATTCATGAACAAAGTTTTCGCCGCATCGCCGGCCCGGTTCCTTGCCGTCCTTCTGACAATTTGCCCCATGGCCGCTGCCGTCCACGCGCAGGCTCCCGTTCCAGCCATGCCTGCTGACCCGGTTCCCGCACAAGCGTCGACGCCTGCCGCAGCAGCAGCAAACGACGCGCTGCTGGCCAAGGCCGCCAAGCTCTATTACTCCACTGACAAGGCGGGACTCGCGGGCTTCGATTGCGCCGTGCATCCTGACTGGCATGCCCTTCTCGCCAGCGACGGCGGCAGCGTGAATGCCGACGCCACGATGCGCGTTTCCTTGCTCAGCTCAGTCAACATCGCCTTTCATGCCCGCATGAAGGGCGGCTCCGGCATCGACTGGAATCCGCCCGCTCATCCCGAGAAGCCGCTCGACCCGGAGTCCACCAGCCTGCTCGACGCAATGCAGGCGGGAACCGCGCAGGCCTTGCAAGGATTCATGCAGTTCTGGACTCCTTTTGTGGACGGCTCCGCGATTCCGGATTCGGCAGAGGGAGTGGAAATTACCCCCACGGACAAGGGCGGCTACACATTGCATGGCGATCAGGAAGGAACGTCGCTCACCGAAGTTCTCGATAGCGACCTGGTGTTGCAGCAATTCAACGTGGCCACGAATGGCATGACGGTCAATTTCTCTCCCGCCTACAAGTCCACAGACAAAGGCCTGCTGGTGTCCGGAATTGTGGCCCACATCCACCCCTCCGAAGCCGCCGCCGCACAGGCGCTGGAGATGCACGTGGCTATCGAGTATCAGAACATCGATGGCTTTCCCATCCCCGCCCGGCTCAAGATGGAGGCGCTCAACCAGGGAGTCTTGAACTTCACCCTGGACGGCTGCGCGGTCAACAAACAAGCCCGCTAACGCCCTCCCGATCCGGCGATTCGTCCCAAGACAAGAACGGCTCCCGCGCAATGGGGAGCCGATTCTTCATTCGCTCTGCCTTTGTCGGAGCCTTACTTTTTCGCGGAGGCAATCACCGCGGCGGGGTCCTCGAAGGCAAGTTGGTCGAAGGTGGTGTGCAGATATTTGTGCGGATTCACCGGGACTTTGTGGACGCGCACCTCATAGTGCAAATGCGGACCGGTGGCGCGGCCCGACTGGCCCACGTAGCCGATCACCTGGCCGCGCGTCACATGCTCGCCGGGCACAACCCCGATGGCGGAAAGGTGCCCATACAGGGTCAGTACATCGTGTCCGTGGTTGAGCACGATCTGTCTTCCGTACCCCGCGCCCATCGTGGCGCCGGTCACTTCGCCATCGGCTGCGGCGCGAACCGGGGTTCCATAAGGCGCTTCAATGTCGATGCCGGAATGGAATGCACCTTCGCCGTTGATCGGATCCTGGCGCTCACCAAAGCTCGAGCCTACGCGACCCTCCAGAGGCCAAAGCGAGGGAGCATCCGCCAATTCGGTCCAGTCACCGGAAAAGCTGGGAGACAGGCCGCTCTCCAGAGCGCGGGAGATGCGGCCGGACATGGCCTGCGCCCGCAAAACATAAAATTGATCGATTGAGAGCTTGACCGCCTGCTGGTCCACATCGTCGGTTAGCGCCAGGCTGGTGGGTGTCGCTGCGGCCGCCGCGCTCGCCGCCGCCTCGGGCTTGGCCAACTTGTTCTGCTTCAATCCGTAGAGCGCGGTCACTTCATTGGCCAGAGCGCCCAGCGAAGCCACCTGCACATCGCGGTCGTGCGCAATCTGCGCCATCTGCTTATAGTCCTTGCGCAGCGTCTCACGCTCCTGCCGGACCTGGTTGTAGCTTTCTGTTTTCAATAACATGCGGGTGTATGAACCAGCCAGCCCAACAATGGTGAACGCTCCCACGAGCGCCGCGGCAACAAATCCGTACACATATTGGAGAGGCAGGGGAATCTTTCGAACTCGCCCGTCGTCATCTCTAGCAACAAAAACAATGTAGTAGCGCTTGCGAAGCATTTATTGGCCTTTCATCCCCGATCGATGCGGGGGCGCAATTCGCCATAGACACGAAAAAAGCGAAAGGCATACCAGCCTTATCGGCTCAGGAAAACAATACGTACATCCGGGATGTCCAAAATCGCTCCCCAAGGCTAACAAAGTGAGCCGGGTTAGGTCAATTAGTTTGATGCGTCTAGCACGCACTCGAGTAACGGAATCGGTGCAAAATTTTCCTGCGCTCTAGTAACAGAATCGGTGCAAAACGAGAGCTCATAAGTCACCACCAGAGCAATCTTCCGCACGTCTGTGCCATTCTCAGGAGGTGCGCACTCAACAATCCCATTCTGGAACCGTGGTGGAACGCGGTGAGCTCTCCCTCTTGCGTGAGATACGGGACCGCGCCGGTCGCGCCCCCCGGGGAATCAGCCTGCGTCTCGGTATCGGCGATGACTGCGCCCTCCTGGCTCCGCGGCCCGGCGAGGAGTTGGCCGTCACCACCGATCTCTCCATCGCTGGCCGCCATTTCCGCCTCGACTGGCACCAGCCTGAATCCGTCGGCCATCGGACTTTGGCGCGTGGATTGAGCGACTTGGCGGCCATGGGTGCCCGGCCTGTCGCTGCCTTTCTCTCCCTGGGCTTACCGCGCTCGCTCACCATGCCTGCCGGCCGCCGGACCGGGGCAAGATCCTGGGTGCAGCGCTTCCTGGATGGCCTGCTGACCCTGGCCGCAATTCACAAAACCACGTTGGCCGGAGGCGATCTGTCCGAATCCCCGCTTGCCGTGGCCGACATTGTCCTGGTCGGCGCCGTCCCGCGCGGGCGGGCGCTGCTCCGCTCCGGTGCGCACCCGGGAGATCTGCTTTATGTCACCGGTGCCCTCGGTGGAGCTGCCGCGGGTCTCGCGCGCTTGGCCGAGTTGGCTGGACCAGGCGAGTCGAAGCGCCCGCCACGCATTCCAAAGAATCTTGAGGCCACGCTCGCTCCTCACCTTTATCCGCAGCCCCGCATTGCGCAGGGCCTCTTGCTCCAGCGGCGCGGTCTGACCTCCGCTGCGCTCGACTTGAGCGATGGCCTCTCCACCGATCTTGCCCACATGTGCGAAGAATCCGGCGTCGCCGCTGAAGTCGAGGCGGCTCTGCTGCCCATTCACAGCGCTGCGACCCTCGCTCAGGCGCTTCACGGCGGCGAAGACTACGAGTTACTGTTCACTGCGCCGACCGCAGCAAGGGTTCCTCGCTCCGTCGCCGGCGTCAAAATCACGCGCATTGGCCGTATCGTAAAGCTGCGCCGCGGCAAGCCAGCCATGACCCTGATAACGCCGCAAGGCGCACAACCGCTCGAAGCCCGCGGCTGGGAGCATTTCTCCTGTTGATCCGGCCTTGAAGGGTGTTTTGCCTTCCCACCCAATTCGCGATAAAACAGGCGAAATGGATGGGGCACGGTGCTTAGTTGGCGGCCGGATCAAAAAGCTCAGTGGTCGCCGTTTCCACAGAATGTCAAACCGCGGTATTTGAATCCAGACCATCGATTGCCACCGTCTATCATCAAAAATGTGATGACGACTCAAGAGACTCGCGTTCGCTTTGCCCCTTCGCCCACTGGGATGCTCCATGTGGGTAATGCGCGCACCGCCCTCTACAACTGGCTCTTTGCCCGCCACACCGGCGGCCAGTTCCTGCTGCGCATTGAAGACACCGATCTCGAACGCTCGGAAGCCCGCCATGAGACGCAGCTCATCGAAGACCTCCGCTGGCTCGGTCTCGACTGGGACGAAGGGCCGGAAACAGCTTCCGAGCCGGAGAAGGGCGCCTTTGGCCCCTATCGCCAGTCCGATCGCCTGGCAATCTATGCCGAGTGCACCGAGCGCCTGCTGGACGAGGACAAAGCCTATCGCTGCTTCTGCACGCAGGAGGAGCTCGAAGCCGAGCGCAGCCAGGCCCAGGCCGAACACGGGCCCCAGGTCTACTCCGGCCGCTGCCGGGATCTGAGCGCCGCCGCCATCGAGCACAACCTTGCCGCCGACAAACCCTTCGCTGTGCGCCTGCGCATCGGCCCCGAGCCCCTTCGCTTTCACGATCTCGTCCGCGGCCCGGTGGAGTTCGCCGCCGAAACTGTCTCGGACCCCATCCTGGTCCGCTCGGCAAGCAGCGAATCGGCGGGCGTTCCGGTCTATAACTACGTGGTGACGATTGACGACGCGCTGATGCAGATCACCCACGTCATCCGCGGCGACGACCACATTTCCAACACCCCCAAGCAGGTGGCCATCTACGAGGCCTTCGGCTGGCCCGTGCCCGAGTTTGCCCACCTTTCGACCATCCTCGGCGCCGACCGCGAGCGGCTTTCCAAGCGCCACGGCGCCACTTCGATCTCCACCTTTCGCGAGATGGGCTACCTGCCGGAGGCCCTGGTCAACTACCTTGCCCTGCTCGGATGGGGCGCGGAAGACGGCAAGACCGAGACCTTCACTCTTCCTGAACTGACCAGCGCCTTCTCGCTGGAGCGCGTCACACCTTCGCCGGCCATCTTTGACTTTGACAAGCTCAACTGGCTCAACCGCCATTACCTCAAGGAAGCCGCTCCGGAGAGGCTGGCTCCGCTCGCCTGGGGCTACTTTGCCGACCGCCTTCCTGCTGCATCGACGGCCGCAGAGCCGGTCCGGGCCTGGTTCGCCCGACTTCTCGCCGTCCTGGTCCCCTACGTCGACCACCTCGATCAACTCCCAGAGAAGGCCGCGTTCCTCTTTGGGGTTAAGGCCGAAGCCGCCCGCGCCAACCAGGAAAATGCAGCGGTCCTGGCAGCCGACTCGGCCCGCACTGTGCTCAGCGAGTTGGCCAATCGCGCTCGCGCTCACGCTGGCGCGGTAACCGCGGAACTCTTCAAAACCTGGATCAACGAGATCAAGACGGCGACCGGCATCAAGGGGCCGGAACTCTTTCATCCGGTGCGCATCGCGGTCACCGGCACGCCCTCCGGTCCGGAATTCGACAAGCTGATTCCGCTCATCGAGGACGGAGCAGCCCTGAGCCAAAACGGAGGCCTTGCCGTGCCCAGCGTTCGGGAGCGCATCGAAGGCTTCGTAGGAGTATGACGGACATGGCAGGCATCTTCTGGATCAAAGGCGAACTCCCCGTGTCCATGGCGATCGTCCTGTGCCCGAGTGGCGGCCGGGCTCTGCGCGGCGAACTGCTCGCCCTCCAGCGCGGCGGCGTCGAAACGCTGGTGTCGCTCCTGGAAGAGCAGGAAGCCGGCTGGCTCGACCTGGCTGAAGAACCGCAGCTTGCGCAGCAGGCCGGTTTGCGGTTTCTCTCCTATTCGATCCCCGACACCCACGTTCCGTCTGACTCCACCGGCTTTCGGGAGTTTGTGGCCGGACTGGCGGATCGTCTGCGTACCGGCGAGCGCGTGGGCGTGCATTGCCGGGGAAGCATCGGCAGGGCCACGGTGACTGCTGCCTGCACGCTCATCCATCTCGGGTGGTCACCCAACGCGGCGCTGGAGGCCATTGAAGCGGCCCGCGGCCTTGCCGTTCCCGACACGCGAGAGCAGGAAGCGTGGATTCTGAACTACAAGGCGAAGCCGTGAAGGTTTTCGGCGAAGGTCCCGCGTCGATTTCTGCGCCCGTTGTGGATTTCAGCTTTCCGCACCGCTGGCAAGCCGAAATCCTTCCCGCGCGTCCCCTCATTCTGCCGCCGCGCTCCTTTGTCTATCCTCGCCAGGCCGAAGAGGTCGAACACGGGGCGCTTGAAGTGCTGGTCCGGCCCGTTGGTGCTGGAGAGCCGGCTTTTCTGGCCACCTGTGCTCTGGGCTTCCGCGATCCAGCCGTTCCCAGCGGCCTCTGGTCCACGCCAAATCCGGAAGAAATATGCGCGGTCGCCGGCGGCTATGCCTACCTCATCGACCCAGCCGCACCCGACCGCTTCGTCATGCTTCCCTATCGCCCGGTTCTGGAAGTGCGCCCGTTGCCGGAGGAAGGCTTGCTTTTGTTTGTTGGCCATCGCGGAATTCTCGCTTGGGGGCCGAACGGCGAAGCGTGGCAATCGGAAAAACTCTCCGACGAAGGCGTGACCATCACCGCCATCGAAGACGGAGTGCTGCACGGGCTTGGCTGGGATCTGAGGACGGACAAGGAAACGCCGTTTGCGCTGTCGTTGCGGACTGGGCAGCGCGTCTCGTGACCCTGCTCCCAACCTGGAAATCGAGAGATTAGCTTACCGCGACACTGTCCGATTGCGTGTTCGAGCGCGAAGGCAGCAGCATCTCGTACCCTGTATATACCCCTTCAAACACCGCGTCCCAACTCATCGTGAGCGCATACTCTCGCGCAGCAAACCGCATCTCCGCGTGCTTTTGCGGGTCGCCGAGCACTCCGGCTACCGCTGCGGCAAACTCCGCATCGGGAACGATCCGCCCGGTCTGGCCGTCGCGCACAATCGTGCACGGGCCGCCGTCGGGAGTGACAACGGCCGGCACGCCGCTGGCCAGCGCTTCCAGCACCACATTGCCAAACGTATCGGTGTGCGAGGGAAATACGAAGATGTCCATGTTGGCGTAGGCCTCCGAAAGCGCCTCGCCCTTCAGCACGCCGGTAAACTCCGCACGCGGCAGGCGCTCGCGCAGCCAGGCATCCTCGCCGCCGTGGCCAACAATGAGAAAGCGAAAACTCTTGTGGCCCATCCGTTCCAGTTCTTCTTGCACCCGCACAAGCAGGGCCACGTTCTTTTCGACTGACAAGCGGCCAACGAAGCCGAGCACATGATCTCGGTCTCGAGGGTCCCGCTTGCGCTTGTCGGGATGGAACAAGTCCGCATCAACGCCGCGCGGCATCAGGTGGCAGGGCCGACCGGTGGTTCGCTCCAGCAGCGCGCACAACTCGGGATTCGGCGCAAACAGGACTTGCGCCACCGAGTAGAACTTGGCAGCGGCGGCCATGGTCAGGTCTTCGATCTTTTGGCCCGTGGCTGCCGACTGGCGCTTGGGCAACAGGCGCAAAAACCACTTCGAACGCCGGGCGAGATATTCGTGCACGTTGGTGTGCCAACTGGCCGCCAGCGGCAGGCCCAGATGGTGAGCCAGACCCGCGCCCAGCATGCCGACTTCGCTGGGGCCTGTGATGTGAATCAGGTCCGGCTTGAAACGCTCCAGGACTTCGCCAATGAGCGGGATGTGACGCAGAAACGCCGGGTCGAAGCGCAGGTCTTTTTCGAGGGCAAAAGAGAGGAAGCCGCGCGGCAGCTCCAGCGTCCAGATGTTGCCGTCTTCGAGAATGGCCTGGGTGCGGTCGCCTGCGCGCACGCATAGGAACGGCAGATTCCGTCGCCGCGCAAAAGCCTCGAAGTGACGGCTGGTGTGCGCCACGCCGTTGACTTCGTGAAACGAATCGGGGAAGTAGGCCACGCGGGGAGGAGGAAGCGGTGCTGGCGGAGTTAGCGCGCTTTCATTATGCTGCCCTGCGTCCGGAAACATGCTTTCCCTCCGGGGCTAAAGCCCCGTGCTCCTTTTGTCGCTCACACGGCACGACTGAAGTCGTGCCCTGACACATCGGGCGGCTGCAAGTGTCAACTCTGCCGCCTGCATCATCCGCGCTCGTCAGATTGGCTCAGTTTCGATGTGCCCGGAGTCATGCACATCGAACAACACCAACTCCGCTAGCTCCACTGACTTCCGCTAACTCCGCTTGCCTAGCCTACTCGCCCAGCGCCAGGCGCAACTGCTGCGAATCGCTCCACGCGAGGCGCAAGCCGCCGGACACCAGACCCATGCCCATCAACTGCACCCCTGCGAGCATGAGGCTCATGGCCCTGGGCGCCGACCCGTTGGGCCACAACTCGCTCAACGGCCGCACAACGCCCTTCGCATCGGGATGATAGACGCGCTCGTCCCAGGTACGGGAGCCTTGCGGAAACTCCGGGTAATGGCGGATGGCGTCGATGGTCGACTGCAGCAGACGATGCTTCCAGGGCTCCGCATACTGTGGCATGAACAGCAGATCGCTCTTCTTCTCGTGGCGAATCTCATGCACCCACTCTGAAAAGCTGGTCGCATTGGTCAGGTTGATGTTGGCGTTGGGTTCCACGCCGTGCCTGTCGCCGCCAGAGATTAGGAGCATATTCCACCGCTCCGCCAGCCGGCGCACCGCGCGATTCTCGTCCCAGTTGCGAAGACCGTTCAGTTCCAGAGCGTGCAGGAACACGCCGTTCTTCTGCAGGAACTCGTTGACCAGAAACTCGTGCTTCTCTTGGCCGATCAAGTAAAGGTCCCAGAGCGGGTGATTGAAGACCACCAGCACGTTGGGCTCTTCATGGAGGGCTTTCAGAATCTCGGTCAGCCGCGCGTCGCTGGGGTCGGCCGTGAAGTCCTCAAGCGTCGCCATCCACTCCGCTGCCCGGGCGCTGGGCAGGTTGTGCACGCCCAGGTGAAACGACTGCATTCCGCCGTAGGGCGCGCTCCACTCCACCGAAACCGGAATCTGCCGTGCGCTGGGAAGAGTGCGCAGCAGCATCGGAGCCTTGATATTGTCATGGTCTGAGAGGGAGACCATGGGCGCCAGGTCCAGCTTCTCAATCTGCCGGGTCTCCAGATCGAAGGCCAGTTTGGGTGTCATGGGGGGTGTCCAGTAGCTGGCGGCGTAGTCGATGCGCATTCCGTACAACCGCTCGGAACGCTGCTCCAGCCGCGACAGCAGCGGCCGAATCATCGGGTACTGGTTGCCCAGATTTGCCAGAAAGTCCAGCGTCTCCATGGACTGATTGGTGTGGCTGTGGATTGAAACGCCAGAGCGAAAACCTTGTGCCGCCTTCTGGTCGCGCCAAAGGTACGAGATGGTCGATTGGGCCATTTCTGCTCCTCGATTCCGCTTGCCAGTTGAAATCTCTGCAGACAGTATCGAGCGCCTCCCATCAATGGCGAGTTAACAGGGCGAGAATGTCGGTTCAATTCACTAGAGAATCAACAGAGTCGCCGAAATATCCGGAGAGAAACAAGAAGATTCCCGCTCAAATCCCGAAGAAGCCGGCTCCAGCTTGAGCGACAGGAACCTGGCGCGCTCTACTTGCTTGTCTTGGCCAGTTCCGGGCCCAGAAAATCTTCGACAGTCCAGCCGGGCATCAGTTCCTGGCCCTCGGGAATCTCCTCGCTCTCGGAGAGCTTGCCCTCGGCGACCTCGTCCACCAGGTAATTCTCGGTCAGCCCCTTCCGCAACAGCTCGAAGGCCTGCTGGGGAGTGTCCGCAAACTGGAACAGCTCAATATCCTTGGGGGAAATGGCGCCGGTATCCACCAGCACATCCAGATTGAAAACCCTCTTCCAGTAGTCCGATCCATAGATCACCACCGTGATCTTCTTGGCCAGCTTGTGGGTCTGCGCCAGGGTGAGAATCTCGAACATCTCGTCCAGCGTTCCGAACCCGCCGGGGAACACCACCAGAGCCTTTGCCAGGTAAGCAAACCACAGCTTGCGCATGAAAAAGTAGTGGAACTCGAAGTTCAGCGCGGGGGTGATGTAAGGGTTAGGGGACTGTTCGAAGGGCAGCCGAATGTTCATTCCGATGGTTTTGCCGCCGGCTTCGTGCGCTCCGCGGTTGGCCGCTTCCATGATGCCCGGGCCGCCGCCCGAGGTGACCACAAACCGCGCCCGCCGCGACGGAATCCGCTTGGCCCAGCGGGTAAGCATTCCCGAAAGCCGCCGTGCATCTTCGTAGTAGCGGGCCATCTCGACCGCCGCCACGGCGCGCTTGCGCTGCAAGTCCGTAGCCCTGCCGGCGGCAATCTCCGGCGCTTTGGCGGGCTGCTCTTCGCTGGGCGCCGGTTGCGTGGAGCCGGTATTGTTCAGCAATTCCAGGGCGTGATCGGCCTCTTCGCGTCCACGAAACCGTGCCGAGCCGAAGAATACAACCGTATCCTGAATTTGCTCGCGGCGAAAACGGGACAGCGGCTCCATGTATTCGGCGACGATGCGGATGAGCCGCCCATCGGCACTGTTCAAAAAACCGGAGTTTTCATACGCCAGCGGGGCCGACTCGAGCGGCGGAGGAGCACCGTTGCCGGGAATGACGGCTACGGAGGGATCAGGGATCAGGGAACAGGGATCAGGAGGTGCAGGCTGCTGTGGAGGGGAAGATTCAGTGCCCGTTCCGGCGTGGGATGCAATGCTTGAGGCCGCTGGCGTATCGGCAAGGGGTCCACGCCCACTCGGGTCGCTGTTCCCTGATCCCTGATCCCTGTTCCCTAGTTTTTGTTCCCTGTTCCCTAACCCCTGTATGTCGTCTTTCATGTCTTCATCCATCCCGATGGCGCAGAGCGTCGTGAAATGCGATCCACAGATTCAAAAGCCCAAGCCCTGACACGATGCCGCGCACTGCGCCGTTGGCAGCAAAGGTAGAGAGCGTGGGGTACTGCAGGAACAAAGGGTTCTGGTCCCAGAACATTCTGGACCACGGCGCGTAGCAGATCGCCAGGCCGATGTACATGCGGAGCAGGACGCGCAAAAACAGCTCGGCACGCTCCAGCCAGCGCGGAATCCGCTGCGGCGCGTGTTGATGGGGCTGCTGCTGTGAGGGAAGGGAAGGCGCCACGGGACTTGACGCGGTGCCGGGCACGGGACTGTATGCGGACCCAGGCGCAGGAGCCGGGTTCGGGGGAAGGGGAGGCGATGTCAGTTCCGGCTGCTGAGGCATTCTGAGTATTCACCCGCCGCCCTGATCTCCACCAAATCGCCCTCTGAACCCCGTACGTTCAATCGGACGACTCAACTGCGGTGGCGCTGGTCAGCGGCCGTCTTCCTACGGAGGAAACACGTCCGGTAGACCTTCAATCCGGACCAGAAAAACGCACGGCCCGGCTCAGGGACGCCGTAATGCAACGGTAACACAGCAGCACCCACGGGGATGCGACGCTGGAAAGCCGGCTGGTCGCGTCCAGCTGCCTTCGAATTCTCCGCTGCCCGCCCGCCGTTGAAGCGCACTCCCCTTGATCCGCAACATGCAGCAGGAGTAACCTGTCTGCATGCGCTTGTTCCCGCCACAAGGAGCGACCTAAATCCTTTGGAAAGTGCATGTGCGGAGGTTCACCTTGAAGCTGGCCAAGTTGGGTTTGCTCGCTCTTGTTTGCAGCTCAGGGCCATTGTTTGGACAATATGGGACTGCGACCGCCGGCATGGAAAATGTGGGACCCACGAAGATCATCATCGTCCAGATGCCGCCCGTTTCGCCCCTCTGCCCAGTTTCGCTTCGAGCGAAGCAAGCCGCCGGTGGGGATCTATTGGCGGTCGACAACGGTCAGCCCAAAGGGCCTGCCCAGCGGCTTCACCTCATCCTGAACAACCGGGATTCCAGGCGGATCACCGGAGCGAAAGTCACGGTCCGCGGTCTTAGCGCCAAAGCGCGGGTAACGCGCGCGCTGACTGCTCCGCCCAGTCAGGATGATGCTTCAGATGCCTCCCGAACCCTTGAGGTGACCTTCACGTCAGGACTTCACGGCGAGGTTTCAGCGGACCTCCGGGTTCCTGATCTGACGGCCGTGCAATCGATCGACCTGAATTCCGTCACCTATGCAGACGGCTCGACCTGGAAGCTCTCGCCCGACAACGGCTGCAGGAGCGTGCTCGACCCAACCATGCTGATCGGCGGCCGGTAAACAATTGCGCGGCAATCAAGCTTTGCGGAAGAGGCGACAGGGTGGCCCGCTCTCAACCCTGGCTTTGCTGCGTCGCTCTCAATTCGCTTCGTTCGATGCAATGTTAGACACGATCTCGTACGTGCCGTAGTCGATCGTGAGCACCGCCGTGCCGCCGAGGCGCGCCTTGGTCTCGCTCCGGTTCTGCTGCGGCAGCCAGAAATTGCCCGTCTTCGCGAAGGTCTGCCGGATAAGAGTGCGCGTAATCCAGAACGAAGGACTCTTGGACGGCGACGCCTCGATCTTCGCCAAGGCAAAGTCCGCAGCATCGACCCAAACCTTGCCCCGATAGAGGAACTTGTTCGGCACCACCGGCTCCACCTCCAGCACATAGGCAGGCCGTCCCTCCAACTCCTCGTTTCCAGCCAGACGGAATTTGTAATTCGCAGCCGTCAGGGCCGAAGCGCCCTTGTCCTGCGCGGCTTCCTTTTCACTCTCCACCGCGCGCTTCAGAACTTTCTCCACGAAGATCTTCGACCCGCTCTGCGACACGATCCGAAAGCTCTTTCCTGAGGCGGTATCGTAGTTGACCTCAACCTCCATTTTGGCAGTGACCGTACCGGCGAAGCCGTGGTACTGCACGTCATAATGGCGGAGCGATTTGTACTGTTTCAGCTCTTCCGCCCGCGCCTTGTTATGGACTTGCATCTGCTCCACAATTTGCGCGGAGGTGAGGTTTGCGGGCGCGGGCGTGCTGGCCGTCTCTGCCCAGGCAGACACGGCTACAGCAACCGGCATCGCTGCCAGAATGCATATTCTGGCGCAGGCGAACAGCATCATGACGTCATCATACTGCCCGAAATGAAATCCCCCGCAACGCGCGGCGCGACGAAGCCCACAACCGGCGAACGCGAAGCGGGCCAGGACCGGAGTGCGCTCACGATTTCCCACTTTTGCGCAATCGAACGGGCAACGTATTCCCGCCTCACGGACTCCAAGTATGCGTGCAGCCGCAAACGTGCTCCTCCCGGAGCGCGGCGGGACGTGGATGGAAGACAAGACCTCTATCCTGCACTGTGGGCCGCGATTGCTGATTGGCCTCGCCCGATATCCGCGCAGCATCCAACGAATAGCTTGAGCGAGTAGGTTGCAACGCTGTTGATTCTTTCCCTGGTCGAGCGCTCGGGATGCAAACCTGTTGGATCTGCGGACCCAACGGGCTTGCATCCCGAGTTTCGTTTAGCTTTGGTTACGCGGGTTCTCAGTCGTGAAGAATCACGTTCAAGAGGGATTTGTGGACGTGGATGCCGCCGTTATATTCAATAAGCCCCAGTTTGCGAAACCGATTCATGAAGAAGCTGACGCGCGACCGCGTGGTACCGATCATCTCCGCCAGAGTTTCCTGGGAGATTTTCGGAATCAGGGTCTGCTCTGCGCCCGGCTCGCCGTATTCTGCCATCAGTAGCAGAATGCGGGCCAAACGCTTTTCGCTGGAGTTGAATAATTGGTCGACGAGGTCCGCCTGGGTACGCATGCTGCGGGCCAGCAAGAACCTCAAAAACATCTCACTGAGTGCATGGTGCTCGCGCAGGGCGCGGATCATCACATCCCGCTCGATTTTGACCGCCGCGCAAGCGGAGAGAGCGGTAGCCGTCGTCATCCGCAGGCCTGGATTTCCGGCCATCGACTCTTCGCCAACAAAGTCCTTGGCGGCGAGAAGCGCGATGGTTGCTTCCTTGCCGGTCTTCGAAATTACCGTCAGCTTGACGCGTCCGGTTTGAAGATAATAAACGCAATCCGCCGCGTCGCCTTGCGTAAAAAAAACCCTCTTCGGCTTCAAATGGACAATCTTCTTGCCCAGCCCAGCTTGCGTCAAGAACACAGCCGGATCGAAATAGGTCTGTTTCAGATCCGTCATTCGAGTTTTCTTTTCCCCCGCTTCCCCCGGTTGGAGTTTCATCGCAGATCTCGCGCATCACTCCGCCTTTCCAATTCCGAATCGGGGCACACTGATAGCTCGAATCTCCTTTCAGCCTCTCGTGATTAGATGCAGGATTTCTGTCCCCTTTTGATCAGTTTTCAGCACTTCGATTTGAAAATATTAAAATCCGTTTGCTTTTGGCAAAAACCGGATTCCCGTCATGAGGCCGTCGCCTCACCGTCGGCGAGGCTTTGTCACATTTTCTCGCCACGTCCGAGTCATGGCCAGCCGCAGGATGCTCTGGGAAAAATGCGAAAATGGAAACACCGTCCGGTGCACCTCCACGATCCGGCGCAGGGGTAACCTTTTGACCAAGCTGCGAGTTCTGTCGACGCATGTGTTCCTGAACCAACGTCTGCACCCGGGATTGCTGGAACTGGCAGCCCGCGCGGGAGCACAGGGCGTGGAGATCTTTGCCGCACGGCAGCATTTCGACTACACCAACCGCGAGCATGTGGCCGAGCTGGCTGCGTGGTTTCGCTCCAACCCGCTGGAGCCCTGGTCGATGCACGCCCCGCTCTTTCCGGACCGGGAGATGGGCCGCGCCGGCGCACCGTCCGTCAATGTCCTTCATCCTGAGAAAGCCCGCCGCATCCAGGCCATGGACGAAATCAAGCGCGCGCTTGAAGCAGCCGAATCCATCCCCTTCCGCCACCTCGTGGTCCACTTGGGAGAAAAGGGAGATGAGTGGTCTCCGCGTACCATCGAGTACGCCCTGAACGCCCTCGAACACTTGGGCGCCTTTGCCCATCCGCTGGGCGTGCGTCTGCTGATTGAAAACCTGACCAGCGAACCCGCTTCTCCGGAACACCTGGTTCACATCCTCGAAATCGGTCACCTGGATTCGGTGGGCGTATGTCTCGATCTCGGCCATGCCCACATCACCGTCGGCATTCGCGACGCAATCGCCACGCTGTCCAGGCGCATTGTGTCGGTTCACGCGCACGACAACCACGGCTTCAAGGACGAGCATCTATGGCCTGGCGAAGGCAACGTTGACTGGCTCGCCACCGCCGCAACTCTTAACGCACTCCCCGAGCCTCCGGCCATAGTTCTAGAGATCAGCCATTCGGTCCACGGTGAGCCTGCCGACCTTCCCAACCGCATCCGGCAGGCGTTCGAGCGGCTGGACTGAAGCGACCACATTTCTCCGTCACCCTCCAAGCGCCGGTTTGGAGAGCTTTCCATGGCGTTCCCTGCAATGCCCACCCCTATCGGAAAGCCCCTAAGAAATAGCAAATCACCAGGATCAACAGGATGGTGCCCAGCCCAATGCCCGCACCGCCGCCCGCACCCCAGCGGCCGTAGCCGTAATATCCGCCGCCTCCGCCGAAAAGCAACACCAGAACAATGATGAGTACGATCAAGAGCATGTTCGAATCTCCATTTCTCCGGGCTGTGCTCCGGGGTTCTGTCGCCGATTGGATTGCGCCGGGCCTCTTGGTCTGACCGATGTCATCGCATGCCGGCTTCAAACACCTGTCCCACTTGCCTCTGAAGTCTGCCACTGGAAAAAGGGGATGCGATGGTCAATCGGAAACATTGCAAACAACCGGCGGGCGTCCGCAGGGGACGCTCGAGGGGGGGAGACGTGGGCAGGGAGGCGGTAAATCCAGGAGGGAGCCCTGGAGTTTCGGCTCCAGGGGGTTCGTGCGGATGAGTGGGGCGTCAGGCGCGGAGCTTTGCCGCTTCCATCGCGCCGCAAGCAATTGCGATTTGAACGTTAGTTGACCACCGGGGGCAGCATGAGCGGCTTGCGGGGGCCGATTTCGTCGCGTACCAGCGTGAGGCCGAGAATGCAGCGCTCGAAGCCGTCGGAGAGGCGCGCGAAAAGAGGCGCTTCCTGTTCATACTCGAAGAGATTGAACTGGCTAACGATGAAGTAGCTCTCTTTGCCCGCGTTGATCAATTCACCCAGGCTGGGGCGATGGCGGCGGCGTCCGCCGGTGGTTTCCGTGGCCTCGGGGAACATGCCGGCGACGAACAGCGCGTAGTCGCCGATGTGCTTGCGCACCGAGCGCTCAGCGTCAAACGACGGCGCATCGCCCAGAACCGGGTCCGCAGCAACCATCATGGCTTTCAGTTCGTCGATGGGCCGGCCCATGGCGTCACGTACCCTGTAAAGATTGTCCGCTTCGGAAAACTCGCATAGCAGGCGGGCTACGTAACTGGTGACGTCCGGATCGTTGATCCCCAGTTTGCCTTCATAACTGTTGCGGACCACCTGTTGGAAGAAGGGTTCGAGCGGATGAACCTGAGCCTGCATACACACCTCCCGATGCGAACATTGTGCGGTTCCGCTGATGGATCGTCGTGCGGTTCCAGTCTCTTCTGCCTTGCCGTCGTCATGGACTCTGGCAAAGGACGAAAGGATTGTGCACCGCGGGGCCCGATCGTTTCTTGCGTAACGGCAAAGGTCGCCGGTTGAAACCTGGTTTGCTTGCTTTGACACAGAGCTTATCGGAATAGTTTCTCTGGTTGTACATGGGAAGCTAAATTAATTGGCAATAAGCAGCGGCGATTGCGAGCCGGCTCCTGCGCGCAGCAGAAAGGGCAGCCACGATGGGCTGCCCTTGGAACTGCGGTATGGTTCGGCCGATCAGGCGGAAGCGTGCGCCGGGGCTTCAATCTCCGCCAGTCGTTTGGCGAGCAGTTTTTCCAGATTGACCAGCGCTGCCGAGAAGCCTTCAATGCCTTCCTTCAGCTTGTCGGTCGCCATGCGGTCGCCGTCATGCATGAATTCGAACGTGTCCTTGTCCATCACGATCCGTTCGATGTGCATCGCCTTGGCCGCTTCCGGATCAAGCTTGCGCGGCAGTTCGCCCTGGGTGGATTCCAACTCCGCCAGCAGTTTGGGAGAGATAGTAAGCAGGTCGCTGCCGGCCAGTTCCTTGATCTCGCCGATATTGCGGAAGCTGGCGCCCATCACCTGGGTCTTGTAGCCGAAGTGTTTGTAGTAGTTGTAAACCTTGGTGACGGAGAGGACGCCGGGATCTTCGGCGCCTTGGTATTCCTTGCCGGTGTCTTTCTTGTACCAGTCGAGGATGCGGCCGACGAAGGGCGAGACGAGCGTCACGCCGGCATCAGCTGCGGCGATGGCCTGGTGCAGACCGAACAGCAGCGTGAGATTGCAGTGGATGCCTTCGCGCTCCAGCACCTTGCCGGCCTGGATGCCTTCCCACGTCGAAGCAATCTTGACCAGCACCCGGTCGCGTCCGATGCCGGCGGCGTCGTACTGCGCAATAATGCTGCGCGCCTGCTCGATGGTGGCCTGGGTGTCATAGGAGAGGCGCGCGTCCACTTCTGTGGAGACACGGCCCGGAACGATGGCCAGAATTTTCTTGCCGAAGGCGACGGCCAGCCGCTGGAAGGCAAGGTTGGCGATGGCGGCATCGGTGGCGCTGGAGCCAAGTTCCTTGCGGGCATCCACCAGGACTCCGTCCACAATGGGCTGATACTGCGGCATTTGCGCCGCGGTGGTAATCAGTGAGGGGTTGGTGGTGGCGTCCTGGGGGCGGAACTTTTCCATCGCCTCGATGTCACCGGTGTCGGCGACCACCACGGTATAGGTGCGCAACTGTTCAAGCAGATTCTGCGGCATGATTCCTCCAGGGGAAGGGAATTCCCGGCTGCGATCGCGTCCAAATTCAGTCTACCGCTATTTCAGATTCCCCAGATGAACGCGGGATTCATTCAGCGGGTGGTGCGGATCCAGTCCGCGTGCGGGGCGAACGTGTTGGCCAGAATGCCCAAACCGGGAATGCCGACCTCCACAGAATCTCCCGCTGCGACCGGCCCGACGCCGGCAGGTGTTCCGGTCAAAATCAGGTCGCCGGGTTCTAGCGTCATGACGGCCGTAATGTAGGTGAGCAGCACGGGGATCGGAAAGATGAAGTCGAGCGTAGCGCCGTGCTGCCGCAAGTCGCCGTTGACGCGGGTTTCGATGGCCACGCCGGCTTCGAGGTCCAGCTCGTCGCTCACCACCGGGCCCACCGGGCAAAAGGTGTCAAAGCCCTTGGCGCGGGTCCACTGGGCGTCTCTCTTTTGCAGGTCGCGGGCGGTGACGTCGTTGGCCAGCGTGTAGCCACGAATGGCACTTCGCCAGTCGGCGTCAGGCGGAAGGTTGCTCACGCGGCGACCAATCACCAGCGCCAGTTCGCCTTCAAAATCTACTCGATCCGAGACGGCGGGCATCCACACCACGCCGTTCGGATTGAGCAGCGAAGACGGTGGCTTGAGGAAGATCAGAGGCTCAGTCGGAACCTCGTTGCCCAGTTCTGCGGCATGTTCGCGATAGTTGCGGCCCACACAGATGATCTTCGAGGGAGTGACGGGTGCAAGCAGATTGGCAGCGCTCAAGGGCATGGGCTTGAAGCTGAGAGGGACGCCTGCCCCGAGCGTGTGCGCCAGCCGAAATCCCAGGTCCTCCGGGGGAGGCGGAAACGGGCCGGTAATCCAGGGTTCGGCATCACGGTCTTCCACGGCACCATAGTGGATCTGGTCATCGAGCAGGAAACGGCAATATTTCATGACTGCATCTCCTTCTGCGGCGCAGGCCTGCCGTCAGGGGTTGGGTACGGTCTCTTCGGCTTCGGCGGAGCGGGCGCTTTCATGGCCGCCCTGGTCGATGGCTGTGACGGCGTAGCGGTAGGAGTGGCCGGGCTGAACATGCGCGTCGTGAAAGGCGGGCGGCACCAGCGGCAATGAGGGCGAGATGCGCTGCCAGAGGCCGTCGCCTTCGCGGCGATAGACGGCATATCCTGCCAGGTCGGCTTCTGTATCGGGCTGCCAGCTCAGGTCAATCGCCGTCTCAACGCCGTTTTCCCCGGACGTGGCCACGGCGGCCAAGGCGGTGGGCACCGCAGGCGGAAAGATGTCCAGGGCCTCCACCCGCACCGGCGCCGAGAGCGCTCCAGCCAATTCCAGCGTCCGGCCGTCCACGGAGACGCGCGCCACGCGCTGGGCGCGATACTCATAGGTCTGGCCGAAGCGAATGTCCCTGTCCAAAGCCCGGCCAGCGTGCGCGCCGGGCTCAATCAGCAGGTTCTGTTCCAGAGGCTCGGGCTGCGCCGTCATCAGGCCCTGCTGTGGCTTGGTGGGCGGCGGAGTCAGTAGTTTGCGGTGGAGGCGGACAGCAACGGGCGTCGATTTCTCTGCGGACGTGTCCAGGGCCGTCCAGCGCAGCGCAACTCCCTGTTTGCGCACTTCAGCGGCGAGGCCGGCGATGGGTGCGGGCGCTTCTCCGGCCAGAACTGAGGCAGCGTTCGACAAGCCGGCGGAGCGGCCGTTGCGGTTCTTCAATTCGACCAAATAGCTGAGCGGGCGCGGAGAGCCGGTGGCCAGTGCGGCAGGCAGCGTCTCGGTAAATGCGCCATCCACTCCCGGAGCCAAGGACAGCTCAGTGCCGGCCGCGGCACAGATGCCCGCAGCCTCCTTGCGGCAGACGCGCACTGTGACATTGCCTTTCAGCAGCAGCTTGTCGGTGTTCTTTTTGGGCATGGTCCAGGTGAGGGCCACTTGGTTCCCGGTGCGTGTGGCGGCCAGATCGGTCACTGTGTCGGGCAGGTTGAGCGACGGCGGCATGGGCGCCCCCGGTGTCCCGCAGCCGGCCAGAACCAGCAAAGTAGCCACCGCGGCAGCCGGAAACGCGGCCCGCACAAATGTATGCATCGCACTCATCGCCCTATCAGTCTAGAGCATTGAGAGGGATACCGTGTCGCGCCGGGAATCCGAATGTGCGTCCCGGCTTATCCTGCAACAGTGGGCGGCGATACAATCGCTGACGAACCCGTGCTTAACAGCGATCTGTCTTGTACTCAGGCTTTCCCGCCTCGTTCCGGCCATTGAAAGGAACCACGCCGCGTGTTGATCTTCGCCGCAATTCTCGCCATTTTCGTGTATGGAATGATCGCCGCCATGCTGGGCACCACTTTGCCCGAGCTATCCGATCGTTTCTCGCTGACCCCCACCCAGAACGGCACCATCGCCTTTGCGCAGGCCCTGGGGCTCATTATCGCCTCGGTGGGCGTGGGGCCGCTGTTGGACACGCAGGGCGACAAGATTGGGCTCATTCTCGGCCTGGCATTCATCGCCATTTCGCTCTTTATGCTGCCGCGATCGAGAGGGTTCCGCAGTATCGTTTTCCTCCTGTTTCTGCTCGGAGTAGGCGGCGGCATCGTGGTCACTGGGGCCAATGCTCTGGTCAGTGGCGTCAGCGAGGCGCATCGCGCCACCGCACTAAACCTCGTCAATCTCTTCTTCGGCCTCGGCGGACTGACTACGCCCTTCATTGCCGCCAATCTTTTCAAAAGAAACTGGGTTCGCCTCTGCTATACCGTGGCGTCGCTCACCGTCGTGACGCTAATGATTCAGGCAGTCACGACGATGCCCGCGCCCACTCCCGGCTCGGGCTTCGTCCTCGCCCAGGCGGGACCCGTCCTGGGCCGGCCCTTGCTCTTCCTGCTGGGTGCCTTCCTGTTCCTTTACATCACCTGCGAAGTGGGCGTGTGGAACTGGCTGCCGCGCCATTTGATCGCCCAGGGTATTCCCGAGTCGCGCGCTCTCAATATCCTCTCGCTGGGATTCGCTCTTGGCCTGCTCATTGGCCGCGTCGGCGTCTCGCCCATTCTGATCCGCGTCCCGGCGGTTGAAGTGACCCTCGCCGCTTCCATCGCCATGGCCATCACGACATTTCTCATGCTTCGGACCAGCAAACCCGCAGCGGCTTTTGTGCTGGTCTTTATTGCCGGCCTGTCCATGGCCCCGGTGTTTCCTACCACGCTGGCCATTGTTGGCAACGCTTTTCCACGCATGACGGGCACGGCCATCGGGTTTGTCATCACCTGCGGATGGGCTGGTCTGGCTGTCAGTTCTCGGCTTATCGGCGCAATCGCCGGGGGCGATCCGTTACGCCTGAAGAAGGCGCTGCTGCTGATCCCCGCGTCTGCGGTCCTGATGGTCGGGTTGAACGTGGTGATTTGGTCGACGGTGCGGTAGTCAGACCCCCGGGAGCGTAGAATCCATCTTTTATGCATGAACTTTCGATCGTTTCGAGCATTGTCGACACAGTAATGGAGTCCCTGGTGGCTTATCCGGGCGCACGGGTCAAGGAAGTGCGGCTCCGCGTGGGGGCTCTGGCCGCGGTGGAGCGGGAGTCTCTGGATTTCTGCTATGGGATTGCGACCGAGGGTACGCCGCTGGAGGGCTCCGCGCTGGTGGTGAACAGGCTGCCGGTGGTGATGCACTGCGAGCCGTGCGGGCAGGACGTCGAACTCGATGGCGTACAGAGCTTCCGCTGTCCGCGCTGCGACGCGCTTTGTTATGACCTGCGGCAGGGACGTGAACTGGAGATTGAAGCCATTGAAATCGACGAAGTGGATGCGGTAGAGGAGAAGAGATGACGACCCGGATTGTGGAGCTGCGGCGTGGAATTTTGAAGAAGAACGACGAACTGGCGGCCGGATTGCGCGACCGCTATACCGCCGCGGGTGTGCTGGTGCTGAACCTGGTGTCGAGCCCTGGGACAGGGAAGACGGCGTTTCTTGAGCGGACCTTGCGCGAGCTGAAAACCAGAGGGGCGCGGGTGGCGGCCCTGGTAGGCGATCTCGAAACCGACAATGATGCCCGCCGTTTGGCGTCGAGCGGCGCGCCGGTACGACAGATCAATACCCATGGAATCTGCCACCTGGACGCGGAGATGATCGACAAGCACCTTGTGGATTGGGAAGGCGCGGAACTGGGTGCATTGGATTACCTGTTCATTGAGAATGTGGGCAACCTGGTGTGTCCGTCGAGCTACGACCTGGGCGAGAAGATTCGCGTGGCGCTGCTGAGCGTAACCGAAGGCGAGGACAAGCCGCTCAAATACCCGACCCTGTTCAACTCCGCCGATGCAGCGGTGATTACCAAGATGGATATTGCCGAGCCGTGCGGGTTCGACCGCGAGATGGCGCTCAGAAACATCAACGAGATCCGGCCGGGGATTCGGATCTTTGAGACATCGGCCAAGACCGGGTCGGGGATGGAAGAGTGGCTGGGGTACCTGGAGGAGCAGCGCGCGCGGAGAGGCTAAGCGCCAGGCGGCTGAGAATGACCTTGCTCCTTTCCCGGTAGGCGAAGCTGTCTTTTGCGTTGCCCATCATTTGGCTTGATTCACCCCGTCGTGGTTCGGTAGTATTCGCAGCCTGAGGAGTTGCCGGGTTCCCACTGTCCCGGGAGTTCCTCACGGAGGCACGACAAATGAAACGAATCGCCATGTTCCTTGGTACTACCGCGATCGCCTTGATGGCGGTTGCCTGTAACGACTCGGCCGAAAAGCACGATGCGGACGTGAAGGCCATCAAGAACATCGAAGTCCAGTGGAACCAGGACTACGCTTCAAAGGACCCGGACAAGATCACAGCTCACTATGGGGAGAATGCGGTCCTGATGGTTCCGGGAATGGCTGCGATTTCGGGCCGGGATGCGATCCGGACGTCCATGACGCAAATGACGACCGATCCTGCGCTCTCGCTGACTTTCCAGGCGACCAAAGTTGAAGTGGCTAAATCGGGCGACCTTGCCTTCACGCAGGGCTCCTATTCCCTCACCGTGACGGATCCGGCCACAAAGAAGCCTGTCAGCAGTCATGGTAGCTACGTAACCGTCTATCACAAGCTGCCAAGCGGAGTCTGGAAGGCGGTCTCGGATATCGCGACTTCGGATGCGCCCATCGCTCCGCCTCCTCCGGCGGTCAAGGAAAAGAAGCATCCGGAAGGCAAGAAGCACGCGGAAGCAAAGACCCACGCCAGCGCCAAGAAGCACCGCGCCCGCTGAGGGAGGCTGGACCCGGCGATCCGTCAACTCAGCATAGCCCGGCTGGGTTGGCGGTTGCGGCAGGGGAGCGTTGTTCTCGCGACCCTCTGACAAAGGGAGTGCTGTGCTCACCCTATTTTTGGTGATCCAGAACACGCATTGACCCGCTGCGGGGTTTCCCGTAGACTAGGTAATTGCGAGGGATGCGGATAGAGTTGCATTCTGACCCCGCATCATTACGCCTGAATTCAGGGCCTCAGATTAAGGACAAGCAATGGCAAACCATGTATCGTCGCTGAAGCGCGCGCGTCAGACTGTAACCCGCACCGCGGTGAACCGCGCCAACCGCAGCCGCGTGCGCACCAGCCTGCGCGCCCTGCGCGAGGCTCTTACCAAGGGCGACGTCAAGGTCGCTCAGGAGCAGTACCGCATGACCGTATCTGCCCTCGACAAGAGCGTGCAGAAGGGCGTATTCCACAAGAACACCGTTTCGCGCTACAAGAGCCGCCTGAATGCGCGGCTGAAGGCTTTGGCCACCGCCAAGGCGTAAGTGCGGATGGCCCGACGAGGGCCGACGGACAAGACAGATGAAGAGGAGCAGCCGGGGGCAACCCCGGCTGCTCTTGTTTTTTGTGCGAGGATGGCGAGCCGAGCATCCTCCTCGCAGAAAAGCGAGCCCAAGAGGTCTGTTAATTGTGCGGAATCGGCTTGAACGACGTCACCACGGCGTTGAGCTCAGCTTGCGACAGAGCCGTGCGGGTTCCATCTGCGTCCGCGATGGTTATCTCATAGTGATGGTCGGCTCCATCGAAGAGATTGAGCCGGACACTGTAAGGCGAAACGGACGGGTCCCCTTCCTGATATCCACGCAACTCGCCAGAATGCAACGAGTAGATGGGGCCTAGACCGTGAAGGGCAGTCATTTTCATGCTCAGCAGGAACATATTTCTTGCGTTTCCATGTGCAGTTCTCCACCACTTCACCTGGCCGGGTGTAGCCACCATTCCTGCCGCGGTCAGCGCATAGTTCGAACGGAGCGTCTCCTGACCGACGATTTGAGCCAGGCCCGCATCGCTGCGGACCAGCTTGAGGGTATCCAGCGAAAGCGACGGATCCATGATCATGACCGATCCGCCGCCTTTGAAGGCTAGAACTGAGAGCCCCTTCAAGTCTTTCTGGCGGTCGATCACCTTCCAAGGGACCTGAAAGGAGAATCCGAATCGCTCGATCCGCAGGCCGTCCAAGGTCGCCAGTCGAGTATCTGGGAGAGCGATCGGCAGGAGGCTCAAATGCGGATCGTCTCGACCAAGATCTCGCGCTGTCTGCCAAGGCGCCATCTGGCGAACTACCGCGTCTCCAATCCAGGCCACCAGCCAAAGGACAGCGAAGACAACAAGTAAAGCGATGCCTACCCTCTTCCAACTAACGCGCCACCAATCTTTCATCGGTCTTTCCCCAACAGCGGTGCTGTCATGTAATCCGGCCGGTTTTGTTCCGCATGGCGGAGGTTGGATCGGTCAATCCGCCGGCATTTCGAGGACGGTCCAGGCGCTCTTCGAGAAGAAATGGTAGACGGTGCGGTGATCGATGACCGAGTCGGCCAGGGTGTCGTGATCCAGGAGAGGGGGGCGACGGGCCATGCCGGTCTGCGCCTGATGAATGCGCTCCGGCGAGGCGGCGTCGATGCCCCAGTTGAAGCCCAGAACGCCGGTGGTGTCGCGGGGTTGCAGACGCTCGGTCTCCGGTGCGGCGGCCAACACCTTGAGTTCCGTCGGCGCGCTGGAAAAATAAACCAGCAGGGAGACCGTTCCGTTGGAAGAGCATAGGATAGCCCAGTCGGAAGATCCGGCGTGTTCCAGGCTGGCGTGGACGACATTTTCCGGCTGATGGGCCTCGTAGGTTTGCGGAATGAGGCAGTCGCGCTGGTTGAGCAGGCCGATGAGTTCGCCAGGCATGCCGGGGAATGAGCTGACGGGCAGATGGCGGATCAGGTAAGGCGTGGGGCGGCCATCGACGGCGATGTGACCGGATTGAGTGAGTTGCGCGGGGAGCGTTTCCTGCTCTTGGGCGGGAATAAAGGCGCAGGCGCACGCCAGCACGCCCAGCAAAGCCCCGGTCTTTCTTAATCCGGCTCGAAGCATGGAAGACTCTCAGGAATCCATTCTATGGGCAATGGCGGGCGGCGGGCAGGTCGATCGGGGTTTGAGGTCGGTTTCCTTGGGCCACGCAGAGGCCTGGGAAGCATACGGAAGTGCGAACCGCGCGGTCAAGCAGTGTCGACGGACTCATCGTCAACGCGGGATTTCTCCCATCCTGCGAAGGAATGGGGCCATGGTCAAGCCCTGCACAAAGACGGAGAAGGCGACCACGGCAAAGCTGATGGTCATGATTTCTTCGCGCAGCGGGACATCGACAGGCAGCCCCAGGGCTAGGGCCAACGCCAGGGCGCCCCGCAGCCCGCCCCAGAAAAGGAGGTGTTGATGTCTCGCAGAGATGCGAAGCGCGGATCGCGAAAAGGCGGCACAGCAGGCATAGGTCGAGACTGCCCGTCCCAGCGTCACCAAGACAATTGCCGTGATGGCGGGGAGCCAGATGGCCACAAAATTCTGTTGGGCTTCGTGCATCCCGATCAGCAGAAAGATGAGGGAGTTTGCGACGAAAGCGGCGTACTCCCAGAATGTCTGAACTGCGTCCTTTCCCGGCTCCGAGATTCCACCGAACTTCTTCACGTTGCCCATGACAAGGCCCGCGGTGATCGTCGCCAGAACGCCGGACATGCCAAAATGATCGGCCAGCAGAAACGAGCCATAGGCGGCGACCGTGGTGAGAGTGATTTCAATGAGACGATCGTTCGTTCGCCCAACGAGCAGCAGTGCGGCGAGTGCCACGGATGCGCCGCATAGAATGCCCCCTCCGATCGTCTTTAGAAGCATGGCGGCGATTGCAATGGGCGCGAATTGCTGGCCTGCCGCCAAGGCGATGACAACGCCGAAGGCGACCGCAGCCGTGCCGTCGTTGAAGAGGCTCTCCGCCTCGATCAGCAGCAACAGGCGGCCCTGGGCTTTTGCCTCTTTGAAGGTCGCGATGACCGAAACCGGGTCAGTGGCGGCGATGAGGACGCCGAACATGAGAGCGGCAATCCATGGCCAGCGCATCAGGTAATGCATTCCGGAAGCAGTGACGCCGGCAGAGAGCAGGACGCCAACGGTCGCTAAAACGAGGATGACGGAAAAGTTCCGGCGAAGCTGGTCCCAGGGAATATAGAAAGCGGCCTCAAAGAGGAGCGGCGGGAGGAGCGCCGTAAAGATGAGGTCCTTGGTGAGGACGATTCTGGGGGCAAAAGGCAAAAAGGCAAGGGCAATTCCCGCCGCAACCAGGCCGACGCTGTACGGCAGACGAAGCCGCCGGGTGAGCATCGCGACGACAGCTGCGACCAGGAGCAGCACAGTCGCGTTCTGGAATTGCAATGCCATACGTTTGCGTTCTTCCCCGACGCGATCAATTTCGGCTTAGGTCAAGAGCGCGCGGATCGCAATGAGGGGACGCGCCCGAGGCTGTTCATGCACTCGCGGTGGGCCTCATGGGCTTCCGCGATTGCGAGAAGCGATGTACCAAAAAACTGGAAACTCCAGCACCGTGGGCCAGACAGAGGTAAAGCGGCTGCGATTTGTCCACCTGGATTGCTTGAAGTTTCAAGAGTATCAAGAATCGACCGGCGGCCGAAGGGGATTTGTGTCCTCCAACTCAGATCATGGAGGAGATGGGATCATGCCGAGGGTCTTTGAAAGGGCAGCAGGATAGCTCCGCTCCGCGGAGAGACCGGGTTGGCAGGTTAGCGATTTGCAGAATCATGCGACTGGCGGCGCGGGTGCGCTCCCGTGAAAGGTGAGGCAGTTGGGACGTATGGAATGACGATACCGGGCTGTTGCAGAACACCCGGCCAAGGTCGCCGAGCCGGCGCGGAGTTTGACCCTGCTTGGTGCGGGGCCCTAGTTTGGAAGAGTGCGGGGAGCGGAAACGTACGACCCAAACAAGGAGACTGGATGCGAAGCAGAGTTTTTTCCTGGTTTTCGAGGGGCGCTTTTGGTTTGGCGCTGGTGGCGATGGTCTTCGTGGGGGCGCAGGCTCAAGACCTGAAGAGTTTTGAGCAGCGGATCACGACCAAGGTTCTGCCCAACGGGCTCACTCTGGTGGTCTGCGAGCGGCCGGATGCGCCGGTCTTCAGCTACTCCACCTATATAGATGCGGGCGATGTGAATGACCCCTCGGGCGAGAGCGGCCTGGCGCACATGTTCGAGCACCTGGCCTTCAAGGGGACCAGCGAGATCGGGACCACGGACTACGCAGCCGAAAAGGTGGCGCTGGCCAAAGTGGAAGCGGCGAACGCAGCCTATGAAGCCGAGTATCTGAAAGCCGTGGGCCGCGATTCGGCCAAGCTGGCCGAGTTGAAGAAGGCCTTTGTCGACGCCCAGACCGAGGCGCACAAATACGTTGTTCCGAACCAGTTCACGGACATCGCCGAGCGCAACGGGGCGGAGGGGCTGAACGCCGAAACCGGGTTGGACAACACGATGTACTTCTGGTCGATGCCGGAGAACCGGTTGGAGCTGTGGGCTTGGATGGAGAGCAGCCGGCTGGCCGACACGGTGCCGCGCGAGTTCTACAAGGAACGCGACGTGGTGATTGAAGAGCGGCGGATGCGGACCGATTCCAGCCCCGTCGGGCGACTGATCGAGCAATTCCTGGCCACCGCTTACGTGGCGCACAACTACGGGCGCAGTTCGATCGGCTGGCCGAGCGAGGTGAGCCAGATCAACGCCACCGAGGCGATGGAGTTTCACAAAAAGTACTACGTGGCCGCGAACATCGTGGTGGCCGTGGTGGGCGACGTGAAGGCTTCAGAGGCGCTGCCAGTGCTGGAGAAATATTTCAGCCGGGTTCCCGCGGGGCCCAAGCCGGAAGAGATGACGACGGTTGAGCCCAAGCAGTTTGCCGAGAAGACGGTGGCCATCACCGAGCAGACGCAGCCGTTTTTCATCGAAGGCTATCACCGGCCGAACTATCGCGACCCGGATGACGTGGTGTATGACGCAATCAGCGACATCATGTCGAACGGACGCGTGTCGCGGCTCTATCGCAGCCTGGTGCGCGACCAGCAGATAGCGGCGGAGGCGGAGGGCTTCAGTCCTTTCCCCGCTGACAAGTATCCCGGGCTGTTTGCGTTCTACGCGGTTCCCCTGCCGGGGCATACACCGGCCGAGATGCGCGACGCGATCCATAAAGAAATTGAGAAGTTGAAGACAGCCGACGTGAGCGACGACGAGCTGGCAATGTACAAGACGCGGACGCGCGCCGATCTGCTGCGCGGGCTGGCCAACAACCAGGGACTGGCGAACACGCTGGCCGAATACCAGACACGGTTTGGAGACTGGCGCGAACTGTTCCGGCAACTGGACAAGGTGGACAAGGTGACCAAGGCCGACATTCGGCGGGTGGCGAACCAGGTGTTTGTGGCCAGCAACCGCACCAGTGCATGGATTGAGACGGCGGCGCCCACGAGCAATGCGAAGAAAGATGGAGGCGCGGAATGAAGACCCCGGCGATGAAGGAGATTGAGATGAATCCCAGGTCCCCAAAAGCGAGGGACCTGGGGCACCCGGCGATCAAGTGTTTGGTTCGCGTGTTTCTGGCGGGCGCGATGGTTGCAGCCGCGCTTGCGCCGATCGCGCTGAATGCGCAGCAGAAGAAGCCGTGGGAGCAGATTCCGGTTCCCAAGCTGCACGACTTCAAACCGCAGGAGCCGAAACGGATCGAACTCAAGAACGGGATTGTGGTGTTTTTGCAGGAAGACCACGAGCTGCCGTTCGTGTCGGGATCGGTGCTGATTCCTGGCGGATCGCGGGATGAGGACGCTGCCAAGGCAGGGCTGGTGGAGCTCTATGGGCAGGCATGGCGCACTAGCGGAACGGCCAAGCTGGACGGCGACGCGCTGGACGATTTGCTGGAAGCCAAGGCGGCGCACATTGAAACCGAGGGCGGCGAAGGCTCGACCACCTTGGCCTGGGATTCGCTGAAAGGCGACGCCGACCAGGTGTTTTCGCTGGCATTGGATCTGCTGCTGCATCCGGCATTCAACGCGGAAAAGCTCGAATTGGCGCAGCAGCAGATGGCGGCGGGCATTGTGCGGCGCAACGACGACGAGGGTGAGATTGCCGAGCGCGAGTCGGCCAAGCTGGTGTATGGCGCCAACAGCCCCTACACGCGGCAGCCGGAGCTAAAGACCATCGGCGCAGTGACAGTGGGCGATTTGAAGGCCTGGCACGACCGGACCATTGGCGGCAAGCTGATTGTGGCCATCGGCGGCGATTTTGACGCGGCGGCCATGGAAGCCAAGCTGCGCGCGGCATTCGGAGCGCTGCCGCAGGTGAAGGCGACGCCGGCGCGGCACGATGTTTTCGCGGGACCGAAGGCGGGCGTCTCCTTTATCGACAAGGAAGACGTGAACCAGTCGAATGTGGAGATTGTGGGACTGGGCACGGACCGGCACAATCCCGACGTTCCCGCGATTTCGGTGATGAACGAGATCCTGGGAGGCGGATTTGCCAGCCGGCTGTTCCAGAAGGTTCGTACGGAGAAGGGGCTGGCTTACGCGGTGGGCGGCGGCTTGAGTTTTGGCTACGATCACCCGGCGACCTTCCACGTGATGGTGCTGACGCAGAGCGCAAACACGGTGGAAGCGACGAAGCTGGCCATGGAGGAGATTGCGGGCCTGACCACGGAGCCCTTTACCGCGGAAGAGCTGGCGCGGGCCAAGGACAACCTTCTCAACTCGTTCCTGTTCCGGTACGACACCCCGGACAAGGTGCTTGCCGAGCGGGAAAGGCTGGAATTCTACGGCTATCCGGCCAACTATCTGGAGACCTACAAGGCCGCGCTTGAGAAAGTGACCGTGGCCGACCTGGACCGGGTGGCGAAGAAGTATATTCA
>Ga0255353_1000271_pt1 | contig 33927 bp, 20 predicted proteins | sample HBST25metaG_FD_189941 | JGI IMG/M metagenome (GOLD analysis project Ga0255353, IMG submission 189941) | Peat soil microbial communities from Stordalen Mire, Sweden - H.B.S.T25 | ecosystem: Environmental > Terrestrial > Soil > Wetlands > Peat | place: Sweden: Norrbotten County, Stordalen Mire...
CGCCATTGCCGACCATCAGGAAAGCTGGCGCACACCCGCCGTAATCCACCGAGCAGTTCTTCCAGTACCCGCATATCCCATGTTCATCACTTCCCACTCCAAAACAGGGTAACAAGGCTGGTTCCTACAGTTAGAACTGCTGTACGTTGCGCGATCGCCGCGACCAGGAGCAGATTGGCGCGCATGGGTTGGCGATTGTCCGTGGTAAGTTGGAGGCCCGTCTGGACCGTGCTCTGAATCGCAACTATCGCGCTCCGGCCAATCGGCGTCTGGCATCCCATTTACTTCGCGAACGGAATGCCCTGTTCACTTTTCTCTATCACCCCGGCCTGGACGCAACCAACTACCGCGCCGAACAAGCCATCCGGCCCATGGTGGTTGCACACAAGGTATGGGGCGGAAATCGCACCGAAAATGGCGCGCATACACAGAGCGTGCTGGTCAGTATCCTATCCTACAGACTTGCCGTCAGCAACTCCGACCTGCAACCGCATTCCTCCAGCAACTGCTCCATCTGCCCAAGCCAAAACCTCTGGAACTGATCCCACCCACTCCACGCTAAACAAATACGAAAAATAATGGTGCATAACCACCGTTCTTGCCCATCTGAATAGTCTCTATTTCACTCGCTGGAATAGCAGCTAGCTTCGCTGCGCAGTCGAACGGATACCCACTCTTGAGAAGCAAGGTCAATAGGAAAGCGTCACCAAACATCCGTCGCAACAATCCGGGGATGCACGGGTCTCCTTTCAGACACATCCATTGCCAGTACGATCTGGATGTTTCGTTTCTCCCAACCCTTTGGTACAGTGTGGGCAAACGCCGCCATTGAGGCTTCATTGGTTAGGAACTCTCCCGCAGCCTGCGTACCGAACATGTTGAGTCCCCCGACTGAGATCTCCACACGTTTCTGTTCGGGGTCGAGAATCCTGGTAATCAGAGCAAAGTCCTCGCTAATCGGCTCGGGATAAATGGCTCTTGTGGACCAAGTTCGCCCTGGGTTCTTGCCGTCTCGAATCATCCATATTGATCCAGAAGGAGTTCGAACCTCAAGTAATGAAAACCGCAAGTCGCGATTCAAACTCGTTGTCCATGTGTTGTTGAAAGCACCAATGTGGATCACATCGGTGCTTGCTAAGTCCGAAGGCTGAACCTCTTGTGGCCATCGAAGTTGCGTGTTGATTCCCCGGCGATTCAGCAAATTTATTATGCTGAGGGCAGATCGGATGTTTCCTGCCGTGGTTTGGTCGCTTCTTGTGATGATGAGTTGACCAACAGGAGTTATAGAAGTCTGACTTTCAGTGTTCCGTATCTCAGGGCTAGGCCAATAGGAGATCGTATCGCCAAAGCAGACTATCACATTGTTCCTGTTCTTGATAACCGGTGCCCAGAACCGTTCCAATGCGGTATTAGAAGAAGACGAGAGACGGTGCCAACACCAGGTCGAGGCAGAGATAGCGAAGACGAGAATTACACCCACACCTATGAGAACCCGCCTAGCGATTCGTCGCTGGGGTTGGTTGGTGTCGGAGAGAACAGGTTTGGGTGAGGAAAGGGAGTCAAGCAGACTCGGTTCAAAGGAACTCTTCACCGACCCGGAAAACCACTGAAATTCGGGAATATACGAACCTGTTGGCATTTCAATGACAACGCCGAATTCGGACCGTCGCCCGGAATTGTACTGCATGAGCCTGCGCCGAACATCTGTAGCTCTTACGCGAACAACAGAATCCGTTCCTGTTTCATAGTCGACGGACCTGCCATAGAGCTCGGTCCCAAGAAACCGCTCCGTCAGGTGCTCAATATCACCATCTAAAAAATGGGAAACCGTGTACTTCAAGAAATCACTGCAACGCTTGCTCCCAGAGAAGCTGGCGCTGGCAAGAATTGCGGCGAGTTCTTTGCGAACGGCTGCCTGCTGTTCAAAAGACAGACTGGACGTGTTGGCGGAAATGGTCACGAATCTGTCGTTAAGTGTACTCCCAAAGGAATCCCTCGGTCGATGAGGGCCGAAACAGCGATGTAACATCCAAGTTAAATTGCTGATTTTGCTCATTCTTCCTCACGTAACGGTACCCCAAAACAGTTTTTAGCCTTGTTAGTGGTGTTGATGACGGAGCAGGATGACCAGCAGTTTGAAAAGGCGTCATCCGCACAACGCGCTTTCGCATTGGACGCAGACAGGAGGATGATTCAGCTAGCGGAACGGGATTTTTGGACAGCCGATCTTCAATCCACGCCAAGCAGGCAATTTGATTTCGGAGACGGAAACAGGTTGTCGGACGGCGCTTGGCGAACTGGGCGCGGAAGCGCAGGGAATAGCCCTTGGAGGTTCGGGGGCGCTGGCTTCCATTGAGGAGAAGATCTCGAAGGTGAGTGAAGAAATATTGCGGACGAAAATGTAACGCCTATGTCCGGAACCGCAGCGGAGGTTTACGGGTAGAGACAGATCAAACGACTTAAACATGTGAACTTAGGAGACTTGGAATGAAAAATCTTATGAGGCTGGTTGCAGCAATTTCTTATGCTTGGCGCTTTCGCTCTCCCGGCGAACGCGCAGACAACAAGTGGCACCATCCTAGAGCAAGGATGATTGCCGCGATTTCTTTTTGTTTCTTTCTGTTAACGCTTACATCCCTGGCGCAGGTAGACCAAGGGACCATAACCGGCACAATAACGGATCCGCAAGATCGTAGAGTCGTGAATGCCAATGTCACTCTCACGGAAGTCGATACAGGCTTCACCGCATCGGCCACGACAGACCGGAGTGGGACGTATGTGTTCTCTCCAATGAAGATTGGCAACTATTCCATTACGTGTATTGCCCCCGGCTTTCGATCTGAAACCCAATCTGGACTAGTGTTAAACGTCAACCAGCGCCTAGGAGTCAATTTTCAACTGGTAATCGGTCAAGAAAATCAAACGATTACCATATCTGCCGAAGACAAACCGCTTCTCCAAACCGAAGATTCTTCGGTCGGACAAGTTGTAACAGAAAAGACGTTAAATGAGACGCCGCTAAATGGCCGTAACTACACGTTTATCGCACACTTTACCGCGGGTGTTGTTCAGTCTGTGGCCTCTACTGGACGTGGAACGGGCGACTTCTCTGCAAATGGACAACGAGAGCAGCAAAACAATTACGTCTTAGATGGTGTCGACAACAATTCAGATTCCATTGATTTCCTGAATGGCGCATCTTATGTTGTGAAGCCGCCTCCCGACGCACTGGCCGAATTCAAAGTTCAGACCGGAAACTTCAGCGCCGAACTGGGTCATTCAGCCGGCGCCGCCATCAACGCCTCCCTCAAGAGCGGGACCAATTCACTTCATGGCGATCTTTGGGAATATGTTCGCAATGACGCACTTGATGCAAACAGCTTCGGATCAACAGTTAAACCGGAATATCGTCAAAACCAGTTTGGCGGGACGATCGGCGGTCCACTCATCAAGAACCACCTGTTCTTCTTCGGCGATGTCGAGGCCGATCGAATTATCAATGGTGTAACCGACATTGAGTCTGTGCCGACAGCGCTTATGCGGCAGGGAAACTTCAGCGAATTGCTTAACACGTCGCTCACAGGTTCAGCTTCACCCACTTACCTCTACCAGCCTGGTACAGGCGGCGCGCAGATCCTGACGTGTAACGGTCAACAAAATGTATTCTGCACCTCACAGATAGATTCTATTGCGCAGACTATCCTCAACCTTTATCCAAAGCCAAATACAAATAATGGAGACACCTACAATAACTATCAGGTTAATGTAAATACCGCTGATGACACAGTGCAGTGGGACGGACGACTCGACTGGAACATAAGCACGCGCGATCAAGCATTCACGCGAATGAGCTACTGGCATGACATTGTGTCTTATCCTCCACCCCTTGGAATCCTCGATGGAGGCGGATCCACCGGAAAATTACACAACCTTAAAGCAGAAAGCTTCGTATTAAGTGAGACCCATGCCTTTAATCCTTCCCTTGTGAATGAGTTTAGGTTTGGCTACACCTACGGGGCATATAGCTATATTCAACAAAATGCAAACACGGACGTTGCAACTGAGTATGGGCTTGGAGGGTACCCATATACACCAGGTAGCGGCGGATTTCCTCCGATAACGGTCTCCTCAATCGCCACTATGGGAACGGGCTGCTGCCTGCCGTCGATAGAATATCAAAATGAATTTCAGGTTCTAGACAATGTCACCAAGGTTATTGGCAAACATACCGTAAAACTCGGTTTCGACATCCAGTCAGTACGATTTAGCTGGATCCAGACCGGATTCCCACTGGGTAACGCAAGCTATACCGGACTATTTACAAGCCTGCCCGGTACGAGTTTCACAGGCAATGGTGTTGCGGATTTTCTTGCGAATATGCAATATTCTTCTACATTATCGGTGGGACAATATGCCAACCAATATCAATGGTATCGCTCCGGCTATGCCCAAGATGACTGGAAAGTAACGCCGCGTCTCACGCTCAATCTCGGACTGCGCTACGATTATTACCAGCCTTATGTGGAGAAGAATGATCATCAAGCCAACGCAGTTATCTCGAGCTTTGGAGTCGGGACGGGAACGGCTCAATACTTGATACCTACCGGAGCAGAAAAAACAACACTCGTTTCTAGTTTTACGAGTATTGCCGCAAAAGACAACATCTCCATTGTTTACACAAACAATCACTCTCTCACTGACAGCCATAAGATAGGCTTTGCCCCGAGGGTTGGCTTCGCGTATTCTGTTACACCTCGGCTCGTAGTGCGCGGTGCCTATGGGCTCTTCTATGCAGGCCTGCAAAACACAGCCGGAACCAACCTGGCCAACAACTATCCATGGAATTTTAGTTCAAACTTTTCGTCTGCGACCTGCACAGCCGGTAGCACATGTACAGATGATGGGATCACATTGGAGAATGGGTACAGCACTTATATCGCCAATGGTATTAGCAACCTCCCTGTACTGCTGCCTTCCATGTCGGCAAAAGACTATGCATGGAAGGTGCCCTATAGCGAGAGTTATAACCTCTCAGTCCAACAAGCGCTGAGCCATCGTATGAGTGCCACGGTTGCCTATGTCGGAACGGATGATCAGCATTTAACGAGTTATCAATATGCGAACACATCAGGAGCCCTGGCTGTCTCAGGCACAAATACGCAGCAGTATCAACCGTTCCCGGCTTTCGGCAAAATTAACCGCGAAGCAAATGTAGGCATCAGTAACTACAATTCACTGCAGGCTACCCTGGAAAAGCAAGTCGAAAATGGATTAGAGTTCCATGTGGCCTATACTTACGCTCATACCCTTACCGATGCTCGCTGGGAAGATGCTACCTATGGAAACACTGTGTTGTTCAATACGAGGGATGACTATGGAAACCCTAACTTTGATGTGCGGCACAAGGTCGCGTTGTATGGAAACTACCAGTTACCGTTTGGAGCAGGAAAGCACTTTATGAATAGGCGCGGAATCCTCAATGAACTGGCTGGGGGATGGGCAATCGGTGCGGTATTTGTAGCTCAGACCGGAGAACCGTTTACACCTGCAACCAATACTTCAACCGCGACTGGAGCAAATACCAGGGCAGTCCTTGTAGGAGATCCGTATAGCGGCGGCGGGTCACCGAATTCTACGAATCCAACCGTGACTTGTCCAAGCAAGGTGAAAACGATACAGCATTGGTTTAATCCTTGCGCATTAGCAGACCCGTTGCCAGGGAGCCAGCTTGCGAACTTACCTGGCGGCCTCGCAACAACCCGAGCAGAAGCGCTCCCGTTTGTAGGCGCTACTGACATAGGCCAAATTCATGGACCTGGTTACAATCGTATGAACAATTCAATCTTTAAGCGCTTCGCGACCTTCAGGGAGCAATATGCCGAGTTCCGTGCAGACATATTCAATACGTATAACTCACCTGCATACGGACAGCCATCGAGCACCATAAATTCTTCCGCAGGCCAGATCACTAGTCCCCGTGGGTTAGGCAACAATAGCCCTGATGGGAGGTATTTCCAGTTGGCGATGAAGTACTTCTTCTAACCTGACCACGAGGATACGAGCAGGAGAAATGGTAGCAGATACCATGCTGCTCGCTATATAATGACCTTGCCGTCAGAATAAGTATTACTTTGCCGACCGGTCTGAGGAGATATTCTCCTTGTATTAGTTGCCGCAGCAGTGGAATGCAAAAATCGCCACAGCAATTATCAAGGGATGAGGGAAGGGTGACAAGAACAGTCTCATCGTTTTTGCCATGCTTTCCTCAGACCGGCATTTCCATTGGGTTCAATGAAAAAAGGTGAAAATGGACCGTAGAAATCTACCCAAGGGATTGTCTTTGACCATGGACCTGTGTTCGATGAGTAAGTCTTTGGGCTTCCAATCAAGGCACATGGGATGACCAAGTTGCCAGAAACGTTGTTTGCTGAGGTTGCGATGGGAGAGAAAGCCGCTAGCCAACGCAGCATGTTTTGAAGTACTCTACGCAAAAAAACAGTGAAGTGCCGTTTGTTTATCGGCGTATTACAGCAGATCAACAAATTATCGTTACCATCAACCCGACCTCCAGTCCATGTTCTTTGTCTCTTAGCTCCATGAGCGCGCCAATGCCTCTACTCGTGCAACATGCTCGCTTCCAATCAGGAGTTCTGAAAATGGAACCAATTTCATTTGGAATATTTTCTGCATAGGCAAGACTGGACGAAGGCAGCGGAACGACAATCCTTTATTGTATTGGAGACTTACCGATGAAGTTGTTTCGCACTCCCATAAGAATCTTACGCATGCGGCTGATGGTCGCCGGACTCGGATTCATCTTTTGTGCCCTGTTTGTGGACGCACAAAGCTTTCCCGACATCAAGCCCTCCCCGCAGCAAGTGGCTTGGCAAGACCTGGAGTTTGGCGTAATCATCCACTTCTCAACGAATACCTATCTGGATCGCGAATGGGGCGATGGTACTGCCGATCCATCCGTCTTCAACCCCACGCAGTTCGATCCCGACCAGTGGATGAAGGCCATTCGCGACTCCGGCGCCAAGTACGTCGTTTTGGTGGCGAAGCATCATGACGGCTTTTGCCTCTGGCCCACCGGGCAAACAAAGTACAGCATCAAGGCGAGCCCCTGGAAAGATGGCAAGGGCGATGTGGTTGGTGAGGTTGCCAACTCCGCGCGGAAATACGGGCTCAAATTCGGAGTCTATCTGTCTCCCTGGGACCGCCACGAGCCCAAGTACAAAGACTCCGCCGCTTATGACGACTACTATCAGGCGGAACTCTCCGAATTGGCTTCGCACTACGGAGATCTGGTGGAATTCTGGCTCGATGGCGCAGGCAGTGCCGGCCACGTTTACAACTTTCCAAAGATCATTGAAACCTTGCGTACCTACCAGCCAAACACAACCGTTTTTGCCGATACAGGTCTGTTTGAATACGGCGACGCTCGCTGGGTTGGATCGGAAAGCGGCCGCGTTCTCTTCGAGAATTGGAACGTCATCGACCGCCACGGCTACCTGCGCTGGCGCCCCGTCGAGGCGGATACGCCACTGCGCGCCTATCACTGGTTCTGGCATCCTAACGATGAAGCCTCCGTCAAAAGCCTCGATGAGTTGCTTGCTACCTACGACGAAACCATTGGTCGCGGCGCGCAGTTGATGCTTGGCCTCGCTCCCGACCGCCGCGGTTTGCTCCCAGACAGCGATGTGGACCGGCTAGAGGAATTTGGCAAAGCAGTCCGCGCCCGCTACGCCCATAACCTCGCTCTTGCGCATGCGCCAGCATCGCCTGAAGTCTCCGCTGCTCTGGATGGCAACCTGGACACTTTCTGGAGCGCGCCCGCCGATTCTCATCACGCCAGTCTCGAGGTCAACTTTCTTAAACCGGTTACCTTCAATCGCGCACTTACCATGGAATGGCTCAACAACGGCCAGCGCATCCAGAAATACAGTATCGATGTTTGGACCGGTACAGCTTGGAAGTCTGTCGCTACCGCCGATGCCATCGGTCACAAGAAGATCGACAGTTTCCCCGCAGTCACCTCCAGCCGTGTCCGCCTCAACATTCTCTCCAGTACCGACGCTGCCGCCATTCGCGAGTTCCAGCTTTATCAGGTGCAAGATACCGGAGAAGCAAAATGAACTATCACGGTCCTCGGTGGCAACAGCCCTCGCACATTTTGAAAGCGGAGTAACATGAGCAGATTTTCAAGAAGAGATTTCATCATTAAAACTCCCGCAGTAGTTATGGCTGCAGCCGTTTCCGTCGAGCTTTTGCACGCTACGGAAAATGGCCAAATTGACTCAGTACCCAGCACAAAGAAGGGTCACGAAATTAGATCCATGTACCCATCCACGCTTGACGGCATAATTCTGCGCAGTCCGGGCGGTAATTTGGCTATATCTCTTGGTGTTGATCCAGTAGGACGTTTGTCCTACAGCATTGCAGAAGGCGATATCGAAGTACTTGACTCATCCCCTTTGGGACTGAGGGTAGATGGGGTGGACTTGGGTGAAGGGGCAAAAATCACTGGCCGGGCGGTAGTCCGCGAAATAGACGAAGCCTATTCTATCTTTGGGAATCATAGCCAGGCGCGGAACCGGGCTAAAGAGGCAGTTATTCCCATGAAAACCTCCGGTAAGAGGTTTTCTCTAATTGTGCGCGCCTACGATGATGGTGCGGCAGTGCGTTACATACTGCCTGAAGGTGCCAGGCATATCGAATCTGACTCCACTGGTTGGCAGTTGCCAGAGAAAACTGGCAGGGTTGTCTGGTCCGAATATGACCCAGCCTACGAGGGCTTAAGCCACGCCACTGCGCTTGCCGGAATTCCTCAGGACCGTCCTGTTATGGCACCGATCACATTTGAGGTCGAGCACCATTATCTTTCGATTTCAGAAGCCGACTGCGAAAGCTTTTCGGACATGAGCATCAAGCGTCGTGGCAACCTGCTTCAAGCAACCTTTCCTTTGGAGCCTAAGGGTTGGGATACTCAATCAACGATAGTAGATGCTCGTCCAAACGTGCTCCACGGTAACTATATGGGACAGCTCGCTTCGCCGTGGCGGACTACTGTGGTTGCGCGTGACCTTACCGCGCTGGTGAATTCTGATCTGCTGACCAATCTCAGCCCACCTCCGGCGCAAGATATGGATTTTGCTTGGGTCAAGCCGGGCCGCGCCCTGTGGTCGTGGTGGAGCGTCGGTAATCCCCCCTATGACGAACTGGAGACCTGGTATGACGCGGCAGCAAAACTCATGTGGGAATACTACCTTATCGACGACGGCTGGATCGCTTGGGGCCGTTCCGGCAAGGACCGGTGGGCGATGCTGAAGGATATCTCTGACTACGGCAAAAGCGTAGGCGTCAAGACGCTGGTCTGGGGACAGTACACCGAGATGCCCAATCCCAAAGCTCGTCGCGCCTGGTTGGAAAATGCCAAAGCCGCCGGGGTAGAGGGTGTTAAGCTTGATTTTCCGCCTCCTGCCTCCGCGAGTTGCATAAACTGGTGGTACATGGGCACTTTGCAAGATTGCGCTGAGCTACGCCTGCTCGTCAACTTCCACGGAAGCGTGAAGCCTACCGGCATGGAGCGTACCTATCCAAATAGCTTTACGCGGGAGGCAGTGCGCGGTGATGAATATCATATGAGTCGTTACAAGCGCATTGCGCCTTTGGAACAGGATGTGACACTGCCCTTTGCACGCCTACTTGCCGGAGCAGGTGACATCACGCCGGTTATGATGAATCCCACTGAACTGAGCACCGCCGGTTTCACTTGGCCTCATGAGTTCGCGCAAGCTATAGTGGCTCTCTCCCCAGTTACAGCGTTCGCCGATCATTACAAATATTATCTAGATAGCCCGCTCAAGGATCTATTCCGCGAGATCCCCACAGTTTGGGATGAGACTCTCGTGCTTTCCTGCACTGACATTGGACAAGTTGTGGCTTACGCGCGACGCAAGGACGACAGTTGGTGGATTGGTGTCATGAATGGCGGCAAGGAACGGAATATAGAAATATCCTTGGACTTTCTGGACAAGCCCGGTCATGGCACTCTTGTGTATGACGATGCTTCTAGGGATGCTGCTGTTGAGCGCCGCGAACGGATGGTGAAATCCACAGACGTGCTAGCTCTGAAACTGCGGCCGGCAGGCGGATTTGTGGCCCGCATCACCCCTCAAGCAACCCGCGACTCCAAGCCATCATAGCTTCACGCAAGCTGATAGGAGCCGTCATTTGACTCCGATACTGATCGCGTTGATGTTGATTGTGAAGCGCGCATTTCAGGAGTGCGCTAAACGAGGCGAAGTGCACGTCTGGTTACGGCGAGCGGAAGCCAGCTTGAGATGTTCAATGCACCCGCCGTGTGAGCAATTAAGGAAGCGATAGTTCGCACGGCAAATCCGTCTATGCTGCGAATCGACCATTTGGGCGCGACATGGCATAGAAATTAATATCGGGCTCGATGGGAAATGCTTATCCGCCATCGAAGCTGGATAAAGCATGTATCACCGATTTTCTGTGGAGGCTATAAATGCGAATGCGGATCTTAGCAAAATGTCTAACTCTTTGCCTACTCTTTCTTTGCAATTACCTCAGTCTTGGGCAGACTCAGGGCCAAGACACCAATGCTCAGATCGAGAGACGTGTCGATAACATCCTGGCAAAAATGACTCTCGAAAACAAGATTCGTCTGATAGGTGGATATGATGACATGCTCGTCCACGCGATTCCATCTGTAGGATTTCCGCAACTGAGGACCGCCGACGGACCCGAGGGCGTTCGTACATGGGGTCCGGAGACAGCATATGCTGCGGGCATCGCGCTAGCGGCTACTTGGAATCCTGATATGGCAAGAAGACTCGGGGAATCGATGGGGTCGGATGCACGGGCAGAAGGGGTTCACATTCTGCTTGCTCCTGGCGTAAACATCGTGCGCGCGCCGATGGATGGCAGGGATTTTGAGTATTTTGGGGAGGATCCATTTCTGGCTTCCCGCATTGCAGTGCCTTTCATCCAAGGGGTTCAAAGCAAAGGTGTTGTTGCGACGGTCAAACATTTCGCTGCAAATAATCTGGAGTATGGTCGCAGCTATGTGAGTTCCGATATGGACGAACGTACGCTCAGAGAAATTTACCTACCGGCGTTCGAGGCTGCGGTCAAAGAGGCGCACGTCGGTTCGGTTATGAGTGCATTGAACCTTGTAAACGGGGAGTACGCTGCTGAGAATCGACATCTCAATGTGGACATTCTTAAGGGTGAATGGGGCTTCGACGGAATACTTATGTCAGATTGGGGAGCTGTTCACAACGGTGTAGCATCCGCCAATGCAGGCCTCGATCTTGAGATGGCCAGCGGTCAATTCATGAGCCTTGAAACGCTCCTACCAGCAATCGAAAGCGGCAAAGTCAGCGAGTCCACTATAGACGACAAGGTTCGGCGAATCATAAGAACAGCCGTGCGCTTTGGCTTCCTGGACCGGGAGCAGCTCGATGTCAACATACCCCTTTTCAACCGGGCCGCCAATAAGATTGCGCTTGACTCAGCCCGAGAGAGCATCACTCTCCTCAAGAATGAAGGACATGTGTTACCGCTTGATCGCGCGAAGATCAAGACGATCGCAGTCATAGGTCCAAATGCGTGGCCCGCATTCCCTGGCGGTGGGGGGAGTTCACAAGTACTCCCCTTTGCTCCGGTAAGCATTCTGCAAGGAATCGCCGACGCGACTGACGCCAAGGTACTCTACGCGCGCGGACTTTCCGCGGATGCCGCTGGGCTCCCCCTGGAAAATGACGTCTACGCGAAGACGGTATACGGAAATGCACTCGAGCGCGCAGCGACGAACGACGTTTGGGGCGGTCCGGAAACTGTAAAGATCGAAGCATATACGGACAAGGACTTTTCCGGAACACCCAAGATACTTCATAGCCGTCGTATCGATGCTGCGCATCTGCATACACCCATTGTGGTTGGTGGAAGTATTCGCTATACTGCATCCTTCACTCCCATTTTCTCCGAATCGCATCTCTTTCTTATCTCTGTGCAGGCTGAGGACTCATACAAGCTATGGGTTAACGGTGAGCAAGTCCTCGAAAAGAAAGCGGGATACGATTCGCAGAGTACCAACTGGATCGAACTGCCTCTTGAAAGAGATAAGACGGCGTCGATCCGAATTGACTATGTGCCGTCGCAGGGGCATCCTCAGATTAGTCTTGGCGTTCTCCCGGAAAGTCAATTGGTTTCCGAAGAGGCAAAGCGAATAGCGAAGCAAGCAGATGCTGTCATTGTGTCTGTTGGTTTCGATCCGTCAGTTGAGTGCGAAGGTCACGAACGGCCATTTGCACTGCCATGGGGACAGGACCGGCTTATCCAGACGATCAGCGCGCTGAACAAGAGAACAATCGTGACGCTGACCAGCGGCGGAAATGTCGACATGCGGCCATGGCTTGACCGTGTGCCTGCGCTGGTGCATACCTGGTATCCGGGCCAGCAAGGTGGAACTGCACTGGCGGAAATTATCTTTGGGGATCGCAGTCCAGAAGGGCATCTTCCGGTTACCTTTGATCGTTCATGGGAAGATAGCCCCGTGCATAACTCTTACTACGCGCCACTCACTAAACAGGGAGAGATTCCGCGAGTCACATATTCTGAAGGCGTGTTTGTCGGGTATCGCTACTACACTTCGAAGAACATTACACCGCAGTTTCCATTTGGCTTTGGCTTATCCTACACGAATTTTTCGTTCACACACTTGGTCGTAACTCCGGCGACGTCGAAGGTGGACGACTATTCCGTAGACTTCGACGTCACAAACATAGGCAAGGTCAGCGGCAGCGATGTTGCACAGTTGTACGTCGGCGACCCATCCTCCGCAGTGATACGTCCGGAGAAGGAGCTTAAGGGTTTCGACAAGGTTCGCCTGGAACCGGGACAGACGAAGCATATTTCTATCAAGCTTGACAGCCGATCATTTGCTTATTGGGACGTGATTCACAGTGCATGGCATGTGGATCCGGGGCGCTTTACCATTTACGTCGGAGATTCTTCTGAAAATACTCCGCTAAAGACCGATATTGTGCTCAAGAGATGATAAGTACAGCAGACGTCCAGCAAGGCTTGGAGCCTTGCTGGACAAGACTAACGGACTATTAGGCGGGGCCAAGTCCAATTTGCACCGAGCCGAGCCTGCGCAGTGAAGTGGCCGGTGTGCCGTCGACCGAATCGAATCCTTTCTCCGGGCTGGCCTTTGTTTTATGTATACGGTACCTGCCGCCTGCCGACGCAGCGAAGGAGATCACGGATGCGCGGGAGGCCCGCACCACGGTAACGCCCTTTCTTGCGTCGGTCACACTGACTTTCTCTCCCGGCCAGGGGGTTCTGAACTTGATAGGCTGACGGCGTTCTGTGTTAAGGCCAACCGCACTTGGAATTCCGTTCCTCACCTGCACATTCACAGTTGTCTTGAAGCGCGCGGAAACGCTGCCGTCGACGTCCCATCCTGGAGGCACGGCAGGCGCGATACGGATCACCCCGTCATAGTCCTGGACAAGGGCTTCCTGCAATGCCAGGGCAACGTTCGCAATCTGTTCTACATAAAACTCATGGTCGTTGACGCCCCATTTTGCGAAGCCATTGATATAGAGCTGATTGACCTTCGTGATCTTGACAAGTGTGTCGCTGACCTCGCTGCCGAGGCCGAGCCTTGCGGCCTGAATGGGATCATAGTTCCAGTCGACATTGGCCGGGTTGGGGCGCAGGGAATAAGTTTGTCGCGCCAATTGAAAGAGTGGCGATGTGTCGCCGATCAGGTTGTAGGGCCACACTGGCTCAAGACCGATATTCTCAACATTGTGAATATGGTCGCCGGGTTTGTACGAAGCTGCGATGACGTCTGTTGCGTTTCTATCGGCTGTTTGTATCTGTGCCGAGGGCGTGCCTGATTGTATTCTCGGCAGAGGCGGAATTCTGGGAATCGCTGATTTCAGCTGGCGTACGAGTTCTGATTCAGTGCGGAGAAGCACGGCGGCCTCGATGGTTGCCGGATAGAGGGCCTGACGCGCCGACAGATCTGTGGTGGATCGGCCGTGTCCCATTGCGTCTCGTGAGCGTTGGAGGGGCTGGTGTGAAGAAGACCATCGGGTCCGGATTTTTCATAAGAGAGAAGAAAACGCGCGGAGTTGGCCATAACGGAAAAATTTTCCCGGAGAAAGGCCCGGTCGCCAGTGATCAGGTACTGCTGCCATATCCACAGTGAGACTTCTGCACCCGTCGACAGGGTGCGTGCGTTGTAGAAGGGCGCTGACGCCAAGTCGCAATTCCATCCGCTGACCTGATGCGTCTTGTGGGATGAGGATTCGTATTCGATCCCGGCACCGTTGAAGCGCATGGTCTCTGGTACGCAGATGCCGGGTGCACCACGCATATGCTCTTTGGTCCAGTTCGCGATGTTGCCAAGGTTGCTGCGGTACAGGTGAAAGTACGGTGCGTTGAGCTCCGGTAGTCCAGCGCCCAGATTTGCTGCGACCTGCATACGAAGGTTCCAGTGCCAGAAAGCCGATGGATCCCATTGATGCTGATCGCCTGCTGCGGAAAACAGATCAGCTACGCCAGCCTGTGAACCAGGGTAATCGCCACTGCCCTCTGCTGCGGCGCTGAACAGATAGATGGTTCGTAAATTCTCCATGTAATCGCCGACGCCATCGCGAGAAGAGACTTTAATGATGTGGGCGCGGCGCCAGAAGCCATGCCACCAGTTCAGGTGCTCGTGGGAATCAAGGTTTCCCAGCGCCCCGGCTGCCAAAGTTTGCGCAGTGTTTGCCGCGTTGTCCCCTTCGTAATGCGGAGAAGCAACTATAATTCGGAATCGTCCATCTGTATCGGAAACAATGTGACTGTGACAGTTCTCTCATCGGTGATGACTGCCGAGACTTTCCGCCCGATGGCGGTGATTGCGGCAAGCGAACCGAAGCGGCGACCGGAGGCCCCGGGATCTTCGTTGTCAAGCCAGCTTTGCGCTAACAGCCCGGCTGAGCCAAATGCCCTGGCCTCCGGCTTTCGGGGCTCCCATAGCTTCAAATACGCTGTCTGAGGCCTTGCCGGGTCGGCGCCGGTTACATCGACAATCATAGTGTCGGAGTCTGGCTGGACGTAAGCGGTTGCTGTCATGCCGCCGCCGTGTTCCTCAAATGCGCCATCATAGAGGTTGAGCCTACCTGCGTAGTCGCGTGCCGCGGTGAGAGTGGACAAACCGGGAATGACAACCTGGCCCGTCGCATAGCGATAGGGAAGCGTATCCGCGCGGTTCAGTTGCGCAGTAAATCCCTCTGCAGACCAGACAGCGATGCCTAGTCTGCCATTGCCTAGCGGCATTGCTTCCGATGTGTGCTGATTGGGTCGACCCAGCACGACATCCGAGCGACCGATGACTCCGGCCAGGTTAACCTTCAGGTTTCCATCCACTCGAACGAAGGTCTTATCTGTCTTCTGCGAGTATGCGGACAGTGCAGAAAGCAGGATGCAGACGCATACCGCCATCCGAGTAGCTTTAAACATAAAGGACTCCTGCTCCAGGATCGCCAAGGTACTGGCTTGTACAGTCGTCGAGGTACACTCGTTCGATATGCTCAAATAATGGCGAAACGCATTCTTCAATCGAAAGTGCAAGAAGCTGTGGATACGACCTAGGCGATATCGTTTTTCTCATCAGCGTTTCGTCAAGGCGTTTTGGATCGATGTCACCACTTGTTCTGCCTGGATCGCTGCGCCTACGTCACTGAAATGAACTGAATCCTTATACGTATTCAGATGTTGGGTCATCAGCGCATGCTGGTCATCGATAGAGATTCTGTGCGTCCGGAAAAAGGCTTCCGCGATGGTATTGCGTGCATCCACACGTGCGTTACTCGGACCAGGGATCGAGTCGGTCTTGACCGGTGTCGTACTTGCCCAAATCAGTTGAGCACCGGGCGCACTCCGCCGCACGGCCTTGAGGAATCCAGGGAGCGCGTCCTTATATTGTTTCTCGGTGTACGTCCATCCATGCATGCCGTTATTCATGTGTATCACGCGAAACGAAACGGATTCGGTGGTGCAGAAATCTGTGATCTGTCTTGGTAGGCGTGGATCTCCCAGTGATGCCGAGGTCGCCAGTAAATAAACGTTCGCGACGTGCTGTAAACGCTCAGAAGTCGAGGCAAAGTAATATCGACTAATGGAGTCACCGAGAAGCAGGACGTTAGGAAGACTCGGGTCGACATGGGCAGGACGTACTTCCCAGGTCCATTCGGTTTCTTCCGGAAGTATTCCGGAGTTCTGGCTCAGGAGGAGTTTCGGGTGTCCCAGCAGCAACGAGGGCAACAGAAGCAAAAAGTAGAGCAGCCCTCGGCGACCGAATGGTATGTTTGTCTTCATTTTCATGTCGTTCAGTGTCTATCTCCTGTCGTGGTGGTGGATTATGAACCATTATGACTCATGAGAGTCTAATGCGCATAACTACCGCAACCGGGTGTTGCACAAGCTGGCGAGGGAACTGGGACTGCCGAAGCTGACGTTCCAGGTCATTCGTCGCTGGGGTTGGTTGGTGTCGGAGAGAACAGGTTTGGGTGAGGAAAGGGAGTCAAGCAGACTCGGTTCAAAGGAACTCTTCACCGACCCGGAAAACCACTGAAATTCGGGAATATACGAACCTGTTGGCATTTCAATGACAACGCCGAATTCGGACCGTCGCCCGGAATTGTACTGCATGAGCCTGCGCCGAACATCTGTAGCTCTTACGCGAACAACAGAATCCGTTCCTGTTTCATAGTCGACGGACCTGCCAAAGAGCTCGGTCCCAAGAAACCGTTCCGTCAGGTACCCAATATCACCATCCAAAAAACGGGAAACCGTGTACTTCAAGAAATCACTGCAACGCTTGCTCCCAGAGAAGCTGGCGCTGGCAAGAATTGCGGCGAGTTCTTTGCGAACGGTTGCCTGCTGTTCAGAAGACAGGCTGGACGTGTTGGCGGAAATGGTCACGAATCTGTCGTTAAGTGCATTCACAAAGAAATCCCTCGGTCGATGAGGGTAGAAACAGCTATGTAACATCCAAGTTAAATTGCTGATTTTGCTCATTCTTCCTCACGTAACGGTACCCCAAAACAGTTTTTAGCCTTGTCAGTGGTGCTGATGACGGAGCAGGATAACCGACAGTTTCAAAAGGCGTCATCCGCACAACGCGCTTTCGTAATGGACGCAGACAGGAGCGAACAAATCAGCAGCCCTGGCTGTCACAGGCACAAATACGCAGCAGTATCAACCATTCCCGGATTTCAGCAGCATTAATCGCGAAGCAAATGCTGGCATCAGTAACTACAATCCACTGCAGGCTACCCTGGAAAAGCAAATCGCAAATGGCTTAGAGTTCCATGCGGCCTATGCTTACGATCACACCCTTACCGATGCTCGCTGGGAAGATGCTACCTATGGCTCCCTCAAGGGGTAAAACTTGTGTTGCCCCTTCCCTGATTGTCCAAACCATTATGGGAGAAGAAACAAATGAATCATATCCGGACTACGGAGTTTGACAAACCTTACTGCACAACGGCGAGCTTATCATTTGTATTGATTGCCTTGGTTCTCTTCGTTGTCGTTATTTTCCAGCCGATGGGGCGCGCGCAGGCGCAGCAACTGGGGTTGAGTTCGCCTCACAGTGTGCTGAAGCTTGACTTTACGCTCGATGCATCCGGAGCATCGACTTATCGAGTGCTCGCGGACGGGAAAGATCTTCTATTCCCCTCGCGTGTTGGTTTATCGCCTAACCTCAGCGAGGGGTTTACCCTTGTGTCCAGCGTGCGCACTGAGCATCGCGGTCAGTGGCATCCGCTTTACGGTGAGCGCGATACCATGCCCGACAACTACAACCAGCTTACTGTTCGACTTAAGCAGGCGGGTAGCCAGGAACTCGCCATAGAGTTTCGTGCCTACGATGAGGGGATCGCTCTGCGATATGGGACAGATCGAGCGATCACAGTCTCTTCCGATCGCATAGAGTTTCATTTGCCCGCGTCGAGTTACGCCTACGAGGAACACGGCACAGAGGGTGAGTACGCGCACAACCCAATCTCCGCCATCGCTCACGGGTGTCAGACGCCTCTCACCATTGAGCTTGGCAATGGCGGTTATGCCGCTATCCTTGAGGCTGCCAGTGTTGATTTCCCGCAGATGACTGTTGCTGCCGCGCCTCCTCAGGCGGACACGCTTATCGCCGAACTCGGTGGCCCCGGCCAACTTGCTGCCGGTGCTTTCACTCCTTGGCGTATGGTTATGTTTGCGAAGACTCCCGGCGAGTTGCTCGAGCACAACTACCTACAGCTCGATCTCAATGCTCCACAAGCTCTTAGCGACACAAGCTGGATCAAGCCGGGATTGGCCATGCGCGACGTGACGTTGTCTAATGCAGGTGCGCGCGCCATCATCGATTTCGCGCAGAAGCATCACATTGCATATGTCGGTTTCGATGACGGCTGGTACGGTTCCATAGACTACGACAAGGGCGATGCTACACATGAACGCACCGCCGACCGCCAAGGTAATCCTGCTCCGCCGTTGAGCATCCGCGAGACTGTCGAATATGGGAAGCAACATGGTGTGGGTGTCTGGGTTTACATTGACCATAAGCAAGCCGAAAAGCAGCGCGACATTCTCTTTCCGCTCTACGAACACTGGGGGCTGGCTGGCGTTAAAATCGGCTTTGTTGATGTAGGCACACAGGAGGATACCGCTTGGCTCACGGAGACCATTCGTAAAGCCGCCGAGCATCATCTAATGCTCGATATTCACGACTCGTATCGCACCACTGGCTACACGCGCACCTATCCGAACCTAGTGACCGTCGAGGGCATCCGCGGCAACGAGCACTTTCCTACGCCCGAGCACAACGCCACGCTTCCCTTCACCCGCTACTTGGCCGGCTCAGCCGATTACACCATATGCTATTACACACAGCGGTTAGTCAACACCACCCACGCCCATCAACTCGCCATGTCCGTCGTTTCCTATAGTCCACTGCAGTGGGTCTTCTGGTACGACAGTGCCGCTGACTACCACGGTGAGCCCGAGATCGATTGGTTCGAGCGGTTGCCAACGGTTTGGAACGAAACTCGCGTGCCGATGGGCGAAATCGGCAAGTACGCCGTTATTGCGCGTCGTAGCGGCAGCGAGTGGTATGTGGGTGTTGTCGGTGATAGCAAGGGGCGTACACTTTCTATTCAATTCAACTTTCTCGCTGCCGGCACTTCTTACATGGCGTCGATTTACACAGACGATACCAGCGTCCAGACCGCAACGCACGTTGCCATTCTGCACCGCCGGATTTCCTCAACCGACGTCCTCAGTCTGACCCTGCCGCCTAGCGGCGGTGCAGCCATTCGCCTCATCCCCGAAAAGTGAGAGTGAGTCAGTTGTGCTCGGATACGAAGAGCACAACTTTATGACAGAGATTGCAGTATTGCAACTGCCTTCTTGACCGACAAGGTTTTCGCGCCAGGGCCAGTAAGACGGGGTTATAAATCAAGGCCAGATTAGAGCCTGAAAATGATGATAGGAGAGAACGGTGATAATCCTGGAAAACGCAGGAAGTCGTTACACGCATCGAGCGGGAGACCTTCAAGATGAGGCCCGACGGCATTCCGGGCATCGACAATTTTGGTGCTACCTCGGGCGTGTACGTGTGGAATGCGCTTGGACTTTATCCAGCGGTGCCCGGCATCGGTGGGCTTGCGCTGCGCACTCCGATCTTCCGTCGCGCTACCTTGCATTTTGCGGATGGGAGCACACTATAGCGGAACCAGAGTAAACGTGCCCTTATAAAGAGTCTTGGATGACCCTTTTTCTTAAGGAAAAAGGCCCTTGGAGGGCTTGCCTTCGGGGTACAGCTACTCTGGTTCCGTTATAGTCATTCGTGGCGAGGGGACCGGTCCTATGTCCAAGGCCCAGTTTTCAATGGCACAGCCTACTCGAATAGCTGGTTGCCGCTAAGCGCGTTCAAGGCCGGCACTTCGGAACTGGTCTTCACGCTTTCCACAAAACCCAACCGGGAGCATGGGAAAGCGGCAAATGACCGGCTGCCTTCCTTTACTGAGCAGGATTGAGGCAATATGAACGTAATTCGTCGTTTCCAGCTTTTGCCGTCTAGCGCTTTGTGGGCCGCGGTCGTTTGTGCTGTTGTTCTCTCACTTCCATTTTCCGCTTATCCACAAGAGCTCGCTGCCAAGAATCCTGCCATTGTTCCAGCAGATCGTCTGGGCGAGCCCTGGTGGGCTGAACGTCATAAAGCCGTGCTCAAAGCGGCGCGAAGCCACCCGGACTCGCAGCTTCTGCTCATCGGCGATTCCATTACCAATAACTACGACAAGAGCAACCCTCCGGACGAGAACTTTCAACCCACCTGGAGGCAGTTCTACGAGTCACGAAGGGCATTAAACCTCGGCTTCAGTGGGGCGCTTTCTTGCACATGTATACTGACCACGCCTTGGTTTTCTCAGGCAAACTTGCAGAAAAACGAGAACGGAGCAGAGATATTGACGAAGCTTCGTGAAAACGAGGTTCAAGAATGAAAGTCTTTTCACGCCGAGAATTGCTGAAATCTTCGCTTCTGGTGCCCGCCGCGGTGGCCACAGCCCAACCACTTCATCCCTTCAGCGCCGCACTTGAGGCCGCCACGACTCCAGCCTCAGGCCCTCTGTCCTCGGCTGGTGCCCATGCCCCGACCGTTGCGGCTACGCCAGGCAGCGCCCGCGAGCGCCTGCTGCTCGACTTCGGATGGCGCTTCCACTTTGGCAACGCCAACGATGCGGAGAAGGACTTTGCTTTTGGCAGCGGAAGCTCTGGCAACTTCCAGAAAACCGGCAACTTCCTTTCCACCGGCTCACTCGCTTTTGACGACTCCGATTGGAAGCCGGTCGATCTGCCCCATGACTGGGCTGTCACGCTGCCCTTCCAGAACGATCCCGCGCTGACCAGCAAGGGGTTCTATCCGCTCGGCCGCAACTATCCGGAGAACAGTGTCGGCTGGTATCGCCGCATCTTTACGCTCGACGAGGCCGACAAGGGCAAGCGCATTACGCTCGAGTTCGACGGTGCCTACCGCGAAGCGATGATTGTCTTCAACGGCTTCTACATTGGGCGGCACAGCGGGGGCTACGATCCATTCAGCTTCGACGTGACCGACTTCGCCAACCCCGGCGGCCGGAACGTTGTGCTGGTGCGGGTTGACGCCACCAGCTCCGACGGCTGGTTCTACGAGGGCGCCGGTATTTACCGCCATGTCTGGCTGGTGAAGACGAACTCGGTTCACGTGCAGCAGTGGGGAACCTTCGTTCGTTCGGAAATCAAGTCCGGTTCGGCCACGCTCTTGATCCGCACCGAGCTTGAAAACAATACGCCCGAGGCGAAGGACGCCCGTGTCGTGTCGATTGTGCGCGACCCCAACGGCAAGGAAGTGGGCAAAACCGTTACGGCACCGACCACGATTCCGGCCGTCGGCCAGGCCGTGCTTGAGCAACAGATTCCCGTCGCACAGCCGAAGCTATGGTCGCTCGAGGAGCGCAACCTCTATACGCTGGTGACGGAAGTTCGCTCTGCCGGTGACTTGGTCGATATCTACACGACGCGCTTCGGCATTCGCTCCGTTCAGATGGATCCCTCGCGCGGCCTTCTTCTGAACGGCAAGCCGGTCAAGGTAAAGGGCACCTGCAACCATCAGGATCACGCTGGCCTCGGCGCCGCGCTGCCTGACGCGGTGCAGTACTACCGCATTGGTAAGCTGATCGAAATGGGCTCGAACGGCTTGCGCACGTCACATAACCCGCCGACGCCGGAGCTGCTCGACGCCTGCGATGCGCTGGGCATGCTGGTCTTCGACGAGACGCGCATGATGTCGTCGAACCCGGAGGGGCTAGCGCAGTTCGAAGACCTCGTCCGCCGCGACCGCAACCACCCGAGCGTCTTCATGTGGTCGATGGGCAACGAGGAGCATACGTCGAACGGCCCGCGCGGCGTGGGGATTTTGACGGCGATGAAAGCTGTGGCCACGCGCCATGACGGTTCGCGACCGGTCTCGATTGCGCCAACGGGCGCGGTCGGTACTGGCGGCCTGGCCGTGGGCGACGTGATTGGCTACAACTATGCCGATCATCAGGGCGAGGCTTATCACAAGGCGCATCCAGACAAGCCCGTCATTGGCACGGAAACCGTGAGCGCGGTCTGCACGCGCGGCATTTACATTACCGATCCTGATAAAGGATTCGTCAGTTCGTACGATCCTTACACGACCACGGGACGCGCGTCGGCTGAGGGCTGGTGGCGCTTCTGCGATGCGAACGAATGGCTTGCGGGCGGCTTCATCTGGACCGGCTTTGACTATCGCGGCGAACCATCGCCCAACGGCTGGCCGAATATCAGCTCGCAGTACGGCATTATCGATGTCTGCGGATTTCCGAAGGACACGTTCTACTATTACCAGGCGTGGTGGACAGGGAAGCCGGTTCTGCACCTCTTCCCGCACTGGAATTGGCCGGGGTACGAGGGGAAGCATATTGCCGTGTGGGTCCACTCCAATATGGATAAGGTGGAGCTGTTCCTGAACGGCCGGAGCCTGGGCATGAAGGAGATGCAGAAGAACCAGCATCTGGCGTGGAACGTGACGTATGCTCCCGGAACACTTGAGGCGCGTGGATATAAGAACGGCCAACTTGCGTTGACTGAGCGGCGCGAAACCACGGGCGGCCCGACCGCGTTGACTTTGACAGCCGATCGCTCGGAGCTTGCGGCTGACGGCGAAGATGTGGCTATGGTTCGCGTCGAGGTTCATGATGCGAAAGGCCGCATCGTTCCCATCACGGACAACAACATCGTCTTCAAAGTTACCGGCGCCGGCAATATCATCGGCACGGGCAACGGTGACCCCACCGACCACACGCCAGACAAGGGCTCGGAGCGCAAAGCGTTTGGCGGTCTCGCCATGGTGATTGTGCAGACAACGAAGTCCGCCGGCGTGATCACGATTGAGGCTACTTCGCGCGGGCTCGCGGGAGCGACACTGACAATTCCTGCGAAGGGCGCAGTTCTCCGCCCGCAGGTCGTGGTGTGGGATCGCAGCGGTCTGAAAGGCTCGGGCGCTACGGGTCTGTGGAGGCCGGAAAAAGATTCAGCTACGCAACTGTTCATTCTGGAGCAGCATGGTGCGTCGCTGGCCGGCTCGGTCGAGGGCGTCGGCTCGGACTGGGCTGGCGGGAACGACACACCTGCATCCATCGAGGAAGGGAAGGTCGATGGCAACAAGGTGAGTTTCAAGATCGGCAACGATACTTACGCTGGAATCGTGGAGGGCGACTGGATCGAACTGACCCGTACGCCAAAGCCAAACACCTGGCAGAGAGTCAATCCGTTGGATCGGGCCGATAAGACGCTTGCGATTGGGCCGGCGCCCGATGGTGCCGATCCCTCGGGAAGCGCCAATTGGCGGTCGCCGCAACCCACGCCGGTAGTTCTGCGGCGGGTCAAACGGTAACGCTCCTCGAACCATTCGCGGTGGCTGGCCCTGAAATGGACAGCCGCTGCGGGCATACCGCAAGGCAAAAACATGAACAGCGCGCAAGATAATGCCCCTCGTTCAGACCGCCCCCACAGGGCGGAAAGCTCGGCGGGAAATGGCGTCAGACGACTGATTCTATCCGTGACAGAGAACAAAGGATGAGAGTATCTACTTCCGCTCTGCGCAAAAATCTGTAGAGATCCCTGTTTTTACAGCTTTTGTCGAAGCAGTCAATGGCAACATGAATGCCCTGCTACGCAGAGGTCGTGGATACTCGAACATCAACCGTCTATTCCGGAAGATGAGTGGGACACACGGAACTAGAAAGGCAAGGTAAATCATGATTTCGGGGGAGAATACACCACGTTAGGAGTAAATACACACAATGATGAAGCAAACGCTGCTGCCAACCCTTGCTATGATTCCCTTTCTTGCTTTAGCGGGAATGCTACCTGCCCAACAGAAAAGTACCCTCGATATTGATCCCCAGTCCAATGGCATCGTAATCCCGGATGATTTTGCAGGCCTCAGCTTTGAGACCGCCTCGATTTTACCGGATGTCAAAGGCCATTATCCCTATTTCAGTGCCGACAATCGCGTTCTGATTCGCCTGTTCAAGACGCTGGGGATCAAAAGCTTGCGCATTGGAGGCAACACCTCGGACGGTGCTTCAGCGCCTATTCCGTCCAGGGCTGATATTGATGCGACTTATGCCTTTGCGAAAGCTGCGGGGGCGCAGGTTATTTATACGGTGCGCCTCAGGGACTCTAAGCCTGAGGATGTAATTTCCACAGCCAAATATGTCGTCGACCATTACAAGCAGGAGACACTCTGCTTGACCATTGGCAACGAGCCCAGCGTATACGAGAAGGAGTATTCGAAATATCGCGACGATCTCCAGCAATTCATGGGGGCAATCAGCTCAACTTCTCCCGATGCCCGGTTCTGCGGCCCCGCAACCACTCCTGAAACAGGCGCTTGGGCGGCAAAATTCACCACCGACTTTGACTCCTCCGGAAAAGTAGTTGCAGTCACACAGCACTCGTACCCTGGAGGCGACAGCCGCAAGGTCAACAATCCCGCAGCAGGCCGCGAGTTGATGCTTTCGCCCGACTTTACCGGACAATACCAGAAGCTCTATGACGCCTTTGTTCCGTCTGTGCAAAAGAGTGGCCTTTCCTACCGTATTGAAGAAACTAACAGCTTCTATAACGGTGGAGCCGAGAATGTCAGCAATACCTATGCTTCGGCACTTTGGGGTCTCGACTATCTCTATTGGTGGGCGGCACATCAGGCCAGCGGAGTGAATTTCCATACTGGCGATAAAGTTGCGGCAGAAGAGCAGCAGACGCTCTGCTGGTACGCAATCTTCTGGAGCAAGCCGGAAGGTCTGCAGATCAACCCCATCGCCTATGCGATCAAGGCATTCGATCTGGGAAGCCACGGGAAGCTGTTGCCTGCCAAGGTATCGCTGGGATCCTCGTTTCTATCGGCATATGCAGTACTCGGAGCCGACCGCAGACTCTACATCACTTTGATCAACAAAGACAAGAACGCTGCTGCGACGGTCGACGTGAACGTGAAAGCTCAAAGTTTGCGTGAGAAGCCTGCCGAGATGCTTCTTGCGGCTCCCGGGGCGAATATTGCCGCCACAGTGGGTGTGACGCTGGGGGATAGTGCTATTTCTTCCGACGGTGGATGGGACGAAAAGTGGAAAACCGTAACATCCAAAAAACCGTCGATCACGGTGACGGTTGCACCCGCCTCGGCAGTGGTTGTGAAACTGTCCTTGAAGTAGGTTGAATCGCAAAGCCGGAGTAAATGGAAGCTGATACTGCTTGCAGGAGGTAGAAATGATCTCTGAAAATCGAAGCGCCGCAGTTCAACGGTCGGAACAAGTTTACATTATTTGAGATGAAGCTTTGACGAACCTTGAGCGGAGCGCCCTCGAACGGGTGAGCGAAGCTGCCGAACGATTTCTGTATTTGTATGCTGCGGATGCAGAGTTGGAAAGCCGCCGCGCTCAAGTTCCAAGTGCAACAGATCCAGAAGGGATAATGTTGCATGGGGAAGTCGTATAAGCATTTGTCTTTAGCGGAACGGGCGTTGCTTCAGACGCAGTTGGTATTGCGTTGGAGTCCGGCGGCTATAGCCGCCGGACTCCAGCGGGCGCGCTCGACCATCACCCGCGAGATGGCCCGCAACGGCTGGCAGCCTGAGCCGAAGGTCGCAGGTGGCTATCGCGCCGAGGCTGCACAGCAGCGGGCCAGCGCACTTTCTGCGAAGCCGCGTGTGGTGCGCAAACGGGTGACAGGCAGCGCACTTTTCATGCAAGTCGTCGAACACTTGCGGGACGGCTTGAGTCCGGAGCAGATTGCGTTCACACTGGGGTCTATGGATGAACCGGTGCGCCTCTCGCACGAGACTATCTACACGGCGCTCTATGCCATGCCGTGCTGCCAACTACGCGCTCGCATCCTCACCTTGCTACGTTGCGCTCATCAGCATCGCCGCCAGCGCTCGGCGGGCAACGACCGTGGCAGGTCCATTCCCAATATGACGTTGATCGACGATCGGCCCATCGAAGTCGAGGAGCGGTTGGTGCCCGGCCACTGGGAAGGCGACCTGATCAAAGGCAAACGCAACCAATCCCAGGTAGACACTTTGGTGGAACGCACCACGCTCTATGTTGCATTGGTGAAGCTTGAAAACGGCCGCGCAGAGACCGCCGCCGAGGGCTTCGCGGAGATTCTCAATCGCTTCGATGCCGCCATGCGGCTCTCGATGACGTATGATCAAGGGCGCGAGATGGCGCGGCACGAAGATCTGCCGGAACGAACTGGTCTGAAGGTCTACTTTGCGCATCCGCACAGTCCGTGGGAGCGCGGGCGAAACGAAAATACCAACGGCTTGCTGTGTCAATATCTGCCCAAAGGAGAAGACCTCAGCAGCTACTCGCAGCAGCAACTGGATGAGATCGCGGCAAGCCTCAACGCACGACCTAGAAAGTCGCTCGGATGGAAAACCCCCGCCGAACTCTTCTTGCCAGAGGGGGCTTTCAACTTCAAAGAATATTGGTCAAATGAAAACGCAACCTATCGTGTTGCACTTAGTGCTTGAATCCGCCCTCCCTTATCATTTGTGCAAACCTTCCCCAGTTCAGATGCTGGACTCATCACATGGGCAAGGTTGTCTGTCGCAGTCTTTCTCCTTGCTTGCCGCAAGTCGTCGCAAACACCATGGCCTAGCTGCGCGCTTCCCATGGCTCCCTGCCGAATAGCGTACATATCCATTCAGCATTCGTGTCGTCGAAACACGCTACATATGTGTGACGACTATTTGCGTCCCTCCTGTTAAGCAATGTAGGTCATACAGCTATTTACAACTGCAGTACTTAGGGCTCGCGCATAAATAGGCTGTTCGAACGAGCGGTCATTGGGGCCGAAGAGAGTAGTTCCAGTCGCCATGGAAGGCGTCGGGGTTCAGGTTGAGCTTGGCCATTTCCTCTGCCGATATTTCGATTCCAGTGGTATAGACTTTTTGTGTCTGTATCGCTTTGATCCTGAGCCCCGTGGCGGTTCTGGTGTTGGCAATCAAATGGATGATGGTTCGATAGCTTACCAGCGGTCTTGCCCGCCAGTTCTGCGTGATGAAGGAAAACATGCGGTGTTCGATCTTATTCCACTTGCTGGTTCCCGGTGGGAAATGCGATATCAGCAGGTCGAGGCCGGTGAGATTTGCCAGATGCTGTAATCCTACCTTCCACAGCCGCGAGCGGCTGGCATTGCTGCCCCCCGCATCGGCCATGATCAGCAGCTTCGTTGCCTTGGGATAGGCCTTTGATCCCATATGCTTCCACCAGGCCAGAATGCTGTCGATGGCAAACTCGGCCGTATCGTGATCGATGCCCACGCTCACCCAGCCCTCATTGCGTCCCAGGTCGTAGATCCCATAGGGAATCACCTTGCCCAGTTCCTTGTCGGGAAAATCATGAACCAAGGTCTTCTGCGGTTCTCCTTGCGGCTGCCACTCACGGCCGTTGTTCTTGTAACTTCCGACTAGCTCCTTCTTCTTGGTGTCGACGGAAATGACCGGCAGTCCCTGTTCGAGGAACGTCTTGATCTGCGCGTGGACATACTCAAACTGAGCATTCCGGTCGGGATGCTGACTGCCTTCCAACATCTTGACGTTGGCTTGCAGACTATATCCCATCTGATGGAGAAGCTGGGCCACCTTGCGGTCGCCGATCTCATAGCCTTGCCGCCGAAGCTCCGCAGCCAGTTTGCGCGTGCTCTTCGAGGTCCAGCGCAAGAACGATTCAGGGTCGCCCCGCACTACCGGCTCCACCAGTTGCTCCAAGACCTTGGGCAGTTCGGGATGATGAAAGATGAGCGGCTTACGCCCCCCGCCCGCTCTGCGGCTTCGTCCCGCCGCCAGGGGCTTTGCTTTGCGCTGCTGCAATTCGCGGATGCCGGCGTGGATCGTAGTTCGCGACAGACCGATAACTTGGGCCACCAGCGATACCCCGCCGCGAGGCAGAGAGCTTGCCTCAGCGGCGGCCCACACCCGACGTCCTCATTCGTCCAGAAGGTCACGGAGCACTCGGTACTTTTTCCGCAAAACCGTCAGCACTTTTCCCATGGGAAAAAAGTACGCCCTTCTTTTCATTAGTTCAAGTTAATTATGCGCGAACTCTAACGTCAATGCCGTACTGGAAGAAATTTCCAGATAGCAGGGTCTTCTTCTCCAAGTACCCAAGAACAAAATCCTTGAAGGTTATTCTGCTGCACTAACGCATATCGGTCCTTGAATGTACGCAGATCGGTATAGAAAATCCACTCGCGCATCTGGTCGCGGTAGAAGTAAAAGTAAGCCGTATGGTCCTCGTCATCCCATTGGATTTTGCTCTGATAAGTATCAGCAATTTGCAGCGCATTGGGAGCACCAATGTAATTGGCTGTTGGATTGGGTTTCTCTTCTCCAGACGCATGATCCACAATGGGCGCTCCGGTCTGCCAGTGATAGCCGTAGAGAGGGATGCCCAAGGAGAGCTTTTCCTTGGGAACGTTTTGGAGCGCATAGTTAAGATTATCGACGGTCCATTGCCAACCAGCAACGGGTCCTGGCACAGTCCAGCGGGTATGCTGATCGTAGGTCATCAGACAGACAAGATCGACGTATTTGGCAATGGCAGCGATGTCATAGCCACCGCGCCAGTCTGTGTAGATCCACTTGGCAAATGCGCCCTCTCCCGGATAGCCCGGCGCATTAGGAACAGTGGCAATGCTCAACTGAAGGCCAGCCCTGTGCATGGTTTCGGCCGAGGTCTTCACCAGCGCCGTCAAAACATCACGATCCGTCCACTCAATATTTTCAAAGTCGAACTGAAAACCAATGTAGCCATGGAGCTTTGACTCACGGATCATCGCTGCATTCATCTCAGCTTGTGCGGTGGAGTTAGTAGCCAAGGAGTGGAATTTCTTTTTGTCGAAGAGCGCGAGGATTGGCATAACGGGTAGTTTTTCATTGTGAGTTCGTTGGATAACCGCAGGATTAGGAGCGCCGGTCACCAATCCGTTTTCATCGACCGCATACCAAGCGGGGACCAGCAAATCAATCTGCGAGGAATGTGCAAAAAACGAGCGGATGGAGTCTGGACTGCTGCTCAGATAAAACAGGGCAACCGGTTTGGATTGGGCGGAGACCAAAGTTGCGGCGAACACAACCAAGGGAAGTAACATCAATCGCTTCATAGTATCTCCTGAAAAGAATGTGTGACCAATGGAAGAAAAAAAGATCCCCGCCGTATTATACGGCGGGGATAAGTATGCAAAGGCTTTGAAGCTTAGAAAGTATACTTGGCGGCCAGTTGAAACTGACGTGGCACTGAACGCACGCTCGTAATCTGACCGAAATTGGAATCAGCATAACCAGCGTCAGGATTGCCGTAGCTGCTGATGTTGAATGCGTTAAAGGCATCGGCGCGGAAGGTGAGTTTGTGATCGCGCCAAATTGTGAAGTCCTTGTAGGCGGAAAGATCAAACTGCATAAACCCAGGGGCACGTTCAGTTCCAGGACGAGTAGTACCGAAGGTGCCGTAGGCGGTGTTGCCGTAAGCGCACGTACCGTCATTCTCGCCGCGTGTGGTGCAAGCAGTAATGGAAGAATCGGTGCCAAACCAATGATCGACAGAACGGTTAACAACATTTATCTTGCGGTAGTGGTTGGGGCGTGAAGCCTTTGCGCCGGTCACAGAGTTGTCTGTGCCGCTGATGGTAACGGGAAATCCACTATAGTGAATGCCTGTCATGGCAAGCTTCCATCCGCCAGCAGCTTCATCAAGAACGCGATTCCAATGACCTCCAAACATGCGGCCGCGGCCGAAGGGCAGCTCATAAGCCGCATTGCCGTTGATGGCATGGCGGATGTCCATGCCAGCTGGGCCGTATTCGGCACGGTTGTCATAAGCATTCTGTGCGTAAGCGCTGGAGCCGGTAACGCTATCGACGCCGAAAAAGCCAACGCTATTCGTCATTGCGTGGCTCCAGGTGTAGTTGATTGTGTATTCAAGCCCCTTGCTGGTGTGCTGCCGTAGGCTGGCCTGCAGGGCGTGATAATTCATCGCGCCTTCGCTGGTAGTACCGACAACGCTGCCATTCTGCCCTACGATGTCGTAGAAGGGAGAAGGGTCAACAGCAGCGCAGGCGTCACTAGTAGCGCCTGCGGCGGCGCCAGCAGCATAAGAACCATTAATCGCACAAGGCGTGGTGAGCTGATTGTAGGCCACAGCTTGAATCAGGTGCTGGCCAACCTCACCAACATAGGCAACAGTCAGATTTGTGGAGCCGGTGATAGCGTATTCGGTCGCCAGGTTCCATTCGGTGACGACTGAGGGTTTCACCTTGTACCAAGCGCGGTAAGTGCTGCCTGCGAGGGTGTCGCTGCTTCCAGATGAGAAGCCATCCTCGACTTTAAAGAAAGTTCCAGCCGAAGTTGTGGTTGGCTCCGTGAAGGTGCCGCTGACCTCATTCCAATAAGGCTTGTTGTAGGTCAAACGAAGATTGGCGCCTGTGCCTTCCAAATAAGTGGTTATACCGTAGCCGCCGCGAACCACCACTTTGCTGTTTGGTTGATAGTTGAAGCCGATACGAGGCATGAAGTTGGAGTAAGTTGCATCGTACAAGGCGCGGCTGTTGCCATTTTGTCCGGCATAGATGATGCTCTTGGTTGCAAAGTTGATGTTGGCTTCTTTGTCGTGGACTTCATAGATCGGCTGATCGTATTCATAACGAACACCGATGTTAAGAGTAAGGTTATTGGTAACCTTCCAGTCGTCCTGAGCGAAATAGCCTGCGCGATATTGGCGCTGGCCATTTCCGCCAGTCACATCGCCGTTGGAATCAAGGCCGCCCTGGCCGATGAAGCCGGCTGCATCGAGTGCGAAGTCGGCCAGTTCATAACCCGCAGGTTTAAGCTCTGTAGTCGCAACATTCATGGTGAATTCCGGATAATACTGAAAGTATCCGTTTGCGCCAAAGTTTCCGGGATAATAGTTGTTTTGCTGGTAACGAGTGATTTCGACACCGCCCTTGAAGGTGTGGTGACCATGCAACCAGGTTAGGTTATCACCGTACTGGAAGGTGTTGTCGGTGATCTTGGTGCCGCCAGCATCATTGCCAAGGTTCGTTGGAACGTCAGAGCTGTTGCAGCCGCCCAGGCCGTTGCAACCAAAGTTGATTCCGGTAAATCCCTGGAAGGGCTGAGAAGCCGCAATACCCAGGATGGAATTTCCACTGGTGCCGAAGACGCCGGTGGAATCGGTGGGTTCGCCCTGATCCCAGTGGACACGGGTGAAGCCAGCGCGAAGCTCGTTAACCAGCGAAGCCGAAAACTGGTGGACCTCGTTGATCGCGATACCTTTCGTGGGATAAGAGCCTGCGCCTGGGAAGGTAATGGGCAGAACGGCCTTAGTGGTAGTATCGGACGATTCCCCCTGCAGATAGCGGACCATGAGGGTATCAGCCTGATTGGGCTTCCAGTCTATGCGGATATCGCCTTGGTCGTTGCGCACTTTCTTCTTCGTGGTGCCCGTATAGTTGTTGTAAATCACGCCGGAGATGGGAGTTGTGTTGGGCAAAGGATAGAGATCCGTATGCGCAAATAGATACGTCGCAACCGGGTTGACGACGGCGATCTTGTTGTTTGTATAGGCTGCGGGGCTACCGGTGGCGTTGTTGGAGTTGTCATAAAGCTGAGACGAAATTTCCGAAAAGTCGCCGGACCGCATCTTGGAAGTGGCGACGCTGGCCGAATCGGAGCCGGCGGTTGGATACCGGAAGCCTTCGTAGTCAGCAAAGAAGAAGAGCTTGTTCTTGATGATGGGACCACCAACCGTACCACCAAACGTCGGCCTGGTGTATTTCGTCTTGGCGAGGATCTCGCCGGCTGTGTGATGTTTGTTAGCCCAGGTATTGGCGTCGAGTTGATCGTTCTCTAAGTACCAGTAAGCGCTGCCATGCCATTGGTTGCTGCCAGCTTTGGTGACAGCGATTAGATCACCGCCATTCACGTTGCCATATTCGGCCGGTGCATTTGCAGAGATGACCTTGACCTCGCCCAAGGCGTCGGGAGCGGGGTTATAGCCGATAGCATTGTTGATGGTTTCGTTGATCTCGATGCCATCAAGGTAGTAGTTATTCGTCTGGTTACGGTTGCCGTTGACCGAGGTCTGACCGGACTGGCCAGTACTGCGCTCGTACGCATTGCTGCCGGTCATGCCGCTGGGGTTGGTCATAATCGAGCCGGGCAGAAAGATGGTAAGGCTTGAAAAGTTGCGACCGTTCAGCGGCATACTATCAATCGTGTTGTTTGATAGCGTGGTGGCGATTGTGTTGTCTTCCGTATTGAGGATAGGAGCATAGCTCGACATCACTTCGACATTGGTCGTGGCAGAGCCAACATTTAAAACGCCATCGACTTTGGCATTTTGCCCAATTTCAAGAGCAAACGGACCAAAGACCTGTTTCTGAAAGCCGGAAGCTGAAACCTCCACTTTGTACTGACCTACAGGTAAAAAGCGTAACCGGTATTCACCTGTTTCATTGGAGGTTGTTTTGAAGACGAAGCCGTTGGCAACGTTTGTTGCGACGACTTGGGCGTTGGGAATTACCGCGCCGCTTGAATCCGTGATTGAACCACTGATATTGCCGGTAATTGTTTGTGCGTGTGCTGGGTTGAAACAAAGCATCAGCAGCACTGAAAGCACTGACAATGCAGCGCGCCTTGTCACTTGGCTTATCAAAGAATGTTGCAGTTTACACATATTCTCTCCTTGTTTGTTGCGCCGGATGCAATCTGCACCGTATTGAACACGCTTCCGTTCTGAAGCGGAAGATTATCGACCAGCTCTGCCTTACGTGTTTTGTACGGGCGTTTCCGGCGCATTGAATTGTGCTTGGCAGGCAGATGATGCAGCCATGAGTATGACCGCAGTCAAGGCGCATTTAATCAATAGCTTGCATATTGATCTCAATGCTGTCCTCCGGAAGGTCACGGTATTTGCTTGTCAAATTCATGTGCTTTAACCACAGTAAAGGCATCCTCGCCATTGCGAGGGGCCTTCCTGTCCGTATCAAGCACACGTTAAACCTAGGCAAATCAAAGCGTCAGCAAATCTTGATGTGCAAATTGAGTGACTACTACTGAATGGAAGTGGGCCATGTTCACATAGCCAAGCTGTCTTCTGGTACTTATGGGCTTTCAAACTTCCATTTTTGTGAGGGTAGAAGTGGCAATGACGCGTGGCAAGTTCCCGTAGTGTTTCATGCGGGTTCCAGACAGGTTGCCTATTGCAACCGATTGATTCTAATTAGCATAACGTCTATGTTACCAAAATGTTACATGGCTGCATCGGCCCTGATACAGATCTTTTTTCTCAGGAAGGGCAAACTTGGCCTGATGAAGAGCTTGCCGAGGTGCAACATTCCCGCGTACTTCATCATCCTCGCTTCCCTTTCGCAATTCGAGCAGCCCGCTAAGGTATCGGTTTTGCGGAGCCAATGTCATCTTTTTCCTCTTTTACGGCTTCTCGAATTGCCAATAGCAACACTAAGATGCGAAGATTGTGTCGCCATCAAGTTAACATGACTTAAGGTAGAAGAGGATAAGGAGATGCTGCAAGTTTTCAAGATGTTTCATGCAGTTTCCGAATTCGTATCTTACTGCAAAAAAGGTGTGTTATTGAGGCATAAGGCTGATGTTACCAAAACGTCACATGGTCGTTCCGAAGCCAACAATAGCATCTCTCCTCAAGAGTGCCTTATACAGATTGACCACATGGTTAGCAGTCCCTTGCTATA
>Ga0255353_1000274_pt1 | contig 33829 bp, 25 predicted proteins | sample HBST25metaG_FD_189941 | JGI IMG/M metagenome (GOLD analysis project Ga0255353, IMG submission 189941) | Peat soil microbial communities from Stordalen Mire, Sweden - H.B.S.T25 | ecosystem: Environmental > Terrestrial > Soil > Wetlands > Peat | place: Sweden: Norrbotten County, Stordalen Mire...
CCGCATGTCCATCGACCTGGGCGCGAACCCCGCGGCAGAGCGAATGCCAACCGATCAACGGCGCAAGGCTGTGCGGGCCGGCGAATCCGACCCTGGCCTGTCCTCGCTTTTCTTCCAGTACGGCCGTTACTTGACGATCGCTGGTTCGCGCCCCAACTCCCCTCTGCCGCTGGCGCTGCAGGGAATCTGGAATGACGGGCTGGCCTCCAGCATGGGCTGGACCGACGACTTCCACCTCGACATCAACACGCAGCAGAACTACTGGCTCGCCGAAGTAGGGAATCTTTCCGAATGTCAGTCGCCGATGTTCGACTTCATCGATGAGTTGCGTGTTGCGGGCCAATCGACCGCGCGAAAAATGTACGGCGCGCCCGGATGGGTTGCACATGTGGTGACCAATCCATGGGGTTACACCGCCGCCGGCTGGGGTCTCGGTTGGGGAATCTTCCCCACGGGCGGCCTGTGGATGGCCATGCAACTGTGGCAACACTATGAATTCACCGGAGACAAGCAGTTCCTTCAGCAGCGCGTCTATCCCGTGTTCAAAGATGCCGCCGAGTTTTTCCTTGCTTACATGGTCCAGCATCCGCATCACGGTTGGCTGGTCACGGGTCCCGCTGTCTCGCCAGAGAATTGGTTCATCGCTCCCGACGGAAAGCATTGCTCGGAGTCCATGGGGCCGACTTGTGATCGCGTTTTTGTGCACGCACTGTTCAGCGCATGTGTTGAAGCGTGCACCACTTTGGGTATCGACGCCGACTTCCGCGCTCGCGCCCAGGCCGCTCTCGATCGCTTGCCGCCGCTGCAGATCGGTAAGCATGGTCAGGTGCAGGAATGGCTGGAAGACTTTGACGAAGGCGAACCGGGCCATCGTCACATGTCGCATCTCATGTCGCTCTACCCCGAGAATCAGATTTCACCTTCCGCAACGCCAGCCCTCGCAAAGGCCGCGCGCGTCACCATCGAGCGCCGCATCAGTCAACCCAACTGGGAAGACTCCGAATGGGGCCGCGCCAACATCACAAACTTCTATGCCCGACTTCTCGATGGAGAGAATGCGCATAAGCACTTCGTAGGCCTGCTTGCAAACGCCGCGGAAGATTCGCTGCTTGCGTACTCGCGCGGCGGAGTGGCCGGAGCCGAGAGCAACATCTTCTCGCTTGACGGAAACACGGCAGGCGCAGCCGGAGTGGCCGAGATGCTTGTTCAATCGCAAGGTGGCGAGATTCATCTTCTGCCAGCACTTCCATCTGCGTGGCCCAGCGGAAACATCACCGGCCTGTGCGCTCGCGGAGGAGTCGAAGTCTCGCTCTTCTGGACGGGAGGAAGACTCGTTGCTGCGTCTTTCAAAAGCAAACTCGGTGGAATGCACAAGGTTCGCTACGGCGACAAGGTCATGCGAATCACATTGTCCGCGGGCCGCTCTCATACTGTTTCCACGCGCGATTTCCAGTCGGCATGAATGTCGGCCGTCAAAGTAAGAGGAAGAAAAATGAAAATCCGCTACAGCAAGTTGCTGCTCCTGCTTGTCTTCGCCTTCGTGCTGCCGAGAGCGCATGCTCAGGCGCCGGCAACTGCGCAGAATCCCGCGTCGCGCCCTGAAGAGACCGAGTGGACCTGGGAGGTTCGTCCGTCGCATGTCGACGCAAAGCTTCCCAATGTCCTCCTGGTCGGCGACTCTATTACGAGGAACTACTACCCTGAAGTGCAGCGCCAACTTGCCGCGGTCGCAAACGTCTACTTGTTTGCGACCTCGGCATCCGTCGGAGATCCACGCCTCGCCCACCAACTGGATGAATTCGCGGCGATGGAGAACGTCCACTTCAAGGTCGTCCACTTCAACAATGGGATGCACGGATGGACGTACTCCGAGGAGGAATACAAGACCGCCTTTCCATCTATGATCAATGAGCTGCACGCAATCGCTCCCGCAGCCTCATTCATTTGGGCAACCATCACCCCGGTAAAGACTGAATCGTCGCCGGGGCCCACGAACGCGCGTATCGACGCCAGAAACGGCATCGCCCTCGCATTCGTCACCAAAGCTGGAATCCCGGTTGACGATGAGCATGAACTCATGACTCATCACGCCGATCAGTACGAGGACAATGTGCACTTCAACACTGCGGGCGCCGTCATCCAGGGCCAGCAGGTGGCGCAATTGATCCGCGGCCTTCTCTCAAGCGGCTTTCGCGCCAAGTAAAAGCGTAAGACGGAAAGACTGGATTGGTGCTGGCGGCCTTGAGGATTGGAGGCCGCCATGCGGAGTTGTGTAGAAATCTGCATCGGCGCTTTATCGTCTCGACTCATCTGGTTCACGCAATGCGCATGGGTCTTCAGTCCAGTCTGTTCTCTTGCGTCTGCTCTTCTTTTTCAATCTCCCGCATACGGCTGGCGACAATCATCTCGACCTCAACAAATCGTATCTGCCCGAATGTCACCATATCTTCGTGGGCCCTGACAACATAACCCGGTTTGACCCATGTGTCCTTCGGGAAAGAGAACCTCGCGCCGTAGCCGTTCTGCAATTCGATCGCGTCCGTAGTTGTCGGCTTTCCAAACTTCTTGAATAGATCCGGGCAGAGATCGCCCCAAGTGCCGTCAAAGTTGACTCCGAGCATCGTGACCTTACCGCCGGAGAACTCGACATACCCCACAAAGTCCAATGTGCGATGATTATTGCCCAAAAGAAATGTGAAGCGGCCCTCCTCAATCAAATCCCTTCCTCCGCGATCCACGGCGTTCAATAGGTCGACGCATTCATCCGCATCACCCCCCTGCAGCCGGATCGCATCTGGATTCTTTCTGCAAACGTCAACCTTGGACCGCAACGTCGGCGACAGTTCGAGAAACCGTTGCACGGATTCTCCCGCAATGTGGCCCTTGAGAGTGGGAGACTGCGCAGCGCCGAGGCCCGCAGAAAACAAGAGTACGCAGAAACATGCAAAACTTTTCATCGATAGCAACCTCGAACCGAACAACAAAATGATTTGGCTAAATGGTGCGTCAGCGGAGGACATGAGCAAGGAAAGGCGAGCAAAGACGAGCGCGCTTTTCATTTGCCGCGCCCTGCTTGCTTGTCGGCGACCGGGTCAGGGCGATATTCCTTTTTCTTTTCGTCGTAGCTGTACCAGTGCACGATATCCAAAGGCTTGGTTTGCTTCACGCCATGATAGGTGCGAACCAGGCCCAGCTTATAGAAGTGAGACTTGCCGTCTGGATTCGCTGGCGGAACGAACTCCACTTTCTCGTCGGGGTCGCGGCACATTTCGGTGGCAAGGGCCTTGCCTCGTTTCTTGTCGCTGGCCAAAATCCGGTCGTAGCAAGCTTCATCCACTTCATCGAGAGCAGCCATCTCCGCATACTCGCTGAAGACCGAAACGTATTGCGAACCCCGGGGGGCGTAGGCCACAAAGTAAGTGGAAGGCTCGCCTTGATGCATGTCGCTCTGGTGGATAACGAAGCCGTGCATGTGATCGCCTATTTTTTGTAGTGTTACGTCCTGCGGCGGCAGGCCCCATGCCCCGGCCTGCCCCAGGTTCAAATTGCTCGCTTCCACTTTCCAGCCGTCAGCGCCTTGCGCAAAGACCGCCACGCCCAGCACCACCCCGCATGCATGGCAGGTATTTGAATCGAACGCATCGCTACGGACGCCGTTGATGAAGCGCCTTGCCGAAGTGACCAGCAACCGCTTCCTGGTCCCGTCTTCCTCATACGCGCTGTCCAGTAGCTTCTCAACCCACGGCGCACCTAGCCATGGCACTGGAAAACGCCCCAGCCTGCTCTCCCCCCACGGGGAAGCCTGTTTGGCTTCATCGTAGGAGCCATAGAGAACGCTCATTGCCTTGGAGACCGAATAATCTCCGGCAAGCACTTGCAAAAGAATCGGCTTCCTGACCGGTCCCGGACGCACAGCGAACGCCTGCGCGCCGAACAGCAGAAGTATGAGCGATAGAATCGCTTTCATCGTTTCTCATCCTCACTTACCGGCACATATTGCGGAAAAGTCGTGGAGCGAATGCGACATGGATGAATTGCAGAACTGAGCAGTCAAAGCGATGGGCCTGCGATTTTGCAGCGCTGGCCCACCGGTTGGGATGGCGGCCGATCAAAGTGGAGACTCTTCCTCCTGGCTCGATGTCTCTCGCCATGCCTGGTCAAACTGCTCGATCTGTTTGTTGCTTTCGTTGATTTCGTTGTTGATCATGTTGACCGTTGAAAGCTTTTCCTGATAGTCGGCCTGTTCTGGCGAAGTTGAGAGAATAAGTTGTATCCCGTCTTTCAGCTTTTTGTTGCTCTCCTCGCGTTGGTTGTAGACCTTTTGTTGATAGACGTAATAGAGGAACTCGTTATGGTCGGTGTAGAGTTGCTTGAGCAGAATGCGATGAAGAACGTCGCTCACGGCCGTGAGCTTGGTTTCATATTCATTGGCTCTGTCGAGCATCGTACGATCCCGCTCCTGCCATTGAGCCCAGCTCTCAGTTGGAAGGCTCCCAATCGAATGCACGCGCGCGTTCGCGGCCGTGCACTCTTCAACAGCGGATTTGAAGTCCTGAGCTGCCGACTCCGTTTCCGCTTTGACAAACTCTTTCCATCCGTCGTGGATGCCGGCTCCGGCACATAGGACAGCGGCTGTGGCGACCAGTGCGGTCAGTTGCTTGCGCAGCGATGGATTGGTCGGGCGTTGGCGCACAATGGTGTCCGCCATCTGGTCGTGCCACGTCTGCTTCCGCGGATCCCAAAATGCGCGTATCAGGCCCGCGCACAAAACGATACAGGAACAGAATTTTCCAATTGTTTCGCGAAGCAAAATGGATCCGAATTCCGGCTTGGCGTTGGGCTCGCGGGACGATGCTAGTTCGAGTCCGAATACATATTTGCCGATCGTGGTGCGATAGGCGGATTGTGCAAACACCATGTAGGCCAGCCAGACTGCCAGCTGCGTCAATCCAAAACGGCCTTGCGCAATCACATCGGACACATCAGCGTCGAAGTATCCGGAGAGGGTCAGGAAGAAGATTGCTGCGAGAGTTGCCACCCAGACGAGTGCGGCGTCGGCAAAGTACGCGCCGAGGCGCCGCGCCATCGATCCAGGCATTTCGAGCGCGGGACCAGGAAGAGGGTTACCTGCCGGAGGATTGCAGGGTGGCATCGGCGGCGCGTTACCCGGTGCCGGATGCTGCGGAGCGGCGACCCCGGCATCCAGCCCGCATTGTCCGCAGAAGCGGTCGTGACTGGAGTTCTCTGCGCCGCAACGAGTGCAGAACGCCTTGCGCTCTGACGCGGGCGGGGCGGAGGTCGGGAGTGGGAGTTCAGGCGGAAGAGCCTGGGTCCTGGGTGCGGGGACTACCTGCACGGCTGGCGCCGGACTCGCAGCAGGTTGCGGCTGAGCAATGCTCGACGACAGATAAGGCGAAAGAGAGGCAACCAAATCGGCCGCCTGGATGTCGTTGACCTTGAGCCCTATGTTGTGTACGTACCCCGCGCAATCGAATGAAACCCGGCCCCAATACGGCTTCCACGGCGAAGGATACCGGATCGAGAAGTTTGAGGGTGCCTTGTTCACTCGTATATTGGTGATTCCCTGCACGGGAAAGGATGCGTCGGGGCCGAAGCCGCACGCCTGGCGAAGCCACACGAGTTGGCCGTCAGAGACGCGAATGACCTCTTTTCCAAAGAAACACCAGGCGAGCGTCATCGCAGCCTTGACTCCGAGGATGAGGACGCCCACAAGCGCGATGACGGCGCCCAACGTGACGCCTTTCTTCAGGCCGACGTACGCGCCATAAAAAGCGCACGGAACGAGCAACAACACGATCGGCATTGCGATCAGGGAGACCCAGTTATTACGGGATGGAATCGTGATTTCGATGCCATCCGGTCGAGCGGATTGCGTTATACGTGCCATGCGACGATCCTTTCCAGGAGGAAATCTTGAGGGGTTTCGGCGAGCTATCGCGAACCATACTGGTTCAGTCGAGGCGACACCCTGACGCGACAGGATACTTGTCGTTGTCGCCAGGGCAAGCTAAAGCTTTCTTCATTAACGGCAGCATCTCCTTGCCAGTCCAGTCGACAGCGCCGCTTTGAGCGATCTTGACCCACCGATCGGCATCCCAGACAAGCGTCTGCGGCAACGTCGTCGTTCCGCTGGCTCTGTCGAAGGCGGCATCGAGTTCCGCCTGTGTGGATGGACCAAAGGCATAGATGGGGAACTCGACGTGGTGGGCCCTGGCAAACTGCTTTTCCGCCTCCCAGTCGTCGGAATATCCAACCAGAACGATTTCGACGTTTTCTTTGCCGAGCAACTGCTGCATCTCTCTGAAGGACGCGATCTCCTGAATGCAGTTGGGACACCAACTCGCCCAGAGACTGATCACGACAACCTTCGACTTGAACTCCGCGAAGGTGTGCACGGTCCCATCCGGCGCGGTAAAGTTTCCGTGGTGCAACGCGTGAGCCTGCGCGGCAAGTCGGCTGTTGTCCTGCGCCTGGGCGCAGCGCGAAGCAACGATCAGGCTGGCGAAAAGCACCGAAACTGCGAATAACTTGCTGAATCTGCCGAGCATCGACCTATCTCCTGTTTTCTTGAACGCGACATGATTGACCGTTGCCGACGAACCAATCGCAGCAACGCCTGGTCGCGCCGCATGTTCCGGTACCAATTCTGAGAGCGCCGGGTCTCGGGGTCCCCAACAACAGGTCTTCGTTGTTGGGGTGAGGATTCGATTCCGAGACCCGGCATACACGGACTCGACGCAAAGACTCACGCGACCACAGGCCTAGTAGCGCCCAATCTCGCGATGGCCAGATTGCTCCAGAACGACGTGGAGAATTTGCGCGTTCACTCGGTTTTGGGTGGTGTCCGCCGCTTGCACAAAAAGATATGCCGTTGCGCGGCCATTCCAGGTTTGCCCTTTGGTGATCATGTCCTCGATTTGTTTCGCCCGCTGCTCTTCAACGACAGGAAACTTCTGGAAAGCGGAACCGTTGGAGTAAGAGATGGAGTACTTGGAGGCATCATTGAAATACAGATAGCGGTCCGGACCGAGTTCAGTCGTGACGGGAAACGCGCGAGAGTTGAAGTCGTAATGGCCAAGCGGAAGCTGATCGGCAATCACGATGCGAAAGTAGCGGTTGTGCGTATCCTTATATGCCGCGATCTGGGTATCGATCTTCGGCCGCAGCGCCTGCATCAGGTCGCGTTTGCGGAACTCGTCAGAAGTGGTGCGATACTCCTCCGATGCCGCCGAGGCCAGAACATCGTAGTCCGGTGGCATTCCCGAAAGGGCGTAGAACAGTGTCGCCAGTTGGTAGCCGCTGTTCAATTCGACAAACTGCGACTCAGGCGTGCTCGGGTCGCCCTTCTGCAACCCGTCGAGACGGTGAGTTTCGTCATTGATCCTTTTAGCCTCTTCTTCGTGCTCCTTGATCTCCCGGATCTTGGCGGCGCAACCAGAAGCCGACAGGCCCTGGCCCTTGCAGGGATCGGTGGTTAATGTGGAACCGCCCTTGCATCCGGAATTGAATGCGACGAAACAAGAAGCTGCCAGAATGCTCAGTGCTGCGACCAACGTGCGTGCTCTCATGGGATTCCCTTCCTTCAATATCGACTGTTGCGGGCAACTCATCTGCTGCGATGAATGGAGTTAGCCGCGGACCAGAAAATTGCGAACGCCCTGGAAAGCCAGGACGACGGACGAAGCAACAATGGTGTAGAGACCTATTTCAAAGGTGACCATCTGCCGGATCCCGTCGATCGCCCCGCGCCCGAACCATTCGTTGTCCGCGTTCATTTCGCGTAGTTTGGAATGAACCTCATGGCCGACAATGAGGAGCAGTAGCAGTGGCAACAACAAGGCCAGCCAGCCTTTCCTGTCCTTGACGAACACCGGCACCAGGACGACGGCGCAGCTTGCGTACAGGCACCACATATAGAGTCCCGACATATTGACCAGCGGATTGGAAAGCAGGTCGTAGAGGCTGGCCGAACCCTGGATCCAGAGAAAGTGGAACGAGGCGACCGGGAGCCCGAAAAGGGAAACGACATACACGATCTGGGCAATCACGGTGACCAATCCAACGGACGCGACTAGGACTCGCCAATACTTCACGCACTGGTCAGCGAACTTCTTCAGTGCGTCCCCTGCCTCGCCGGCTTTCTCGTGCAGCAAAACGCTCTCGGGCACCTCGTTGATGCTGACGAGCGCGCCGTCGGCAATTTCCACCTCGACGATTGCATTCAGCGTAGGCGCCGCATGACCATGCCACTGGTGGATGGTGAAGTCGTACGGAAAATCGTTATACCGCACGCACCCGCGGCCGTCGTTCTGGCTGTACAGCAGAATCTTTCCTCGTGCCATTCCGTGCCTCTCATTCCTGTTGGGGTCGCTGGCTATTGAGCTTGAATGGGCCACCGGTGCGATCGTTCCTAGGGGCCCTGCTCTTGGTTGAACCGCATTCCAACTCTTGCGAGCAGGTTTGCCTGGCTGATGTTTCGAGATTGCTCTCAGGGACGGTGCGGCGTCCTCATAGGCAGCTCAAGGATTCTCATGGTTGAGCGTGGGCTCAGCGCATGAGCTCAAAATCCATATCTATCTCCAACAAAACATGTAATTTAACGGCATATGACCTGCTCTTGGTGCAAAACGATTGATCCGTGACGCCACACCATTCCTTTCAAGGACTGCGGCCAATTCCGGCGTGGTGAGGTCAACACGCCGCGGACCAACCCGCTCCTTGTAGCGAGCACCTGTTCTCATGGTCCGCTCAACAATTCTCACGAGGTCGAACGTCCTGCGTTGGCGAAGCGCCGGCCCGTTGCTCAGCGACTTTTCGCGCATGGGGCTCACGCGTAGATGCGGAATAAAAAGCCTATTTACATATATTTGATCCGGATCACAGCACGCTTGCATGGCGCGGAAAGCTGGCATACCGGGTCAGTCGGTGCTGGTCAGGCCATTAAAGCCGGCACCTGGACGCGCGAGCAATGCGTTCGCCTGGGAGGCTGAGCAAGCAGCAGATTTGTTGTATTCTCATGAAAACCTAAACATTTCTAACGGCTGGCCGATAGGAAGATTTTCGAGGCGGGCGCAATGGCGACGATTTCTGCTGGACGCATGTTCTCTGGCCGTGTGTGGCGTTTTTCCGATTGCGAGTTCGATGACCTTCGCATGGCGCTGCGCGCCGGCGAAAACGAGGTCAAGCTCGAGCCCAAGCCGCTTGAGATGCTGCACGTTCTCTTGTCGCGAGCCGGAGAAGTGATCACCAAGCAGGAATTGCTTGATGCCGTCTGGGGCGACGAAGCTGTGGTCGAAGGTGTTCTGACCACCAATATCAATAAGCTCCGCGAGGCAATCGGCGATCTCGCCAAGAAAACGATTGTCACCATTCGTGGCATCGGGTATAAGCTCACCGGCTCGGTGCAATGGGAACATGCAACCTCGACAGTCGAGGAAGTCCCGGCAATCGTTCAGGGATCCACGATCCCCGGACGCGAGCAATGGCGGCTCACCCGGCGATTGGACGCCAGTGCAGCGGCCGGCGGCGTATGGCTGGCCACACACACCAAGACGCACGAGGAGCGGGTATTCAAGTTCGCCATGGATGGCGAGCGTCTGCGCAGCTTGAAGCGCGAAGCGACGCTCTCGCGAGTCCTGCACAAACCACTTGCCAGCCGCCCTGAATTTATCCGCATTCTGGAATGGAATTTTGAGAATCGTCCGTTCTTTCTGGAGAGCGAGTTCGGCGGTCCGAATCTCGCCGATTGGGCCGAGGAACAGGGCGGACTGCTGGAGATTCCTCTTGAGGCGCGTCTCCAAATCGTTGCTGCCACAGCGCGAGCCGTTGCTACGGCTCACGATCTTGGAGTTCTGCACAAGGATCTGAAGCCGAATAATATTCTCGTCACTCCAGGGCCGGACTCGTCCTGGCAAATCCGGCTGGTGGATTTTGGAAGCGGAACACTTCTCGATCCCGCCCATCTGCGAGACCTGGGAATCACCGACGCAGGCGTTTCGTCCGAGCAGAAGATGGAAATCTCGGGTACGCTGATGTATTGCGCGCCAGAATTGCAGGAGGGCAACCCCTGCACAGCTTGTTCGGACGTTTTTGCGCTTGGCATCCTGCTCTATCAGGCGATCCAGGGCAGTTTCCGCGCCTCTCTGGCTTCCGGATGGGAATCGTCCATCGACGATCCGCTGCTTCGGGAAGATATCGGCCTGGCTGCGTGCGGCGATCCGTCGCGCCGGTTGGCTACAGCGGCTGAACTGGCGCAGCGGCTTGAGAATCTTGAGGCACGGCGCCTGCAACGCGAAAAAGCTGCACTCGCCGAGCAGCGCGCTTTAGTGGCCGAGCGGAAACTTCAGACCGCGCGCGCCCGCCGGCCGTGGGTTGTAGCCGCGCTGGCCATCCTTATTGTGGGTCTTGCCAGCAGCCTCGCGCTTTATAGCAGGGCTGTCCGCGAGCGCGACCGTGCCAACCGCCAGACGGCGATTGCGGATGCGATCGACCAGTTTCTGGCCCGCGATCTGCTGGGCCGAGCCGACCCCGTGGTGGCAGGAAAGCCCGATGAAACGCTGCTGGGAGCCGTCAAGCAGGCCATGCCTGAGGTCGACCGCCAGTTCCACAATCAGCCCCTCGTCGCCGCGCAATTGCACTCCACCATTGCCCGTTCACTGGGCTTGAGAGATGATGCGCAAGGAGCGGTGCGCGAATTCATGGCCGCAGCAAACTGCTACGTTCAGGCACAAGGGGAACTCTCCGAAGATGCCATGGTGGAGCGGCTCAAGGCCGCCATGACGCAGAGCCGGACCTACTCCACTGCCGATTTGCAGCAGGCGAAGCAGACAGTGGACGCGCAACAGGTTCTTGCCGCCCGGGTGCACAATCCAAAACCGGAGATCGCTCTCTATACGGCCATCGCTCGCGGCTACATCGCTTTCGCCTCCAACGACATCAAGGGCGCCGCAGATCAGATTCAGCAGGCGATCGACAAGGGCGCAATCACGCCATCGTTCGACGAAGCGTCGCGTACGAATCTGAAGCATATGCTCGCCGCCACCTATGTACGCCTCGGCGAAGGGCAAAAAGCCGAGCAACTGGCGAAGGACGTGATTGCGACGTATTCCAGACTGTACGGAATGCAGAGCCCGAAACTGCTTCAGGCAGACCTCACATTGGCCCAAGCCCTCATGGTTGAGAATCGCCATCGCGAAGTGGTCGAACTGACCACCGAAGTCTATCCGGGATTCCTCAAGATTTATGGCGATTCGAATCAATACTCTCTCCAGATTCTGTCCACCCGTGCCACCAGCGAAGCGGCCTTGGAATCATGGGACGCCGCAATTCAGGATGAAGTCACAATTCATACCATCGCCCTGAAAGCTCAAGGGCCGCTCGGGTTGTTCTCTACGGTACCTTTCTCGGATCTGGCGATGTTCGAGTGCCAGTCAGGCCGATACAGCCAGGGAATTCCGACTGCAAAAATGGCTTACCAGCAAACCCAAAAGGCATTTGCCAATCGTAGCGGGCTTGTCGATTCGGCTGCCTTCGCGCTGGCCTTCTGCGATCTTGGCGGAGACAAAACGAACGAAGCAGCGGCGCTGCTCGCCAAGATCGACAGCGGTTCGATTGCGCAACTGACTGGCGATCCCGCATTCGGCGCGAATGTTGCATTGGCGAAGGCACAGGTTGCTCTCAAGCAGGGAGATCGCGGCGAAGCGGCCAAACAGTTTGGGCTGGCGCAGCAAGCGTTCCAGCACGGATCGCCCAACTCATTTCAAAAGCGTTGGTACGGCAGCGTCCAATCCGCACTTCAGAAGCACGGATAGAGTTTGGAAACGAGCCACCGCCGGTCAATAAAGCGGGAGCAGTTTCCGATTGGTCGCCTCGTAAATGGAGGTTAAGTGCCGAACCCTGGCACTCTCCATCGAGAACAGTCGGAGACGCCCCAAAATAGTCCTCAACCAAATGTTCTGATGGCCAGAACACTCGATCGATTTCGCGCGTGGATCACCATTTGATTGGCTGCTTCGATTACACTTCTAGCGAAAGAACGGTTCACACCCTCGACGCACAAAGGAGGTTCCCAATGACCTCGGCAGCCGATAACGGAATTGTTCATCTTGCTGCTTCTCGTTCCGTCGACGAAGTGCTGGAGCATCTCCTGTTCATTCTCCAGACGAAGGGCATCACCGTCTTCGCCGTTGTCGATCACAGTGGCGAAGCGGCAAAGGTAGGCTTTGAGATGCGCGCAACGAAGCTGGTCATCTTCGGGAACCCAAAAGCCGGTACGCCTCTGATGATTGCCGCGCCGGACAGCGCTATTGACCTGCCCCTGAAGATATTGATTGCAGAAGAGCCGAGTGGCAGTACGCGGGTCAGCTATAACAGTCTTGCTTACCTTCAGGCGCGTTATGGGCTGGCACCTGAGGTCTTGACGAATATTTCGGCAGTCGAGAAGATTGCAGCAGCGATCGTCAGCGCAAGCTGATCATCGATTGAGACGTCTGTGCTTTACGCCGCGAGTACAACGTCTGTTCTGAGGCAAATAACATTCTCCCCTTGGCTGGCATTGGTGAATGGGGCGATTGCCACAATTGCCTCAGGGAAGTCCTTTCAGTTCATCGTGACCAGCGGCGCGCTTCGCCCCGGATGGCGGGCGCAAGAAATGCGCAGTGCAACTGCACCAGGAGCCATCGATAAGTTGGAAAAGAACGATCTCATTCATCCTCCTTTATCTCATCGGAGCGGCCCCGGATTCGATGACCGCAGATGGATGGAGGAGCACGTCCTCGGAGAGAGCGATCTGTTGGTCTACGGACGATTGTCCGAGGAGATCAGTGACATTGATCCGGCGGTTCTGTGGAAGGAATTGAGAGGCGTCGCTGAGAACTACCTGAACTGCGATGGGGACAGAACGGTCATCTTCCACCGGATCGTGGACGAAACCATCGACGCTTTAACGGCGCGAGACAAGCGCTTCAACTATCCACCACCCTTCTGCCACAAGGGTTGCTCCAATTGCTGCCACGAACTGGTCTATTGCACTTCTGAAGAGGCGTTGCATATCCATAACTGTTGCCAGGAAAAGGGCATCGAAATCGACTATGCCAAGTTGGAGCGACAACTGAAGCATGTCGAAGTGGACGAGCATTTCGACCATACCGGCGTGACCACATGGAATGACCAGGACAAGGCGGATGAAGCCTGCGTCTTTCTGGACAGAACGGACGGCGTCTGTACCATTTGGCAGGCGAGACCGTTTGTGTGCCGCGTTCATCTCGCCGAGGGAACCAACGAATTCTGCATGCCGCACAACGGGCAGGTAAACCCCCGGGCCATTGGGGTCAACTATATCGAGCTGAGTTATATTCTGAGTGCGATCTTCACCATCCATAGAGATTCCATCAAAAAGACCATGGGCAGGCTTCTGCTGGAATTGAAAGCTGGGCATACTTCCCCAGCAGCGTCCCGCGCGTAGTTGAAAGTGGCGGCTGGCGGTCAATTTTGATGTTCGTTCCCCGTCTCTCCGAGACGGGTTTGGCCCTATCCTCACAGATTTGTTGCCCTCGCGAACTCCCCATGAACCTAACAAAAATATTTTCGGAAATGGCTTGAAAACTATTGCGGATTGCGATATACATATTGCGTATTGCAATAGACCCACGGCCAGGGTGGCTACCAGGGCAGGCCAACAGCAGGGATTCAGGGGCGCCAGAAGCAATCATCTGGGTGGCTTATGAAGCTGGGCGAAAAAATCCGCTATCTGCGCGAAGTCGAGGGCAGTTTGCGCGGCCTGGACCGCGATTTGAGCCAGCAGGAGACGGTGCGCGCCATCGAGGCGGAGACCGGCTCAAAGCTGAGCCAGAGCTACCTTTCGCAGATTGAAAGTGGCGCCCGGCCCCACCTGACCAACACCACACGACAGATTCTCGCCACCTTCTTCAAGGTCCATCCCGGCTACCTGGTGGACGATCCGGAAGGCTATTCGCCCGAGTTGCAGAGCGAACTGCGCAACGTTGAAGACAAGCTGGATCTCTGGCTGGTCTCCGGCGCGGAGCGTTTCAGCCGCGATCCGGAGCTGAAGCAGGCCTTGCTGACCGTGGCCCGGCAGGAGCACACGCGGGAATCGCTGCTGTTGCTTGAAGCCATCCTGGAGACGCCCGGACTGCTGCCGCGGCTGACCGAAGTGCTGCGGCCGAAATTGCAGGGGGCAGGGATCAGGGGACAGGGATCAGGACCGAGGCCAGGAGACGAGCAGCAGCCATCGGGAACAGGGCGCGGCAAGAAAAAGAGGACGCACAAATGACCTGGGAATCGTTCTATCTGGTTTGTTTCCTGATGGGACTGCTCTTGAGCGCGCTGTCGCTTTTGGGCGGGATGGGGCACATCGGCGGGCACATCCCGGCGCCGCACGCACCGCACTTTCCGGCGGTCGGAGCGCATCTTCCGCACGCTGGGTTGCCGCATGTCGCCCATGTACCGCATGGAAACGGAGGGGTGAGCACGCCGCAGGGAGGGGCAACTGTCCCGTGGTGGAACGCCTTCTCGATCATGATCTTTCTCTGCTGGTTTGGAGCGGCGGGATATCTGTTGACGCGGCATGGCAGTTTTGTGGCCATGGTGGTGCTGGTGCTGGCCGGGATTTGCGGCGTGGCCGGAGGAGCCATCGTGTTCTTCTTTCTCGCCAAGGTAATGCTGCCCCATGAGCGCGAGCTTACGGCGGATGAGACGGCCCTCGTCGGCGTGGTGGGCCGCGTTTCAGCCGTCCTCCGGCCGGGCGGAACGGGCGAGATTGTCTACGAGCAGATGGGCGCGCGCTGCGCTGTCCCTGCGCGCGCGGAGGACGGCGAGCCGATTCAAAAACAGGAAGAGGTCTTCGTCGTCCGGTACGAAAAGGGGATTGCCTATGTGCGGCGCTGGGAAGACGTGCTGGAAGAGCAGAGGTCAGAGGTTGGAGATCGGCGATCGGGCTCTGGCCCAGGCACGCAGTTAGGGGACCTCTGATCAAGCGGATGTTTTGAAGGCGCGTGGCTTCACAGGCCACGGAACGACTCAATTCGGGCGGTAGGCCGCGACTCGTAAGCCGGGACTGGTAGGCCGGGACTTTAGTCCCGGCATAAACCCCGCAAAATCAACGCGGGCTTTAGCCCCTGGGGAAAAGGCTGGAATGTAGGCAAGACTCACTCAGACGTTCCTTAGCCGACCGCGGAATGAACAGCTCTATGACGTCTGTCCCGGGTTGAAAGGACCGGGAATTGTATGACGAACACGACCGTGCTGATCACAGATATGGCAATTCTGGTGGGAATCTTCCTGCTGGGATTGCTGGCCAAGCTCTTTCCAAAGAACGGCCGCAACACCAGCTGGAAACAGTAAACAGCGATCGGTAATCCAAGATGATCCCGGTACCAACAACTGTTCACTGTCCACTGTTCACTATTCACGAAAAGCTCCACCACCATCAACCCTCTACCTCCCGGGCGAAAGGGCTGGGAACGCAATGACGAATGAAATTGTACTGATTGTCGGGCTAGGCATACTGGCGCTGATTCTGATCCTGGGCCTGTTGGCGAAGATGTATCGCAAGGCCGGGCCCAACGAAGCTTTGATTGTCTATGGTTTTCGCGGTCCGCGCGTCATCAAGGGCCACGGCACGGTGATTTTTCCCATGGTGGAAAGCTGCCGCGACCTGAGCCTGGAGTTGATGAGCTTCGATGTGGCTCCGCAACAGGATCTTTACACCAAGCAGGGTGTTGCGGTGACGGTTGAGGCCGTGGCGCAGATCAAGGTGCGCAGCGACCAGGCCTCGATTTTGACCGCAGCCGAGCAGTTCCTGACCAAGCCGCCGCAACAGCGCGAGGCGCTGATCCGGCTGGTGATGGAAGGCCACTTGCGCGGCATCATCGGACAGTTGACGGTGGAGCAGATCGTCAAAGAGCCGGAGATGGTGGGCGATCGCATGCGCGCCACTTGCTCTGACGACGTCAGCAAAATGGGCCTGGAGGTGATCTCGTTCACCATCAAGGAAGTGCGCGACAAGAACGAGTACATCTCAAATATGGGCCGGCCGGATGTGGCGCGTATCAAGCGCGATGCCGAGATGGCCACCGCCGAGGCTGAGCGCGATACGGCCATCCTGCGAGCCACCGCGTTGCGCGAGTCCGCTGTGGCCAAGGCGCTGGCAGATCAGGAACGGGTGATTGCCGAGACGGCCTCACAAACGCGTCAAGCAGAGGCACAGCGCGATCTGGAGATCAAGAAGGCCGAATACAGCGAACAGAGCCGCCGCCAACAGGCCACCGCCGACAAGGCCTACGAGCTGCAGACCAACGTCATGCTGCAGCAGGTGACCGCCGAACAGGTGAAGGTGCAGCAGGTGGAAAAAGAGGGCCAGATCAAGGTGCAGGAGGCGGAAATTCTGCGCCACGAAAAGGAACTCATCGCCACCGTGCTCAAGGGCGCAGAGATTGAGCGCCAGCGCATCGAGAACCTGGCCAACGCGGAGAAGTCTCGCCTGACCACCGAAGCCGAGGGACGCGCCTCCGCTATTCGTGCGCAGGGCGAGGCCGAGGCCAGCATCATTTTCCAGAAGGGCGAAGCAGAAGCCAAAGCCATGAGCGTGAAGGCCGAGGCGTATCAGGAGTGGAACCAGGCCGCGGTGGTGGACAAGCTGCTGACCAACATGGCCGACGTAGTGCGCGCCATGGCCGAGCCGCTCAGCAAGGTGGACCACATCACCATTGTTTCGACGGGTAACGACGATGCCGCCGGGGCGCACAAGATTACCGGCGACATGACCCGGATCGCAGCGCAGGTGCCCGCGTTGTTTGAGGCGCTGAGCGGCATGGACATCAAGCAGTTGATGTCGAACGTGAAGGCCATCAAATCCAGGCCGGAGACGGATGGCAAGCCGGGAGAAAAATAACGTTCAGGGCTCCGATCGTGTGATTTCGTACGGGGAGTCCGCGGTATCCCAGGTCTCAAAATCGAATCCTCACCCCAGCGACGAGGACCAGTCGCCAGGGACCCCGAGACCTGGGGCACCCGCAATTGGTGCAGGAAAAAGCGGTCAGAGAACTGGAAGCTGAACCAAGGAGGTACGTCATGGCACTGCTGGAGAGAGTGAGCACATTGCTCCGCGCCAATCTGAATGACCTGATCGATAAGGCGGAAGATCCGGAGCGGCTGTTGAAACAGATCGTGCTGGACATGGAGAACCAGTTGCTGCAGGTCAAGACGCAGGTGGCCATCGCCATTGCCGACCAGCACCTGCTCGAAAAGAAGCGCGTCGAACATCTGGAGCAGGCGGCGGAGTGGCGGCGCAAGGCGGAACTCGCCGTGCAGAAGGGCCATGACGACCTGGCCCGCGCGGCTCTGGAACGGGCGCTGAGCCACGACCAACTGGTGGCCGGCTTCACCACCCAGGCCGAAGACCAGAAGCACGAGGCTGACAGCCTGCGACAGGCCCTGCGCAAGCTCGATCAAAAACTGAGCGAGACGCGCGCCCACTGCGAGATGCTGATGGCCGAACATCGCCGCGCCAAGGTGGTGGGCCGCGCTACGCACGCCCGACAGGTGGTGGGTAACCAGCAGGAAAACACGATCGGACGAATGAGGACCAAAGTCCACATCAAGGCAGCCGAGAATGCCGCTGCCAGTGAGGTGCTGGCGCCCGAGTCGCTGGAAGACCGCTTTCAAGCCCTGGAAAGCGAAGACAAAGTTGAACTCCTGCTGAAGGAGATCAAGAGCCGGCAGGCGGCGCAATAGAGGCCGCCAAACCGGCTAGCCTGATTTGTCTGCGCCTATTGGAGGGGAAACTCCGTCTAACAGAAAGGAACTGTGGACTCACGCCCAAGCGCGGCCAGAAAAGGCGGCAAAGTGGTGTGATTTACCCTCAAACTAGCCCCCTTTGGGCCGGATTTGCTTATTTCCGCGGCGAATCACCCTGGGCGGGCGCAGATTCTCAAGATTGGTGAACGGATGCGCTTAGGCTTTTCTCTTTTTCCTGCAACGCTGGCGGCGAGTTTTGCCCTGCTGGCGTTGCCTTCCTCTACTTTTGCTCAGGAACCGAACGTCGGCCCGGCAATGGCCAGCGCCGCAGCTCTGCCCGAGGCGCCACGGCCGCAGTTTGAGGCGTCAGCAGCTGACTCATCGGCGCAGCAAGCCAGCCAGACGCAGGCACCGGCCCAAGGCAGTTCCAGTACGCAAACCACGGCTCAGCAGTCCGACGCTGAAAAGAGCCAGCACCAAAAGGCGGAAGAACAGATCAAGGAGCAGGAACAGCAGAGGGTGGTCGGTATTTTGCCCTCTTTCAATGTCTCCTATCGCAGCGATGCGGTTTCCCTGACCGCAGCCCAAAAACTAAAGCTGGCATTTCGCTCCGCTGTCGATCCGGTCGCCTTTGCTACGCCGTTTTTGGTGGCGGGATACCATGAGGCCATGGATGACGACAAGGGCTTCGGATGGGGTATTGAGGGCTATGGAAAGCGGTCGGGCGCAGCGTATCTTGACGCATTCGACGGCACCATGATCGGCAATGGCATTTTGCCCGCCATCCTGCACCAGGACCCGCGCTACTTCCGGCTGGGCCACGGATCCACCACACACCGATTGCTCTATGCCATGGCCACGACGGTCATGTGCAAGCACGACAACACCGGGAAGTGGGAGCCAAACTACTCCAACGTCTCAGGCAACATCATCTCCGGAGCAATCTCCAATCTCTACTACCCTTCGCAAAATTCGGGCATCGGCCAGACCTTCTCGAACGGCATCATCGTAACGGGCGAAGGCACAATCGGCGGAGTTTTTCAGGAGTTCTGGCCTGACATTTCGCGGAAGATCCTCCACAAGGATCCCACCCGCGGCCTCGATGCCCAAGCCCGCGCGGCGGACCAGGCCGCAAAGCAAGCCAAGAAGGATTCCCTGCAGAATCAGAAGTAGGGCGAACGTACGAAAAGGCGAGAGGTCAGCGGATTCCGCTGGCCTCTTCCTGTCTAGGGCGATTACACCGCAGCGGCCTCAGAACGGTGATCCAGATGCCCAAAAAAGGAGCGGCGCGCTCCAAACAAAGAGAGCGCGCCGCAAGACGATCCCTTCCGCAGAAACGCCGCTCCGGCGGAGGTTCGCTGCTTATGGATAGATGCCGCGCAGTTGCACCGCCTCGGCCACGCGCCCAACCCCCAGCATGTTCGCGGCGACGCGCATGGAGACCTTGCGGTCGAGATGGATCTTCAGCACATCGCGGAAAGCGGTCTTCATCACCCGCTCCAGGCGGTCGTACACATCCTGCGCATCCCAGAACAAATGTTGCTCGTCCTGCACCCATTCAAAGTACGAGACCGTCACTCCGCCGGCGTTGCACAGAATATCCGGGATAACGAACACTCCCTTGCTCTCCAGAATTCTGTCTGCTGCCGGCGTGAGAGGCCCATTCGCCGCTTCAGCCACAATCAATGCGATCACCGCGGGGGCATTCTCCGCGGTGATCGCGTTTTCCAGCGCGGCGGGTACAAGAATGTCGCACTGCAAGGCGAGCAACTCGGCCGGAGTGATGGCCTCGCTCTCCGGGAATTTCTCTACCCGGCCGGTGAGAGCCTTCATGTGCATCAACTCTGGAATGTTGAGGCCGTTCTTGTTGTAGATGCACCCGGTTGAATCGCTGACCGCGATAACCTTGGCTCCGGCATCATGCAGCAGTTGCGCAGCAATCGAGCCAGCGTTGCCAAAGCCCTGCACCACGACGGTGGCTCCCCTCAACGGCGTGTGCAGATGCTCGCAGGCGCACTGAATGGTATAGAACACGCCGCGCCCCGTCGCTTCATTGCGGCCCAGCGATCCGCCCAGGCTGATCGGCTTTCCGGTGACCACGCCGGGAATCGGATAGCCCTTCGTCATGCTGAAAGTGTCCATGATCCACGCCATGGTTTGCGAGTTCGTGTACACATCCGGCGCGGGAATGTCCTGTTCCGGGCCAATCAAGGGAAGAATGGCGCTGGTGTAGCGCCGCGTCATCCGTTCCAGTTCGCCCTGCGACATGTGTTTGGGATCGCATGTCACGCCGCCCTTGGCGCCACCAAACGGAATGTTGACGACCGCGCACTTCCAGGTCATCCAGGTGGCCAGCGCCTTCACTTCGTCCAGCGTGACTTGCGGGTGATAGCGAATGCCGCCTTTCGCAGGTCCGCGCACCGAGCTGTGTTGCACGCGGAACGCTTCAAAGCGGTGAATGTGCCCGTCATCCATGCGCACGGGTACAGTCACCGTAAGTACGCGCTCGGGATACTTGATCATCTCCCGCGTATCGTTGTTGAGCCCCAGGACGTCCGCTGCCGCATCGAAATTCTCCAGCGCAACGTCATAGGCGTTATCTGCAAGTTTTGTCGTGAGCATCGTCTTCCCTCCTTTGCCGACCCAGCTCACCACGCGCATTGCACGGAATCAATCGCTCCATCTGCATTCACACCAACCAGCGAGACCTGGCCCTGTTCCCGTGCAGTACGGGGATGATGAACCGGCGTCAGCCAGTTCCAGTCGTTACCCATCCGTTCGTGCGTCGCCGAGCGAAATGATGCTGCCCGGCAACGCACACAATCGGGTTCGATCGCCATCAGCCTTCATGGCATATGTCTTCCAAAGATTCCCGGTAGAGTTCCCTTCCACGCGTCAGTGCGCGCTCATCCAGCGCCACCCATTTCGGATTCTTCACCATGCGGCGCAGTGCGGCGTCGATACTGGCCTGCGGCAACGCATCAGCAATCTCCAGCAGTGCGCCCAGCATGACCATGTTGCACGCCCGGGGATCGCCCAACTCCTGCGCAATGCGCGTGAACGGCAGCGCCAGCACATGCACGTCTTCTCTCATGCAGTCTTCAGGAAATGCGTCGCCGTTGTAGATGACCCACCCGCCGGGACGAACGCTGGTGTCGAACTTTCTCAGTGACGGCTCGTTCATCGCTACCAGCACGTCAGGCAGCGTCACCAGCGGCGAGTCGATGGTATGACTCGATAGCCGCACATGGCAGTTCGAGGTGCCCGAACGCATCTCCGGACCATAGGATGGCAGCCACGATACCTCCAGCCCCGCGTCCAGTCCTGCTTCAGCGAGTAATTCGCCCAACAGGAGCACCCCCTGACCGCCAAAGCCGGCGACGCGCACATGCAGGTCGACTTCTTTCGCCTGTGCGCCGGCCGTTGCATGGCCTTCAGGCAAGCCCTCATCGGCAACGCCGAGAATCGCCGGAATCTCTTCCAGTGTTGGCACCGGCCTAGGCAGTGCCCGCGGCTCAACCTCCTTGGTGCGATCCTTGAAAACGCCCAGCGGAAATGTCTTTTCCATTACATCGCGAACCCAGCGCTGCGCATCCACCGGAGTCTTCTTCCAGATGGTCGGGCAGGGCGAGAGCACTTCGATCAACGAGAATCCAAGCCCGCGCGCCTGGTTCTCCACCGCTTTGCGAATGGCCTTTGCGGCGTGGGCAATCTGCTTGTTGTCTCCCAGGCCAACGCGCTCAATGTAGACCGGAGCTTCCAACGTGGCGAGCAACTCGCTCACGCGCATCGGATAGCCCTCATTTTCCGCGCTGCGCCCGTTGGGAGTCGTGGTGCTCTTTTGCCCGATCAGCGTGGTCGGCGCAGCCTGTCCGCCCGTCATGCTGTAGATGGCGTTGTTCACGAAAATCACGGCGATGTGTTCGCCGCGATTGGCCGCGTGCAAAATCTCCGCCGCACCGATGGCCGAAAGATCGCCGTCGCCCTGGTACGCAATCACAACACTTTCCGGCCTGCTGCGCTTTACGGCGGTAGCCACGGCCGGCGCGCGTCCATGCGCGGCCTGCACGTTGCCCACGTCGAAGTAGTAGTACGCAAACACCGAGCAGCCCACCGGGCTGATGAGAACCGTGCGGTCCTGGATGCCCAGTTCGTCGATGGCCAGCGCCAGCATCTTGTGCACATTCCCATGCCCGCATCCCGGGCAATAGTGCGTCTGGTGCTGTAATTCTTCCTTGCGCTCATAGCGGTCGTAAAACGCTTTGGGCTTGGCGTGAGACACCGCATATTCAGAAATCAATTCGCTAGACATTTGCCATCTGCTCCTCTTTGAGCGCTCTTCCCGTCCGATAACTCCGCGCCAGCGCGCGCACCAAGGCGAGCACTTCGTCGTGCGACGGAACATTGCCGCCCATGCGGTTCAGGAACTCGACCGGCCGCGCGCCGTTCAGCGCCAATCGCACATCTTCAATCAACTGGCCGTTGCTCATCTCGACCACCACAAACACGCGCGCACGCTTTGCCAATCGCTGAAAATGCAGCGTCGGAAAAGGATAGAGCGTGATCGGCCGCAGCACGCCCACGTTGATGCCGTCGGCGCGCGCTTCGGCAGTCACGGCCTTCAAGATCCGGCCCACGATGCCGTAGCCGACCAGCACAATTTCAGCGTCGTCGGCAAACCACTCTTCGGCGCGCGGCTCATCGCGCTCCGCGCATTTGTATTTGGCTTCCAGCTTGCGCGCGTGCGCCTCCAGATCGTCGATACCGATGTGCAGCGATGTGATCATATTGCCGCGGGTTTCTGCGGTTCCCGCCACAGCCCACTCCGGCAAATGCGTCTCCATTGCCTTTTGCGGAAACTCGACCGGCTCCATCATCTGCCCGACAAATCCATCTGCCAGCAGCACCACCGGGTTGCGATATTTGTCCGCAAGCTCGAAGGCAAGCGCGGTCAAATCCGCCATTTCCTGCACGGAGTGCGGAGCCAGCACGATAGTCCGGTAGTTGCCGTTGCCGCCGCCTTTTACCACCTGGTGATAGTCGCTCTGCTCGGACGCAATGTTTCCCAATCCTGGCCCGCCGCGCGTGATGTCCGCGATCACGCAAGGCAACTCCGCACCCGCCAGGTAACTGATGCCTTCCTGCATCAGGCTGATCCCGGGACCGCTGGATGCCGTCATCGAACGTACACCGGCCGACGAGGCACCGTAGAGCATGTTAATGGCCGCGACCTCGCTCTCCGCCTGCAAAAAAACTCCGCCCGCCTGCGGCAAATAGAGCGCCGCCGCTTCGGTGATTTCGCTGGCCGGGGTAATCGGATAGCCATAGAACGCACGACACCCGGAGAGGATGGCGCTTCTCACAATTGCTTCGTTGCCCTTCATCAGTTGCTTGCGCATTCGCTTGCTCCCATCATGCCTGTGACCACTCCGCGTGCTTCCGCGCCCGTACGCGGCACAAGTCGCAGTACGGTAATCGCGCCCGGTTCCGGGCACGCCAGGAAGCAGATTCCGCAGCCCGTGCAGCCCGTGCCCGCATACGTCGCCGTGGGATAGCCGTAGCGATTCAACCGCTCGCTCAAGCTGATCACCTTCGGCGGACACGCCTCCACGCACAGCCCGCAGCCCTTGCACTCCTCCACACTCACCCGCAGTTTGCCACGGTCCTGCTTCAATTCCGTCATCCCGTACTCCTCTTCCGCCCGTCGAAATCCATCAAAACAACGCCGGCTGCCCTTGCGGATTTCCCGCCTCAAGGCCCGCATTATTCTCAGCCCCGCCTCCGGACACCGCTGTGACGCGTGTCACCTTCACATACCCAGAATTGGGGCAAGAAGCCCGCTTCCGTGTCTGCCCATAAGGTGCGTGGAATCAGAGTTTCCGGAGAGAGCGGCCGAGAATAGCCCAACATCGAGCGCAGCGCAAAGCTGGGAATGAGACCGAGCGGGGATTTGCGCCCTGGAGGGGCGCAACGATTGCTTCCAAAGTAGGCAGGATTCTTTCGGAATCGTTTTCGAAGGAGTCCTCAGCACGTTACTGATCCGGCCCTTAAAAAGTGTTGCGCCTTCCCATCCATTTCGCGAAAAAACCAGCGAAATGGATGGGGCACGGTGCTTCTATTTGACGGCCGGATCAACAGGCTTTTGCTCCCCGAAAACAACCGCCGTGAAACTGAAAATATCCGTATCCTCGTCCTTCCAACAGCCGGGCGGCATCCCCGCTTTCGCGCAGGTCTGTTCAAGGAATGTCAAGCGATCCCAGTGATGCTCCACTGGCACCTGCGGCAGCAGCAGCCCTTCCTTTGCGCCGTTCTTCATCAGCAGGCCGTGCTCGCCAATGCTGATTTGCTCGACATCCAGAACCCTGCGCAGAGGCGACAGCACGGAAATTTCATAATCGAGCTGCGGCAACTCCGTCGCCTCGACAGCGTGGAAACGTGGATCGCGCACGGCGGCCAGCGTCGCCGTGTCGCGCACCGTCAGATAGAGCGGTTTGATTGCCGAGGTGTAGCCGATGCACCCGCGCAGCGCGCCTGCTTTGCGCAACGTGACGAACGCGCCGCGTTCCTGAGTCAATGCTTCATCTGCGCTTGCCGGCGGCTCATACGCGTGTTCGTGTTGAATTGCGTGTTCCACCGATGTGCGCGCCAGGGCGAGCAGTTCGCTCTTCTCTTTCTCGTTCAGCGAGAAAGGAGCTTCCTTGCCTTTTCTCTCCGTCGCTTTCACAAAAATCTCCGCGCTATAACCCACCACGCGCGCGCGATCGCTTGTCACGTCACCTGAATTCGCATACTTCAGCACGCGTGCCTGGTTGGCTCCCATGCGCTCGGCGTAGATCATCGCCGCCACAATGGGCGCGCCGCCGCAAGCTTCCCATGTGCGCGTCTGGAAGTTCTGCGCCATGCTGAAGTAGTTCCACTCCTGAAGCGCATTCAGCGTCTTGTGATCGATCTTCACGGCATCGTCGTACGTGTGATAGTGCGACAGATCGGAACTGGCAAGAACCAGCGTATCGCCTTCCTGCCCGTCTTTCTCGATCAGCTTGGCCAGCGCCACTCCCAGGGCGCGGCTGTTCTCGTAACTCTGATCTCCCATGACGATGGGCACAACTTCAAAATCGCCCAGCACGCGCTGCAGCCAGGGCAGTTGTACTTCAATGGCATGTTCGCCGCCCGCCTTCGTCGGCTCGTGGCCGTGACCTGAAAGCTGCATGGTGGAACTCATCTTGACCAACTCTTGCGCGAAGGCCTTGTCAACGCGAACGGTTCCCAGCGGAGTCTCATAGCCGTCGCCGTCGTAAACCGAGGAGTTGCCGAAGGACTCATAGTGCGATGGCGCGAGGATCACGACACGCGCGTATTTGCGGCCCTTCAGCGCGGCATAGGTATACGCAGCCACGGGGCCGGAGTATTGATAACCCGCGTGCGGCGCCACCACGGCAAGAATCGGATCGGTCACCGGAGCCACGGAAACCTGCGCCAGCATTGCGTCGATCATTCCCGCCAGAGCTTTCGGGTCGGCTGGGTAAAAGCTTCCAGCCACGGCTGCGTGCCGCACCTTCTCCAGCTCCGCCGCATGGACGCGCTCGAGCGGCGGAAGCACCAGTGCAGCAATCAGCGGCGCCAGCCAACACGCGCCTTGGGTCATCATCATAGTCATGCAAGAAACCTCCTGAGTTTCCTCATATGTTCCATACGCCGGGAATTGGGTGCCCGCAGAAGGGGCAGCTGCCGTCACGCGTCAACATCGGACTCGCGGTAAAGCCAACGCGCTCCACCACCACGCGGCTGCACTTGGGGCAATACGTGTTCTGCGCCGGGTGTCCCGGCACGTTGCCGATGTACACGTAGTGCAGGCCTTCGGCGTCGGCAATCGCCTTGGCGCGTTCCAGCGTGGCCACCGGCGTCACCGGCAGATTCTTCAATAAATATTCAGGGTGACACTGCGTAAAGTGCAGCGGCACATCCGCGCCCAGGTTCGCCTTGATCCAACTGGCCAGTCCGCGAAGTTCCTCATCACTGTCGTTCAGCGTGGGCACCACGAGATAGACAATCTCCGTCCACTTGCCCATGGTGCGCAGCGTGACCAGCGACTCCAACACCGGCTTCAATTGCCCTGCGACTATCTGACGGTAGTAGGACTCGGAGAAGGACTTCAGATCGATCTTCACGGCGTCCATCTTGCCGTACGCAGTCTGCAGCGCCGCCTGTTGCATATAACCGTTCGACACCACGATGCTGCGAATGCCGGCTTCGTGCCCCGCATCGGCAGCGTCCATCAGAAATTCGCTGAAGACCACGGGCTCGCTGTAGGTGAAGGCAATCGTCGGACACCGGTATTGCTGTGCAAGTTCGGCCACGCGCGGCGGAGGGACATAGTGCGCGGGAACCTGCTCTGGAAGCGATTGCGAGATGTTCCAGTTCTGGCAGAACTTGCAATGAACGTTGCAGCCCGCCGTGCCCAGCGAAAACGCGTTCGTCCCTGGCAGATAGTGAAACAGCGGCTTCTTTTCCACCGGATCCACATGGGCGGCGCACACGCGCGAGTGCACCAGAGTAAAGAAAATGCCGTCGCGGTTTTCGCGCACGCCGCAGTGGCCACGTTCATGGTCTCGGACGGTGCATGCACGCGGGCACAGGTCGCACTTGATCTTCTTGTTTTGGAGTATCTGGTAGAACTTCGCTTCCGTAACGAACTGCGCATCGTCCTGCGCCGCATCGATCGCAGCTTTCCGCACCTCACAGGGCATACTGAGCCTCCCCGTTTCGCGTCCGTGCTCATTGAAGCAGCACCGTGCTTAAGATCCTGCCGAGAGCCCTTTTTGCGAGCGCCTCATCGATCGATGACTGCGCCCCTCTAACCACACTGCGCCCAAACCGCAGGCGATTGCAGTGATGAGTGGCACTGGTGCGAGGCGCGCTCTCTTTGCAGGGGCAATCGAAAGGCGTTGGGCGTGAGTGGAAGGCAAAGAGCGCGCAAAAGCGAAGGGACGCGGCTCTCAAGTTCGAGCCGCGCCCCTCCGTACACCAGAAAAAACCTGAGATCATTTGGCCGTCGTCGCTTCCGCCATTCCAAAAGTGCTCATCGGCGGCAAGTCCTTGCCGTTTTGGAAATTCCCCGTTGCTTCCCGGAAAAGATTGCCGCGCCGCTGCCATTCCTGAATCGCCAGGTCGTAGCGAACAGTGACGTTGCCCAACCAATAGGGCCGGTTCTCACTCAGCCAAACCTGGGTATATTCGTCTTTCAGCGCAGAATAAGCGTCGCGCAGATCCTGGCAGCGCCCGTTGCCGCCGCTGATCTCTTCCAGAATGTTGGTCGCTTCCGCGGCATGGGTCTTGTCGTGCTGGTGGGCCGCCGCCTGCGCGTATCCGTCGGCAATTTCCTGGCTCAGCTCAAATTTCATGCCGATCAGGTCGAGCCGCCGCGCGCCCAGGTCCAGGGCGTTCAGCGCCTCCTGTTCCTTCAGTCCAGGATTGCTTCTCCGCACCTGGGCCACCAGCACAATCGCCTGCTCGGCATGGCGGCGCATCTCGGACGCGACGGGGAGAAGTTTGGCTGCCGTAGCCTGGCCCAGCGGACTCCACGCATCGATCCAGAAAAGATCGTCGCTGTTCAAATCGAGCTTGGCTTTGCCGAGGGCGGCGTACGCGGCCATGATCTCCTTTTCGGCATCATTCACCTTGCCGCTGGCATCGCCGTGGAAGACCGGCCCAAAAGCATCCTGATAGGCGCTGATCGAGCTCTCGCCCGGCTGCCACGCCGTCACCGGCCCAAACAGAACGGTATACCAGTCCAGGTTGAACAGGCCCTCGCCGTCGTCGTTCCACACGGTGTTGATGGTGCCGATTGACCCCAGCCGCTGTCCGTCGCGCACAAAGCCCTGGATGTTGCCGAAAGCGGTCGAGGCCACGGGATAAACCTCGTTCCAGTTCGCGTCCCCGGGAGCCACCCAGGTCTCGATCCCTGCCTTGGAAAACGGCTCGATCATCTTGTCGAAGTCTTTCGTGTCCCAGTAGTTCCAGGGGACCGCGACCATGTCCTTGGGCAGCCCTGCCACGGCCTTGGGATCCGCTCCGCCAATGTCTCCCCAGAACAGCAAGCGGCGATTGAGAGGCGCGAGTTGGTCGTGAATCTGCTTCAGGAAATCTACATACACCGGGCCGTAGCCTTTGGCCTGTACCGCCTCACGCGTACGTCCCAGGCCCAGATCGGCGGTTTCGTCCGCTCCAATGTGCAGGAAGGGCGACGGAAACTCCTGCGCGATCTGCGTAAACCAGTCCTTGATCAGTGGCAGAGAGCCGGCTTGACCCGGAGCCAGTACGTGCCCGTGCGGAGTCTCGGCCACATCCGCGTAGATGTCGTATTTCAGCACATGATGCAGATGGCCGAAGGCCTCCTGCTCGGGAAGAACAGTGATGTGATACTGGCGCGCATAGCGGACCAGTTCCGCTACGTCGGCCGGGCTCATCGCGCTGCCCGGAGGCGCAGCCAAAGGCTGGTTGGGATAAAGCAGCGTGTGCTCGAAGTAAGGAGAATACATATTGGCCTTCAGCGAGGCGAAAATCCGAATCTGGTGCTTTTGAAACTCCAGTGTCGGGAACGGTCCGCGCGAAAGGTCGTCCTGAATACCGCGATATTTCATGGCCGGCCAGTCGCGCACCGTTCCCGTGGGCAGCGCAGGCTTGGTTCCGGCCAGCGGCAGCAACTGCTTCAGCGTCTGGACACCATAGAAAATGCCCGATCCGGTGGCCGCGACCACGATAGCCTCGTGCGGCTCAACGACCAGCACATAGCCTTCGTCAGTCATGGGCGCATCGAAGGCCAGCTTGTTCTTTGCCAGCTCCGCTTTGCCTTCCGCCGAACCGGCACGCAGCAGAACCACCCGGAACGCCGCGCCGCCCTCGGCGTGTGCCGCTTCCTTCACCGCTGCTTCCAGGTCGCGCGCGGCAAACGCGTCTTCCGCATCGTTGCCGGGTATGCTCACGGCCACCGACTCAGGCAGTGCGGTCTCCCCGGTAAAGTGCGCCTCGCGCGGCGCAGGCAGTAAACGAATTTGGCCCGCTGTGAGAGCAGGGAAGGCAAGCAGCAGGGCAACCGCGCCGCCCATAGCGGCACGCAGCGGCAGCGAGAATCTTCTGATGGTCAACTTCGGCATTTCCGTCCCCTTAAGTTCAAAAGATTGAGCATTTAATTCCGATTCGGTCATTGTAGACTAAATACACGCATTGCTCCTTTTGTCCACTCACGCATGTTGGCCGGAGCCCGATTTTCTTTGGCCAACCCGCACCGCACCACCCAAGCGGGAGCATAAACTGCGCAAGGGGCCACTCGTTTGACACAAGACGCTGTCAGTTCCGCCGGTATGTCCGCCAGCCTATCCAGCAAGCGCGGCTACAACCTTTTTCTTCTGCTTGTCGCCGGCCTGGGCGGCCTGCTCTACGGCATCGACGTGGGCATCATCGGCGGCGCATATCCCTACCTGGAAGCGACCTCGCACCTGACCGCGGCGCAGTTGTCCGCTATCGTTGCGGCGGTGCTGCTGGGCAGTGTGTTTTCCACCCTCTTCGCCGGGTTGCTGGCGGACTGGATGGGCCGCAAGCCGCTGATGATTCTTTCCGGCGTCGCCTTTGTTCTCAGCATTCCGGTCATCGCCCTTTCGCAGGGATACGAGTATCTGCTGTTTGGCCGCCTGTTGCAGGGCATCAGCGCCGGGCTCATCGGCGTGGTGGTCCCGTTGTATCTGGCTGAGTGCCTGTCGGCGGCTCATCGCGGCAAGGGGACGGGAATCTTCCAGTGGTTGCTGACGCTGGGCATTGTCACGGCCGCGCTGGTTGGCATGTATTACAGCTACCGCGTTGCCGCCGTTGCCAGCACCTCCGATGCAGCCACGCTGTTCGCCTTCAAGGATCAGGTCTGGCGCCGTATCTTCTGGGTCTCTCTCCCTCCCGGTCTGCTGTTTGTGGTGGGCAGTCTGCTGGTCAGCGAGTCGCCCCGCTGGCTCTTCCGGCGCGGCAAAACTGCGAGCGCCTACGCGGCTCTGCTGCGTTCGCGCAGCGATGATCAGGCCGCCATTGAAATGCGCGAGATGGAAGAGACAGCCCACTCCGTGCTGGCTGCTCGCTCCACCGGCGAAAAAGTGCGCGACTCGCTCTTGCGTCGCAAGTATGTCATTCCCTTCCTGCTGGCGTTGGTGATTCTGGCCTGCAACACGGCCACCGGCATCAACTCCATCATCGGATTCAACACCGGCATCCTGATGCAAAGCGGATTGTCGGACCTGCAGGCGCACTGGGGCTATGTGGCCTTCACGTCGGTCAACTTCATCATGACCATGGTGGGCATGATGCTGGTCGATCGCAAGGGCCGCAGGTTCCTGCTGATTCTTGGCACCTCGGGCATTATCATCTCCGTCATCGGCGTCGGCATCCTCTTTCTCAGGACTGAGAAATTCAGCCTCGACAGCCGCGATACCGTGCAGGCAATGGTGGGTCCCAGCCAGGAGCTGACCCTGCGCTTCGATCCGGCCCAGGCAGCTCAGTTGCTTGCCGCCCAGGGCAGCGCCGCCGGCCCCATCGACAGCCATCGCGCCTCGCTGGCCATCATCTATTCTTACGGAGACTTCACAGCGGCCACCAGCTTTGTCCGTTCCGACGATTCTGCTGCCGCGCCCATCCTGATCACGCGCGAAAGTTGCGTTCCAGCCAACAAGATCGAGGCCCTGTTCAAGAACCCCTTCGCCAACCTCGACGCCGCGAGGACTGCTCCATTGCGCATTCAGAAGGCAGTCATCGGCCAGGTCCCCGTCTCCAGCCATGGCTGGCTGGTGGCTCTCGGCCTTTATCTGTTCATGGCTTCCTATGCCGTGGGTCCTGGCGTATGCGTGTGGCTGGCGCTCTCGGAGTTGATGCCGACGCGCATTCGCTCCAATGGAATGAGCATGGCTCTGGTCATCAATCAGCTGGTATCCACCACGCTCGCCGCCATCTTTTTGCCTTTCGTCAGCAAACATGGCTACTCGTCCATGTTCTTCATGTTCGCCGGCTTCACGCTGGTTTACTTTATCGTCGCTGCGTTCTTCCTGCCGGAGACCAAGGGAAAAACGCTGGAAGAGATCGAGGCCCATTTCGAAGGGAAGTGACCCGGTTCACACTGCGCAGGTCCAGTGCGTAAAGGCGCAATATTGAGCGAGTCATTTGAGCGGTCACGGTGATCCAGGCCTGAAAAGGTTTAGACCTGGATCACCCGTACCGATAACTGGTCTGATGGGCTCGGCATTCCGGCACTCAGGAGCTCGCCCGTCCACACATCATGCTGGCCCCTTTGTAAGTGCTGAAGCCCGATCTTTTTTCAAATTCTTTTGTTGACTCCGTTCGAATCCAACGGTACTATTCCACCCATGGCGCGTTTCCCCTTGCCATCTCGATGCTCCATCTGCGTCAACGCTTGTTGACTCATATTCTGCTGCACAGTAATTCACGTCCCTGCTGAATCCATTTTCACGTTTTTCGCCTGTACGTTGACGAGATAAGCACGTCTTTCCGTGACCTGGCAGGGTTTTGCCTCCCGTATCATCGCGGCGTACGACGAATCATTATTTCTCCCAGTTAGTCCAGTACGATCCGCTTAACCCACACATATGTCCTGCGTGCGCAACGTAAGGGCCGCGCTTTGTCGCCATTCTCACGTGGCAGGCAGCGATTGCCCTTTGGCACTCCACACCGGCAAAGGAAGATCCCCTAACCCTTGCATTCCAGGAGAAACCATGACTTCACGCGCATTTTCGGCCCGGGCGTCCCTGTCCGCGCTGGCCTTGGGCACTCTGTTCCTGCTCTCGACTCAAACAGCCAAGTCATTACCTGTTCACAATGTTCCCAGGGCCGTCGAAGCGGCTCAGGATCTGGGTCGCGTTCAGCCTACGAAAGAGATCAATCTGACGGTCGTGCTGCAGTTGCACAACTCGGACGCATATGACCACGCTGTTGAGGCCCTCTACGATCCGGCGTCGCCCACTTATCACCATTGGTTCACCGATCAGGATTTTCAAAAGTACGCTCCCACCCCTGCCGAGTTCGAAGCCGTCAAGCAGGAGTTGGTCAGCCACGGATTCAGCGTGGTGTCTTCCGATCCTCATCGGTTCTCAATCCGCGTGCATGGCACCGTGGCCGGTGCCGAGAGCGCCTTCCAGACCGAGATACACAGCTTCACTTATCAAGGAAGGCAGTTTGACGCCCACACCCGCGATGCGCAATTGAGGGGCCAGGCCGGGGCGCTCGTCCAGTCGGTCGCGGGACTTGAGCGGCACACTGCTCATCCCCAACTCACCGTCTCCAAGGACCCCAAGACCGGCAAGCCTCTGCACAACAAACTTCTGACCAAAGCGGAGATCGATGGCGGATTGTTGAGCGAGATTACTGGCACTCCGCTGACTGCTCCGGCCCTTTTTACTTACACCACCAGTGGCTCCCTGCCAACTGCCGTTTACTATGGGGCGGTCTATAACCAGAATCCCAAAGTAACCGTCTCCTACTCACCCAAGCAACTGCAGACGCATTACGGCCTGAGCTCGCTTATCAAGCAAGGATATGACGGCAAGGGGCAGACCATTGCTCTGGTCGAGGCCTACGGCTACGATGCCGCCCAGGCAGATGCCAATACCTACTCGCAGATTTTTGGCCTCCCCGGGCTTTATTCGTCCAACTTCGAGGTTGTTTATCCCGAAGGCAAACCGCTGAATCCTGATGCCGCCGACCTTACCGGATGGACGACGGAAATTGCACTGGATATTCAGACCGCTCATAGCATTGCTCCCGGCGCCAAAATCGTCGTCGTGGCCTCCGCCGGTCAGGATAACGAAGACCAGATCGCCTCATTGCAATACATCATCACTCATAAGCTCGCCTATACCGTTTCCAGCAGTTGGGAAAACGATGACGAGATCATCTCCGGACCGGCTGAAGAGAATGCCTTCAACGAAATTCTGAAGAAGGGCGCTGCCTCGGGCGTTTCCTTCCAGTTCTCCAGCGGCGATGGTGGCGATCTCGGGCTCGGCACCCCGATTGGAGACGTTGGTGTTCCCTCCAATGCTCCCTATGCGACCGCCGTTGGCGGCACCAGCGTTCTCAACAACCCGAGCGGCGTCGGGGACATCGTGGCCGGATGGGGAAACAACCTGGCCTACATCGCTTTGGGAGGCCCAACCGATCCTCCCACCGACTACAGTTTCTATTACTTCGGAGCGGGCGGTGGCGAGAGCGTCTTCTTTCCCAAGCCATCCTGGCAAAAATCTCTGCCCGGCACAGGACGTCAGGTCCCGGATGTCTCTGCCCTGGCCGATCCCTTCACCGGGGTAGTGGTCATCTACTCCTACCAGGGCAAACAGTATGCCGAAGCCGGCGTTGGCGGCACCAGCCTGGCTAGCCCGCTGTTCACCTCCATCTGGGCCATTGCCGATCAGTACAACGGCAGTCCGCTCGGCTTTGCCGCCCCCGCAGTTGCCAAGCTGAAAACCGGACAGATCACCGACGTGGTGCCGAACACCACGCTCGACATCACGGACCCAGCCGGCACGGTCTACGACTCCAACGGCGCCACCTTCTACTCCGCCTCTGGTCTCTTCTACCCCGGCGAACTCTACTCGCAGAAGCAGTTCCCCAGCGCCATCTGGCCCTTTGATGCCGAGGACGCGCTGGTGCTCAGCTTCGGCACCGACTCGTCGCTCACCGTCACCAAGGGTTGGGACAACGTAACCGGCTACGGCGAACCGAATGGATTGCCGTTCATTCAGGGAGTGACCGGTAAAACAACCGGAGCCAAATAGCAGCTCTGATCCCCCAGAAACAAACGGCGCGCCGGAACTGACCGTTCCGGCGCGCCGTTTTTGTCTTTTGGCAGCCAGATTGAATGGCTGATCGGATGTGTGGCGAACGAGGCAAGTTTAAGGGAGAAACGACGCCGAAAGTGCGCACGTTTATGGCCAAACGGGCCAAAAAGAGCCCTAAAAGGGGACATATTCAGGGCTTTTGTACCCTGGAAAGGTAACAGATATCTTCGTTAATA
>Ga0255353_1000277_pt1 | contig 33689 bp, 26 predicted proteins | sample HBST25metaG_FD_189941 | JGI IMG/M metagenome (GOLD analysis project Ga0255353, IMG submission 189941) | Peat soil microbial communities from Stordalen Mire, Sweden - H.B.S.T25 | ecosystem: Environmental > Terrestrial > Soil > Wetlands > Peat | place: Sweden: Norrbotten County, Stordalen Mire...
TGCGCGATAAGCCAGGTCACCAGCGCCCTTGGATGTTCCCCCCGAAAGCAGAACGATGTCGCACTGCAGGGCCCGTTCGAGCACGGCGGCAATCTCTTCTTCGTTGTCGTGAGCAATGCCCAGCGGCACGGGCAAGCCGCCAGCTTCCTCGACAGCCCCGGCAAAGATGGCGCCGTTTGAGTCGTAGACACCGCCCAGGCGGCGCTCCTCTCCTGGTGCGACCAGTTCGTCGCCGGTGGAGAAGATGCCCACAGTTGGTTTGCGCCAAACATTGACTTCGCCCAGCCCAATGGCCGCCAGACAGCCAATTTCGCGCGAAGTCAGAACTTGGCCAGCGCGCAGAACTGTTTCGCCCTGTGCGATGTCACTGCCGGCCGCGGCAATGAAGGCGCCCGGCGAAACTGTCCGATAGACATCGACCTGCACATGGCCGAGCCTCTCCTGTGCGTCGGTGTGTTCCACCATGACGACCGCGTCGGCCCCGCGCGGAATCATGCCGCCGGTCGCCACAACGGTGGCGGATCCTGCCGCCACATTCGTCTCGGGAACAACACCCGGCGTGAGAATCTCCGCATTAAGTTCGAGCGTGCGAGGAGAATCGTCGGTTGCTCCCGCAGTATCGATGGAGCGCACGGCAAAACCATCCATCCGCGAACGGTCGAATCCTGGGACATCGACCTGGGAAATCACATTACGCGAGAGAACGCGCCCCAGTGCTTTTGCCAGTGGAATAAGTTCTTCTCCCAACGGCGCCAGCTTGAGATGCTTGCGGAAGCGAGCTTCGGCTTCGTCGCGATCAATCACATCGAGAAACTGCTGTTGCCGCGCCGCACGAAGCAGGGCCATGTTCGAGCTCTGTACTGTCATCATCTTCAACTGCCTTCCACTTCATGACGTTCGTCGTAAGTGTAGACGTCCACTGTGGCTCCCGGTGCGTAGCCTTCCAGAGTGGCGGGAACCATGATGAATCCATCCGCGCGAACTACGGATGCGAGTCCTCCCGAGTCGGCGGTTCCAAGCGGGAGGACGTCGCCTGCGATCAGCAGCACGCGGCAAAGTTCCACTGTGCCGACCGACGAAACAATCTTGCGCTTGAGCTTGGCCTGTTGGACGCGATACGGCAAGCATGGACCACGGCCACTGAGGTTTCTGATCAATCTGCAGGCAAACAGGTCGTAAGCGCACAGGCAATCCAGCGGGCTGCCGGGCAGCAGAATCACGGGAATCTGCCCGGCACAACCCATGCCGGCTGAACCTCCGGGACGCACGGCGATGCCATGAACGTCGAGTGTCCCGCTCGCAGCCAGAGCCAGGGGCGCTTCGTCGTCTGCCCCCACGCCGGTGCGCCCGCAAACCAGAACAAGATCCGCGCCGGGGCGGGCAATCCACTCCGCAATCGCGTCGCGATTTGTGATTCCATACTTGCAAATCTCAATCGTTCCACCGTCGCGAACAACGAGGGCGCGCAGCATGGGGCCGTTGGCGTCGGCAAGTTTTTGACTTAGGGACGGCTTGCGCCCTGCAAGGATAATCCGAACCGACGGACGCCGAATCACACCAACTCGTTTGATGCCGAACGAGGCGATCAATCCAATATCTGAAGTCCTCAGTGGCCGTGAAGTCTCGATCAGGCTTGTCCCCATTTGCACTTCCTGACCTTTGACGCTCACTCCCTCTCCTTGCGCCACACTTCCAATCAAGTTCGCGCCTTCCGGACCAGCCTGCGCCAGATCGAAAGGGGCAACGGCGTCCGCGCCCATCGGTAGCGTAGTGCCGTTGGTGACCAGAGCCGCGGAGAATGGGCTCAATGCAGCTTGATAATCCTGTAGGCAAAAGGGAAGTGGATTGTAGCTCCCCGCGCCAACCGTCTCACAGGAACGCAAGGCGTAACCATCATGGCTGGCGGTATCGACTGGCGGAACATCAGCAAGGGAGAAAAGAGGTTCCGCCAGAATGCGCCCAACAGCAGCGCCGACAGCAACGCTTTCAGCATTCTGGATTTTCGAATAGCGATCGACCCACGCGATCGCTTCGCTCACGGAAGCACGCTCGGCGAATCCTTGCATTCTTACATCGCGCGGCACGCGTTGCGGCGTATCAGCCATGAGAATACTTCCTAGCAGACAGACTACTATCCTTCACTATTGATTATCCGCCGATTTCAGACATGGAGAAGGGAGTAATGAGCGATTCGCTGTCCAATAAATGGTGCCGCTCAGGTTTGTTCCTGAGTACACTCGTCAGGACAGCCCGCAACTCGTCGTCGCTACGCTCCAGATCTGGCTTGAGACTTGTCTTTCTGTCACCAAACAGACATCCTTTTACGACACCTGACGCGGTAACGCGAATGCGATTGCAGGACGCACAGAAATGACTGGAGATTGGAGTGATAATGCCGATCGTCCCCAACGCTCCGGGAATTCTGAAAATTTTCGCCGGTCCTGCCGCTCCCGTATTGGGTACCGGATTCAGAGGATAGACCTTGCTGACTTGCTCGAGAATCTCTTCTCCCGACACGAAGGCCGACGGCCAATCGGGTGCGGTGCTTGTCGGCATGTATTCGATGAACCGGACCTGGTGAGGAGTACGAAGAGTCAGACCAGCAAAGTCCAGCACTTCGCCGTCGTTCACGCCCCGAATGACCACGGTGTTGATCTTCACGGGAGGAAAACCGGCTTCTTCCGCGGCGTCAATTCCGTCCATTGCCTTCTTCAAATTGCCGCCGCGCGTGAGCGTCGAGAAGGTCTCCGGCTGCATGGAATCGAGACTCACATTGAGCCGCTGCACCCCGGCGCGTCGCAGGTCGGCGGCGAATTCACGCAACAGCAGGCCGTTCGTCGTGACAACGAGTTCCTTCAGACCGGTGATCGTAGAGAGGTCCTGGAGAAAGCTGATGAGGCCCTTCCGAACCAGCGGTTCCCCGCCTGTAATCCGGATCTTTTCGATGCCCAGGGAAACCGCCAGACGCGCAATGCGGTGCAATTCCTCAAAGCTCAAAATATCGCTGTGTTGGAGTTTGCGGATACCTTCGGCGGGCATGCAGTACTGACAGCGCAAATTGCACCGGTCGGTAACCGAAAGCCGGAGGTAGTTGATGCGACGACCATGGGTGTCGATGGAGACCATTTGTTGAAAACCGGAGTGCTAGTAATACACATGCATTTTGAGCGCCATACATGGAATCACACCTAGGAGCGGATTACCGCCGCTATAGATAGCGGCGCATGGTCACATTGTGGCGGCAGTCTTAGCCAATTGAGTCTTGCAATTCCTTGTACTTGCTTGCTGGACTCCTCGCATTCGAATCCCGGCGAGAAGCGAAGCAGTCCAAGGCGCGCATTGTGAATCACATGCGAAGCGAAGTTACATTCTGTGACACGTGTCCTGTTTCGTGACAACAGATCGAGACAACTTATCCCGTGATTCAGGTCCTGCGTTACTCGCATCGCCCAGAAACGGGCATTGGCGCCCTGTCATTTGCGTTTGGAATTGCGGGCTTTCGACTCTGGTTCACGGTCTAAACATAGGCGCTCGCTGGGAAATATGGTTCTATATGGTTCCCACCACGAACTTCACGCGAGAGGGAAACTGCAACTTGGCACATGACGTGCATATGTAAGCACGGCCAGAGTGCAAAACCTCAGCAGAAGAGACCAGCGTCACCTCTTTGTGTGAAGCCGGTAGCTGGATGGTTAGTGCCGAATGTTGTTGTTCGTGCCCTGTGCCGAACTTTCAGTTTCGTGAGGTAGTGCATCTATGAGCTATTCAAATCAAAGAGGTTATATGCGTTCTATAGGGCGTCTAGTGATGATGGCGTCTTTCGGAGTGGCAGCTATGCTTGGCTCGCCCGCAACTGGGAACTCACAGGCGTTGGGTTGGGAAGGCGAGACGGGCGTGTTCGTTACCCCGATGGCTTATACCGCATCTGCCGCTGGGCAGAAGATCCATCCCGTGGTTGCTTATCACTACTTCAATGCCGGTTCCGTAATCGGCGACTTCCATGAGGCATCCATTGAAGCGGGAATCGGCCAGCGTTTCGAACTCGGCTACACCCGCGAATTCCACAACTTTGGCGGAGATCCTTCGTTGAGCCCGCTTTGGCAGGATGGTTTCGACATCTTCAATGCCAAGTACATCGTGGTTCCGGAGAACTTCAAGAAGCACAACTGGGTTCCTGCCATCTCCACAGGCATCATTGCCCGCACCGGTGTTCGCAATGTAGGCGACTACCTCAAATGGAACCCGGACACCAACAATGGCAGCCATAACGAAGATTTCTATGCCGTCGCCACCAAGGCGGTTCCAGTCAAGAATGCTGGCGCACTTGCCGCCGTCGTGCTGAATGCAGGCGTTCGCGGCACCAACGCGGAACTCTGGGGCATGGGCGGCAACGCGCCCAACTGGCAGGCGCGCGGATTCGGGGCAGTTGCGTTTGTCTTCAAGGGACCGGACAAGAGCACACTCATCTTTGGTTCTGAAGTATCGCAGCAGCCGCATCACCCGCTCGGCTTCACGAGTGCTACTGACGCTGGCGGCGTCAAACTCAACATTCCCACCTCGCTTACTTATTGCGCTCGGGTTGTTCCAAGCCCGAAGCACAAGTTGAACTTTGATATCGGGATTGCGCAGGTTGCCGGCAACATTGCGCCGGGCGTCAACCTGAAGGCGCGTCACCAGTTTGGAGCGCAGGTGTCGTACGGCTTCTAGTTGCTTCTTCCGTTGAGTGCCGCAGTCTTTTGCAAACTGGGGTACTCAACGCACCTCTGGGCGCGCGAGGATGCTGACGCCTGGCTATCCAGAGGGCATTGCGTTGCGGCCACGTCAGATTGAACTGGAGAATGTATGCCCAAAGTACTGATGATTCATCCAGACCGGTGCACTGGATGCCAGAACTGCGAGTTGGCTTGTAGTTTCAGCCACGAGAATCAGTTCCGGCCCACAGCTACCCGTGTCCATGTGTACAGCTGGGAGCGCGAGGGCTTCTCGGTTCCCATGATGTGCCAACAATGCGATTCCGCTTCGTGCGTGAAGGTATGCCCTACCGGCGCCCTGCACCGTGCGAAGGGAAGCACGCTGGTCGAGTATTCGCGTGAAAAATGCATAGGCTGCCGTATGTGCACCATTGCATGTCCGTTCGGCAATGCCGTTTACGACAGTGTTACCGAGTCCATCCTGAAGTGCGACACCTGCGGCGGCGATCCTGCCTGTGTGCAGTTCTGCCCCAGTCAGGCACTGGAATTCGTCGATGACAACATCTCCACACGCTCTCGTAAGAGAGAACTCGCAGGCAAATTCAAGTCTGCTTTTGAGGGGGCATAACCATGAACGGATATACCGGTACGATTCTTCGTGTCAACTTGACGACCGGGGCCGTTTCAAGGCAGGCCACGGATATGAAGGACGCGGCTCTCTACATTGGAGCACGCGGCTTGGCTGACAAGCTCTATATCGACGAGGTCGATCCGAAGATCGATCCACTGTCGCCCGATAACAAGATGGTTTTTGCGCCGGGGCCGTTCACGGGCACCTTCGCACCTTCCGGCGGCCGCTATCACGTGGTCACCAAGGGACCTTTGACGGACTGCATCGCCGGAGCAAACTCAGGCGGGTCATGGGGTCCTGAACTACATTACGCGGGTTACGACGCACTTATCCTCGAGGGAAGGGCCGACGAACCGGTCTATCTCTGGATCAAGGACGATGTTGTTGAGATCCGCAAGGCTTCTCATCTGTGGGGCAAGTGGGTTCCGGAAACGACTGATCTGGTTCGCGCGGAGACCGACGTGGAAGCCAAGGTCGCTTGCATTGGACCGGCGGGCGAGAAGCAGGTCCTGTTCGCGGCGATCATGAACGAAATGCATCGGGCTGCCGGCCGCGGCGGCGTTGGCGCGGTCATGGGTTCGAAAAACCTGAAAGCCATTGCGGTGATTGGGACCAAGGCTCTCAGCGTCGCAAAGCCAAAGGAATTCAAAGAGGCAGTTCTAGCTGGACGAAAGGGAATCAAGGAGCATCCGGTGGGCGGCGCTGGACTCAAGGCGTATGGCACCGATGTATTGGTCAACATCCTGAATACGATTGGTTCGTTTCCCGTGAATAACTTCCAGGATGGCTATTGCCCAACTGCGGACAAGGTCGGGGGCGAAACCCTAGCGGCCAACCAACTGGTTCGTTCGAAAGGCTGCTTCTCCTGCGTGATTAGTTGCGGACGCGTCAGCAAGGTCAAGAATCCCAAATACGCCGGAGAGGGTGAAGGCCCCGAGTATGAAGCAGCCTGGTCGATGGGACCGGATTGCGGAATCGACAACCTCGATGCGGTGGTTCATAGCAATCACCTTTGCAACGAACTGGGAATGGACCCTATCTCGTTCGGCTCCACACTCGCTTGCGCCATGGAGTTGTTTGAAGCCGGCCTGATTACCTTGAAAGATACAGATGGTGTGGACCTCAGCTTCGGCAATGTGGATGCCATGGTCGAGATGACACGCAAGACCGGCTTGCGCGAAGGTATTGGCAACAAACTGGCGCTAGGTTCTTATCGGCTTGCCAACTCCTACGGGCACTCGGAACTCTCGATGACGGTGAAGAAGCAGGAAATTCCAGCTTACGATCCGCGCGGAATTCAGGGAATCGGCTTGGAGTATGCAACCTGCAATCGCGGCGGCTGCCACGTGAAGGGATACACCATCGCAGTGGAAGTGCTGGGTTGCGGGGCCAAGCTCGATCCTCACCTCACAAAGGACAAACCATACTGGGTCAAGCTCTTCCAGGATCTTACGGCGGCCATCGATGCTTCCGGCGGATGCATCTTTGGAACCTTTGGAATGGGTGGAGACAACTATTCGGCGATGCTTTCGGCGCTGACAGGAGTCGCCTACACGACAGAGGACTACCTGAAGGCCGGCGAACGGATATGGAACCTTGAGAAGCTGTTCAACATCAAGGCCGGGTTGACCTGCAAGGACGACCAGTTGCCCGAGCGCATGACAACGCTTCCCATCAAGACGGGGCCGTCAAAGGGCGAGCTCAGCCATGTACCGGAAATGCTGCCCGAGTACTACAAGCTGCGCGGTTGGGACGAGAAGGGTGTTCCGACACCAGAACGGCTCAAGGAATTGCAACTTGCCTGAGCAGGGAGACGAACACTTGTGACCATTCGATACTTTGCTGATATCCGTGCGCTGACGGGTTGCGGAGAAGAAACGTGGACGAAGGCGGCGCCAGACCTGCGCTCGCTCCTTGAGGGGCTTGCCGCACAGCATGGCTCCGCCTTCGGCAAGCGAGTATTCGAAGGCGATCAGCTCAACAGCACGATCATCATTTTTATTAATGGTCGCGACATCGCGCACCTGAAGGGGATCGACTCCCCTTTGGGTAGCGACGATGTCGTGGCCATCTTCCCCATGGTGGCAGGCGGTTAAGCGCGCCATGAGTGGAAGGAGGAAATAGTGACTGCAAGTTATGCCACATTGACGCCACTAGCAATGCTTCTCGGAGGAGTGCTGTTGCAACTCATCCTGGCCGGTGTGCTTACGGCTCGGGCCAAGGGTTGGCTTGCACTTTTTTCCGGAGTTAGCGCGCTGGCAGGTGTTCTCGCCGTCTGGCCCGCCATCCTGGCCGGACGCGCATTCGATCTAACGTTCGGACATTGGGACGGACCGATTCAACTTGCCTACCACATCGATGGGCTCAGTTTCCTGTTTGCGCTCATGGGCGCTGGGATTGGATCGGCGGTGTTGCTCTACTCCGTGGGTTACATGGAGAAGGAAAAGGGCGCCACAAGATTCTATTCACTGGTCCTGATCTTTATCGCTGGACTGATTCATCTTGTTTATACTTCAGATCTCTTTCTCGTCTATCTAAGTTGGGAATTGGTTGGGCTCTGCTCTTTTTTCCTGGTCGGTTTCTGGTACCGGGATCGCGAAGCCGCATTCGGGGCACGCAAAGTGCTCACCATGACACACCTTGCAGGTTACGGCTTGTTCGCCGCCGTGGTGTTGATCTATTTCCGCACGGGCACTGCTCTCTGGACCGATCCACGGGTGCAGGGAGCTTTTAGTACCGGAATTTTTCTGCTGATCCTGGTCGCCGCCGTTGCCAAGTCGGTTCAGTTCCCGTTGCATACCTGGATTCCCAGCGCCATGGCGGCTCCCACGCCGGTCAGCGCATTGCTTCACGCCGCCTGCTATGTGAAGGCGGGCGTCTACCTGGTTGCCCGCATGCATTCGATTGGACCGTGGCCAGCCTCGTGGGGACTTACTGTTTCCTGGCTGGGCGCGATAACGTTGCTGATCGGCGTATTGTTTGCCCTGGCGCAGCACGATCTGAAGAAGTTGCTCGCCTTCCACACCGTGAGCCAAATCGGTTACATGATGCTTGGCATCGGGCTGGGAACTCCGCTGGGCATTGCCGCCGGCCTGTTCCACTGCCTGAATCACGGACTATTCAAGGGCGGACTCTTTCTGTGCGCCGGCGCGGTGCAACACTCCTGCGGGACGCGCGACATGGATAAGTTGGGTGGCCTGGGAAGAAAGATGCCGCATACCATGCAGATATGGCTTATTTGCGCAGCTGGCATCGCGGGTGTCCCGCTGTTCAATGGATTTGTCAGTAAGTGGATGCTCTATAACGCAGCCCTTGAAGTTCATCAGCCGATACTCGCGCTCATTCCGTGGGTTGGCAGCATCCTGACCGTCTTCTCGTTCCTCAAGGCTACCAGCGGCGTCTTCCTCGGCAGTGAGGGCAGCGCCACAGAGCATGCCCATGAATCCAATTGGACCATGGTTGCCGGCGGCGGCGTTCTTGCCGCCGGTTGCGTCCTGCTTGGTGTTGCTCCGCAGTTGGCTGTTACCTACCTGCTGAACCCGCTGCTCCCTGCACTGGGCTGCGCGCCGCTCGCCGGAGTGAGTTGGTTCGGACTCTCTTCGGGACAGGGAATCTGGTTGGCTTCTGGCGGACTGATGCTCGGTGTCGTTGCCTTGCTCCTTGGCGCGCTGGTTGTCTGGGTCCCATCGCTCATGCGTGGCACGGTCACCGCCGGTGGCGCTCCTTCCGTTTTCACCGGCGGGGAAATGCTTGCACCGAATGGGCATCTTGGCGCGAGCGATTTCTCGTATGCAATGAAGCACGCTCTTGCTCCGTTCTATCGTGCCTTCGATGTCGATACCATGTGGCTGGGAATCTGGCATCTGCTCAGCCGCATTGCTTCTTCCATCGCAAAACCTTTTGCAGCAGCGGAGAAATACGCCTGGGTATTTCTTCCGATCCTCGCAGTAGCGGTCGGTGCTTTCGGTTGGTTTGCGCCCGTCGGTAGCATCGAGGCTGTTCATGGCACGGCGCTGCAAGTGCCGCGAATACCTATCCTCGCAATCGGAGTAGGAATTTCCCTTGCTGGCCTTCTGCTGGCCTCCGCGGCAGCCAAGGCATGGCATCGGTTACTTCTTCCCTTGGCGCTGGCCGGTGGACTTGCCATTGGTGGAATTCTTGCCCAGGGATCTCTGCTGCGCACAGGCTTGCTGGAGGCGGCATCCGTTGTCGCTTTGCTTACGCTCTGGAAGACCAGCGACAAGTCTGCCGCACGCTACGGCTACCTGCTGGCCATCGCAATCTCCGCACTGGGGATGGTTGGCGGAACCCTGGCAGCCGAACAGGGCAACACGCATCTCGCCCTGGCTTTGTTGCTGCCTGCCATTGCCGTCAAGCTCGGCCTGGTGCCGCTCTGGTTGTGGTTGCCGCTGGTTGCCGAATCCACTCCCGCCGTGCTGGCTGGGCTGGTCATCGGAGTCATCGACGTTGCGGCATTTGCTGAAGTCCTGACCCTGCGCATCTCGGAGCCGTGGCTGTTTACGCCCGCACTACCTTGGATAGCGCTCGGAGTGGCTTCGGCTGTTGTGGGCGCGCTGCTCGCACTGGCGCAGCGGAACATCAAGCGGCTACTCGCGTTCTCCACTGTGGAAGACCTTGGAGTGATGGTAGTAGCTCTGGCCTTCGGAGGTGACCTGGGGATCTACGGAGCACTGATTGGCGCAACCGTTCACGCTTTGGCTAAAGCATTGCTCTTTGCCAGCATCTCTGGGCCTGAGGCAGACGGGACCACGCTGGTGGATGCGCGCGGCTTGGCTTCGCGTCATCCACTCGGTTCCGTTGGATTCGTGATTGGCGCTCTTGCCGTGCTGGGTGTCCCGCCGACGTTGGGATACGCTGCTCACTGGCGCATCTTCACCGCGGTCGCTGGAAATCCCGCGCTGCTCACAGCGCTGTGCGGCGCGGCCATGCTCTCCGTGGCTGTTTATGCTCGCGCCATCACATTGTTCTGGTGGGGCCCGGATAACTCACCGGAGCGGCCTGTCCAATACAACAAAACACTGATGGCAGTTGCCGTTCTCCTGCTGGCCATCACGCTGCTTGCGGCCGGAGTTTGGCCGCAGTTGCTGGGAGGTGTCGCATGAGCGGAACAGAACATGGCCTGATCTTTCGGCTGGTTGAGCGCGCCCGCCGCCGTTCCGCCTGGTTGTATCACTTCAATGCGGGCGCCTGTAATGGATGCGATATCGAATTGGTCACCTGCCTCACACCGCGCTATGACGTGGAGCAGGCTGGTATCAAGCTCGAAGGTAGCCCCAGGCATGCCGATGTATTGTGCGTTTCCGGGCCCGTGACTCGCACAACGCACGAAGCTCTGGAAACCATCTACGGGCAGATGCCGGAGCCAAAAGTTGTGGTTGCCATCGGCTCTTGCCCGGCAACGTGCAACGTCTTTGCCGGGAGCCCGTTCATCGATGGCCCCTTGGACAAAATCATTCCTGTTGACATTTACATTCCCGGATGTCCCCCTCGTCCGCACGCCATCATTGAGGGAATCAGCCAGGCAATTGAAAAACTTGCGCTTCGCAAATCGAAAGAAACAGCGGTGGGCAAATGAATTCATTTCGTGCTTTTATCGCGCTGCTTCTCTTTCCCGGCTTGCTCTACGCGCTGCCGATTGGCTGGTTAATGCTGGGTATCGAGCGGAAATTGAAGGCGCGCTTCCAGGGACGAATCGGTCCGCCACTCTCGCAGCCCTTCTATGACGTTGTGAAGCTGTTGGCCAAGCTGCCGGTCAGCCGCGTTGCCTCCGACATTCCGCTTCTAACTGGACTGCCTCTGCTGGCCATTGGCAGCATGCTCGGCACATTGGCGTTGCTGCCAGTGTTTCGAGGGGAAAGCGGCTTTGTCGGCGACATCATCGTATTGGTCAGCCTGCTCGAAATTCCTCCGCTCTGCTTCATTCTGGCGGGTTACGCCTCTCGCTCCATCTACGGTGAGGTCGGAGCCACGCGCGAAGCCGTCGTCAGCATCGCTTCCAACGTGCCATTCCTCACCGCACTGGTTGCCATGGCCGCTTCGGCTGGATCAATGCATAGCTCACAGATCGTTTCGTCGACTCCTTGGATGGTTCGCATTCCCGCGCTGGTCGCCATCCTGTTCTGCCTGCCCATCAAGCTGCGTCTCAATCCCTTTTCCTTGGCCAACGCTGAGCAGGAAGTATTGGCCGGACCACTAACCGAGTTCGATGGACCGCGTCTGGCGCTTTGGGAACTAGCGCATGCCTTGGAGTGGGTTGCGCTGATCGGCTTTGTGGTTGTGCTTGCCATTCCCTACCGGAGTCCGCTCTGGTATGTGAATGCGGCGGGTTTCGCGTTACTGTCGCTTGCACTGGTGCCGCTGCTCACCTTGCTGGCCGCGTCCACGGCTCGGCTGAAGCTGGCGCAGGCAACCAGCATGATGTGGAGATGGGGCGGCGCCGTTGCCGCACTCGCACTGGCTGCGGCGTTCTTTGTCCGCAATGGGGGGCACTAGAATGCTGAAGATACTGAAGATGATTGCCGGAAACATAATCAACGATAAGGCCACGGTTCGGCTGCCCGGCAAGGTGCCGACGCCACCTTTGTTCCGCGGCGCAGTGACTCTGGATCCCGAGAAGTGCATTGGATGCGGCATGTGTTCCTACGTTTGCGTGAGCAATGCTGTCACCGGTTCGGAACAGGCCAAAGCCTACGGTTGGGCCTATGATCCGGGACGTTGCACGTTCTGCGCTCGTTGCGTCGATCGTTGCCCAGGGCACGCGCTCAGCATGAATTCCGCTCAGATGCCGTGCTATGAGCATCCCGGCGAACTGAGCACACATTACCTGGTTACATTCCACGCTTGTACTGAGTGCGGCGAACCGGTGCGTTTGGCCAGCGATGAATTGCTCAGGCGGGCGTTCGACCATGTGAAGGATGAGACGCGCGAACTAGTGCGCATGTGTGAACGCTGCCGCCGTCGCCGCTTGCAGCGCAACATGATGCCGAGCGTATCTTTTGGCATAAAGGAGAAGACTCGATGACGGCAGAAGAAACGAGATTGGAGATTGGCGGCGTCTGGACTGAGCGGGCCGATGGGTGGTGGCTTTCGGTTCCCGCTACGTCGATTCAGAAGATTGCCCGCACCATGCTCAAAGCCGAAGCCCGCTTTGTTGCCATTGTGGCCTTGTCTGAACCATCCAATGCAATGCAGTTGTCGTGGCATTGGGACATGGGCGGCACGCTTCTCTCGGTTGTGTCGCTCCTCGCCGAAGGCGTCTCTGTTCCGAGCATTGTAGACATTTATCCGGGCGCGGATTGGGCAGAACGGGAAACCCGCGACTACTATGCGGTAACCTTTGAAGGGCGCAAGGATACGCTGCCTCTGATGCTTCGCAATGGCGACAAGCCGGGGACATTTTTGCGCACGAGTGGAGACAGACTATGAGTTATACCATCCCGATTGGGCCCTACCACATTGCCTTGGAAGAGCCCTATAAGATCGAAGTCGAGTGCGAGGGCGAAAACATAATCGGCTCCTCGCTCAAAGTCGGCTTTAACTTCCGCGGCATCGAGTGGCTCGCCCAAAGGAAGAACATTACGAAGTCCATCGCCTTGCTGGAGCGCGTTTGCGGCATCTGCTCCAACGTCCACTCCATGAGCTTCTGCATGACCCTGGAGCGCATTGGAAGCATCGAAGTCCCCGAGCGCGGCCAGCATATTCGCATGGTGATGGCCGAACTGGAGCGCCTGCACTCTCACCTGCTTTGGGCCGGTGTTGCCTCGGAACTCATTGGTTTCGAGACGCTCTTCATGCAGATCTTCCGTCTACGCGAGTCGGTCATGGATGCACTTGAATCCATCTCCGGCAACCGCGTCAATTACTCGATGAACCGGATCGGCGGGGTGAACCGCGACATTCTGGATGACTCCAAGGTGCGCGAAGTTGCCCGTGCGATCTGTGCCGTAACGGAAGGGATTTTGATTCCCTTGCTTACGACGGACCAGACCGTGATTGCACGCTGCCAGGGAGTCGGTATACTGACTCGCAAAGATGCGATTGCTTACGGAGTCGTAGGCCCGGTCGCGCGCGCTTCCGGAGTTGATACTGATTTGCGCCGCGACCAGCCCTATCTCGCTTATGGAAAGGTTGACTTCTCCGTGCCGGTTCAAACCGCGGGTGATGTGCTGGCGCGGGTGGTTGTGCGCGCTCTTGAAATCGTTGAAAGCTGCAAGATCATCGATCAGGTGTTGGATCGTATGCCTCAGGGACCAATTCATGCCGGTGACATCTATTCCGTTCCGGCTGGTAATGCAGTGGTGCGAATTGAAGCTCCGCGTGGCGAGGTCTTCTATTACGTCGCATCCAATGGCAGCGATACACCGCTTCGGGTCAAAGTGCGCACACCGAGCTTTGCCAACATACCGTCGGTGGCCGCCATGGTCATGAAAAACACGATCGCGGATGTTCCCTTGATTCAGGCCGCGCTCGATCCCTGCTATTCGTGCACGGACCGCTAGGCCAGAAAGCTTGCTGAGACATGGAAATGAACGAAGTGAAAGCTCTCGTCGATCATGATCGCTACTCGCGCCAGATTCGATTCCGCGAGATTGGCGAGGAGGGGCAGAGCCGTCTTTCGCAGTCGCGGGTTGCGATTGTGGGATGCGGCGCGCTAGGCAGTACGCAGGCGGAGTTGCTGGCGCGGGCAGGAGTTGGCTTTCTGCGCGTCATCGACCGTGACTACATAGAGTGGAGTAACCTGCAACGCCAGGCGCTCTATGACGAAAAAGATGCGGAGGCAGCCCTTCCCAAGGCGGCTGCCGCCGCGGTACGTCTTAGAGCTATTAACTCCTCCATCGAAATCGAACCGGCAATCAGCGATCTTACGCCAGCAACAGTGGATGATCTATTTGAAAAAATTGATCTTATAATGGACGGCACCGATAATTTCGAGACGCGCTATCTCGTCAATGACTTCGCGCTCTTCCACGGCATACCATGGATCTACGGCGCAGCGGTGGGAAGTTATGGCTTGAAGATGCCGATCATCCCCGGAAAGACGTGCTGCTTGCGATGCATGTTGCCAGTGCCTCCAGCGGGGACACAGGAAACGTGCGAAACCTCCGGCGTCCTGGGACCGATCACCACCACAATAGCAGCGTTGCAGGTTGCGGATGCTCTCATGATTCTTACCGGCCATGCCGACAAGCTTCCTGGGAAAATGACGATTGTTGATGTGTGGGCTGGCGATATCATGCAGGTCCCGCAGCCGCAGGCGAATCCAGACTGCCCGGCCTGCGGCCGGCGAGAATTTACCTACTTGACTGGAAAGCGGAGGCCCCCGATTGGCCTGTGCGGCCGCAATGCCGTGCAGATTTATGACCGTGAGCGTCAACTTGACCTGCAGGAACTTGCAAAGCGGCTTGAGTCCGTAGGAACGGTCAGAGCCAACGAGTTTGCGCTCAGAGCTCAAATCGAGAATTACGACATTACCGTTTTCCCCGATGGACGAGCCATTCTGAAGGGCACGACCGATGTTGGCGTTGCCAGAAGTCTGTACGCCAAGTACATTGGCAACTAGGGAGTGTGCTGTTATGAAAACCCAATCTGGAGGAGTTTCTGAAAAGTATTGTGTCGCCCTTGCTGCCTGTGTACTTGCCCTCGTGTGTCACATTTCTTCTGCCCAGGCGCGTCTCAGAATGTCTACGACAACTTCAACAGATAACTCCGGACTATTGAACGTTCTCCTGCCTCCATTCGAAAAAGGGTGCGGTTGCAAAGTCGATGTGATTGCTGTGGGAACGGGCAAGGCTCTTAAGCTCGGCGAACAAGGCGACGTTGACGTTGTGCTGGTTCATGCTCGCACATTGGAAGACAAGTTCGTAGCGAGCGGCTTCGGTATAAATCGCCGTGATGTGATGTATAACGACTTCGTAGTAATTGGCCCGGCCAACGATCCCGCTGATCTGAGACATTCTGCCAGCGCAGCCGATGCCTTCAGGCGGATCGCCGCGAAACATTCACTCTTCATCTCGCGCGGCGACGATTCGGGTACCGAGCAAAAAGAAAATGAGATCTGGTCAGCCGCGCGGATTTCGCCCAGCGGATCCTGGTATCGTTCGGCAGGGCAGGGGATGGGTGAGGTCATCAATATGGCAACCGAGCTGCGCGGCTACACCCTCTCCGACCGCGGCACGTATAACGCCCTTCGCCACGGAAAGACAGACCTCGTCATCCTTTATGACGGTAGCCGGGCTTTCACCAAGCCGGGCAAACCAATGCCCAGGCTCACGGTAGCCCAGGTTTCAGCCTTGACGGGAGCGAACGGACTCTTCAATCCTTATGGCGTGATCGCGGTGAATCCGAAGCGATTTCCGTACGCGCACTATGATCTCGCAATGAAGTTCATCGAGTACATCACCGGGGTCGAAGGCCAGCGAATCATCGCCAGTTACCAGGTGCAAGGCGACCCCGTCTTCTTCACCTTCAAAGGGAAGTAGCGCGTGAGCTTCATTGCAGACTCGTTTCGCATGGCCGTCGCTCTGATCCTCTCTGGAGACAGCGATGTAACCTCCGCTGTTGTGACTTCGCTCAGCGTCGCCCTCTGGTCAGTTCTCTTTGCTTCCGTCGCAGGGGTCCCCTTTGGCGTCGCGGTGAGTCTGGGCAAGTTCCCGATGAAAGGCGCGGTCCGTCTAGTGCTGAACAGCCTTATGGCGATGCCCACCGTGGTAATCGGCCTCCTGGTCTACAGCTTCCTCAGCCGGCAGGGGCCGCTCGGTTCCATGGGACTCCTCTTTACTCCCAGGGCCATCATCATTGGTCAAACAATTCTCGCCACCCCGGTGATCGCCAATTACACCCTCAGCGCGATTCAGGGAGCGGATAAAAGAATTCTGCCCACCGCCCGCACTCTCGGGGCCAGCAATGTGCAGAGCCTGTTCCAACTGGCGCGCGAAGTTCGCTTCGGACTCGTCGCCGCCATCATTGCGGGTTTTGGAAGAGTCGTTTCCGAGGTCGGTGTGGCGATGATGCTCGGCGGCAATATCCGCATGTATACCCGCACCATGACCACCGCAATTGCGCTGGAAACCAGCAAGGGCGATTTCGCTTTCGGCCTGGCCCTTGGTCTCATCCTTATTATTGTTGCGCTCGCGGTCAATCTCTTTCTGACCGTCGCGCAAGAGAGCCTCCGCGCATGAGTATCGCAAAGTACCAACTCTCTTCCGTTCAGACCTCGTATGGCAAAACTCTCGGAGTTGCCATCGACGATCTCTCCCTCTCTTCCGGGGGGCTCTACGTGCTGGCCGGCCCCAATGGATCCGGGAAGAGCACGTTACTCGGCATCCTGGCCTTTCTCAATAAACCCGATCGGGGGACGGTCAGCTTCGATGGTGTGCCCATAACTTGGACGAGGAAAGAGTGCGCGCTTTTGCGCAGGCGCGTTACCCTGCTTTATCAGCGCCCCTATCTGTTTTCGGGCAGTGTGGCCAGCAACGTGGCATTCGGACCGGTCGCCAGAGGCGACAGCAAAACAATGATTCAGGACATAGTCCGCGAGTCTCTGGAGAAGGTTGGCCTCAGCGGATTCGAATCTCGGATCGCGCGGAAGTTGTCCGGTGGCGAGAGTAGGCGTGTCGCGCTTGCCCGCGCCCTGGCCTGCAAGCCCGAAGTCCTATTACTGGATGAACCGGTAGCGAATGTGGATCGCGCCAGTGCCACACTGTTTGAGTCTCTGGTAGTCTCGCTTGCCGCGGAAGGCATAACCTTAGTCATTTCCACTCACGACGACCGTCTGGGCGCAAGGCTGGGCGCCACCGTGATTTATCTGGAAGATGGAAGGTTGGCCAGCCCGCCTGAACAATTACCATCCGCTGTATTGCCGCACCGCGCAGAGGAGAACCATGCCAACTCTTGATGAAGCGCGGCGGTTGATCTTCGCTCATGCGCGAACAATCGGCACGGAGCCGGTCGAGTTAATCGACTCCTTGAACCTGGTGACGGCGGAAGACTTAATTGCCCCGTGGGATATGCCCCTGTGCGATAACTCGGCTATGGATGGCTATGCGGTCAGAACAGCCGATTGCACCCCAGCGGCACGATTGCGTATCGCCGGAACAATTATGGCGGGTGAGCTCTCCACCGTTCCGCTCGAGCCGGGATGTGCCATCAAGATCATGACGGGGGCGCGCGTTCCCGCCGGAGCCGATGCCGTGGTTCCTTTCGAGAACGCCGAGGCGGATGGCGAACATGTGGCATTCAAGTCGCCGATCAGGTGCCACCAGCACGTTCGCCTCGGCGGCTCGGATCTGCTCCGTGATGAAATTGCGATTCCGGCTGGCACGGTCATTCGCGCGCCGGAGATTAGCATGATGGCTTCCTTCAGCATGAGCCGTGTGACGGTCTTTCGCCGGCTCAGAGTCGCCATTCTCTCTACCGGAGACGAGTTGGTTGAGGCCGGACAACCTGTTGTGCCGGGCAAGGTCGTTGACAGCAACGGTATATCGCTTGCCGCCATGGTGAAGGAGTGCGGCGCAATCGTTCAAATGCTCGGGATTGCGCGCGATACCGTGGCCAGCCACATCGAGAAAATGACCACTGGCCTTAAAGCTGATCTTTTCATTACCTCAGCCGGCGTATCTGTGGGTGAACGCGACTTGGTCCGGCAAGTGCTTACGGAACTTGGCGTTTCACTGGACTTTCACTCCGTGGATGTGCGGCCCGGCGGCCCGACCTCCTTCGGCGTGAAAGGTAACTGCCTCGTCTTCTGCCTGCCGGGCAACCCGGTTGCCTCCATGATTGTCTTTGCTGAATTGGTAAGGCCTGCCATCCTGAAAGCAATGGGATACCGGCGTGTGCTTCAGCCTGCGGTGCGCGCTATCCTGCAAGAGAACGCATCAAAGCGGTCTGGGTGCGTCAAACTTCTCAGGGTCAGGCTGGAATCCAGCGGAGATAAACTGCTGGCGTACAGTTCGGGCGGGCAAACCACGGGTATGTTGAAGACTTTACTCAGGGCCGACGGGCTGGCAGTTCTTCCCGCCGAACGCGGTTCGTTTAGCGCTGGCGAAGAAGTCGAGGTACACGTACTATCAAGTAACGTACTTATGCAACAGGAGGCGATATGAAAGTTAGCGCGCGCAACACATTTCCCGGAACCATTGCGAACGTCACCAAAGGCGCTGTGAATGCCGAAGTGCTTTTGACCACCACCGGTGGCGATCAGATCGTCGCTGGCATCACCAACGGGAGCGTTGAAACTTTGGCGCTGAAGAAGGGAGTACCGGCGGTTGCCCTGGTGAAGGCTAGTTGGGTCATCCTCGGCAAGGGACTGGATGCGGCCAAGATCAGTACCCGCAACCTGCTCAGCGGAACCATCAGCAACATCCTTGCCGGCGCGGTGAACTCTGAGGTGGATGTAAAGCTTCCTGGCGGAACCATCCTCACTGCTATCGTCACCAACGGGAGTGTTCAGAATATGCATCTCGTGGTTGGAGAGCAGGTATCGGCGGCGTTCAAGGCATCCAGCGTGATCATCGCTGTCGAGTAGATTCTTTAGGATGGGACCAATGAGTGAGTTAACTCACCTCGACAGTCGAGGTTTGCCTCGCATGGTGGATGTCAGTGACAAAAAGGAAACGCTTCGCCAGGCTGACGCAGAGGCTGTGCTCTGGGTTGGCAGCGAAGTGATGAAAGCGATCCGCGACGGCCGCACGCCCAAGGGAAATATTTTCGAGACAGCGCGGATCGCCGGAGTCATGGGCGCCAAACGCACTTCTGACCTGATTCCTCTCTGCCATCCGTTGAACCTCACGCACGTGTCGGTAGACATGGAACAGCTTGAAGACCACATCGTAATTCGCACCAGCGCGCGGACTCTCGGCTCAACCGGCGTCGAGATGGAGGCGCTTACCGCGGCATCTGTTGCCGGGTTGACGTTGTACGACATGTTGAAAGCTCTTTCCAAAGAGATGCACCTTGACGGACTCAGGCTCCTGGCCAAGTCTGGTGGGCGCAGCGGGGACTACCGCGCGGAGGCCTCCCATGGCTGATGGAAAATTGTTGCACGTCTGTATCTCCGCGAAGAAGGGCATCGCGAAGCATGAGGTGCCTTCTGTCTCCGTTCTGGTTGAGCACGGCGTCGATGGCGACGCACATGCCGGAGATTGGCATCGGCAGATCAGTCTGCTCGCTCACGCGGACATCGATTTCATGCGCGCCAAGGGATTGACTCTCGAGCCCGGCGCATTTGGCGAGAACCTCGTTATTGACGGTCTGGATTGCGATGAGCTGGGAGTCGGCTCGCAGCTCAGAATTGGTCCCGTGCTGCTTGAACTTACGCAGATCGGCAAGGTTTGCCACACGCGCTGCGCTATCTACTATTCGACAGGCGATTGCATCATGCCGCGTACTGGATTGTTCGCGCGCGTCCTCGAAGGCGGTGAATTACATCCGGGCATCCCGGTGCAATTGGTTCACAAGATCGCTCGCTCCACGATCCAGGCGGCCGTGGTTACGGTTTCAGATCGCTGTGCGGCGGGCGCCACGCGCGACACCGCTGGACCGGCGGTTTCGGAAATGCTCAGCAAAGAACTCGATGCGCGCATTGCCTGGACCCGAGTGGTTCCCGACGAGGCGGACCGTATAGCAGCTGAACTGAAGGAATTGTGCGACCGCAAGGTTGATCTGGTGATTACGGTGGGCGGTACGGGCATCTCTCCCCGCGATGTAACGCCTGAAGCTACTCGTACGGTCATCGACCGCGAGTTACCGGGGCTCGCCGAGGCAATGCGTGCTGCTTCGGCACAGAAGACACCTAATGCGCTGCTCTCACGCGCCGTCGCCGGGGTTCGGCGCCAGACGCTGATTGTGAATCTGCCCGGAAGCCTGAAGGCGGCAACAGAAAATCTATGCGCAATCCTTCTCGCTCTTCCTCATGCTGTGAAGATGCTGCGAGGCGAAACCGCACATCTCGAGCATGACAAGGAACGCTTGATCTCTATCAAATAGATTGAAGAATCATCGGGGAAGTTGAAGTCCATAGAGAGGCAAGCCGCCAATTGATGCACTCCTCTTCTCCTGCCTGCAGTGTCAGGCTTTGTATCAAGGAGAGTGAGAAGACGCTCCTCCCCGGCGAGAATTGCAGGAGTATCTCTCGTGTGAAAATCCATAGCACACCGGGGACACTTTTCCCCGAATTGCATGCAGTCGAGTGCAAAGAGGTGCAGTGAGTTCGTCTTCTGCCTGGAGGCTGTTTTGGTGACGGCTGGTTTGGGCAACTGCCACCGAGTGCGTGCTGTGCGAGACATCATGCCCCAGCACTACGCCCTATTTGCTGTAGGCTTCTGGTCTAACATCGATGGACGCGGGTGGAAGACTGGCGGTTGTGGCGCCGAGAGAGGTGTTCGGCGTGTCGCCCATGGTCAATTCGAGCGTGCCTCCATTGGCAATGTCCGCGTGTCGAAACCAAACCCGATCGACAGTCATTCCATTCAGGCGGACGCTCTGTACATACTTGTTGTCATGGGAAGCGTGATGAGCGACGAGGACGAAGTCCTTGCCATTCCTGAGATGGATGGTGACTTTTTCAAAGACCGGACTGCCGATGTCGTAGGCCGGAATTCCCGGAGTTACAGGGTAGAAACCCATCATTGAAAAGACGACGAATGCGCTCATGCCGCCGCCGTCCTCATCGCCCGGCATGCCTTGCAGGGTATCGGTGAAAAAGGAATCGAGAAGCATGCGGATACGCTTCTGCGTCTTCCAGGGAGCTCCAAGCCGATTGTAGATGTACGGTATGGCAAGGCTCGGTTCATTTCCCATCGAGAACTGTCCAATCATCGAAGTGGAATCGGGAAACCTGGCCTGGAACTCATACTTGGATCGTCCCAGAGGCTCCCGAAATACTTGGTCAAGGTTCGCAGCCGCCTTATCCGTTCCGCCCATCAGCGCGATCAAGCCGCCGATGTCATGCATTACATCCCAGGTATAGGTGTACCCATTGTTCTCGTCGTAATAGTCGCGTCCACCCATTCCTCCATCGAACTTCGGATCAAGCGGCTCAATCCATCGTCCTTCGGAGTCCTTCGGCCACATCATCCCCTTCTCCGCGCGGAAGAGGTTCTTGTAGTTTGCCGCACGTTGAAGAAAGAGTCTTTCATCCTGAGGCTTGTTGAGAACACGAGCGAGTTGGGCAATCGACCAATCATCGAAGCTATTCTCCAGCGTAACCGGCACGGGTTGCCGCTTCTCAAATGGATCAACCATCGCTTCGGTCTCTTTCTCGCCGGGGCGCAAGGCTGGCATATACCCATGCGCTGCGTAGAAATCATCCAGGGGGCCTTTCGAACTAAGGCGCCAGGGGAGGAGCGTGACCTCGAGAGAGCGCTTGCGGACACCTTCATAAGCGGTCTGCAAGTCGAAGTTCCGCACGCCTTTAAACCAGGCATCTGCAAACCATGGCGCTGCGTGATTGCCATTCATACAGGCATAGGGACCCGAGAGCAGAGCGAAGGTTGGCATGATGCCCGACTGCTGATACATGCGCACATAAGACTGGATCTTGTCCGCTTCGATATCGGGATTGAGCAAGGTCTGTAGCGGCTCAAGCGCGCGATAGGTGTCCCAAAGCCAGTTATCAACATAGAAAGGCCGCTGGTCCTCATGGACATGATGATCGAAGGCGCTGTAGTAGCGGCCGCTTTCCGTGATGTTGATCATCCTTTCGTAGCAACGATAAAGAGCGGTGTAAAAAATCCTGCGTTGCGCTTTCGACCCGCCTTCTACGGCGATGCGGCCGAGGACCTGATTCCAACGAGCTTTTCCTTCCTCCTTGACCTTGTCAAATCCCCAGGCTGGAATCTCTTTGCGCAGATTGCGCTGAGCCTGTTCCACGCTGATGAAGGATATTCCGTAGCGGAACTCCAGGGTCCGCTCGCTTTGTCGTGAGACGTTGATGCGAACCCGCTCGCCGAGGTTTTCAATCTTGACCGCAACAGGCGCACTGAATTCGCCGTATACAAACGCCTTCATGTTCTTAAAGCGCTCTTCGCCGCTGACCACGGTGCTGCCCAGCGTCTCCAGTGCGCCGGGCATACGATTGGCAATCACAACCGCAGCGTTGCCGTCCGGGAAGGTGAAGCGGAAGTAGCCGCAGCGCTCGGTTGCAGAAAACTCCGTCCGAATCAGCGACCCGTCGAATCGTGTGGAGAAGTAATACGGCGTAGTCTTTTCCTGGTCATAGGCAGAACTGCCGACCGAACCGGGCATGATGCTGAACAGTTCCTCCTGGCGATGAGAACTTATGGTAAGCGGAAAGGATGTAATCCGATCATCCAGGGCGTCCGCGCGAATTGGGTACATCCGCACCATGCTGTTGGGCAGGAACACGGCAGGGCGTGTGGGTTCGAGGAGAATGCCAACATTGCCAATGGTGGGATCGACAAACTCCACCTGTCCGAAAGCTTGGCCGGCAAGCGAGATGACTGCGGCCAGAAATCCTAATTTCAGCAATTCCGCGAATTGAATCCGAATCCGGACGATGCTTCCAATTTCCATTGTGTACTGTATCTCACTTTTCCATTCAAATGAGTTCTTTCAACTCCGGATAGCGCGAATAAATGCGCCGTTGATCTTCGGGAGCCAATTGTCCGAGTCGAACGGGTTTGTCTTGGGGGCGTATGCCTTTCTGATTCAGCACGTTCATCAGGCTCCATTCACGCTGCAACTGCTGGGGCTCCTGCGCCTTTAGATCGTACCGTGTAAAGTCCGTAACCAGTGCCGGACTGCCTGTCTTCAAGTCATTCAGCAGCGCCAGCCTGAAGTCCTTGTTCATGAACCACCGGATTCGCAGATCCTTCTCTGAGCCGGGAGCACCTGTTCCTGTTTCATCGAATCGGTAGTCAAGCGCCGCATTGGATGGCGTCTGCTTTCTCCACGCCATGCCAAAGGCTCCCTCTGTAAGTATCTGTACATTTGGCCAGCGCTGCTGAACTGCCTGCAGCCACCAGGTCAGGTCTTTGTCGTGCCCGATCGAGACCTCCCAGATCCCTGTCACCCAGCCAAATCCATTCAACGCGTGGCCCTGGTCGAAGTGCACTGCAGTCGTATCCAACATTTCTTTGCGCCCGGCTTCGATCCCGAGGTTTCCTACTGTCTCGATAGGACCAACTCCCAGGCGGCTGTTGAATCCGCCCTGGAAGCCTTCGCGCCGGGCCGTCAGAAAATCGCATGTCCAGCCATCGAGACACACGCAGTCAATGAAATCCGCCTTGCTCTGCGCCGGCTTCAGATAATGTTCGCGGCTGGGGTAATAGGGATAGCAAATGCCTCCGTCGCCATCGCCGTTGTCGATTCCGTGCTGGCTCCATATTTGCCCTTGGCACACATGAATGCCCTCTTCTGTCGCCAGATAATTCTGACTCTCTGCGTCCATGAATCCTGCAACCAAGCACTCGGGACGGTACCCGCCGCCCACCATATCTGATATCAAGTGCAGTGCCTTGTGGATCGTTTCCTGTATGTGCACGCGCGAGTCGAACATCGGCGCGAAATAGCCGCCCGGGATGAAGGTGATCTCGTCGCCATATTTATCGTGGTAAGACGCAAGCAGACGCCGCGCGTCCTTGTATTCCTGGCGGCTGTCGATCAGCGCCAGCCAACTGATTGCCCAGGTCATTCTTCCGTTTGGACATCCGCGCGCAAAGGCGTCTCGCCGTGAGCGGATATGAGCGGGACTGTTGTCGGGAGACTCATCCTCACCGATGGATCGAGTAGGAGTCACCTCGATCTGGTTCACTCGCACAACAGATACATGAGTGATGTATCGTCCCCGCAGAGCGGATGCCTTCGGACGGCTAACCAGCGCACCAAATCCCGGCCGTGCCAACGCGAGCGAGGCGGCAGACGCTGCCGCCCCGCCCAGAAATTTCCGCCTATTACAGAAGTACTCCATCTCTATCCCCGCCATCTCAACCTGTAGTGCCACGTTTTTGTGCCAAGACGCGATGCTGCAGGTTCGGTTTGTGTATTGCGTTCCTCTATCGTACTCGTTGACCGGACCAAGCCATTGAACAAGGCGAGCCTTCGGACCACAAGAAGAAAGAATAAATCAAGAGATATCTTACCCCTTCTGGGCGGCGACGAGGAATCAGGAACGATATACTTTCTAGAGCGGCTTTCGAGAGCTTAGAGTCTCACCATAGCTCGACGATATCGACTGGCGAATCTCATACTTGTGTTATTGCGGATGGTGAGATTCTCGGATTTCTTCAACCAGGTTCTGCCCGGAATTCGCAGTCAAAGCAGAGCTGAAGGACCCGTTTTTTTACGCCAAAGTCTCACCACTTCGCCGCCTGCTGGAGGTAATAACGTGTTCGATGCCTGCAAACTTGATCGTAGAAAATTCATGACGCTCGGCGCCGCCTCGCTTGGTGGGCTGATGACCCGCAAACTGTGGTCCGAGCAGGCCGGCGCATCGGCGTCTCCGAACACGTTCTATTTTGCCGCGGTTGCCGACACCCACATTATTGATGATTTCTATCACGGCCACGAAAGCAACGATCTTGACACCAGCACCCTGTACCAAACGACGCCGAGACTAACCTCTGCCCGCGATCTCATCAACAGCCTCAATCCTTCAATTGAGCAAGTTTTTCTCGTTGGCGACTACTTTCACAATTACCCATCCCCTGACTACGATTTCTATTTCAAGAACGTCACGCGCCTTGATCGTGCGAAGACCATCACCGACGGGTTCAGAATGCCCGTGCATCTCGGCTTTGGGAATCACGACTACGATGTGCGGAATATCCCGCGTGAGATGAGCCACCGTCTGTTTGCCGCGAAATTCAATGCCAGACCTTACTCGGTGCTGGACTATAAAGATTTCAAATTTATCCACCTGAACAATTTTCTCGGCAGTTCGCAGGATCGCACTTCGGCTAGCTTCAATCCCGGAATAGGGTCATTGGGAGAAGAGCAATTGCACTGGCTAGAGGCCCAACTTGAACAGCACAAGCCCACCTTCGTCTTTATTCACTTCCCTCTCATTGAATGTGCCGCCACGGAGTTCGCTGACTATGGCCTTCATCCACTCCTCGTCAAGCATAAGGACACGATCCAGGCGGTGATATCAGGCCATACACACGAGTGGCTCGACTTTGCACACACCTACGGCCCGCAACATTACACCATCGCCTCCACGCGCTACGACGCCAACGCCTACATGCTTGTAGAGGTAGATGCGCGAGCTGTGACATGGCGGTTCCTGAACGCGAGTCTTGTCGAATGGTCCACGCACTACAGCAAGCCCTACCGAGGGATTTGAGTATCCGATTGGGCGCCGCTTTGCTGAGGCAAAAGCTGAACCTCCGGTCGGGGCGCACTGCAAATTCCTCGACTGGAAAGATCACATTTCTGGTTCCTCTGTAGTCTATTTCAGCGCGGGCGTGCCATATCGTTCTGCGATAACCTTGGCTTCCGGGGCGTTTGCGCCCACGCTGCTGGTCTCAAGCAGGAGCTCAAATGGGCCAATTGTCCCGCCGGTCCGCGTTGCCTTCTGCAAAATCGGGGTGATCGTCCGGTCATTGAGGAGGAAGTCCCCTGCGGCTTGAGTGCCAGCCATATTGAGTCCCTCCACAACAATGACGTTCCCCATTCCGTCCAGACTTGGAATGAAAGCCAGCACCGCGTAAGTCCGGTGAGACTCGTCTGCCCACTCGTTCTTATAGACAGCGCTTTCGCCCGCAAGCGGATTCCGGTTCAACACGATTGAGTCATCAACATCAGGTTGATACTCCAATACGAAGTTCATGTTCTCCTGAAAGATTTCGACCCAGGGGTTGGTGTGCAGCGAACCAAGGAGAACTGCGTTGGAATGCTTGAGATCTTCCATGCGCAGATCGCGTGCATAACGAATTCTGAAGCGCTCAGGAACAAGTTCCGGCACTCGGGCCAGCCTCGTGGCGATGTCAAGATCGACAACGCTGGTGTATCGCTGGGTACTTAGATCGTTCAAGTTCCGGCTGTCTATACCGGAAATCGCGTCGGTTTTTGTAAGGTAGTTCCCGTTGACATAATCATTGAGGCGAACGGTATGCCGGGTAAGGTTCTGCAGAATTCCAAAACCGCTGTCGGCGGGTATAATCAGGGTTTCGCGATCAGGATTGAAGATCTGCGTCCATAGCTGATGCGCAAGAGGCGAGCGCTGCTTTTGGAGGTATTGGACCCCGAACCAGGCAGCCGAGAGTACCAGCATGACAATAAGCGATGCGGAAACCGGAAGCCAGATCCGCGATACCCTCCTCGGGAGGGCCGCGGGCGTTGTTCGTTGGTCCTCTTTCTCTTCCAAACCTGAGGTCACAGATATATCAGGAGTAAGCAAGTGAGGTGAAGCAACTTCCTGTTCAGATCCAGATTTAAAGAAAGCAGGGATATAGCCCCCGCGCGGAATATCGATACGGAGAGTTTCGTTGGTGCCCTCGGTCTCAAAGTATTCTTCAAGACGCTTGCGCAGCAGACGCGCGTAGTTACGTACAATATTGTCCTCGCCCGGACTGTAGGATACGGGACGTCCAAATGCCTGGATGCCGATCTGGTGCTCAGTGATCTCGTCGGCGCGGCCGCGCAGTTCTCGATCACAGACATAAAGCAAGAAGCTGATCAGGAATTGCGATCTCGCAAAGCTCTTGCTGGCTATAATCCTTTGCACAAGCTGCCAGCGCGGATCGCTTGAGAAGGCAGACGCCGTTTGCTCTCGAATATCCTCGCCAGGAACCGATACGAGCCTTGAAGCCATCATGAAGCCTCTTCTTCGCCCTGTAAATCACTCCGCAACCGAGCCCCCGAGGCTTCTTTGTGAGAATCCTGCAACGAACTCCAATTGTACTCGAATCGATCGGAGAATATGCCTGGAGTGAACATAGACAAATCAGGTAAACAGCGTGTGAACTGGGCCATCACCAGGCGATGTGACACGCCAGAAAACAGCAGGAGTCAGGAACTTTCAACGGTGTAAAGTTTAGGTGTAAAGGGCTGCCAATGTCCAGATCTTTGTGCGAAATGATCGGGCCAAGGAAAATCTTGCTCGAAAACGGCGTCTGGAGACGCGACTCATGCATGGCCATGCTGTTTTGCCCAAAGCATCCTTTCAGCTCTCGGCTTAAGCCGTTTGAAAATTGGGTGTTCTGCTCGCCAGATCCCGTCAAGGCCTTCAGTCGATGATCTATCGAGCCAGAACCGGTTCGCAAATGATCGTGTCGCCCCTGGTTCGCCGACCATTAAGGAGAGATTATTACCGCCGATTTACACCGTTGGAGTTCGACATGATCGTTCCCCTCCACCGGGGAAACACCTAGACATGCGAGCGCAATGCTCGTAGCGTCCTCTCCAGATAGGCTAAAACCCTGTCGATTGCAGAAATTACGTTCATCTCAAAGATGAGAGTGCAACGTACATCGTAAACCGGAAGATTGGGAGGACCCGGTGGAGATTCCAGGATCACCGCGCCGGGCGAGGTTTGAGCCGGCTTTGAGCCGGATCTTTATTATGGCGACCTGAACCGCAAACTGGTGACTTCCAGTTGAAACCGACACAGCTAACCACTTTAGGAGGATTTCGAATGAGCACGGTATCGTTACATAAGCAATTGAGACATCTTCAGGGCGAATTGAGGCATTTATTTCCAGGCGGTCTGCAGCGTGGTCTGCAGTTCTTCGTTCTGCTGGCCTTCGTCTGCCTGTTACCTTTCCAGGCATCTGCCCAAGGAGCGAGCGCGGGGATCAGCGGCATCATTTCGGACACCACCGGGGCGGTATTGCCGGGAGTGACGGTGACGGCGCAGAACACCGACACCATGCTGAAACAGACCACCGTCAGCTCGTCCTCGGGGCTGTACTCGCTCGCGCCACTGCCACCGGGAAATTACAGCATTACGGTCGCCGCGCAAGGATTTGCGAGCTATATAGTATTGAGGACGTTAGCGGTAGGCGAGGAAGCATCACTGAACATCGAGTTGAAGGTGGGGACTGCCAAGCAGAGCGTGACAGTGAATGAGGGCGAGGTTCTGATCAACGCCACTAACTCAGAGATCAGCAATGTCATTGGCCAACAGGAGGTTACGGAACTGCCATTGAACGGGCGCGACCCGGCAAGTCTGATCTTTTTGTCGCCTGGCGTGCAAAACGTGCTGAACCAGAAGAACGTGGGCACACTGCCGACCAGTAATACTTTTCTGAACGAAGTGGGCGGCTCGGGCAATGGCCTGCAGCAAGGAAGCGCATTTGCCATGCTGGACGGCATACCGAACATGGACACGTACGATGGGCTGATGCAGCCATTTCCGAATCCGGATGCGACACATGCGTTCCAGGCGGTCACCGATAACTATAGCGCGCAATTTGGGTATTCTCCGGCTGCTGTAATCAATATTGAAACCAACAGTGGAACCAACAGCATCCACGGCAACGTATTCGAGTTTCTCCGCAATAACGATCTGAATGCCTCGAACTGGTTCAGCGGCGCGGTCGACCAACTCAAACAGAATCAATTCGGCGGCTCCGTAGGCGCCCCGATCATCAAAAACAAGCTTTTCATCTTCGCCAACTATCAGGGGATGAAATCGAGTGTGGCGTCGAAGACAATGACCGCCAATACTCCTACGGCTGCCATGTTGCTGGGCGATTTCGGCGCCCTGTCAAAGACGCTCTACGCACCGTTTGCCACCGTAAATGGCGTGAAAAATCAGATCGATCCGAGCCTGTTCAGTAAGGCAGCAACGACGATGGTTTCGGAGGCTCTGCCCCTCGGGCAGGCTGCGTCCAGCGGTCTCGTGACCTTCTCGGGACCGACAATCTCAAAGTCGACAGAGGAAGGTTTGCTGCGCCTGGACTATACAATGTCCGACAAGATGCGCTTTTTCCTCCGTAGCTTCATCTCCGACTACAATTTTCCAGGAGGACAGGTACCGGGGAACGTCCTGGCGGGCTCTACTGCCGAAAGAGGGTGGTTCTTAAACGAAGAGATCAGCAACACGTGGCTGCCAACACCGACCCTGGTCAATACGGTTTATGCCGCATGGACCTACCTGAACGTGTGGGACGGAAGCCAGGTCCTGACTAAGTCGGGCACGCCATTCTGCCTTTCAGAGATTATCAATGTCAGTGATCCGCCAGGATGCTACCTGCAAGCGGCTAATGCGCAATTCAGTGTTAGCGGTGGAATACCGAACGAGAATCCCAGAACTACATGGTGGCTCTCAGATAATGCGATCAAGACGTTCAGGGCCAACACAATCAAGTTTGGCGGTAACTTTGCGCACCAGTATTCGAACAATCTGACCACTTGGCCTGCTGCGGCGTCCATCAATTTCAACGGCCAATACACGAACGATGCGAACGCCGATTTCCTCCTCGGCAAAGCGAATAGTTTTTCCCAGGGCGCAGCCCAGTACACGCAGATGGTTGGCGTTCAATTCGCGCTTTACGCGGAGGATCAATATCGCCTTACTAAAAATCTGACCGTGACTGCTGGCGTGCGCTGGGATCCTGATTGGGCGCCTGCCGCGGTTAACGGCGGCGTGGGATTTGTGCCCGGGCAGCAAAGCCAGAAATATCCCACGGCGCCATTGGGTGTCATCTATCCTGGAGACAAGGGGTTGAACTCCACGCTGCGCCAATCGAGCAACAAATACTTCGAGCCGCGCGTCTCGGTGGCATTCGCAGCTACGCCGACAACAGTGTTTCATGCAGGATTCGGCCTGTTCGTGGCGCCAATGTTCTGGGCTTTTTACAACCACACGACCGGCATAGCGCCTACCGACCCTGACTACAGTTTCTCGGTTACGGCGGCGAACGACCCCATTTCCTTTGCAAATCCGTGGGCGTCGTTTGCGGCTTCGGGCAACAAGGATCCCTTCACGCCATCCACACTCTTACCGCAACCGAACTTACCGGCGAACCAGGCGATTTTCCTGACGCCGATGTCAATCGGGGCAATCTTCTCGCCCAACTTCAAGTTGCCTGTCACGCAGACGTGGAATGCCTCGATTGAAAAGCAACTGACGCAAGGCGTGGCGCTGCACCTGGCGTATTTGGGCAACCAGACGTATCACGAGACCACGATTGTGGATCTAAACCCCGGCATCTATGCAGATAAGGGCAATCGGACCACGTATCCGCAATTCTCGAATATCACTGAAATGAACGATGAAGGGACATCCAACTACAACGCTATGCAATTAGGTGCGACAGTGCGTAGGTACCACGGTGTCACGGCGGATTCGCACTTCACCTGGTCCAAGATGTTGGACCTGAGTGATTCTGGCAACACAGCCTGGCACAGTGGAATAGGTGATCCGTTCTCCACTCCTGCCGACAAGCGCTGGAACCGCGGCGTGGCGTACGCGAACATTCCGCTGGCCTGGGTGTCGTCCGTCGTTTATACGACCCCGAAGCTAAATACACAAAACGTCCTGCTGCGGACCGTCGCCGGATCGTGGGAAGTCAGTGGAATCGGGACGCTGCAGTCCGGTTATCCGTTCACGATCTCGGGCGGCCACGGCAATGGCAGCTCGGGGTCGTTGCAGTCCGGCGACCGCGCTGATCTCGTGTCCGGGCAGTCGTTCGGCGTGCACCAGGGATCGAAGGCGCAGTGGCTTAAGCAATATTTCAACACCGCGGCTTTTACTCCCAACGCCTCCGGAACGTTCGGCAGCTCAGGCAAAAACATGCTCAAAGGGCCCGGCATGGACACGTGGGACTTAGCCATGATGAAAAACTTTCCCTTCCACGAAAGGTATAATTTCCAATTCCGCTGGGAGATGTTCAACGCGTTCAACCACCCCGATTTCGGGTTGCCCGACGCGAATGTGACCGATGCAAACTACGGACAGATCACAGCTATGGGCCCGGTTGCTCCTCGCGTGATGCAGGGCGGACTTAAACTCTCCTTCTGACGAGTAGCCACTCAGGCCTATTCCATTCATCAAAGACGCGCACTTCCCGCAGGCTATCCACGGATAGCCTGCGGCTTTACCTGGAACACAATTCAGAATGAAACAGCCTTGAATGCAGTCATTTGCATGATTTTCAACGGAACTATAGGCATAGGCGGTAAAGCAAGCGGAGGCTTTGATGGAACGGCGGAAATTCATGGGAGTGATGGCAGCGGCTGCCAGCTATCTCGTTGGGGACACAACAGCCGCTTACGGTTTGAATCTTTTTGATCTTGTTGCTCCTGATGATTTGCGCGTCAAGCGAGTGCTGACAGTGTTCAAGTGCCACTTCGATGCAGGATTTGTCGATACGCAAGCCGCAATTGTGAAGCGTTACTTTGAAGATTATTTTCCAAAAGCAATCAGTACGGCGAATCTGCTCAAGGAGCAGGGCAAGCAGAAATATGTATGGACGACCGGGTCGTGGCTGCTTTACGAATATCTTGAGCAGGCCAATCGCGAACAGCGCAAGCGGATGGAAGATGCAATCGAGTCGGGCTGCATAGCCTGGCATGCCCTCCCGTTCACCTGGCAGACAGAAATGATGGATCAGACTTTGATCTCCGGCGCGCTCGCACTGTCGCAAAGCCTGGATAGGCGCTTCGGTTTCAAGACCACCGGCGCGAAGACAACTGATGTACCCGGCCACACCCGCGGAATTGTGCAGCCGCTTGCGGCTGCCGGTGTAACTTTCCTGGATATCGGTGTGAACGACGCCAGCAGGTCTGCGATTCTACCGGGCCTTTTTCGATGGCAGGACACCACCGGCGCGGCCATCACCGTGATGTACCACGCCGGATACGGCTGCATTGCTGTTCTTCCTGGTTCCGAGACTGCGGTTGCGATCGTGATTAGAGACGACAACACAGGGCCACATACTGCGGAAGAAATCGCGCAAACGTTCGCGAAGCTGAAAAGTCGTTTCCCTAATGCAGAGGTCATTCCAGCCAGCTTGACAACAGTCGCCAACGAAGTAGCGAAGCGCGCCGATGCGCTGCCAGTGGTCTCGCACGAAGTGGGAGATACGTGGATTCATGGCATCGCCAGTGATCCCCTGAAGGTTGCCAGGTACCGGGAAGTGTGCAGGCTCCGTCAACGGTGGATCAGCGAGGGGCGCCTCGCCGTGGGCGATCCGGCCGACGTCAGGCTTTTGCGCCATTTGCTTCTGGAAGTTGAGCACACTTGGGGAACGGATACCAAGACCTGGCTCGATTTCGACAATTACACGCCCAAGGATCTGCGCGCAATGCTCGACACACGCAACTACAAGGTCGTCGAGTTAAGCTGGACGGAGAAAAGGCAGGAGTTGTTCGCAGGGATCGACACGCTCCCGCAAGACTTGAAGGCAGATGCTCTCGCCGCAATTGATTCGCTGCATACGCGGGCCCCCAGACAACTCAAGCAACGCCATCCGGTTGACAAGGAATTGAACACCGAGCACTTCATGGTTCGACTAGATCGAGAAACTGGAGCCATTCATAAACTTCATCAAAAGCGGACTGGCCGTGAGTGGGCGTCGGAGGATCACCCACTGGCACTATTTGCATATCAGACTCTCTCGCAGGATGATTACTCGCTTTTTTTCAAAGACTACGTAGTCAGCAGTGCAGATTGGGCAAAGAAGGATTTTGGGAAGCCTAACATCGAGCGCTTCGGAGCCAAGAGTCAGATATGGAATCCGCGACTGATCCGGTTGGAAGCCGCTGAAGACGAACTCGCCCATCGTCTGGTCGCAACCCTCGAGATTGATGATGCCGCATCCGCTGCCTCCGGTCGCGCGGCCTTTCCTGGACGGATTGTCTTGGAATACGCTTTTCCGAAAGCTGAATCGACTGTCGAGGTGACTGTATATTGGACTGCTAAGCCGCCTACCCGGCTCCCCGAGGCAATCTGGCTGACATTCAACCCGGCTGCGACCAATCCGATGGGCTGGACATTGGACAAGACGGGGCAGAGGGTCTCGCCCTACGATGTGGTGGATTCCGGCAATCGCCGAATGCATGCTGTGTCGGACGGAGTCTTCTATGAAGATAATGAGGGCAAGTTTTCTATCCGCACTCTCGATGCGCCTCTGATCGCGCTCGGTAATCGATCCCCTCTGGGGTTCTCGAGAGAGCAGCCTGATCTGCGCGGCGGAATTCACTTCAATCTCTTCAATAACGCATGGGGAACGAACTATATTATGTGGTTCGGTGAGGACATGGCCTTTCGCTTTGTCATTCGAGTGTGAGTTGCAGCATACCCGGCGTCAACGAGTGTGCCGCGCCCACCACGCCGGAGCCTTTCAATTACCCACAACTCGGGCCTGGCCGGAGTGAGTGTTGACGGAGCAGATTCGGTCTCAAGCGAGATACTTTTCAGAGGGTACCGCTGGGCATTGAAC
>Ga0255353_1000282_pt1 | contig 33432 bp, 31 predicted proteins | sample HBST25metaG_FD_189941 | JGI IMG/M metagenome (GOLD analysis project Ga0255353, IMG submission 189941) | Peat soil microbial communities from Stordalen Mire, Sweden - H.B.S.T25 | ecosystem: Environmental > Terrestrial > Soil > Wetlands > Peat | place: Sweden: Norrbotten County, Stordalen Mire...
GCCTGCAGAATTTCTTCCCAGGCGCCAGAGCCGCGCCGCAATGGCCGCAAACCGCAGCGGCTTCAGCCAGCGGCGCCGCCATCACCGGTAAAGCATGGCCGCAGCCCCCGCAAAAGCGCTTCCCGGCAACCACATCTCTTCCACATTTGCTGCAAAATTTATTTGCCATTTCACACTACCTGCGTTCCGCACTCGTCGCAGAAGGTGGACCCCGCATCGAGCGTCTGGCCGCACTTTTTGCACGACTTCACTGTAGGGACCGCGGCAGGAGGCGGCACAACGCTCGTCGGCGCGGGCTGCTGTGCCGGTGTTGGAACCGGCGCGGTGCCGGAATCAACCGCAATCTTGCGCAGTCCCCGCGTGTTCAACGCAATCTCCACCAGAACCACGCTGAGTTCCGCCAGCGCATAGAAAATGACGATGCTGAAGAATGCGATCAGCAGAAACAGAAGCGCCAGTTCAATTCCGCCCAAAAAGCCCACACTGGCACGTCCGGCAAATGGAATCTCTTCCCCCAGCATTCCCAGTTGGGAAAATGGGCTGGCATCGGTAAACCAGACAAACAGGCATCCTCCCACGCCGAGCAGGGAATACGTGACAAACATCAGTTCCCCGTTCAGCCGGAAGAGCAGAGAAAGGATCGAGAGTACGGTGAAGTGGCTGTCCCCCAGTTCCACCACCGTTTGGGCACGGAAGGTGAGAACGCCAGCCGTCAGATATCCCCAGGCCAATGCAAATACCGCGAGAAGCACACCCCCGATCAGGATGCCTGCCGAGCGAGTTCCCAGGCCCGCTTCACTGGCCCTGTAACCAATTCCTATGATGGCGATAAAACCAAACAGCCCGATCAGCGCCATGATGATCGCCAGGATTCGCAGCACCCAGGCCACTGTCAAACGAATGAGCTTTCCATCGCTCAACGCATGGAAAAATGGATTGAGAATTTCAAAGATCTTCATGTCTTGCTCTTTCTTTCACTTCATCAGCTGCGGCCGAAGAAGCTGTCTTGCTGCGTTCATCGCAGACCGGCGCGGAAGAGGATCATCGATCCTCTCCCGCGTGGCCCGGCCCAGTTATTGCACGTCCGCCACTTTGCCATCCTTAAAGATGACCTTCATGCCGTTGTAGTTATAGATCACCTTCGCCCCCAGATTCGCCACGCTGGTCGGTGCCCCCATAGCCGCCTTCACCTGGTCGAAGCTCTGGCCCAGCTCAACGGAAGCCGGCGCGGCTGGAACCACCGCTGCACCGGGAGCTCCGCTGTCCTGCGAAGCCTCGGAGGTCACATCTCTTTCGGCCTGATCAGCCTGCTGGGTCTGCTGCTGCAGATCGGTCGCGTCCTGCGGGTCGGCAGGAGGCGCAATCTGGGCATATTCAGGCTGAGTCGGCTTAACCAGGGCCGAGGGAGGCGCCGGCGGCAATCCTCCTTTGCCCTGCTTGGCCTGCAAATCCTGGAGTCCCTGATCGATGGTCTCCCGCATCGAGTTTTGCATCTCCTGCAGGTCGGTCAACTGCACCGTTACTGTGCTGGATTTCTGGCACTCATTTCCTCCCTTGCTGGCCATCACAACCAGGTTCGCTGCGGTTGCGTCTGTAGGCGGAGGCGTCTGAAGCTGGAGCACATCGCCGTCGCTGATTGCGCACTCCTGTCCATTGGCGTCCACCAAGTCCAGTGCAGCTCCTGCCACGAATGTATGTGGATGGCCGTCAGCCAATATGCGCGCAATTCCGCTGGAGCCGGGGTCCACATCGTTCTGCTGGGCATTCTGCGCCGCCTCGGAGTTTTCCAGCGCCAATTGGTTCTTCACTTCGTCGGCGACCATCTGTTTCACGTCAGGCGTCAGCACAGGCGGGCCGCCCGCCAAGGACGGAGCGCCGTCCACTTCGCCAGCATCCTGATGCGCCGCGTAAGCAGCCTGCAAGTCCTGCGAGATGATATAGTCCGTCAGCCAGAACGCTGCCGATGGATAGACCGGGTACGGCGCAAAATAGCCGCCGTAGAATCCGAACCACGGACTGCCTCCCCATCCCCACCCGTAGCTGATGGGAACCGCCCAGGGGTTGTACGCCCAGCCATAAAATCCCGGAGCAAAATAGAAGCCCGGCGCATAAATGCTCAAAGCCAACCCGCGGTAGCCGTAACCGCGATAGAACCGGTTATATTCATGGCCATGGTAGAAGTAAGCCCGCCGGCCAAAATCGTGTCCGTGGTAGTTATACCCGCGCTCCACATAACCGCGGCGTCCGCGCTCGGCGACCATCCGGCTGCCATCATGGCGCTGCACTTCGACTCTCCGGTTCCCGTTCAGTCCGTGATGCACGTCCATCCCGCGCCGTGCGTCATGCACATCGCTCACCCTGCCGTTGGGCCGCGTGCGAACCGCGCTGCCGCCCCTGGTCATGTGTTCATTGCTTCCCCTGGGCGTTGAGCCTCCAAATGCCGAGTGGCCTCCGGTTGTGGTGTGACCGGTCCCGCCTCCCATGGCCGTGCCGTGCCCAGCTCCGCCGCCCATGGTCGTGGTGTGACCAGCACCCGCACCCATGGTGGTCGTATGTGCGTCGCCCGTGGTAGGCCCGTGCGATGCCCCGCCGCCCGTCGTGGGTCCATGCGATGCAAACCCGCCTGTGGTTGGTCCATGACTGCCCGCGCCGCCTGTAGCCGGTCCGTGTGAAGCAGCTCCGCCGACTGTTGGCCCATGGGATGCTCCGCCGCCGGTTGGTCCATGCATTGCTCCGCCGCCAGAAGGTCTTGCGGCCGGCGCGGCGGCTGGCCGGGAAGGAGCCGGAGCGGACTTGTTGTTGTTGGCTGCGCTTGCCATGCTGCCCATGCCCAGGAATGCGGCAAGAATCGTTGCTGCTGAGCCAATCCGGACGGCCTTGCGGAGAAGTTGTATTGTCATCGGTCCTCTTTTCCCTTTCCATCTCACGGTTGCGCTCCATTCACAAAGCGCTCACCTGCTCTGCAAACTGAGCGGCGAAAGCGCGTTACTCAACGTTGCTTACTTTTCCATTGGTGAAGGTCACCTTCATATCCTTGTAATAGTAAATCTCCTTTACCCCGAGTTTCGCCGTCCTCACCGGCTGCCCGAATGCAGCGGTCACCTGGCTCTTAGTCTGGCCCAGGGCAATTGTTGGCGGCGGGGCGTCTGCCGGTGGCGGCGGCGGAGCAATCTCAGGCATGGGAGCCACGGGCGCAGGAGCCGCTGCTGGAGCGGGCGCTGGACCCGGCTGGTCACCCTGATTGTCCATGGGCGTAACGGTCAGCACCTCTGCCACCAACCGCGCGACCGCATCCACAGACGGTACTTCCTTCTTGTTGGGAAAAGGTATCTTTAGGTTCGCGTAGTAGCGGATATCGTCGTAAGGATCGCTGTAAAGCTGGAAGAGCACTCCATCCCTCTGCACCTGAATACTCGTGACCCAGCACTCTTCCTCGGGCACAAACGTGCGATGCGGGTAATCGGCCGATGTTGCCCCTCCCGGCGCCGCCATGCTGATTGCCAAATCCTTCCCGAAGCCACCCCAGCCCTGCCCAATTCTTCCGTTCTTATAGGTATTCGATGGGGGCATGGGCGAGGCCACGGCATACATCAACAGTCCCGGCTTGTGGAGCACTACCACATCCCCCGCCGTGACAATATCTGAACGGTCAGCCGTCGTCGCCGTCAGTTTGAACTGCTTGTAAAGCTGTTGCTGAATCGCTGTCAGATCGCCTTGCGCCGCGAGCGAAAAACTCGTCACCAAAGCAATTGCCGCCAATCCGAATACACGAAAATGCCGCATCTGAACCATTTCTTCTTACCTTTCGTGGGTTGTTGGAGGGGGATCTAGCTTTCCCCGCAATCTAAATCGCGGCCTAGGCGTTGTCAAGTAAAGACACAGTGCTCTTATTGGAGTGCTTGTCGATATAAACACACCTCGCAGCCGGAAGTTTCGTCCATTCTCACATTTATTTTGGAACTGATGATGAATCGCCCGCCTCATGCGTCCCAACATCCGGGATGCAAGCCTTGCCAGGTTTATCGGCCCCGGCAGACGAGTCTTGAGCTTCTGTGTCCAGCTCATGCTCATGGCGATAATGCTCCACCGGCATCTTCCCGTCCCACCACGCCCAGTTCATCGGATAGACATCAGGATCGAAGAAGACCTGATAGAAGTGCCAGACCACAATCGCCAGGGTGGCCAGGATCGCCTCGTAGAAATGGATCGCAGTCGCCACATCCACCCACCAGCGCGCCAGCAGGTCTCCCACCCAGACCTTGGCCCACATCATCACGCCGGTAATCGCCATCAGCGCCGTGCCCCACACCAGCGCCCAGTATTCCGCCTTCTCGGCATAGTTGAAGCGGCCAAATTTCGGCTTTTCGCCGCCCAACCCTAGGTAATAGCGCATCGTCGCCCAGGCATCGAAGGCATCTTTTGGTCGAGGCGCAATATCGTAAATCAGCCGCCGGCCTTCTTTGGCCATCGCCAGATAGAAAATGTGATAAATGCCGCCGCCGATCAGAGCTACGCCAGCGATGCGATGAATGATGCTGCGCAGCCTCTCGCCGTTTCCGTTGCCCAGCAAAGCGGCTATCCATGAGTTGGGAAACTTGAGCGCAAAGCCGGTAATCACCAGGACAATAAAACTGGTGAGCAGGATCAGGTGTTGCCAGCGCTGGTTGGCGGTCATGCGGAACATCATGGGATTCTGCATGGCGCGCCGAGCCACGGCCTTGCTGCGCCAGATAATGGCGTTGTGCAGGAACATGACGCCAATTACAACAAGAATCAAAACTATATAAATCAGCCGAATCCAGCGCACCGCGATTGAGCCGATGTCTTTGCGGTGAATTCCGTCGCCTTGATGCACCGGCGTCAGGGTGAACTTCTGCGTTACTCCCTTGTGGCACTGCCCGCAGGTGATGTCGAGATTGGCCTTGTTCACAGTGGAATGGGGATCGCTCGACGGCAGAATATTATGCACGCCGTGGCAACTGGAGCAGTTGGCCGCCACCACCGACCCGCCTTTCGCCGCCAATCCGTGATAACTGTCGAAGTAGGTTGTCACCCGGTTTCCGGGTACGCCGAACTCCTGCGATAGACGCACGCCTTCGTGGCAGCGGGCGCAAACATCCGTGGAGACATTCTTCTCCGAGACTGTCGCGCTGAGGTTCACAGGAGCCTTGATCGAGTGGATTCCGTGGCAGTCCGTGCAGACCGGGGCAAGTCCATTGCCCCGCGCAATTCCCTGCCCGTGAATGCTCTTCATGAAAGTGTTTTCAACCGCAGAATGGCACTTGCCGCAGGTCGCCGGAACGTTGAACTTGTAAATCGGCGATTTGGGATTGTTGGCGGGAAGAATCTCGTGCGTGCCGTGGCAATCGGTGCAAACCGCGGCCTTTGTCGACCCGCTCTGAACGGCGCGCCCATGCACGCTGTCCTGATAAGAGATGAAGGCCTGCGCGCTTTCGCCCGTCGACTCCATCAGAAACTTCTGCCCATGGCATCGGCCGCATGTGACGGGAATATTGGCATGGCTCACCGGCGACTTGGCGTCGGCGGCGGCCAGAATCTCGTGCGCGCCTCCGTGACAGTCCTGGCAGTTTGCTCCCGGCCCTCCGGCGCGGTAGGTGCTGGCGTGAAGGCTGTGTGAGTAGGCTTCCTGTGCGTCGGCGTGGCACTCCGCGCAGCGAACCTTCCGCGGCGCCGCCTCATGCGCCAGACTCTTCACATCCGTATGGCAATCAACGCAGGCGAACATATCGCCGTGGACGGAATGTTTCAGCTTCCCTCCATCCACAAACAGGCTCGCTTGCTTGCCGTTCACTTCCGTCGTCAGGGTGGAGTCGGAGTGGCAGGCAAGGCAGTCTTTGTCCTGGAGCTTATGCTCGGCGCGAGCCGCACCGGCGCAAATCAGCAGAGACAAGGCGAGCGTTTGAGCGAGGGTTCTTTTTACACAGGTCACGCCTTTGAGGAGAGTCTTCGGCGCGGAAACTCGCAGTGATTGGAATCACAGCACCAAAATAGACGAAACTGGGCACGGTTACACGTTCGGCGCGAATAACCTCTGGAAAACAAAGCCGGAGCTACTCCCGTACGAGGCCACAGCACCCTTCAAAGACTAAGGCCGAATTGAACGCTCAGGATCCGAAATACGCGGTCAGGGTCAGCACCAGCAGCAGCAGGCCAATGAAGATAGCCGTGAACCCCACGACCTTGGAGAAATTGAGCAGCCAAACCGGCGCCGCCTCTCCAATTCTCGACTCCAGCTTCCCTTGCGCCTTCAGCCGCTCATACTCCTGCGTGCGCTTATGCTTGAACTCTTCTTCGCTCTCCACTCCGGTAAAGATCACCATGTCCATGGGGAAGCTGTCCGGGCGCAGGTGCGTATTCACGAAGTGGATGGAAAAGATGAACAGAATCGCCAGCAGCCCTTCTTCGCTGTGAATCACCAGCACAGCGTTCAACGCCCAGCCGGGCAAAAAGTGCGCAAAGAACGGTGCAAACCACATCGCATAACCTGAAAAACCGATGACGACCATGCCCCAGAAGACCGCCCAGTAATCGAACTTCTCCCAATAGGCGTAGCGCTCGAATTGCGGCTTTGGTCCCAGTCCCAAAAACCAACGCATGTGCCCGACGAGATCCTTCACATCCTTCCAGTTGGCCACCATGGAGGTTTTGCCCCAAAAGATCCCCTTTTCGTGATGAACCACCGCGCGGGTAAACAGGTCTTTCACGTGGATCAGAAACGCGATCGTCAGCACGATTGCGCAAAATTTATGGAAGAAAAGAATCGCCCCGAAGCCGCCCACTCCTTTCGCCAGTCCGCGCGCCCAGATGCTCTCGCTGAAACGCAGTGGGAGGCCCGTCGCCGCCAGCCCCAGAAAGCTGGTGAACAGCGCGGCGTGGAGATACCTTTGCGCCCGCGTGAAGCGCATGAAATACCGCTCACCCGTGGGGCGCTTCTCGCCGCTTGCAACGACTGCCGGCTCCTGATCAGGCATGCTTTCCTCCTCCCGCGGCTTTTCTCTTGATCTGGTCGTAGCGCGAGCGGATCAGCCACAGTATGGTGTGAATCATGAAGAACCCGAGAGTGCCGGCCAGCAGCAGGTTCATAAACAAGCGGACAAAGTAGAGGGCCGGATTCAATTTGCGATTGCGCGCGTTGGCGTGTGGCTGATACTGCACGAAGCTGGCGTTGGCGCCTGCATGGCACCTGCCGCATGTCGTCACCAGATTGGCCTTGGCAATCGGAGACCGCGGGTCGGAAGCCGGCAACACATCATGCGCTCTGTGGCAATCCCAGCATCGCGCAGTTTCCACGTAGCCGCCCAACGAGCCCAATTGCGAGTGGAAGGTATCGTGGTAAGTGGAAAGCTTATCCTTGTGGCAGGAGCCGCAGATAGGCGTTGACTGCATGCGGAAGGCCGCCGCCGTCGGCTGCAGAATGGCGTGCGCCGTGTGGCAGTCCGTGCAGACCGGCGCGTTCAGATTGCCCGCCGCTACCGCTTTTCCATGCACTCCGTTCATGTAGTTTTCGGTGATTCCCGCGTGGCAGGTTCCGCACGTCTTGGGGATGTTCGCCTTGTAGGTTGGGCTCAGAGGATCTTTGTGGCTCAGAATGTGATGCGAGCCATGGCAGCTCTGGCAGTTTGCCGCCACCAACAGCCCCTCTTTGCTCAGCGCAAAGCCGTGAATGGAGTCAATATAAAGCGGATAAACGTTGGGCAAGCCGTGTTTTTGGGCCATGGTGGCGTTGCCGTGGCAGGCTCCGCAGGTGCGCGGAATGTTCAGCGGATAGACCGCCGAACGGGAGTCCGCCTTGGGAAAGATGGAGTGGGCGTCTCCGTGGCAACTGGTGCAAGGATGCTCCGCCCGGTTGGCATGAACGCTGCCGACGAGCCCAGCCGCCTGGTCGGCATGGCAGGTCTCGCACTTGACCGGCGTCACTTGATCCGGATGAGGATAGTCCTTGATCGTCGCATGGCAGTCGTTGCATTTCAGGCTGCCGTGAACGCTCGAGCCGAACTTCGCGGCATCCACGCTGATACTGTGTCCGGAGCCGTCCTGCAGGGTCTTATCCCCGTGGCAGGAGAGGCAGTCGGTCTCCGCCGCCGCCACGCTCGGCGCCGCGAAAACCAGAAGCGCTCCCAAAACGAGCGCAATCGAGGAAACAGTCTTCATTTCGGCTCCGATCCTTGCCCTTGCCGACCAGTTCCCAGCCGGGCGCGAGAGAGAGAATGGATTGCAGCCTTTTCGCTCTCTCCGCGCCGCGCGGCTGGGACTTGATCTTCTATTTCTGCAGCGTGCGGATGTACTTGATCACATCCGTGATCTGCGCATCAGTCAGCTTGCCGGCATAGCCCTTCATTGTCCCTTTGCCGTTCTTGGTGGCGGCGATAAACTGCGCATCGGTGGCCTTCACCATCGCCGGTGCCTTGAAAGACTGTATTTTCATGTTCTTGGCCATTGTCGAGGTGGCCAAGCCGTCGGCCCCGTGACACATGGCGCACTTGGCCTTGTAGGTCTCCGCACCGGGCGCTTGCGAGAACGCAGGCGCCACAATGGAAGCGGCCAGCAGAATCACAGCCGCCGCGCTGATCCGTGAATTCATCGTGTTGCTCCTTGTCCGGACTTTGACAGTTTCCCCGTCAAGTCCATTTCATATAGGTTGCGTTACGCGACCGCAAGTGACACCGGTCACAGGTCGAAAAACCCGATCTTGCGCCAAGGCGTATCTCCAGCGTTTTCATCGCACGAAATTGCCCGCTCCTGCTTGGTTTTCCAGTCAGAGCCGCTTTCAGGGGGAAGTGGTACAGGTCACAGGTATTCCAAGGCTTAGTAAAACACAAAATGAGCGCTGCCTGAGGGCAAAAATTTATGGCTATAGTTGCGGCGCCTGAAGGGAAAAGTGTGCTCGCTCTCCCCTGGGGCCCGCTCTTCTATTTCTGCAGCAAGCGCATGTATGCGACCACATCCTTGATCTGCGCATCCGTCAGTTTGCCGGCGTAGCCCTTCATCGTACTTTTGCCGTTCTTCGTCGAGTCGAACAACTGCGCGTCGGTGGCCTTGAGAATCGCTGGGTCCTTGAATGGAAGAGTCTTCATGATCCTGGCCATCGCTGTGTTGGCCTGTCCGTCGGTCCCATGGCACACAGCGCATTTGGCGATGTAAACGTCTGCGCCCCTCGCCTGCGAGGAGGCAGGCGCCGCAATGGAAGCGGCCAGTAAAATCATAGCCGCAGCACTGATTCGTAATGTCATGGTCTTGCTCCCTGTCCAGACATGGACAGTTCCCCAGTCGAGTCCATCTCATATAGCTTACGCTGCACGATTGCAAGTGACGCCGGGCACAGGTCAAAGAACCTGTTCATGCGCTAAGGCGTATCTTTCGCGTTTTGATCAGACGAACTTCCCTGCTTCTTCTCCATCCTGGCAACCATACGAGCCAGCAGCCCGAAGTGATACAGGTCACAGGCAATCGACGGCCTGATAAAGCACAATATGACCGCTGCCTGAGGATAAAATTTTATGGCTACGGTTGCTGTGCCCGAAGCGAAAATCATGCTCACTCTACCGGGAGACGCGGTGCGCCAGATTCTATGGCGCTTTGCTGATCGTTTCGATCTGCAGATGCTGGTTCAGTCGGCGCGCGGCGTAGCGCGGGGAACCGTGGCGCGCCTGGTGGCCGCCGGCGAGCGCAACACCCACGAGTGGACTCCGGGAAAGCACGGGATGATGGAGGCGTTTGACCGCGCCGGCATCACCGCGGCTTACATGGAACCGGAAGAGGGCGGCTTCATCGCCGGGCCCAAGAACCTGGCGCTTGCCCTGGCGGCTTTCGAACTGGCCTGGGTAGACGGCGGCGCGGCCACAGCCAGCCTCGCAGGATTTTTGGCACTCTCGCCCATTCACGAACGCGGCACACCCGAGCAAGTAAACCGTTACAAGAGCCTTTCCGCACCTCCCCAGCCCGGAGAGGATCGCATTCCTTGGCGCGGCGCCTTCGTGCTTACCGAACCCATCCCGTACGTTGGCGTCGATGCCAGCATGTTGGGTGGGAAGGTGCGCGTGGCCGAGTGGAAGGAAGGCGAAGATCCCTGGCTGCAGGTAGACAAGCGCGGCCGCTTCATCACCAACATCGCCTTCGCCAACTTCGTCACTGCCGCAGTCGCCTCCGACGACCCACGCATCAAGGGCACTTGCATGGTAATCCTGGAGGAGACCGACGAGGGCATCTTTGATCACGGAACGCCCACCAAGAAGCTGGTTCACCAGCTCTCCTCGACCGGCGATCCCATCTTCAATCTCAAAGTCCCGGCTAGCCGCATCGTGGGCGGATATACCGTAAAGGACGGCATCATCGTCCCCAACTACAACCACGGCGAGATCATCGAAGCGGTCTTCCGCCGCACCCGGGTTCCGGTAGGCATTATGTCGGCGGCCAAGCTGCTGTCGGCCGTCGAGCCGGTCATTCGCTACCAGCGCGGGCGTTTCCGCGGCGCCGAAGGCACAACCCCCGGCTCGGTGCGCTACGAGCAAGGCATCCAGCAGCGCGAAGACGCATTGCATCGTCTGGTGGACGTTTGGGCCACCGGTGAAGCGGCTACCTCGCTCGGCTTTGCCACCGCGCGCCTCTTCGACGAGCTCGACCCCATCGAAAAGCAAAAGAGCGCCATCCTCGCCGAACGCGGCGTCAGCGGTGGACGAGCCGAGATGAAGGCCCTCAAAGAAAGCGCCGACCGCGCCATCGAGCTAGTCTCGCTCATCGCTGAAAACTCGGATGCCCCGCGCCGCCAGGAGCTCGAAGCCGATCCGCTGGTTCAGTTCGTGCTCAAGGACGCCGAGGCCAATGTGCTTTGCCCCGCCACCAAGCTCTGGAACACCGGTCACGGCGCCAATCTGTTGCGCGAGGCCGTCAGCCTCATGGGCGGCTACGGCATCACCGAAGATTGCCCCGGCTTCCTGGGCAACAAATGGATGGACGCCCAGCTCGAAGCTACTTACGAAGGCCCTGAAGCTGTGCAGCGCCGCCAGTTGACTGTCACCATGACCTCCGAGGTTTTCCTGGCCCAGTTCCGCGCCTGGACCGCACAGATGCGGCTCATCGCCTCGTCCCGGCCCGGCACCGGAGCCTGCACCCTGGCTTCAGCCATGCAGATGTGGCAATGGACGCTGAGCCACCTGCAAAAGGCCACCGACCCCTCGGGCGCAAAGCTTTATCACGGACAGCGTCAGGGCGTGACGTTTGCCCTGGCCGACGCGCTCTGCTGGCTGGTCGCCTCGCGCGCGCAGATTCTCGACGTGCTCGAACTCGAAGCTCAAGGCGCAAACGATCCCGTCGCCGCCGAGGGCCTTGAAGGCACCGTGCAGTTCCTCAGCGACCTCTGCCACACACAAGCCGCGTCCGCCGCCGGCGAGGTCTCCCGCGTCTGCGCTGAACTCGTCTTCGGCTATAACTGCCACCCGTCATGGGACGAAGAAGAACACCGCAGTTGCTTTCTGGCCGGCGAACTGGATGAGCTTGAAGGGACCATGCCCGGCATTTCGGCTATTGCATCCGATGTGTTGGCCGCTGACGGCACACATCCGCAGAAAGCCGGACCCTGCGCGGGTTGCGCCGGAAGCGAAGACTTTCTGCGTATGCAAAACAGATTGACCGCCTGCCTGAGCGGCTCGCGCCTGGCCAAGGACCGCGCCGCCGACACCGTCGCCAAAGTCATGATTCCCGAGGCGCTGGACTATCCAGCGTAAAGGCAGCCTCTAGCTTTTAACTCGACTTTGATTGAACAGACTGGGTGCCCCAGGTCCGGATTTTCGGACCTGGGATAGCACGAATTCAAACTGGCAGGATCTGATCGGCCATAATGAAATGGAAATGATTCGCCAAGAGTCGAGGACGCAAATGAAGCATTTAGTTTTTGTCTTCATCATGCTTTTCGGAGCCAGCGCGTTTTCGCAAGAAATTAACTCGACTAATTTTGTCCTGGACCCTTCCAAACCCTATGCATATTTGAAGTTCGATCATATTGGTCCGCGAGGGCCGCATCAAGATGGCGAAGGCAGCACAGGGCTCTGGCTCAAAGTCGTAAACAACTGCCGCATTCCGATTGTCCTTCGAGCCTCAGATGGAATTCCTGGAGAACCGGGGGTTCAAGTGGAGGACGAAATCATAGAAGTCGATCCTTATCTCCAAATATTTACCGACAAGGATGAGGAGAATTTCAAGAGGAACGAGGAATTTCGCAAGGAGAGGTTGAAGTTTAAGCCTAATGGCTATTCATATGAAGTTTCTGGCGTTGTAAATTTGAAGCCCGGAAAGGAAATCCTCGTCAGCTTTCCGCTGGACCATATTGACGACTTCTGGTATTTCAGAATCAAGTTTGCATTAGATTTAGATAAGTCGTCGGCTTCTATAGGACCTTTCACTTATCTTAGTTTTGGTAAATGGGGCCTTCCGCAAGGCGAGAAACCGAGTAAATCTCCACCGCCGCAACTCAACGACCAAAAAGCAACTACACAGTAGAGATTTGAACCTTTTCTTACTGCTACAAATGAATTCAGGAGGCCCGCTTGAGCGCAGAAGACACAGCAGCAGAGACCATCGTGATCGACCGCCAGATCATGGAAGTGGATATCGCCTGCGCCGGTTTTGGTCCCGCGATGGGCGGCTTTCTCTCCACGCTGACGAAGGCCTGGACGGAGAATCCCGCCGACCCGGCCTTTGAGAGCCGCGTTGCGCCGGGAATGCCGCTGCAAGTTCTCTGCTACGAGCGGGCTGACGACATCTGCTCCGGCGTCAGCGGCGTGGTCACACGCGGCGCGGCGATTCGCACCACCTTTCCTGATCTCAATCCGGCCGAAATCCCCATGGCCGTCGAGGTCAAAAGCGAGCGGGTCATGTACCTGCTCGACCCCATCGGCGCCAGCCGCCGCTCCACGCTTCTACGGCTCGCCGATTTCTTCCTGCGTCTTGGCGGAAAGCTCGTCGGCGTCAGAGATTATGCCTTTACCCTCCCCTGGACACCGCCGTTCCTCAACAAGCACGGCGGCCTGGTGCTCTCCATCGGCCAGTTCAACCAGTGGGTCGGCTCGCAACTGATGGCTACCGGCCTCGTGCAGATCTGGCCCGGAACGCCTGTCAGCAGGCCGCTATTCAACGGCAATAAGGTTGAAGGCCTCCGCCTCGCCGACCAAGGCGTCGAAAAATCCGGTGCGCCAACCGATGCCTTTATGCCCGGAATGGATGTCCGCGCGCCGCTGACCGTCGTTGGCGACGGACCGGTAGGCGCAGTCGGTCAGGCACTCGACGATAAACTCGGTCTGCCTGCGGGCCACGCCCACCGCGAATGGGCCCTGGGCATGAAGTTCGTCATAGAGCTGCCGGAAGACTCCCCGCTTGAACCCGGGACCGTCTGGCACAGCTTCGGCTATCCCGAGCCGGAGATCTTCGGCTTCCTTTACGTCCATCCCGAGCACCTAGTATCGGTCGGCATCTTTGTCCCGTCCTGGCTGCATGACCCTTCCCGCACCGCCTATCGCTACTTGCAGCACTACATCCAGCACCCCGCGCTGTGGAAGTACCTCAAAGACGGAACCCTGCGCTCCTGGGGCGCGAAGTCGCTGGAAGAATCAGGACGCCACGGCGAGCCGTTTCTCTCGGGCGACGGCTTTGCCCGCATCGGCGAAGGCTCCGGGGCAACGAATGTGTTGACCGGCTCGGGCGTCGATGAGGCATGGGCCACCGGTACGCAACTAGGCGAAGCGGTTATCGAACTGCTCCGCGCCGGGAAATCCTTCACACAGGAAAATCTCGCCGCCACCTACGAAGCCCGACGCCGAGCCAGTTGGGTCGAGCGCGGCGCGCGCGAAGCAGAGAATGCCCGCAACGGATTCCAGGGCGGAATCGTCAAAGGCATGATCGGCATGGCCCTCGCCGGACTCACGCATGGAAAACTTTCGCTGAGCGCGAGCGCCCCTCCGGCACACAAGCAGATTCGGCCATTCCCCGCCAACTCCTCCGACGCGCTCAAACTCAAAGACGCAGCGAAGTTGTCCATCGCCGACGGGCGCTCGCTCCACGATGCCCTGCTCTCGGCGCGCGGCTGGCCGGAGATTCCCTTCGACGGACGCTTGCTGGTCACGCAGCAGGACGCGCTCCTGATCGGCGGCAAAGTCCAGGCCATGCCCGGATTCGCCGATCACGTCGCCTTCCGCAATGCGGAGTTTTGCATCGCCTGCGAGGAGAAGACCTGCATCGCCATGTGTTCCGGCCAGGCCATCACACTGGGAGAAGACGGCGCGCCCGCCTTCGAGCGCGAAAAATGCGTCCACTGCGGCGCATGCCTGTGGAACTGCGGCCAATCTCCCGACGGTGTCCACTCCAACATCGCTTTCAGCGCCGGCGCAGGCGGTTTACACTCAGCGGAAAACTGAGCTTTATCGCTTCTTACCGAAACAATTGTGCCATGCACGTGTCTTGAAGAGTATGAGCCTCTACTCTCTGCTTCAAACATATGCGAGGTGTTCGATGAAAAAGTTTTTTGTCATATCGTTCCTTTTGCTCTGCACTGCATCTTCCATCTATTGCCAGAAAACGCGCTTTGGGCAAGAACCTTCCTATGCCAAGCCAGGGGTTGATTACCCGATCAAGGTGCATATTACCGGAATGCATATCCGCTCATATTGCACTTCACATTGGGACGACAGATATGGATCTTCCTGCGGTGATGTGCTCTACGCAGATGTGATCTTGGACGGAAAGAAACTAGAGTTGCGGGGCGACTGGGCATCTTCCAACTATCAGCTTCGCCTCCTCCCGGGCAACTACGATGCACGGCTCTTAAAAGCCAATCATCAGGCGGACGATTTTCCTATCAACGACATATATGAAGTGCTAATGCCTGATAAGAGGGTCTTTCGCGGTACCATTACCGGCATCTCTGAATAGCGCGCACTACAGCCCGTGACTGTAAAACTTTGGCTAATCGTCCGACGGCGAGCATAGCAGTGCAGAGTACCGCGCCGGCGCGGGGAGGTTGCATCCTGCGGAAAACTAGGTTTTCGATCAATTAAAATAGACGTAAAGGAAATCCTTCATGGCAAATGTACTGCACATCGTGGTTTGCGCGGGCATCGTTCCTGATCCGCTGCAAACCTTAGAGCCTGTCACTGGACCGAGCGGTCCGGGACTGAAGAACGAAATGGTCCTGCCCGCGGTCCTCGACCCATGGGCCGCCTGCGCGCTCTATGAAGCGGCCAATCTCGCCGCCAAGAACCCCGGCAGCAAACTCTGGCTGGTCTCGCTCGGACCCAAGGCCAAGCTGCAACAGGTCATGATGACCGTCGCGCAGAAGGTCCCGTTCGAGCTGGTTCCCATCGACGGCCCCATCGGCGGCTTTCCTGACGCGCACTCAACAGCAGCCGTGCTTGCTGAAGCAATAGAGGGAATCCCTGGGCTAGACCGCACGAAGCTCCTGCTCTTTGGCGGCTGGGAGTCGGCCACGCGCGGCGCTGGCGTCACCCTTCAATTGGTCGGCGAGCGCCTCGGCATCACCGATCAGTTTCAGGGCGTCGATCAAATCGACCTGCACGACGACGCCAGCTTTGAAGTGCTGGAGCGCGTCGAAGGCGGCAAGCATCAGGTCTCAGTCTGCACCGGTGCGCCAGCCGTTCTCGGCTGGGCCACCGGCAATCTTGCCGAGCCGCGCAACAATCCGCAAGTCGGCATGGCCAATATGCGCACCATCATGCCCGCGCTGCAAAAGGCTAAAGCCGCAAAGCTCGATGCCAACGGCCTGAGCTACGTCTCGGTAAGCCTGCCCAAACAGCAGCGCACCACCCGCGTAGTGAAAGACCTCACGCCTGACGAGATCGCAGCCGAACTGGTCGCCTGGATTGGAGCCGAATAATGGAAAACCTACTTGTACTCACGCACGCAGACGAAACCGGCTCCGCGCTCACACGCGCCTCGCTCGAAGCAGTCACCGCCGGGCTGGAGTTAGCCACGCGCCTCTCGGCACCGCTCACCATCGGCATTGTCGCTATTGACGCCACTTCCGCAGCCGCAGCCCTGGCTTCAACCGGCGCACGTTTGTTGGCCGTCTCCGGCGAAGCTTTTGCCCAAGCGCGTTACGCCACCGACGCGGCCGCTGTCGAAGCCCTTTGCCGCGCCGCGAATGCAACCATCGTCCTCGCTCCCGGCTCTTCGCGCTTCACGCGCGTCGCTGCCGGCGTTGCCCATCGCCTCGGCGGCTTTGTCGATACTCATATAACCGCATTGGGCGGAGCAGACACAATCGAAGCCTCTCGCTGGTTCTATCGCCAGCGCATTGAAGCGGTGGTCAGCCGCGATGCGCGCCCATGGTTCCTGCTGCTCGACGCCGGAACGCACGCGGTTTTTGCTGCTGAACCGGGCACTGCCTCCGTCGAAAATCTAACAGTGGAGTTCCCGGCGTTGCGCACCACGGTCAGCGGCTTCCGCTCGCCCGCACAAGACCAGCAGACCATCCGCCCCGACGCGAAGATGCTCCTGGTTGTCGGCGCTGGCTGGACCAAGAAACAGCCCGACGGCCAGATTCACGCCGCCGAAGCGGGTGAGCTGATTCTCGGCTTCCTTGCCGCGACCGGTGCATCACTGGGCAGCAGCAAATCTCTCGTCGATCAGGGCGGCGAGGGGAACTCCGTTCTTCCTTTTCTGACACATTTGAATCAGATAGGACAGACGGGTTCAACGCCCCGCCACGCCAAGGGATTGTCCACCTGCTGCCACGGCGAAGAACCGCATGTAGTGGGTTGGCGCTTCATTGCCGACCGGCGCGCCATCTCGCTCGACCCCAACTGCGGTTGGACGCGAGGCAAGGCCGACGTGGTTTACGTCGCCGACGCATTCCCGGTCATGGCCAAAGTCAACGCGCTGCTCGAAGCCGCCAAGGCATAGGACCTGCAATAACCGGCCCAAGTTAAAGGGGACGGGTCCAGGCCCGTCCCCTTTGCATAAACAAAACAATCAGGCAGGCTATTGGATCTTGAGCGCTGCAGGAAGCGACAAAGTCTCCATGATTTTCGCCATGACTCCCTCGTCGTTCCCTATCGCCGCAAGCAGTTTCTTCTTAAGTTCATCGCGCTTGGCATAAAGGCGAAGCGGTTCCGGCGGATGATGAAGCAGTTCCTTCCCCACAAGCGCGCGAACAATGAAGGGCATGTAGGACGAGTAATCGCCCTGCATACTGACCGTCTGCGTCGTGTAAGTCTGCGGATTGACCTTGCCCCACGAGACAGCTTCCGCCGGCGCGCACGATGACAAACTGCCATCCGTCACCGGGGACGAAACGATCTGCGCATCATAATCGTAGCCGCGAATATTATCGAGGAAGAAGATCTGCGACAGCGTCGGCTCCGGTTGCAGTGAATAATTCTTCGGAACGCCCCCGCCCAATACCAGAATCGCAAACGACTTCGCTTCGGAACCAAACAATCCCCAGTAATGGTATGCGCAGGATTCGAAGACGTCTTCGTGAAGATCGTAATCGAAGCCATACTTGATCTTCCCCAGCCGCGCCAGCATCCAGAGCTTCACGGAATTCAGAAACGCACTGCCATCCGCGGGCGCGCCGACGAAAACCGGCAACTCAAGTTCGGCGCATGTGCTTAGTAGGCCGGGCGCAATGCCCAGCGCACCCTCGCGTTCAGCATAGTACTTGCCGAGCAGATAGTTGCGTTCCGTTGTCGTCATCCGCTTTTGGAACTCAGGCCTTTGCAGTACATCCGTCAACACGGCGTCCTGATCGAAGAGCACCTGCTCGTTAAAACCGGTGTCGGTAACGCGAATCACGCCGTTCTCGCGCAGTTCAGCATCGTCGCCGAACAGAGCCACCTCGCGGATGGGGCGTTCATCGCTCTTCCGGAGCGAATCATGTCCATCGTGGTAGCAGATGGCGTCGGTAACCGTGATGTACGCCGTGTTCGCAGCCTTGATGAGAGGAATGAGCCACGCGCGATGCTGATCGGAAACCGTGATGGGGCCGGCGCAAGTGACAACAAGCGGAATGCGCTTCTCGATCACTTGCTTCATCACTTCGTAAACTCGCCGCAGGTAGGCGCCTCCAAAAGCCGGAAGAGATCCCGAAAACACCTCATTCAAATCCGCGCAGCTTGTGACCGGCTTTCCGGTCACTTCCCTGCCCATAAGCCCTTTATTCTTAGCACATTCATTCACACCAATAACCTCTTATCAATTGAGTTTCAGCATTCCGCTTCCCGCAATGCCTCTGCGCGGAAGTGACTCCACCTCAATGATACCGTTACGGTCGATTGAAGCAGGGTGCGCCTTCTGTGCTTTACTTTCTTTGCGCTGAGTTAGAATGGTTCAACCATGAACTCATCGACAATTGACAGCGGTTGGGTTGGCCGGGTCATCGACGGAAGATTTTCCCTTCTCCAGTGGTTAGGCAGCTCCGGACGGGGCGGCGTCTTCTTCACGGAACTCGACGGAAATCCGCAGCGCAGAGCCGCCATCAAGCTAATTCCGGCAGATGAGAACGAGGCGCAAGCCCGCATCCGGGTCTGGGCTTCAACGGCAGCCCTTTCTCATCCTCACCTGATGCGCCTTTTTCAAACCGGAACTTGGCGCGTCGGCAGCGACTTATTGCTCTATGCGGTAATGGAGTTTGCCGAACAAGATCTCTCCCAGATTCTTCCCGAGCGGCCGCTGACGCCCTCCGAAACCCGCGAGATGCTTGAGCCGGTGCTCGACGCGCTTGGCTATCTTCACACGAACGGATTCGTTCATGGGCATCTGAACCCGTCCAACATCATGGTTGTCGATGATCAGTTGAAGATCTTCAGCGAGAGCCTGAGAGTTGCGGGCGAGCCGATCAGAACCGTTGAGTCGCCGAGCGTTTATTACGCCCCGGAGAGCGCAGCCGGTCCAATCTCGCCGTCAGCGGATCTCTGGTCGCTCGGCGCCTTGCTGGTCGAAACCCTCACGCAGCATCCGCCGGTTTGGGAGAGGTCGATGCATCAGGAGCCAGTTGTGCCGGAGTCCATCCCACAACCTTTCGCCACCATCGCGCGAGAGTGTCTTCGAATCGATCCGCAGCGCAGATGCACCCTCGGTGAAATCAAGGCCCACCTTGAAGCTCCCCCATCTCCTCCCGTGCCTGCCACCAAATCCGTCCCAACTGTGCCTGCCAAACAGCGTCTGAGAGCATTCGCCGCGGCGGCATTGGTCCTGATCCTGGTTGTCTCCGCCGTGCTCCTGCGCTCTCACCACCAGACCCATCCGACGCCAACTATCCCGGAATCGCAAACTGCGGTGTCTCACGCCTCTTCCACGCATCCGCCTTCCGTTACAAAGAGGCGGATCTCCAAACCCGCGGCGGTGAGCGGCGTAATGGTCAATCAGGTCTTGCCCGATGTGCCTCCCCGCGTGCGGAATACCATTCACGGTACAGTCCGTGTGAGCATCCGCGTCACCGTCGATCCCCACGGCGCGGTTTCCGATGCATCGGTCGAATCAACGGGAAGCAAGTATTTCTCTAACCTGGCTCTGCAAGCCGCGCGCCAGTGGAGATTCAAGCCTTCGCCAGCAAAAGAACAGGCTGCCCGCCGCGTGTTTCTCCTGCGCTTTGAATTTACGCAAACTGCCACCAGGGCCGTGCCTGTAGAAGTAGCGCGGTAGAAGATCCCAACCAAATGTTCTCTGGAGCAGAATCTTCCTCGCGAATATCGTCCGCCTAGAGCACGCGCGCCAGCCATTTCCCTGTGTGCGAGAGTAGGTTCGCCGCAATCTCTTCTGGCGTACCTTCGGCCACGATGCGGCCGCCGGCTTCCCCGCCCTCGGGGCCCATGTCAATCACCCAGTCGGCGGATTTGATCACGTCCAGATTGTGCTCGATCACGACGAGCGAGCCGCCACCGTCGATCAGCTTGCGAAAGGCCGCCAGCAGCTTCGAGACATCGTCGAAGTGCAGGCCTGTGGTCGGCTCGTCGAGGATGTAGAGCACGCGGCTCGCCTCGGAGGGCTTGGCATTGGCATTGGCCGCGCGAACCTGGGCCAGATGAGCGGCCAGTTTCACGCGCTGCGCCTCACCACCGGAAAGTGTCGTCGCAGACTGGCCCAGCCTGAGATAGCCGAGGCCGATCTCGTCCAGGACGGCGAGCTTTTCCAGCAGCCGCGTTTGCCCGGCGAAGAAGCGCAACGCCTCCTTCACCGTCATTTGCAGCACATCGTGGATATTCTTGCCTTTGTACATCACGTTGAGAATCTTGGCCTGGTATCGTGTTCCGTTGCAGTCCTCGCAAGGCAGCTCGACATCAGCCAGGAACTGCATCTCGACAGTGACCGTGCCGTCTCCCTCGCAGGTGTTGCAGCGCCCTCCGGGCACGTTGAAAGAAAAATGTCCCGGCGTAAGTGAGAGACGCTTTGCCTCCGGTTGCGCAGCAAATAGCTCACGGACGAGGTCGAAGCCTTTGATGTAGGTGATTGGATTGGAGCGCGGCGTGCGGCCAATGGGCGTTTGGTCCACCAGCATCACGTCATTGATCCGTTCAACGCCAGTCAACGATTTGTAAACGCTCGAGGGGTCCGCGCCATCGGATTGCCCCAGCGCTCGCGTCACCGCGCGATACAGCACTTGATGCACAAGCGAAGATTTGCCCGAGCCCGAGACGCCGGTGATGGCCACCAGAAGCCCCAACGGAATCTCCACATCGAGACCGTGAAGGTTGTTGGCCGTGGCTCCGCGCAGCACAAGGCGCTCGCGGCCCGGCGGACGGCGGCGCGTGGGCACGGGAATCGAGACTTGCCCGGAGAGATAGCGGCCGGTAAGTGAGTTGGGATTGGCCTCAATCTCCGCCAGAACCCCCTCGGCCAACAGCTTGCCGCCCAACTCTCCGGCGCCGGGGCCAAGGTCGAGCAGATGGTCGGCGGCGCGCAGTATGTCGGCGTCATGCTCCACGACAATGATCGTGTTGCCCAGATCGCGCAGTTCATGAAGTATGTGAATCAGCCGGGCCGTGTCGCGCGTGTGCAGTCCGATGGAAGGCTCGTCCAACACATATAACGCGCCCACCAGCCGCGAGCCCAGTGATGTGGCGAGCTGGATGCGCTGCGCCTCGCCGCCAGAGAGTGTCGAGGCAAGCCGGTCGAGCGTGATGTATTCGAGGCCGACCGCGTCCAGAAAACTGAGCCGCTGGCGAATCTCTTCAAGAATCGAACCGGCAATCTCCTCCTGCATGGGCGAAAGCCTGAGCGCATCAAAGAACTCTTTTGCCTGGGCAATGGTGAGCGCTGTTGCCTGGCAGATATTCTGCCCGTTGATGCGCACGCTGCGGGCTTCGGCCCTCAGCCGCTGGCCCCGGCAGTCCGGGCACTCGGCGTAACCGCGATATTTGCTGAGCATCACGCGGACGTGCAGCTTGTACTTCTTGCGCTCCATCTGCGCAAAGAACCCGTAGACGCCTACAAAACTGCCCTTGCCGCGCAGAACAGTCTCGCGCGCGGCCTCCGGCAGTTCGCGCCACGGCACGTCCAGCGCAACGCCCAGTTCGGCGGCCTGTTTGCGAAACTCCGTGAACCATGGCCGGTATTTTGGCCGGTTCCAGGGGTCGATGGCGCCGTCGTTCAGGCTGAGCCCCTTGTCTGGAATGATCAGGTTCAGGTCGAAGTCCATGGTGTTGCCGAAGCCCTGGCAGCGCGGACAAGCGCCGAAGGGATTGTTGAAGCTGAACAGGCGCGGCTCCGGCTCGCGGCCTGCGCGATGGCAGCTCTTGCACTCATACGACCCGGAAAAGCGATGACGCGGGCGGGCTGCGGCCTCGTCGCGCGGAAGCTCTTCAAACGTCACCTCGCCAGCCTCGCGGTATGCGGTCTCGGCGGCGTCCACAATACGCGCGCGATTTTCAGCGCTCACAACAATCCGGTCCAGCAGAACAAACACCGGAAGCGTGAAGTCGAGGTCGATAAGCGACTCAGGCGTGGAAAACTCGAAAATGCGGCCCCGTTGATAGAGGCGATTGAAGCCGGAGGCACGCAGTTCTACGAGCCGGGCTTTCAGCCCTTCTGTCATTGGGGATTCCGTCGCAGTGCCGCCCGCTCCTTTCGCGGTGGATTTGCCCACCGCTTTCAGCGCGCGCCGCGCGGGCTTGGCTTCCGCAGCCGGTTCAGCCTCCGCGTGCCGCACCGGAAAGAGCACATTCAGCCGCGTTCCCTCGCCGAGCCGCAATATTGCCTCTGCCACTTCGTCCATCGAATCGCGCTTCACCAAACCGTCGCAATAGACGCAATGCACCGTGCCGCAGCGCGCGTAGAGCAGGCGCATATAGTCGTAGATTTCCGTGGCCGTGGCGACGGTCGAGCGCGGATTGCGCGTCGAGTTTTTCTGCTTGATAGCGATGGCCGGAGCCAGCCCGTCGATCTCATCCACATCCGGCTTCTCTATCCGCTCCAGAAACTGGCGCGCATAGGACGAGAGCGACTCGACGTAGCGCCGCTGTCCCTCGGCGTAGATGGTGTCGAAGGCCAGCGAAGACTTGCCTGACCCGGAGACGCCGCTGATCACCGTCAGCTTCCCATGGGGAATCTCGCAAGAGATGTTCTTCAGGTTGTGGGTCCGCGCTCCGCGGATAATAATGGCATCATTCAAAGGGAAGCACCGGGCTTGGAAGTCGCGCTGACTGCGTTCCTGTCCCCTCAGCGAGGCTCAGGACACAAACAGCCATTTTTCATTATAAGGTCGAGCCGCGCTGTCTCGACGTGCAATAGCGCGAATCTGTTGCAACATCAGGAACACCGCGCGATATCCACAGCAGTCGATGAGCTTCCCCAATGGAGGGCCATGCTAACCTGTTAAGAATAACTTACTTCAGAAACGGCAATCCCTTGTGAAGGCCAGTCAAGTGGAGGTCCACTACAACTGCTCACGACAAGCAGAGAAGGAAATTTCATGCGTAAAGCTATTGTGTTGTTTTTTGCTTTAATATGCTGTTTGACTTTTTCATCCGCTCAACAAACGAAACCTGCGGCCTTGGACAAGTGGGAAGTTTTCGGCGGCTACTCTTATTCGAGAGCCTACGCCGGAATCAATGAATCCCCTTTCCCATTGAGCCTGAATGGCGGACAAGCCGCAGGAAGCTACTATTTCGATAAGCATTTTGGCGCGACAGTTGAGTTTGCCGGCTACACCGACGATGTGGAGTACAGGACTATCCATACGCAGGGTTACCTCGCGGGTCCATCCGCGCGATTTGGTCTCGGGCACGGACGATATCAGCGGGTGAGTTTTTCCGCTCATCAACTCTTTGGCACCACTCATTTCTCGTTCAAGTATGATCCCTCTGTAGATTGCGTGTCGTCCGAGGATACCTGCTCATGGTCGACAAACTCCTTTACCATGGTCACCGGAGGAGGCGTCGATATAAAGCTGAAGAAACACATCTCGATTCGGCCCGTGCAAATGGAATACTTCACCCAGCAGATCTCGATATACGATCTTGAGGGCGGAGGAGATGATGCGCGGCCTGGGGCGAGATCCTACGAAGGCGGTAACCCGTTTAGCGGCATCAAGCTTAGCACCAATGGATTCCGCTATTCCGGCGGAGTTGTCGTCCATTTCTAAGAGGACGAATAGCCGCATTTATCTCGTGTGCCTCGTGTGGATTTCTCCTCTCCGAGGCACATGCATTTTTAAAGAGGATTGCATAAACAGCTCTTTGTCCTGGCACAACTTCGTGTGTCAGGGCACGACTTTAGTCGTGCCGAAAATGCCCGCAAAATTAACGCGGGCTTTAGGTACTGAGGAAAGTTGCCCTACCATGCGACGCCTTCACTCCGGCGGCCCGACAGCGAGAACAAAATACGATGCCGGCTCGGTCGTGCTGGCGTTCGTTACATAGTGATCGTCTCCGGCAATGCAAAGCCCCATGTCGCCAGCCTTAAGCGTGCGCGTCACGCCCGCAGTCATCAGCGTAACTGTGCCTTCGCGAACAAACCACATCTCGGAGTGCTTGTGATGCTCAATAGGCTCGGCTGGCGCGCCGGGGACAAGAAAAGTAACATGCGCCTCAAGCCGGATATTGTCCGGCAGCATTCCGATGAGGAAGCGGTGTGAGGTGCGTGCCGGCCGTTGCGTGCCGTATGCTTCGCCCCAGACGTACTGGCCCGAAGCCAGCTTCGGCAGTGCATGCAGAGCGGACGCGGTTGGCTGGACGGTATCCTGAGCGCCAGCGGCGGCCGCGAGCGCCGGAGTAGCCAGAAGCATCGGCAGCAGAGTGGAGAATTGACGGCGATCCATGAAAGCCTCCCATTCACAGGTAATCCTACCCAGTGCATGGGTCGGTCTGCAAACGAACTACAAGGGATCGAAAAGCGCAGCAACTCGGGAGTGCGTGCTGTAGGTGCCCGAATCCTGCAGGTTACATCACGAGCATCATGCGTGAAATGCCAGCACGTTCGGCCCGACTGCAATCGAGGGCAGCTTTCTTTCAGGCCGTCAGGGAGATAACCCGCTACTGCTCGTCAAAACCGGAAATGCTTACGCTGCCAGCGCCTCGCGGTATTCAAAAGCCAGCACACGGTTGTCCTCTTCCTCGCGGTCAAGCACTGTCGCCAAGGCCATGAGGACAGAAGATGCGCAAGCCGGGCATTGCCTGGAGCAGTTGCCCACCGCGTTGCAATCCTGACAGAGATAGGCTGAAGAGAGGGGAATGTGTTGCATCGAATCGTTACTCATAGATCGACCTCCGATGATCATCATGTTTTCGGCATTCGGTTCGTAACATCGATCTACCGTTTGCTATTCCCTGCTTAGTGAATTGATGCAATTCACTGCCATTGAGTTGTTTTTTTAGCGCGGATAAGTGATGCGGCTCTGCTGCGTGACACCTGGAATTGTCCCGCAACACATTGCGATCCATATAGATGCACACCGGGATAAGACGATGCACTCCGGTCTGCAACATTTTTTGAATCGCTTGGAATGCTGCCTTTTTGTCAGCGCCCATTTTGATTCCCTGCTTGAGGAATTCTCTGGATGAATCTGCGTTTTGAAAAGGCGCCTTGAGCGGCGCGGAATCAACGCGGTTTTAATTCGCGAGGAATGATGACGCAAAATAGAGACCTGTTCAGAAGTTCAATAAGTTCCCCGGCAGATCTTCAAGCCGCCAGCGTGGGGAACTGGAATAGGTTCGATTCCTTTACTTCTTCTTTCCGGTCAAAGACGTTTGCCAACCCCATCAGAACTTCCGATGCGCACGAAGGGCATCGCATCGCGTTATTGCCAATGCAGTCGCAGTCCTGACACAGATATGCTCTTGCGAGCGGGATGAATTGCCGGGTATCAGAGACCATGGCCTCTCTCTCAATCTCTGGCTGTTACCGGTTCGTTGCTTGCCTCTTTGCGGTACTGGGAGTTCCGCAGGGCCGATCACCGTGAAAAGAGACCGCTATTGTTCTTGTCGTAGTGCTGCACGGTCTTGGTAGCTTTCGTTGCTGCCTTTTGGGCCACGCGGTCTATCGTTTTCTTCTTTGAGTCATCCGAGACAGTCTCGTCTTCCAGCTTCGTTGTCTCCGGGTTTTCAAATTGCTCAGGCATTCTTGATCTCCTGACATCAGGATGAACATTTCATCCGCGCAATTCTGTTCACTTTTGCTCTCCGCCTGATTCCCTCCCCTCTTTCTGCGCGTCGAAGGATCAGCCGTCCAGCCAAAGGTCTCCACCGGTAAACTATTGTCTGAGGTATGCCGTGTTTCGTTTCACAATTCTCGTTTTGCTTTTCGCTTCGTCTGCCATCTTCGGCCAGAGTTCCTCTCAGAATCCTGAAGAGCCTTCGCCTGCTCCTGAGCCCGCTGCCGCCGCGGCCCAGCCTGTCTCCGCTGAAGTGGCGGACGCGGAAGCGGCCATCGTCAAATCCGATTGGAAGGCTGCGGAAGCCAAGCTGGGCTTGTGGCTTGCCGCGCATCCCACCGATGCGCGTGCTCTCTTTGACGCGGGCTACGTCGCTGATGCGCAGAATCTTCTCGACGATGCCGTTGCGCTTTACAAGCGCGCCGTCGAGGCGAACCCGCAGTCATTCGAGGCGCATGCGGAGTTGGGTCTGCTACTGGCGCGCCAAAACAAATTCGCTGATGCGCGGCCGGAGTTGGCTGCCGCCACTCAGCTCGATCCCGGCGATGCCGGAGCCACCGCCAAGGCGCGGACATGGCGTGCCATGACGGAGATTGACCGCGCAATCGATCCGGCAAAAGCCTCGGAAGATTTATTGGAGGCGCTGAAGCTCTCGCCTGAAACCCCAGCCGACACCCTACTGGCCGCCAGCCTCGCCGAGCAGACCGGCCAATACGCCGCCGCCGAGCAAGCCTATCGGCGCATTCTCGCCGCTGACCCCAAATCCGCCCCGGCCAACGCTGGGCTGGCTCACCTTTTGATTGCGCACAAGCAGTATCCCGAAGCGGAAACATTCCTCCGTGCAGCCCTTGCACAGTCGCCCGACGACCCGGCTCTCACCGCGCAACTCGCGACCGTGCTGGCCGCTCAAGACAAAGCGGAAGCGCTCCCGCTACTACAGAAGCTGCACGACGCCCATCCCAAAGACGCCGCCATCACGCGCATGTTGGCCGAGGTGCTGGCCGAAGCAGGAGACGCCGTCGGTTCGGATCACTTGTACGTCGCGCTGCTCGCGGCCAGCCCTCAGGACCCGGTGCTTCTGGTGGCTCATGGGCAGAATCTGATTCGGCAGCTCAAGTACGCGGAGGCCTTCGCGGCCTTCGACAAGGCCACGCGATTAGACCCCGCCAACACTGACGGCTGGAGCGGCCTGGCCTTTGCCGCTTCCAAAACCAATCAGCCCGAAATCACGATCCAGGCGCTCACCATGCGCGCAAAATCTCTTCCGGAACTCCCGTCCACGTATTTCCTCTGGGCAACGGCTTACGATGCGCTTCACCAAAAGGCCAACGCGGCAACCTACTACCGTCACTTCCTGACTGCGTCCGCCGGAAAGTTTCCCGATCAGGAATGGCAAGCGCGCCAACGCTTACTCGTGCTCGAGAAGAAATAGCGCACACTGACCACTGACCACTGGCCACTGTAAACTGTACTCAGTGACCGCTGATTTAATTCCCATCTTTCAGGAGGAGTACCGCGCGTTGCGCCCTAGGGCGCCGATGCCGCCCATGGACGTCCGTTTCCGGCGGTTTACCTCACTGAATACGCGCATTCGCCTCCGCGACGGCAAGATTCTCGTCAGCCTTTCCGATCTTCTGGAGGGCGCGCAGGAATCCGTAATCCGCGCCATCGCGCACATTCTGCTCGCCAAGCTCTACAAAAAGCCCATCGACGCCGCGCACAACCTGCGCTACAAGCGGTTTTCCTCCAGTGCCGCCGTCACTCGTCAGACAGAGTTGATTCGTGGCGCACGCGGCAGCAAGCGCTTCTTCGGCCCTCAGGGCCATTTCTTCAATCTGGAAGAAGTCTTTGACTCGCTGAACGCGCGCTTCTTCGGCGGCCTGCTCGGCCGGCCGGAATTGACCTGGAGCGAAGGCATGGCCAAGCGCTCCCTGGGCCATTACGACGCCGCCCTCAACACCATCGTGGTCAGCCGCGTCTTTGACCGCCCGTCAAGCCCGCGCTATGCCGTCGAATACCTGCTCTATCACGAGATGTTGCACCTGAAGCACCCGGTCAGGATGCGCGGCCTGCGCCGCTGCGTCCACTCGCGCGATTTCAAGGCCGACGAAAAGCTCTTCCCGCAACTGAAAGAGGCGCAGGCCTTTATCAAGCGACTGTAACGAAACAGGACAGTCACTTAACCGCTTATATGGTAAAAGTTAGGTCTTGAAAGGGCACGACTTCAGTCGTGCCGTAAATGATTGATTACAAACGATGGGCTTTAGCCCCTGAGGGATATGTTCGCAAGTTGGACTTTCACCATAGGCTGCTCGGCGTTGATCTGGCCCGCGCCGTCCCCTTACGCCTCTTTCACTGCAACCTTCGCGACCGTCCCCGCAGCCGACTCCGGCCCGGCAACTCGCCTCGTAGCAACCCAGGCAATCAAAAGCGCGCCCGCCAGCACGGTGCCGGCGCTGGCGAGTTGAGCATTAGATAAACCCCATAGAACCTTGGGGTTGCGGCGTATAAATTCAACCATAAAGCGAGCTAAACCGCTCAACATAAGATACTGACCGACTATCGCGCCCGTGCGCGGTTGCTTGCCAGCCCTCCACCACAGCCAGCCGCCAATCAGCAGTCCCGCCGCCAGCTCATAAAGCGGCGTCGGATAGACGGGCACAAACGTCGGTTCAATCCCGTTGGGGAAGCTCATACCCCATGGATTGAAGGTAAAAGACAGAAAATGAACCGGCTTGATCGGGATGCCGTAGCAGCCGTCGCCGGAGAGAAAGCAGCCAATGCGGCCAATCCCGTACCCGATGGCGGCAGCAGGAGCCGCCAGGTCCAGAGTGCGCAGCCCGCCAATCTTCGCCCACCACCCTTGAAAAATCAGCGCGCTGATGCCGAACACCAGCCCGCCAAACCAGGCAAAGCCAGCCGAATCCCACAGCACCTTCCAGCCCAACTCGCGAAATTCCATGGGCGTATCGATCACGTGCCATAGCTTGGCGCCCAAAATGCCGACCACCACGGTCACGGCTACCATGCCCACCGCATCCGCTGAAATCCGTGCGCGGTTGAACCCGCGGTCCATCACAAACGCCGCTGCCACGGCAGCCAGCCAGAGCATTAGCCCGAAGGTCGGGATATTGAAGTGCCAAAGGTGCAAATAGGGAATCATCGCTCCTCAAGTATAGCCGGACGAAGCTACTCAACCCCGCCCGTCTGCATTCCTGCCCTGATTTACACAGGTGCGCTTGCCTTCTGCCGCATCCTTCAGGAGATACTGTCTGCATGGCAACGAACAGCTATTCTGGTCTTGAAATTCTCTTTTCCCGCCAACAGATTGCCGAGCGCGTCGCCGAGATGGGCGCCCAGATTACCCGTGACCTCAACGGCGAGAAGCTTGTCATGGTGGGCGTGCTCAAGGGCGCTGCACCGTTTCTGGCCGATCTCTCGCGTGCAGTCCAAGCCGACGCCACCTTCGACTTCGTGGCCACCTCCAGCTACGGCCAGGGCCAGCGCTCTTCCGGCGCGGTCAAACTGATTAAAGACCTCGACGAGCCCATCGAAGGCAAGAACGTGTTGGTGGTCGAAGACATCCTCGACACAGGGCTCACGCTCTCTTACCTGCGCAAGCTCTTCCTCCAGCAGCATCCCAAAACCCTGCGCATCGCCACGCTGCTCGACAAGCCCTCACGCCGCCTGGAAAAAATCGAGCCGGACTATGTGGGCTTTTCTATTCCCAACCTCTTTGTCATCGGCTATGGAATGGATTACGCCGAGCACTACCGCAACTTGCCCGATATTTGCATCATGACCCCCGACCACCCCGAGTAGGTTGGGTTATCGGCAACATCATGCGCCCAGTCGCGGAACTGCGCCTCCGGGCAGGTGGATGCGAGTTTCAGAATTTCTAATCTGCTCTCACTGTACTCAAACACAAATCCCCCTGCATGGCCGTCCATGCAGGGGGATTTGCGGTTACAGCGGTTCTCCAATTGCTGTGCTCCGAAAGCACTTCTGCTGAGTGGCCTTTTCCTCAACCGGGCCCCCAGCGACAGGTCTTGTCGCTGGGGTGGAAGTAAAAACCACCTTTCACATGTCTAGCAAGGGCATGTGAATTGGAGAACCGCTCTAGGAGTTGGATTGAGTACTCGTCGGATCTTCACGCTTTGTGGGTGGTTCTTTTATGCGGAGCCCTTCATCTTGCACCGGCTCGGCGATTTCAGTTTGAGCATTGTCCTCGACCATTTTGTGCGAGAACAACGGACGCTTAGGGAAGAGGTGTTTATGAACCTCAGATTGATGCCCAATGCTCATTGTTGCCTCCATTCTCTTGCTGGTTGGTTGTGAGGGACGCTCGTCTGGAGCAAGTCGTCATCAGCTAGAGGCGAGGAAGAGGAGAAGCCTAACTTCCCAATTAGACGCTTCAATCGTCGAAAATGTCCAGCTTTATCAAGAGCAGGCAGGTGGCCCGCTCATCAACGCCGAAAGTAACCCTGTGACTTGAGAAGCTGTACCCGTCTGAGCGGCTTTTTTGCTATGAGCGGGTCGTAGCGAGTAATGGCGGTGCGGATAAAACCCGGCGAAACCCTAAGAAAAGTGGATAAATTGGTGTTCCACGTGGAAAACTGGGTACGAAATTTGCCGAGCATCCGACGCTGATGAAGTTCAATTTGATGCCCGTGACTACTGAAATTTGGCTGGCGCCCCGGGTCTCCATTCGCCGGAATGAACTGAAGTTGGGTGTTCGCTGTGTTGGTAACGGAAAGGGAGTAAGCCCTGAAAGGATGGGGCCCCCCTCGAAAAACGCCTCGTATCACTTATATCTAATGTGTTTTCGATAATCTACAGCGACTCAGCGCACACAAATCCGCCAAACTCGCAGAATGTACCAGTTTTACGACAAATTAGCTGCACTTCCAAGCAAAGAAAACAGCCGAATGCAGCGTTTTTCACCCCGCAAAACCGTGCATCTCGGACGCCACCGCTCCCTCACTCCATCGCGTGCGGGTCTGGAACCATTTTCATCTTCTTGTTGTGGCGAATATCGTCGCCTTGAACCCAGAAAATTACATCTTCGCAGATGTTGGTGGCGTGGTCGGCCACGCGCTCCAGGATGCGTGCGATCATCAGCGCATTCAATGCCTGCGGGGCCAGATGGCTCTGCTCAGCCATCAGCTTGGTCAGCGCCTTATAAGCCGCGCGGTTCATGGCGTCTACTGCATCGTCCATGGTGAGCACGGTGCGCGCCAGTTCGGCGTCGGCCTCGATGAACGCTTGCAGGCTCTTGCGCACCATCGCCGCGGCCAGGGTCGCCATGCGCGGAATATCCACCGGCAGCTCGACTATGGCCATCTGCTCCATGCCGCGCACGCGCTCGCTGATATTCTTGGCCGCATCGCCTACCCGCTCCAGGTCGGCGTTGATCTTGATCACACTCAAAATAAATCTCAAGTCGATGGCCGTGGGCTGTTCCATGGCCAACAGGTCCAGCGCGGCCTGATCGATCTCGCGCTCCAGCCGGTTAATCGCGATCTCGCTCCGGCTGACCAAGTCGCAGATCGACAGATCGCGCACGCGATAGGCCTCGATGGCGCGCTGTATGGCCTGCTCGGCGAGGCCAGCCATTACCAGCAGTTGCTCCTTCAATTCATCGAGACTTTGCTGAAAGCGTATACGCGTCATCCGAACCTGCCCGTGATGTAATCCTCTGTGCGCTTGTCGGTGGGGTTGGTGAAGATTTTGTGGGTCGAGTCGAACTCGACCATGCGGCCATTCAAAAAGAAGCCCGTATTCTCGGCCACGCGGGCGGCCTGCTGCATGTTGTGGGTCACAATCACAATAGTGTACTGCGATTTCAACTGGAAGATCAGGTCTTCAATCTTGGAAGTAGAAACCGGGTCCAGCGCCGAGGCCGGCTCGTCCATGAGAAGCACCTCGGGGTCCACGGCCAGGGCGCGCGCAATGCATAGCCGCTGCTGCTGACCACCGGAGAGACTCGCGCCGGATTCTTTCTTCAGATTATCCTTCACCTCATCCCACAGCGCTGAGTTTTTCAGCGACTTCTCCACAATCTCATCGAGCACGCGGTGGTTGGTGTAGCCATTCAGCTTCAGCCCGGCGGCCACGTTGTCGTAAATCGACATCGTCGGGAACGGATTGGGGCGCTGGAAGACCATGCCCACGCGGCGGCGAATCTCCACCGGTTTGGCGTCAGCGTAGATGTCCAGATCGCCGATGAGCACCTTGCCTGTAACGCGCGCGATTGGGTTGGTTTCGTGCATGCGATTGAGGCAGCGCACAAAGGTGCTCTTGCCACAGCCCGAGGGGCCAATCAAAGCTGTCGCATGGTTGGCCGGGATTTTCAGGTTGATCTCCTGCAGCGTGTGATTGGTGCCATACCACGCGTTCAGGTTGCTTACCTCGATGCCGACGCCCACTTAGCTTGCCCCTTTCAAAACGCCACGGCTGGTGACAAAACGCACCAGCGTAACCGCCAGCACGATCAGCACAATCAGGACCAGCGATCCCGCCCACGCCAGCCTGTGCCAGTCGTCATAAGGTGAGAGCGCATAAACATAAATCTGCAAAGGCAGCGCGGCGATGGGCTGATCCAGCCGCGCGCTCCAGCCCACATTCCCGAAGGCTGTGAAGATCAAGGGCGCCGTCTCGCCGGCCACGCGCGCAAACGCCAGCATACAGCCTGTGATGATGCCCGGAGAAGCGGTTTTTACGGTAATGGCCAGCACCGAACGCCAGTTGGGTACGCCCAGCGCCAGCGCCGCCTCTCGCACCGCGTTGGGCACCATCAGCAGCATCTCTTCCGTCGTCCGGCAGACCGTGGGAATCATCATGATGCCCAGCGCCACGCCCCCCGAGAACGCGGAAAAGTGCCCTTGCGGCACCACGATCAGCGAGTAAATGGCAATGCCCATCACAATGGACGGCACTCCATTCAGCACATCGGCCGTAAACCTAACCGCGTTGGCCAGTTTGGTGCCGCGCCCGAACTCGGCCAAATAGATGCCGCCGGCAATACCGATCGGAACGCCGATCAGGCTGCCGACTGCCAGCAGAATCGCCGAGCCGGCGATGGCGTTGGCCATACCGCCGCCGGCTTCGCCGACGGGCTTGGGAACCTGCGTAAAGAAGTCCAGGTTCAGTGAGCTGGCGCCGCGGTATACCAGATAGATGAAGATTGCCACCAGTGGCGCGACCACCAGCACGGTCGATAGCACCGCCAGGCACGTGACCGCTCGGTCTGCCAGCGCTCGTATCTGTGCCCGCAGCTTGTGTTCGTTCTTCAGTGTCGTCTCTCCAAAAACAATGAATAGCAATCAGTTAACTGTCGAAAACTCTGTTTCAACGCACCGGCGCCGGCGCTCCGCGCGTCACTGCCCAAACCAATAGCTGGGCAAAAGCGTTGACGATGATGGTCACGATAAACAGCGCCAGGCCCAGTTCCATGAGCGCGCTCAGATGCAAGTCGCTCGATGCCTCGGCAAACTCATTGGCGATCACTGAGGCCATTGTGCTGCCATTGGCGAGTAGCGAGCGGTGAATCTCCGCACTGTTGCCGATCACCATGGTCACGGCCATGGTCTCTCCCAGCGCGCGCCCCAGACCCAGAATCACCGCGCCCACTATGCCGATGCGCGCATTACGCAGAACGCCCACGCGGATCATCTCCCACCGCGTGGCTCCCAGGGCCAGCACAGCCTCGCGCTGGGATTGCGGCACGGCCGTCATCACTTCGCGCGTCAGCGAGGAGATGATGGGCAGAATCATGATGGCCAGAATTATGCCGGCCGCGACAAAGCCAAGGCCCGTGG
>Ga0255353_1000286_pt1 | contig 33336 bp, 33 predicted proteins | sample HBST25metaG_FD_189941 | JGI IMG/M metagenome (GOLD analysis project Ga0255353, IMG submission 189941) | Peat soil microbial communities from Stordalen Mire, Sweden - H.B.S.T25 | ecosystem: Environmental > Terrestrial > Soil > Wetlands > Peat | place: Sweden: Norrbotten County, Stordalen Mire...
TCTCCACATGCGGACAAACGGTTTTGCTTGGTAACGCTGCCGTTTGAAACTCAACAAACGCGTGTGACTCCAGAACGCCGCGGCTTAGGAATTCAGCGAAGCTGCCGTGGTGGCCTGGGACTGGGCATTCTTCTTGGTTGTAACTTTCTTGCCGGTTGCCTTCTTTGCCGTCTGCTTTGTGCCCCCCCGCTTTGCGGCAACCGGAACGTTCTTTGCCGCAGATCCCGAGGCTTTCTTCGCAACTCGTCTGATCTTCGCCCAACGAGCCTTCATCGCGGCGGCAATCCTTGCGCGCCCCGCGGTAGACATCTTGCGGCGATGCTCGGTGATTGCCTTGGGCGGTAGCGCGACGGGGAGACTCTTCACCACGCGACTTCCACTGGGACGTCCAGGTTTTCTCTTTACCTCACCCGAGTCGGACTCGGACAAAAGTACACGCGCTTGCTGAAGAAGTGAAATCTCAACGTCGATCTGCCTAATAATCTCTACCGTGCCCATATGTTGATCCTCCTCCATGGAGAATACCGCACACCCCCAAGGCCTGCTAAAAAGAAGCCGCTGGCAAGAGTGAACAAGGGAATTCTCAGTATGCATCAAGTCGCAAGTGTTGCGTAATGGTTCCTGTGACGTCCGCCCGCTACAGAGCGCGTACTATGCTCGGGCGCGGACTTTGCCCTGAGCACGAGCAGCCGTCCTCGACGTTGCCGATCCCCTCCATTTTGCTGCGCTCTTCCTATCGGCAGGTTGTAATGTGACGAGAATGACCGGCTCCTGGTCCGGGAACGTGGCAATCATGGTCAGATGACCACCCATCGCCGCTACGGTGCGCTGCATCGTGGAGAGGCGTGGGTCCTTCCGCTGCTCCAGACGCGAAATCTGCATCTGTCCGATGCCGAGGGCCTCAGCCATCTTCGCCTGACTGAGTTTGCGACCCTTCCTCAGTTCTCCAAGCGTCATGCGCTGGTCAACCTTTGCAAGCAACTCTGCGCCTCGTGCCTCAATGGCCGCCTGCCGATCCTTTGGCAAAGAAGCAATAACGTCCACAACTGAAATCAATCCCCGCATCGCCAAACCCTCCTCCATCGACTACAGATCTTCGAGATGTTCCTTGTATCGCTTGTCGGCCTTCTCGATCAGCCGTCGACAGAACGTCTTTTCACTCCCGCCCGATTTATCCCCGGCTACGAGCAGGATTGCGTCGCGCTCTGGATCGAAGGCGAACGCAACACGCCAGACGCCTCCGCTGGCTCTGAATCGAAGTTCCTTCATGTTCGTGTACTTCGAGTCCTTCAGCGTGTCCACCTCAGGCCGCCCCAGCGACGGGCCGTACTGTCGGAGCGGCGTGAGCATCGCGAGCAGTTCATCCTGCACTGCCGCCGATAACTTGTCGAACTCCGCCTTGAACTTCGGGTGGAAGTAGGCTTTCCAACTCATAGATATAAGTATGCTCTAAATAGCATTATGCTGTAAAGAGCATTTTTTAAATCCTCAGCTCTGGATCTATCCGATTGGGGGTACCCACAAAAGTCCCTACAGTGAAGGCGTTTTCCAGGTTTCCGGTGAGGAATGCTTCTTGTAACTGATTGAAATAATTGGCTCCTGAGGTAGGACTCGAACCTACAACCCTTCGGATAACGGCTTCGGGGTTGAAGTGTTGGATGCTTGAGTCTGGAAGAGTGTCGGAAACGTCACATGCAAAGGACCACTGCCGGCGTTCAGCACATACCGCGACTGCAAATACTTGTACGTCGGAACTGGCGGCAGCCTTTACCAGCCCGAAGACTTGGGTGCCAGGACGGATGTGACGGATGCTGACTGTGATGCTGCGAAATTAAAACATAAAGCAAAACAGCCGATAGTGTGAATTGGCTCGCGCTTTCGGAAACTATACAGACAGCCCCGTTGATGTTTGGCGGGGCTGTCTGTATTCGACCGCTATTATGTCCCTGATGCACCTGACTTACGAGCGGACTATATTCATGGACTAGGGCATTGAGATCGAGAAGAGGAAGAATGATTCTCTTCCTCAGCCAATAAATCTGTGCGGAGGTTTTCAGTGAGTGAGGTTACTCTTTTCGACGAACGTCCGGTGCGCCGGGTATACGACAAGGAGACCGAGACGTGGTGGTTTTCCGTGGTGGACATTGTCCAGATATTGACCCAGCAGCCGGATCCGACCACCGCTCGCAAGTACTGGAACAAGCTCAAACAACGGCTCGGAAAGGAAGGCAGTCAACTGGTGACAGATTGTCACCAGTTGAAATTGACCGCCGAAGATGGCAAGCAGCGATTGACCGATGTGGCCACTGCTGAGACACTGTTGCGCCTCGTTCAGTCAGTCCCCAGTCCCAAGGCAGAGCCAATCAAACTGTGGCTTGCCAAGGTGGGATACGAGCGGATGCAGGAGATGTCCGATCCTGCCCTGGCGCTGGCACGCACCAGAGAGGGTTGGCGTAAACTGGGCCGCAGCGAGAAGTGGATCACCCAGCGCATGACCGGTCAGGAGACCCGCAACAAGCTGACCGATTACTGGGGGACTCACGAGGTCAAGCAGGGACAAGAATTCGCCATCCTCACCAATATCATTCATGAGGAATGGTCTGGAATATCAGTTCAGGACCACAAGGGACTCAAAGATCTGGAAAGCCAGAATCTGCGCGACCACATGAGCGAGGCCGAACTCATCTTCACAGCTCTAGCCGAACTTTCGACTCGCCAGATTGCGGAGACGACAGAGGCCGTAGGCATGCCCGCCAACAAAAAGGCTGCAAAGACCGGAGGCAGCATCGCTCAGCGCGCGCGTGTAGAACTGGAAAGCAAGACCGGGCGAAAAGTCGTCACCGGAGAGAACTATTTGCCACCTAAATTGGCGGACCAACGCAAGAAAAGGATCGGCCCACCCTCTCTGCAAGCGACCAGATTGAAATAGCGTTCCTTGGAGGCGATGATGGCAAGTGAAGTATTCAGCATCGGCAACGTGGTGACATGGCGCAGCCAGGCTCAGGGATCGGCGAAGACGAAGGTGGGCACAATCATTGAAGTGGTGCCACCAGATACCCGCCCCTCCACCGAAGGGCGCCCGGGGCTCAATGAATGTGGATATGGACGGAATCATGTCAGCTATATTGTTGAGGTCACGACCGGGAAGCAGAAGCAGGGCAAGAGGCACTACTGGCCTGTGGTGAGCAGATTGAAGCGTGCTCTAGAATCGTGATCCTTGGGGATTCTCAGGGCAATGCGCGAAGGGAAGCCGCCCAAATCCCTTCGCGTGCCTCCAATTCAATCAGAAATGACCTTAGCGGCGGCTGTGGCACTTCCGCATAACCCGCCGTCCAACGCGCAGACAAGCCCGTAGGGGCGTGCGGTGCCCTATGGCGCGCGCCACCAAACGATTAATTGGAGGCCAGAATGACAGAGATACCAACGGAGGTCCTGGGTAAGCTACAACGGGTGCAAGCGTTTGCAGTGTTGCCCGCACTGGAAGAGAATGCCGAGTGGCGTGCGATCGCGCCCCTCGATGTTCGAAGAATCAAGTGCGACATCTCCCATGTGTGCGGCGAGCAGGCCCGATGGGGGACGCACAAGGGTCCAGCGTTCTCGTATGTATGCGAATACCACCGTCGCGTTTACGAGGCCACTGGCACGTTCTGGAATGACGCGGGCTACCGAACATTGGCTCCAACAACACAGACAGGCGGGTAATGGCATTGGTATACCTTGAACTTTTCAACGGCCGCAGATCCATTGACGAGCAAATGCGAGCATTCGGAACCCCTGGACCGGTGCTCGGACCATTTCCCTTTATGCAGACCGCATACGGGGATCGTCTCAAGTTCGACCGGAGCGTAATTATCGAACTGGTCGACGGTCTCATCTACTACGGAGGAACTTTCTATGGCGGCTGGTCTGTGATTGATGAAGATACTGTCTGTCGAAGCGAGGACCTACAGCAGCGCCTCGAAACGTTTGAGCCAACGCAGGCCATTCACCCATGGCAAGGGCAGCTCGCCGCGTGACCGCCTTCAAACGGAAGACAACCCCAAAACAAAGCCGCTCCCCATGTGTGAGCAGGAGCGGCGTTCCTTTCCGAGGAGAAAGTGCTTGGCTTATTGTTCGGAGACTGGTTCGATGATGGTGACTTTTGAGCAGCGGCTGCAGAGATAGGAGTTTTCCCATCGCGCCATGCGGAGCGGAAATTTCAACTTGTTCCACCGGATGGCGTCGAAGACCATGAATATGCCGAAGAGAAACACGACGCTGGCGACTTCCGATATCTCAGACCGGAGTTGATACATCGTCGACGCGGCGAGAGTCCCAACCCCTAGAAGCACTACGGAGATTCGCCAAAACACACGCCGCGGTTTCGGTGGCGAACACTTCTCAGCCACGATGCTTTGCCTGAAGGTTTGCGACCACCCTGTCTTGAGGACCAAGCCGCGCTTGGAGCGAGCCATCATTGAGCCGTTGCCGTAGACCGTCGCAAAAGCTTTAAGATATGCCCGTGACCCGCAATACGCGCAGCAAAACGGATCATTGGTGCGCGACTGTGGCCCTCGCCTTTGCATGTACGGCGTCAGGGCAATGTTCGCGGACCGCACGGTAGACGGGTATTGAGGCCTTGGGTTTTTTGTTAAACGAGCGTCCATTGACGCGATTATACCGCGCTTAAGTGGTACTGGTATACTACTTGCCCCCAACTGTGCGCTTTGGCGCATGTATGCGCTTGGTCCGTCTCTTGCCGCGTATGCCCTGGAGTTCAGCTTCCACTTTAATCAATGCGCGGATCATCGCACTCTTGTTCGACGAGGCCAGAACATTCACGCACAGATCTTCGAGCAATGCATTGGTCTCCTTTGTGAAGTTGAACCTCTTCACAACACTGGACTTCGAACTGGGCGGGTCTTCCAACAAAACATCGGAGTCTTTGAGAATTTTGAATCGTATGTCATCAGCTAAATACTGTTCGATCAGTTGACTCGTGAATGCAATAGACTTCACATGCATTCTCTGAACGAACTCCGCGAGCAGATCCACTGTCTCAGTATCAAGATAGAAACTCGTTGCGATGTATTTGGTTTTCTCACGATGATCTCCGTAGCCTTTCCTCATCAATGAGATGCGTGGGGATTCAACGAAAGGAACGACCATTGCTTTCGCCCGATCCGCGGCAACCACAATTTTGTTGGACTCCGCTTTGAGGGAAGAGACTAGGCCGTGAACCAATGAATGATCTACGTAGTAGCGAATGATTAGACGGCATACTTCAGATATGTTGCCAGTACCGCGGATGCGAAATGCGAGTGCGGATGCGAGCGCCAGCGTCTCCTCGTCCTGACAGATTCTGATCTTGATTGTCTGATTGCTATCTGCAGGACGTGAATTGTGATCGAGGAAATATGACCGAATCGCTGTCTCAAGCTTTTCGCTAGCGGAGACTTCTTCGATCATCCGACGCATCAGCTTGCGATACGTCATGCGAGGAGCCTTGTTCGCTGACTTTAGGCGAGAATCAGCCTTAAGCGAATTGAGTGCTTTCCGCAGGCTCTCGCTAACGTAGATATATAGCGCTTGTTCGCTTGTTTTTGGCGGGGGCATGTCATCGTATCCCGGGCCGTAGAGACTATTGCCCACGGTCCACTCCACCAATATTAGCATGTTAAGCCGCCGTGCTTGCTCTCAATTCGGCAAGAACAAACGGCTTCCGGCGTATCTCCCATCTGGCGCGCAAAACAGCCATCTGCATTCGATCGACCGGCGTTATGTCGACTAGGTAACGGAGAACATTTATCGCGAGCCGGTCCGGGCTGTCGGACGGCAACAGAGACTTCATTCTTTCGAGCAATTCCAGATGGGGCCTCAGCACTTTTAGCCGCTCAGCCCTTGTTGCTTTAAGCTCGGCTTTTGCTGCTCGCAGTCGTCGCGCCTTTTTTTTACGCGCTTTTTCTTCAATTGAGTCCTGATTTGATGTCTTTGACGCAAGTAGAGCAGGCATTTTCTATTCCTCGGCGTAGCCCAATGTAACAAGTCTGTATGGTTTTCGTTTCCCAGTAAATGTACAGCAGAACGACAAAGTAATTCTGTGATTTCGCGACGGGCGATAAGTTTGATACCAACTAAAGTAACTGTTTGGCTCAATGTGCATGATGTAGCACGCATCTAACGTCGACAACAATAAAGGTTGTAGCATAAACAGTGGTAGTGGTATATAGTGAGCAAAGACTAATGCCGCTGCTCTCGCAATCGAGACGATTCCTGTTTCGAGTTTCTGGTTGATGTAGCCGTCGAGGGACTAGGTATAGAGAAAAGGTGAAAACTTTGAATTGGTTCCTTCGAAAGACGCGTTACTCGGCTCCGTTACTGTGGATCGGAGCTGTGGCAGTTGCTGCAGCAATTGCCCAATCCACGGCAACACTCATACAGATCGTCAATAAATCCACCCCAACGGTCACGGCAACCTCTTCCCTGAATCCTTCCGTTTTTGGAACATCTATAACGTTTTCGGCGTCATTGACTGCTGCTCTAGCTGATAACGCAACCGGCACTGTTCAGTGGATGGACGGGGCCACACCCATCGGCAGCCCGGTTCCAGTTGCATCAGCCGGCGCATCAATGCCTTTCTCTGTTCTCACCGCGGGAACCCACTCAATCACAGCGGTTTACAGTGGCGACGGGGACTTTACCGGGGCAACATCGGCGCCGATCAGTCAGGTGGTCAATAAGGCCACACCTGGCGTTGGTGGATTTGCACCGATCACGGTTGCTTCGAGCCTGAACCCGAGCATTTATCAGAACAGCGTGACCTTTACCTCAACGGCGCCGGCTGGAAGTACCGGAACCATTACATTCATGGATTCGACCACAAGCTTGGGAACATCTCCCCTGGTTGCGGGTACAGCGAGCTTGTCTATTCCAACCCTCGTTGCTGGCACGCATCCCATTACCGCCGTTTACAGCGGTGATTCAAACTTTAACGGCGCAACAAGTACGGGCATTTCTCAGCTTGTAAACAAGGCCCCAACGGTTGAGGCGGTCTTTGCAACTCCTCCCACCGGCGTAACGGTTGGATCGAGTGTCACCTTCACGACTCTCGTAAACACTGGCGCGCTTCTCCCAACCGGAACCGTAACTTTCATGGACGGCGCAACCACGCTCGGCACTGGCACGGTTTCATCCGCTACGGCCACCAACCTTTTGCCGTACTCGTCTGACTTTACTCAGTGGACGAGCGACAGCGCAGGCGTTGCAGCACCCGCGGTCACAGCAGCGGTTCTTGGTCCAGACGGAGCTAATTCAGCGACGACCCTCACCTACCCCGATACAACTGGTGGCAACCACTCAGGTCTCAAGTTGACGGCAACCGGCACCTTCGCTAGTCAGCAAATGGCTGTATCGTTCTGGGCTCTTTCCAGCTCGTCCACAGTGCTCACGGTCAACCTTGAGGATGGCGCCGGCGCGAATGCACAGACAGCAACCGAAAACACCTCAGCCACGTGGCAGCGCTTCGTTGTGCCGTTCACAATGGCTGCTGGTGCAGGCTCCAACGCAATCGTTTCGATTCAGGCGGTCAATGAGGCAGCCGGAACCGCTTCGATCTACGGAGCACAGCTCGAGCAAGCGGTTACGGCAGGCGTCTACGTTATGACGACTGGCGCATCGGCGGCTGGTCAGGGTGGCATTGCAACATACACCACGGCGACACTGCTTGGCGGTAATCATCCCGTCACCGGTGTCTACTCTGGTGACACCAACTACCTGGGTAACACGGGCGCACTGAACAGCCCGCTCACCGTAGGCCAGGGCTCGGCGACCGCTGTTGTGGCGAGTTCCTTGTCCCCAAGCAACTATGGTGTATCTGTTACCTTCACCGCAACCGTGACTGGCCCGAACGCCATCCCGACTGGAACGATTACGTTCCTTGACGGAGCAACGACGATTGGCACGGGCATACTCGATGCCACCGGCAAGGCCACGATGTCCATCTCGTCGCTTGTTGTGGGCAATCACTCGATCACCGTCCAGTATGGTGGGGACAGCAACTTCAATGCTGTGACCTCATCTTCAATCACTCAAACCGTAAATGCCGTAGCTGCAATCGTGACGGTCACCAGTTCGATCAACCCGTCCACCTTCGGTCAGAGCGTTGTCTTCACCGCAACAGTCACAGGCGCCGGGGCTACCCCGACTGGTACCGTGGCAGTTACGGATGGGGCAACAACACTGGGAACGATTACCCTCAACGCGAGCGGTAGCGGTGTCCTCACAACTGCGACGCTGACGGGCGGATCTCATTCCCTACTGTTCACCTACAGCGGCGATTCAAACTACACGCACTAAATAACAGCGAGGGCCTGCCGATAACAATCGGCAGGCCCCCACACATTTTCCTTTGTTATGCTGAGGCCTCTTCCCATGACTATGAAAGCTACAACGAGATTACTGCTGGCGATCGCGGCACTTGCCTGTACCCCGGGATGGTCTCAAGCACCTCTGACGCAGGTCGTGGTGAGGATCGCACCGGTTGTGACGGTCGCAACCGTTCCAGCCAATGCCCCCCGAGCTGCCGGTTCTTCTGTTCAATTCGACGCGCAAGTCACTGGCATCGCCGTTGCAGCGCCCACAGGGACGCTTACCTACACACTCACTTCCCTTGGCAGTGAGCCAGTTCTCACTGGCACCGCGCCCATCGTCGGTGGACTCTCTACGTGGACCGCGGCACCCGCGCCAGAAGGCTATACAGTCTCCGTATCCTACCCTGGCGATGTCAATTACCTACCCCTGTCCGCGTCACTGCCGGCCGGCCCAGCGGAAGACTTTGACTTTACCCTCCCCACCGTGACGATGGCGCAGGGCACTACATGGAACGGCGCCATGCAGGTAGTCTCGTTGAATGGCTTCACTGGAACGATTGCGTGGGCTTGTCAGAACGTCCCCACGCAGATCGGTTGTCCCATGTCGCAGACTGCTTCCGTGTTCACTCCTGCGAACATGGCCGTACCCCAAACCTGCCCGCTGACAATCACAACATCTCCTGGCGACTTCATTCCGGCAGCGGGTTTAATCCTGTTGGGGTTTGCTTTCTCCTTCAAGTCGCGCCGCCGCCTGCAGCTATTCGCAGGTCTCGCGCTCAGTTGTGCTCTCTTGTTCGGCGTTACCGGGTGTGGTTCGGGCGGCAATTCACAGTGGAATCCACTCACTCCGAAGGCCACATATCAGGTGACGATCACGGGTGTTTCGGGAGCCGTTACGCACAGCAAACAGATCACAGTCGTCGTCCAGTAAAAAGCCTCGATTGATGTCTGCGTACATTGAAGGGCGGCTGCGGGGATATATCCCGTGAGCCACCCGTTAACCTCTGCCCGGATTACATACTTTTGGGCAGCGCTCGTGGGCGCCAATGATATTGGAATCATGGATCATTCCCTCTGCAGGAACATTTCATGCAGGCAATAGAACTCCGTTGTGATACCGCGTTCTTGTTTCGTTCCCTCCAGGGGAGCATTTTGAACGCAGGATAAAACGCGAAGACTGCCCTGCCCAGATTGAAGACGCTCGGACCCAGACCTCGACGTTATGGATGGAACTCAACGGACGCGGCCAAACCTCTTCGTTTTGCGTTGGTAATGGGAAAACTGCGAATGAGTGGAACGCTTCTTATGCCTCTGATTGAGGTTGCGCCACGTCCCAAAGACGGAAGAATTCGGCCAGCGTTCCGTAGGCATAACGCCTCAGATTCACACGTTCCTCTTCCGAATCACCCGTGCGTTCAAAGCGCGCATATTGCGCTGGTCCGCGATGCTCGATGCTCTCGAAGTTTCCTCTCAAAAAGCCGATGGCTTTCGCAACATCCGGATGCCCGAAGACCGGGCTTTGTGCCATTGCTTGTACGGCGCCTTCGACCCCTCCGGGAAACGCATTTAGCGTCCAAACAATGTCGTAGCTGTCCTTGTCTTTAGCCCTCTCTTCAAGAGCGAAGGTCTTGAGGACCACGAATGGCAAAAGGTTCGCGACATGGACCTCAATCCCTTCCTGAATCCCGCCGTGATCGAGCGTCTCACCGCTCAGTCTCACCGTGAAGGAATCGAGGGCCACCAGTTCAGCTCCGGACATGCGAATCGCGCTGATCTTAGAGCCGACCTCTGCTCCCGGATTACGCAGCATAGTTCCCGGCTGTCCGTCACCGACAGGACAGAAGAATTCAAGTAAGACCTCGATGCCATCCACGTCGCGGCTCCATCGAAAGCTCAACTCCTGACCGGTCTCCGGATTTTTTGCCGGAGCAAAGCCGGCATCCTTAAGATTATTCTGTAGCGTCCGATAGACCTCCTGCTCTTCCGTAGAGATGGTTACGCCGACGACCACGTCGAGGTCTGTCGTCCCGACGTGTTCCTTCATGTCGCTCGGAGCTTTTCCAATAAGGTAGTGCGGCGTCAGGCCGCCGATCAGAAAGATACGTCCTCCCCAAGGGCCGATCTTCAGGAGCAGTGTGCGTAGCGCCTTCTCACAGGCTTCCAGGGCTTCCGGAGTGTATGGGTTCTGCGGATCGTTCTCAGGCATAGTCCTTCATCATCCTTTCTCGTAAGTTCTGCGCGACTTCCAGAGCCCGCCCCGGGGCACCAATCGTTTCAATGTAGGCTCGTGGACGCGAAATGATCTGCAGCAGACCATCGCGGGACGGATCGCCGATCGAGCCTGACTTTGTTATCCACGGCTCGACCTCGTGCAGCGCCAGGTTTCCCGAGGTCTGCCACACCTGAAGATTAGCTCCCTTCTCCACCACCTCTCCCCCGAGCATCTTCGCCGCGTCCTGCGCGGGCACTGCCGCGTCGAGGCGGATGATGGGATTGGGAGGAGCAGTTAGGATCGGCGAGTACAAATGAGCGGCCGCTAGGCCGGCGATAGCCCATTGAGCCTTGAGTTCGTGGAGCGCGGGGAGTTTCTCATAGAGCGCCTGGGGAGACCGGCTCCACACGTAGAGTTCGGTCACACGTTCGACGGGTCGCTCTTCCTTGCTCCATAGCTCCAGAAGCGCGCCGGAGTCTTTCAGAGACCAAGAGCGATTTGGACCGGCTCCTTGTTCCTCCAAAATCTGAAGCTCCGTAAGCCTTTTAAAGACCCGGCTGACGAGCGCCGGGGATACGTTCGTCGACTTCGCCATGGTGGCAACACGGATCTCGCTGCGGTCTTTGAGCAATGCTTCTGCAATCAGCCCAGAGCGGTCACGTAGTTTTGCAGGAACAGGTGTCCTCTCGGACGGTTGCGTTTCCTTCACCTGCGTATCAATGAGAATGCCGGGGGCCACGATGTGGCATATGCCAGTATCGCTCTCCATCCAGGAGACGCCTGCCTTCCGTAAGGTTTCACGGGTTCGCGGTGCGAGTTCTCGAACGGCCAGGAGCAAAGAGTCTCGAAGAGAATGTCCACTCCAGTCGCGGACGACTTCCTGTGCCCTCTCCTGGCTCAGGGACGGATAGAGTTTGACAGCAAAGCGATGTTTTTTCCCTTGGGCGACCCACAGAGCGAAGAGGTCACCCTTGAGAGGGGTAGCCGTAACGCTGTCCAGTTGTCGCAGGAAGCGCATGACCCAAGTTGGAATCTTGTGATGTTCCATATTTACAATTATCACAATATTTACTGTTTCTGTAAATATCAAATTTACAGTGCACTATCGCACAAATCTGTATCTGCGGCCTCTATCAGGCAGTGAACCGGAAACCTGTAACTCACTGAAACTAGGGATAACCGGTGGCTCCTTTTGGCTCCTGACCTTGCCCTCAGAATGCGTAGCCCTTAGCTAACGACCGTAACCAAGAGAAGAAATCCTTCTACTGACGTTTGGCTCATGTTAGCCTAAGTAGGCGGGCGAAGAAACGACAAAAGGAGCCAAAGGTCATGGAAACTCAACTCGCACCCGAAGATCAGCCGTTTCGTTTACAGCCAGCTCCTCCCGGCATGATCGAGGAAGAGATGATGCTCGCTATCCTCAATGGAATCGGTATTCCCGGCGAGCGGAGGCCCCTTCAATGCGTCACGTTCAAGCAACCGTTGCCTGAGTACTTCCGCCTCAAGGAGGCCTGCCAGATCTGGCGGTTGCAGTATTCGGATGTGATCCGGGACGCGCTTCGCAAATTGATTCCGGTTCTCGAATCGCCAAACGGAGCGGTGCGCGAGCATCTTGAGCGTCATCGTGAGACCGAGATCGAAAAAGATCGGCTACGAAAAGAGGCGCGGCGGAAGCGTCAGGGGTCGGCAGCACCATCTGAAATGGGTCTGTAGTTCAACACTGGCCTCTCCACGAAGTTCTCTGTTTCTTTGAAGTGTGGTTCTTGCCCGCCCTAAACGCCAGCTTGCGCGCTCCTAACACGCTGGCTGGCGTTGATGGTTTAGCTAGGCATCTAGCTTGAACCAGAACCACACTTCAACCGTCTTAAGCTCCTCGCTACTCAGTCCGGACTGGTCGGCCACCTCAACGATACTTTCTGCACCACAAATCACGCACCCGCACAATTATTCCCATCGCTTGAACAGTGGTAGTGGTATAGTCGTGGAGTACGATTTGCCCAGAGCGGAGACGATCCACGTCTCTAGCTTTTCTGTATGGAATGACTCCATAGAGGGCAAAGCAGCATTTTGTGGTGGCACCACGAGGAGAGCACGCTACATGGGTTCCTTTTTGAAAAAAGCTTCTTTCGGCCTTGCTTTACCCTTTGCCCTACTTTCACTTATGTCGGCCCAGACACCCACCACTACGACGCTGGCGATCAGTCCCTACAATTCTGTTGCCCCCGACACGGTTGTGACGCTGACGGCAACCGTCACGAACCCAGGCGCGGTCACGGCTGGCACGGTAAACTTCTGCAATGTGAACTCAACGGATTGCAGTCCTGGCAGTGGGCTCTACGGAACTGCTCAGTTAACGAGCGCGGGTACGGCTACGATCAAGCACGTCTTCGGCTACGGCGTGAACAACATTAAGGCTGTATTTTTACGGACGACGGCCAATGCCAGCAGCACATCACTGACTGAGTCCGTCAGCGTCTCTGGGAGTCCGGTCTATACAAGCGCCACAACTCTGGGAGCAACAGGGAGCGCTGGTAATTACACTCTTAGCGGGACAGTGACAGCCTTTGGAAGCCAGCCCTTGACTGGAACAATCGACTTCCTCGATACCACAAGTGGCAACGCGCAGATTGACACCACTTCACTCAACCTTGCCGCATCTGTCTTTGCGAATCAGGCTATCTACGCCACCGGGTCCGGCCCCTCGTCTGTTGCGGTGGGAGACTTCAACGGTGACGGCAAGCAAGACATCGCCATCGCAAACAGCGGCTCCAACACAGTATCGGTATTTTTAGGGAATGGTGACGGGACGTTTCAGACACAGGCCTCATACGCTGTGGGTGGCGGGCCGTCTTCGGTTGTTGTGGGAGATTTCAATGGTGATGGCAAGGTTGATCTGACTGTTGTAAATACTGCCGGTAACACAATATCTATTTTGCTTGGGAATGGTGACGGCACGTTTCAACCGCAGCTTATAACCTCATTAAGTGGTACTAGTCCACTAGCCGCGGCGTTCGGTGATTTCAACGGTGACGGTAAGCTCGACATGGTAGAGCTTAACAGCTCATACACGATGTGTATCTTTATCGGAAATGGGAATGGGACATTTCAGTCCCCGAATTGCGTTGCAAATGTTGCTGGCACTTCAATCGTCGCCGGCGATTTCAATGGCGACGGTAAGCTCGACATTGCAGTTACAAGTTCCATCTTTGGCAATCTTGCCGTTTTTCTCGGGAATGGAGACGGGACATTCTCATCCCCGGTCCACTATAGCCTGGGCGGCTGGGCACCTGCCTCTATTGCAGTGGGGGACTTCAATGGCGACGGCAAACTCGATCTGGCGGTCGTAAACAATGACACCAATACTGTATCGATTCTACTGGGCAACGGCGATGGCTCATTTCAGAGCCAGATTGCCTATGCAGCAGGCAGTGATCCATTATCGGTAGCTGTCGGAGACTTCAATGGAGACGGCAAACTCGATTTGGCGGTTGTAAATGGCAGTGGCAATACGGTATCGGTCTTGCTTGGCAATGGCGGCGGGTCGTTCAAAGCGCCCCTTCCCTATGCGACTGGTAGTGCCCCATCTTCCATTGCAGTGGGGGACTTCAATGGCGACGGCAAACTCGATCTGGCCACTGCAAATGAAAATGCCAAAACGGCGTCCATTCTGCTTGGCGAGCAGATTGCGGGTTACAGTAAAAGCGGTATAGTTGTTTACGGCACTGGCACTCACTACGCTCTAGCTTCATACGCTGGGGACACGAGTCGTTTCCCTAGCCAATCTCCCACCGTGCCATTGACTGCGACGGCATTTCTTCCTCAGACAATTTCCTTCACGCCCATTGCCTCGCCTGTCACCATTGGAGTCCCACCAATCTCTCTGTCGGCAACGGGGGGCGGCACGCTCAACCCCGTAACCTTCAGCGTTCTGTCTGGACCTGGTTATGTGTCTGGCAATTGGCTGTATGTCACCGGAGTGGGCACAATCGTTGTCGCAGCCGATCAAGCGGGCAATTCCCCCTACTCAGCCGCGCCCGAGGTTACCCAGTCTGTGGTGGTCAACAAGATCACGCCGACGTTTGCGGTATCCTGCTCACCAAATCCGGTTGTCTATGGAGCGAATACCACCTGTACCGCAGTGGTCAGCGGCGGGGCGACGGGAACGGTCACCTTTTACGACAACGGCGTGCTCTGGGCAACCGTTTCTGTCTCGGGAAACTCAGCTTCGGCGACAGGCTTTGCGGGGCAGGGATCCGGAACCTATTCGGTCACCACCTCTTATAGCGGAGACGCTAATAACAATTCGGCGAGTGCAGGGACAACGGTGACCGTTACCCAGGCACCGCAGTCAATCACGTTTACGCCCCCGGCGACGCCAGTGACCTTTGGAGTAGCGCCGATAGCGCTTTCAGCGTCGGCAAGCTCTGGTCTAGGTGTCAGCTTCAGTGTTCTCTCTGGGCCAGGTTCGGTCTCCGGAAACATCCTGACGATCACCGGCGCCGGCACGGTTGTCGTGGCTGCGAATCAGCCGGGCAACATCGACTACTCAGCGGCCCCGCAGGTAACGCAGGTTGTCGTTGTCAACAAGGCCACACCAACGCTCACGTGGTCAACCCCGGCTGCCATCGTCTACGGGACGCCCCTCAGCGGAACCCAGCTCAATGCAACGTCTGGCGGCATCGCCGGTAGCTTCGTATACACTCCAACCTCTGGCACCGTGCTGACAGGGGGCACCCACTCCCTCTCAGTAACCTTTACGCCGACAGACTCGACGGACTACAACAACCAGACGGCCTCGGTCAGTTTGACTGTCAACCCGGCGTCGGCTGCAGTGAGCGTCTCTTGCTCGCCGAACCCGATCACCTATGGCTCGCAGACGACGACCTGCACGACGACCGTGGGTGGCTCCGCCACGGGTACCGTGGCTTGGACTATCAACGGTGGAGCGTGGACGACAACCGGCTTGAGCGGAGGCTCAACCAGCGCAGGAGGCTTCAATGGATACGCCGCTGGGTCTTACGCGATCATCGCGAACTACAGCGGCGACAGTAACTATGCAGCGGGCAGCGCTCCGACCACGCTCACAATCAATAAGGCCACGCCCAGCCTTAGCTGGACATCGCCAGCCAATATCGTTTTCGGAACGCCCCTCAGCGCCGCACAACTCGACGCCACGAGTGGAGGAGTGGCAGGAGCGTTTGTCTACACGCCTGGAGCAGGCACCGTCCTGCCGGTGGGTTCTTACAGCCTCTCGGCAACCTTCACGCCAACCGACGCGGCCAACTACAACACGGCGACGATCATGGTCCCCTTGGTTGTCGTGCCGGCAGCGCCTGGCATCAATGTCAACTGCTCGCCGAATCCGATCACGTATGGTCCGCAGACATCGACCTGTACGGCCGCAGTAAGCACCGGAGCAACGGGTAGTGTCGCCTTCTTCTATAACGGCACCAACTGGGCCAATGTGCCTGTTTCAGGTGGGGCCGCATCCGCGAGCGGGTTCAATAACATGCCCGTGAGCTCGTACACGATTGTTGCAAACTACAGTGGCGATAGTAATTTCAACCCAGCCAGCGCCTTCACGACTCTCACTATCGGACAGGCGGCTCCGGCTGTGACGCTCAGTTGTTCGCCTTCGTCCATCAGCCTCGGCTCCAATACAACTTGTACGGCGTCGGTGCCCGCTACGGACGGTACGGTCGCGTTTTACTCGACCGCCGACTTGGCCGGCAAATGGTGGAATGCCGCTTTCCCGGCAGGCGGAGGCGACTTGGGTACAACACCGGTTGCCACAACCCAGGATGGCTCGCTGAACTACAACATCTCTGGCGAGACGTGGGCTGGTGCTGTCGCAGGGCCAGCCGGCGTGGACACAACGAATATTTACGCCCGATGGACAGGGACCTTTGTATCGCCCGTGGACGGGACATACACGATCGGCGTGAACTCTGATGATGGGGCAAATGTCTATGTGAATGGCACCCTTCTAGTAGGGAACCTTTCCGCGGGGCAAGGGGCCACGAGTGATTTGGCCTACACGCAGTCTGGAACAATCGCGCTCACTATGGGCACGACGAACACGATTGTGGTCGAGTACCAGCAAGGCGGTGGACAGGCCGGAATCCAACTCTTGTGGACCCTGCCAGGGACCAGCAGTGCGAGCCTCTTGGGCTGGACGGTTGTTCCGGTCAACGGCAGCGGTCAGGCCTCGATTACGGGCGGAAGCGCATGGAATGCGGGCACCTATAACGTCACCGGTGTCTACTCTGGCGACGCGAACTACGCCGCCGCAACGTCCAATGTGGTTCCCGTGACGGTCAATCAGGCAACGCCTACCGTAACGGTTACTTGCTCGCCGAGCACGATGGTGTTTGGGTCGACAACGTCTTGCACGGCCCACGTTTCGGCAGGCACTGGGACGGTTTCCTTCACTGGCGGGTCTTTACAGCCTGGTCCGTGGGTCGAAACAGTGAATGGAAGCGGAAACGCCGTCCTCACTGGATTATCGAATTGGGCGGCCGGCACATACACCGTCCAGGCGACCTACAGCGGGGACAGCAACTACAACGGAGCCACTGGCAGTACCGTCCTGACGATTACAACGTCTACCCCGGTTCTCACATGGGCAACGCCTGCTGCAATCACATACGGAACCGCCTTGAGCGCAACTCAGCTCAATGCGTCATCGAGTGGGCTGGCCGGGACCTTCGCTTACACTCCAGCCGCTGGCACTATCTTGGCGGCTGGATCGCAGACCCTTTCCGTGACATTCACGCCGACTGATTTGGTGGACTACACGGTTCAAACCGCAACAGTCACACTGCTCGTCAACAAAGCAGCCCTAACGGTTACGCCTAACCCGGCATCGAGATTGTATGGCGTGGCAAATCCAGTCTTCACCGGCTCGATCACTGGCGTGGTTGCGGGAGACAATATCACCGCGACCTATGCGTCAGGAGCCACGGCGGCAACCACTGTCGGCGTGTACTCATCCGGGGTGAACGCGATTGCGGCAACCCTCTCGGACCCAGGTTCGAAGCTCGGCAACTACACACTCACTCAGAATCTCGGAACGCTGACTATTACCCAGACGTCTACGGTCCTTAGCTGGGCGACGCCAGCGGCGATCACCTACGGAACTCCCCTCAGTGCAACGCAGCTCGACGCGACTTCTGGTGGTGTGGCGGGAACATTTGTATACACGCCAGCGGCCGGTGCGGTCTTGGCGGCGGGGACACAAACACTTTCCGTAACCTTTACGCCGACCGATAGCGCGGACTACAGCGGAGCAACGCTTACTGTCTCCTTGATTGTGAACAAGGCTCCGCTTACGGTTACACCCAACAATGCGTCCAGACTCTATGGCGTCGCAAACCCGGCATTTACGGGATCGATCATAGGATTGGTTGCCGGAGACACTGTTACAGCAACGTACGCGTCAGCGGCCAACCTTACGACGGTCGTTGGGGTCTACTCCAGTGGAGCGAATGCAATTGCGGCGACGTTGTCTGATCCAAGCAGCAAGCTTGGCAATTACACTTTGACGCAAAACGTCGGAACCCTCACGATAACGCAAACGACCACGACTTTGACGTGGCCAACGCCTGCAGCGATCACGTACGGGACTCCACTCTCAGCAACACAACTCGACGCCACGAGCGGAGGCATCGCCGGAACCTTCGTCTATACGCCAGCGACCGGGACCATCCTCACCGCAGGATCTCAAACACTCTCCGTCGTCTTTACGCCTACAGACGGTGCCGACTATAGCACTGCGACGACAACCGTTTTGCTTACCGTCAACAAGGCATCTCTGACTGTTACCCCGAACCCGTCCTCGAAGGTCTACGGGACTGCGAACCCAGCCCTCACCGGTTCAATTACCGGACTGGTCACAGGCGACACGATCACCGCGACCTACGCGTCAGCAGCAACAACATCGACGGCGATAGGAGTCTACTCGCTCGGGGCGAACGCCATTGCGGCGACTCTCTCTGATCCCGGCAGCAGGTTGGGCAACTACACTGTGACCCAGAACCTTGGCACTCTGACCATCACGCAGGCGACGACCATTCTGACATGGCCGACGCCCGCAGCAATCACCTACGGCACGCCTCTCTCTGCGACTCAACTTGATGCGACCTCTGGCGGTGTAGCTGGAACATTTGGCTACAGCCCAGCGGCCGGGACCGTCCTCGCGGCAGGGCCCCAGACCCTTTCCGTGACATTTACCCCGACCGATACCGCGGACTATAGTGTTGCAACGCTCACCGTCGCTTTGACTGTCAACAAGGCTCCGCTCACGGTTTCGCCCAATAGCGCGTCCAGACTATACGGCGTCGCGAACCCGGTCTTTACGGGCTCGATCACCGGATTGGTCGCTGGCAATACCATCACAGCGACCTATGCGTCAGCGGCCAACATGACTACTGTGGTGGGGGTCTACTCCAGCGGTGCGAACGCAATTGCAGCCACGCTGTCTGATCCAGAAAGCAAACTGCCTAATTACACTCTCACTCAGAACCTTGGCACCCTAACAATCACGCAGACGACCACGGTTTTGACTTGGGCGAATCCCGCAGCCATAACCTACGGCACAGCACTCTCGGCCGCACAACTCGACGCGACCAGCGGCGGCGTGGCTGGGACGTTTGTTTACGCGCCTCCGGCGGGAACCATTCTTCCTGTAGGTGTCCAGACTCTTTCCGTGACCTTTACGCCGACTGACAGTGCCGACTACAGTTCCGCCACGGTAACCGTTTCGCTTACCGTCAACAAGGCGCCTCTCACCGTAACCCCAACCCCGGCTTCGAAGGTCTACGGTACCGCGAATCCGATCTTCACGGGTTCCATCACCGGACTGGTCGCCGGCGACACAATCACCGCCACCTATGCTTCGGCAGCAACAACATCGACGGCGGTCGGCGTGTACTCGAGCGGCGTCAATGCCATCTCGGCTACGCTCGCCGATCCGGGTAGCAAACTTAGCAACTACACTCTGACCCAGAATGTCGGAGCCCTCACGATCACCCAGGCAACAACAGTCCTCACGTGGGCTACCCCGGCAGCAATCACCTATGGAACGCCACTCTCGGCGGTGCAACTCAACGCGACGTCGGGCGGCGTGGCAGGAACCTTCGTCTACACTCCCGCTACAGGCACCGTGCTAGCCGCTGGGTCGCACACGCTCTCAGTCATGTTTACGCCGACTGATACCGCAGATTACGGATCCGCGATCGCCACGGTGAATCTGCAGGTCAATAAGGCTGCACTCGTCGTCACGCCTAACCCAGCATCGAGGTTGTATGCCGCCGCGAACCCGGTCTTCACCGGTGCGATCACGGGGATGATCGCCGGGGACGGTATCTCGGCAACGTACGCATCGGGAGCAAACGCCACAACGTTGGTCGGGGTCTACCCGGCTGGAGCCAACGCAATTGCTTCAACGATGGTCGATCCGGGCAGCAAGCTGGCCAACTACACGGTTACGCAGAATCTTGGCACGTTGACCATTACACAGGTAACTACGGGGCTCACGTGGCCTACCCCCGCGGCGATCACCTACGGCACGGCCCTAAGCGGGGTCCAGCTTGACGCAACCTCGGGCGGCATAGCCGGAACCTTTGTCTACTCGCCTGTGGCTGGCACGGTGTTGTCGGCTGGCAGCCACACCTTGAACGTCACATTTACCCCAACGGATGGTGCTGACTACAGTACGGCAACTGCTTCAGTCACCTTGACGGTCAACCCGGCAGTCCTCACGGTAACGCCAGCACCATCCACAAAGGTCTACGGCACGGCGAACCCAGTGTTTAGCGGCTCGATCACCGGCATGATCCCCGGCGAAGGCATCAGTGCAACCTACGCCTCCGCAGCCACCACGACGACAACGGTTGGAGTGTACTCGTCCGGTCCTAATGCCATCGCGGCGACGCTCTCCGATCCTGGAGGCAAGCTCGCCAATTACACGCTCAACCAGACGGTGGGGGCACTCACAATCACCCAGGCGACGACAGTCCTCACTTGGGCCACTCCCGCCTCAATTTCATACGAAACGGCCCTGAGCGCCACGCAACTCAATGCAACGAGCGGCGGGGTTGCGGGAACGTTCGTTTACACGCCAGCAGCCGGAACGGTTCTCGCTGCGGGTTCACACACGCTCTCCGTCGCCTTCACGCCGACTGACGCGGTCGACTACAGTGCAGCAAGCGCCACAGTGACGCTCACTGTCACCAAGACGACGCCAACAGTTGTGCTGGCGTCATCGGCTAACCCATCGGTCTACGGTGTCGCTGTGACCTTCACAGCCACAACCAATGCGGCTGCAACGTAAGCGTGGACGGAAGGCCCTTTGTAGTGTGAGGTTGTGTCCACTTCATTCTAAGTGGACACGACCTATCCGTTGAAGAGGACGCTTTCATGGTCAGGAGCAGGGGCTGGCTCAGGGGGGCGGTCTTGGGTCAGGCGTTGACTTCGTCGGTGAAGATGTCTTCTGTGAGTGCGAGACCGATGGCGTAGTCGAGGCGCGTGAGCAGTTCGGTCAGCGTCTCGTCGTCGCGGCGAACCAGCATGGCGAGGCAGTTGTTGCCATCTGCGGCGGTGGCGACGCAGCCGACCGGTTTGAGGATGCCGATGGTAATCTCGCCGTCGTCGATGAACCCAGCAAGGTTCGGCAGTAGCTCGGCGATGGGGTCTTTGCCTGCTGTGCTTTTGTTTACGCTGCGGGTTCGATTACGCGGGGCAGTTCTTTTGCGAGATTCGATTTTGCGAGGTTCCAAGGCAGCAGCTCCTCGATGTGGTGGATGGGGTGGTCGTTGATACGCCCGAGCACCTCGCGCAGGTAGGCCTCGGGGTCGAGGCCGTTGAGCTTGGCGCTTCCAATGAGGCTGTAAAAGACTGCGGCGCGATCTCCTCCGGCATCGGATCCGGCGAAGAGGTAGTTGCGGCGGCCCACGGCGACGGCGCGGAGAGCGCGTTCGGCGGCGGAGTTATCGATCTCGATGCGACCGTCGTCGCAGTAGCGCATGAGGGTGCTCCAACGCGCGAGTGCGTAGTGGATCGCCGCAGCCGTGTCCGACTTACGCGAGAGCTTCGACAGGGATACTTCGAGCCAGGAGTGCATCGCGTCGAGCAGCGGCCTCGCGCGAGCGTTGCGAATCTCGCGGCGCGTATCGGGAGATCGTCCTCGGATCTCTTTTTCGATGGCATAGAGCGGCGCGATGCGTTCGACTGCTTCGGTAGCGATAGGCGAGTGTTGTGCCTCCATCAGGTCATAGAACTTGCGCCGGATGTGGGCCATGCACGGAGCTTCAAGAATCGATCCATCCTCGTAGAGCTTATTAAATCCAGCGTAGGCATCGGCCTGCAGAATGCCGTTGAAGTCCTTCAAGTGTCGTTGTGGATGTTCTCCCTTGCGATCCGGCGAGTACGCAAACCATGCGGCTGGCGCGTCCTCCGATCCCGCTGGTCGATCATCGCGCACATAGGTCCAGAGCCGTCCTGTCTTCGTCTTGCCGTTACCTGGAGCGAGTACCGGAACGGGTGTATCGTCGCCGTGCAGCTTCTCGGCGGCGAGGACATAACGGCGCAGCGACTCGACCAATGGAGCGAGCAGACGACTTGTTTCGCCGACCCACTTCGCCAGCGTGGAGCGGTCGAGATCGACTCCCTCGCGGGCATAGATCTCCGACTGTCGATAGAGCGGCAAGTGATCTGCAAACTTCGCCGTCAGAACATGGGCCAGCAAGCCCGGCCCTGCAAGACCGCGATCGATGGGACGCGATGGAGCCGGTGCCTGTGCAAAGATCTCGCAACCCGTGCAGCACAGTCGCGGACGCACGTGGCGGATCACGGTGAAGCTGGCTGGAATGTACTCCAGCATCTCGGAGACATCTTCGCCGATCTTCTTCATCGTGCCGCCGCACTCGGGGCAGGACTGTCGCGCGGGCAGGTGTGTCTCGGTCACACGCGGAAGATGCTCCGGCAACGGGCGGCGCTTCTTCGCCGCAATCGTTTCGATCGGAAGCGGCTGACTTGTTGGCTGAGGCACGGCTTCTGCGCGAACAGCTTCCAACTCTTCGAGCTTCAGTTCCAACTGCTCGATCTGTCGCTCGACCTTCTCCGACCTGCGCCCGAACTGCATGCGACGCAGCTTAGCGATCAGCAACAACAGATGCTCGATCTCGCTCTTGTGCGTGAGTAGTTGCAACTGTTGCGAGAAGATGAGTGCCTTCAACGCCACGGGCTCCAGAGTATCGAGATCGGGCAGCGCGACGAGCGGTTCAACCATGAGCGAAGTATGCCACAAATCGCCTTCGATTAAAAGCATAAAATGCGCATGAATACAGGATGAAACGATACTATCTGCTCAGACGCTCAGAACCAGCTCAGATGTTCGTACGGGCCTTCTCCAATCGATTCCTTCGAGCAGCATCGAGAGCTGCGCAGGCGTCAGAGAGACCGAACCGCTTGCAGCTTGAGGCCAGATGAAACGCCCTCGTTCGAGCCGCTTCTGAAACAAACAAAGGCCATCACGATCAGCCCAAAGCAGCTTCACCATGTCGCCGCGTCTTCCACGAAAGACAAAGACGTGGCCAGAAAGCGGCTGCTGTTCGAGGACTGTCTGCACCTGGGCGCTCAGTCCAAGGAAGCCGCGCCGCATATCGGTCACGCCCGCGGCAAGCCAGATCTGTGTGTTCGCTGGAGGCGCGATCATCCGAGCAGGCACTCAATGGCCACACGCAACGCAGCTGCATCGACCGCTCCGACGATCCGCAGCTTTGCTCTGACCAGCGTCAGCTCAATCGATCCAGTTGACGGCTGTTCACTGCGTCCACTGGCCACAGTCGGCTGCATGGCTATCGTGTCGGTCATCGGATCGGGACAGGAATCATCGCACGAAACAGTCACCGGCAACATCCGCTGCTCATCGACCGCGTCGTTGTTCGCCCGCAGAATCCCAGCGTGATAGAGCTTGCGCCAGTGAAACAACAGGTTCGCGTTCAGCTCATGCTCACGCGCAACCGTCGCTACCGAGACACCGGAGACCAAAGTCTCCTCCACAATCCGACACCGCTCCTCCGGTGAGCGATATCGCCGCGTCCGCCGGGCTCTAGCAATGATCCCAGTCTCCATCTCCATCGACAACCTCTCCGAGGGCACGAAAAAGACCGCCCCACAGGAAAAGAATGCCCGAAGACTACAGCCAAGTCGACACGGCCCTCAGTCCACGCTTACGCTGCAACTGGAACGATGCTCTTCTATGATGGCGGATTGGTTCTCGGACCAGGCACCATCTCGGGAGGCGTCGCAACCTACACGCTGAACAGCTTGGGAGCCGGCACTCACAGTATTACGGCTGGATACGCCGGCGACTCAAACTACCTAGCCGCTGTTTCCGCTGCAGTTTCGCAAGTGGTCACGAGGGTGCCGGTTGCGATGAGCATAACGTCGAGTCTCAACCCCTCGAACTTCGGCCAGTCAGTAACCTTCACTTTCACGGTAACCGGGGTCGCGGGTCTGACAACGCCGACCGGATCAATCGCATTCACTGATGGTGGTACGCTGCTTGCGTCACCCACTCTGAATCCTTTAGGTGTCGCTACTTACACCACCGTCACACTTTCCGGTGGATCCCACTCCCTAGCCGCGGTTTACGGAGGTGATGCCAAGTATCAATGACGCTCTCACATACCGTCACAGGGGGCGGCCGATGGTGGCTGCCCCCTCCATGTCCGTCGGCAGCGCATACCTTATCGCGGCGGCCCAACCGCGAATGTGAATTGATCACGCTTACAGAATCAGCGTAGCCGCGTATTACATAGAATCATGCCAGGTACCGTGAGATAACAAGCGCAGCGTATAGCCCCCATGCCTAACGGGAATGATTTCAGAGTCAAGAAGAAGCATGCCCATTCAGTTCCTAGTCGATGACCAGCATCTCGATTGTAGCTATTGAGTGACAGCCTGACTGATGCTCCTGGCAACTGTCATGATCTGCTCACCGATCGCTTTGCGCATGTCATCCGGCATTAGGTTCTTTTCATCGAGGGTCTCCCACGCGGCAACGGTGCGGTCGGTCATCTCCGTCACCATCGGCCATAGAGGGCTAACGGGCAGGCGCGCAGTATCCGCAAAGCGGCGCACCTGATCTCTCGTGATTTCAGTGAGACTGCGGCTGCCGCCGAAACTCAGCGCGAGGGTGTCGTTCGGGATATAAGGAAGCGTGGCGACAAAATCATAGGCCGGCGAGAGGACGGGCGTGCGGCGGTCCGGATAGAGCAGCGACCAGTTCTTGAGGTGCATGTCGGCGTTGCCGATCAGCACGGAGAACACGAGGCGCCGCAAAAAGTCATAAGTGCCGGCTTCCCCGGTTTCCGCCCACAGCACGGCCGCAATATTCGCGTAGCTGCGCTCGCGGTATTTGTCGTCGGGAAAGAGTCCGAACACTTGCGCGAAATCCTCCATGTGCACGGATTCGCCGCCGGGGCGCCGGTCGAAGCGCTGCACCGCGAGAGCTTGGCCCTTCATCGCGCCGGCGTCCTGCGGCAGGTCGCTTATGGAGCCGACATCGATAAGACGGTTCTCCGGAACCTCGATGCCGACGGCGCGGGCAAGGGCAAGCATGGCATATTCATTCTCGGGAACGGAGGGAAAGCGGGCCGAGGGCAGCTTGACGATCCACGAGCCGCCCATGCCTCCGGCCGGAATGGTTAGGCCCCCGGATGCTTCCATCACGGCCGAGAATTTGAGTTGGACGCCGGCCAGCGAGAATCTCAGAGCGGTTTCGCCGGCGCGTTGTTCCTCATGCTGATCTTCGCCCTCATGAGCGGCGGCGTTTCCTTCCATCGGCTCGACCACGAGCGCGCCGGGCAAGTCGGCGCCCAGCACGGCGAGAAGAAAGAATTCGCGCTGCGGCTTGACGCCCGCGCGCGCGGCCAGGTAGTCGCGCAGATGCCCTTCCGGCAGCAGGTTCGAAAAGAAGGTGGGCAGGCGGGTATTGACGGCCCGTGTCGGCACAACGAGTCCGCCCGACTGGCCTTTGTAGGAAAGGCTGAGGACCGGCCTGTCCGGATCGTCGATATAGCCCTGCTCGAAGGAAAACAGGTGGCGGTCGCCGCCCAGCCGGTTGATGACGCCGATCTGACGGCCATGCAGTTTCACGGCGAGCGCATTCAGGGTTTTAGGATCGAACATCATCGGGGCTACTTCCCTTCTCCGTCGGCTTCCTGATCGCCGCCGGCATAGAGGGACCGCTCTTCGGACCTCTCCGGTTCCTGTTGCGCGCGGATGAGGGACAGCACGGCGGGCACGAGCGCGCGCGGGACGAGCAGCAGATCCAGGCTGAGAACGCGGACGAGGTCGAGCAGGGTGTCGAAGCGGGGCACGACTTCCCCGGATTCGATCGCGGAGATATGCGGCTGCGGCAGGCCGATCTGCGCGCCGAGTTCCCGCTGCCCCCAACCCCGCTTTGCCCGCGCATCCTTTATCTGTTGGCGCAGATCAGCAGGCAGGCCTTTGAGCCGCAGGGGTTTGATATGTCGTGATATATTGTTTCTCACTTTTATATTCTATCACATATCAGAGGCCGCCCAAGTGATATATTTACACATATCACTTGACGCGCTTTATATACTTACACATATCTGAACGCTGATTGATTGTCCAGTGATGGAAGACACACCTCCAGATTCTGGGCGGAAACGGAACGCCCAGCAACACCGCACCAACGACTTCCGCGCCAATCTGGCGGCCATAGCACGGGATTGGGAGCACCGTGTCCCGCAGCATGGCGGTTCAAATCGAGTCTCGAGAAGCCGGTCAGGAGACCCTCCATCTGGTCGAAAGCATGGCGAGCTTTTCGCTCAGATTTGGGTGCGGCTCGGGAACTGGTTGCGGTGAATTGGGCCGGCTATTCTTCGGCGTGGGGGGCATGAGCGCTTTCATAGAAAGCGCGATCCGCTTCGACTTTGCGTCGGCGCTGAGCACTTTGACCTTCACAATTTGTCCGGGCTTGACCGCTTCGGAGGGATCCTTAATGAAGCGGTTAGAGAGTTCGCTGATGTGTACTAGTGCAATGACCTAAAGCGAAACGTCGCAGAAAATAAGCATCGCCGTCCGCTGTAGAATCGCTCACGCAAAGCATCGGGCAAGATCTCTTCGTTTCACAGCGATCGAATTACATACATCGGCCTTCGTAAATGCATCGACCAATTTCTGGTCGATCTGTTCCCCCATGCTCTTCATCAAGGAAAGAGCATCCTGCGGCGATAGCGGAACTCTGTACGGACGGGCCTCGGTCATCGCGGCGTAGATGTCACATATAGTGACCATCCGCACGGCATCTGACAGCTCCGCCCCACCCAATCCGCCTGGATAACCCGAGCCGTTCAAACGCTCGTGATGATGCCTCACAACCTCGAGCATGTGCTTGTCATGTCCTCCCTCTGTGACAAGCGCCGTGTAGCCGATCTCCGGATGAAGTCGCATCTCTTGGACTTCTTTCGCGGATAGCCCCTCTGGTTTTGTTAGAAGTCGAAGCGAGATGTAGGTTTTACCGATGTCGTGAAGTAGCGCCGCTTGAACGAGCCGACGTCGGTCATAGGGTGAATATCCGAGGGTGGCTGCGAATACAGCCGTCAACTCGCCTACAGTAAGCGTATGGTCTGGGCCGTTCTTGTCGGTGGGGGTGTTTCTATGAATTGGGTTGGGAATTAAGTGTCCACATAACCTTATGTGGACACTTATTCAGGACTGCTCGTATGGGCTGGGGATCGATACGTTCCAGGGGAGCAGTTCTTCGATGCGGTTGATGGGGTGGTCGGCGATCTGGGTGAGGACGTGCTGGAGATAGATCTCCGGGTCGAGGCCGTTGAGCTTGGCTGAGCCGAGCAGGGAGTAGATGGCGGCGGCGCGTTCACCGCCTGCGTCTGAGCCACAGAAGAGGTAGTTTTTCCGTCCCAGCGCGACGACGCGCAGCGCACGTTCGGCGGCGTTGTTATCGATCTCGAGAGTGCCGTCGTCGGCATAGCGCGTGAGGGCGCGCCATCGCGAGAGGGCATAGCGGATCGCCGCCGCCGTATCGGACTTGCGGGAAAGCTTCGCAAGCATCGTCTCCATCCAAAGGCGCAGGTTGTCGAGCAGATGTTTTGCGCGGGCCTGACGGATCGACTTGCGAATCTCCGGCGTACTGCCGCGAATCTCTTTTTCGATGGCGTAGAGCGCAGCGATGCGCTCGATTGCTTCGGTTGTAGTTGGCGACGGATGCGCGACGTGGATCTCGTGGAACTTGCGTCGTGCATGCGCCCAACAGGCTACTTCATAGATGTCGCCAGTGTCGTAGAGATGACGAAATCCAGCGTAGGCATCGGCTTGTAGAGCGCCCTTGAAGTTCTTCAGATGTAGCCTTGGACGTTCTCCTTTGCGATCCGGTGCGTAAGCAAACCACACGGCTGGAGCGGTCGTATCGCCCGATGGACGGTCGTCGCGAACATAGGTCCAGAGGCGGCCCGTCTTGGTCTTGCCGGTACCGGGCGCGAGCACTGGAACCGGCGTGTCGTCGGCATGAATTTTGCTTGCCGACATCACATGATCGCGCACCGCATCGACCAGTGGAGCAAGCAACTCGCTGGTTGCACCGACCCATCCGGCCAACGTGGAGCGGTCGAGATCGACGCCCTCGCGAGCGTATATCTCCGACTGTCGATAGAGGGGCAAGTGATCTGCAAATTTGGCTGTGAGAACGTGGGCCAGCAATCCTGGTCCAGCAACGCCGCGATCGATGGGCCGCGATGGAGCCGGTGCTTGAACGATGCGAGCGCAGGCCTTGCAGCTCAGCTTCGGACGCACATGACGGATGACCTTGAAGCAAGCTCGCACATACTCCAACATCTCGGCGACGTCCTCGCCCAGCTCGTGCAGCTTGCCGCCGCAGTCCGGACAGGTCGCGTGATCCGGCATGTGAGTATGAATTTCGCGGGGAAGATGCTCGGGCAACGGGCGTCGAAACGGCTTCGCGGTAACAGGTTTTTCGCTCGGTAGAATCGCGGCGTTTTCTTCGATGGCGCTGGCGGCCTGAAGCTCTTCAAGCTGTAACTCCAACTGCTCGATCTGGCGCATCACCTTCTCGCTCTTGGTTCCGAAGAGCATGCGTTGCAGCTTCTCGACGAGCAACTTCAGGCGTTCGATTTCGCCAGATCGCGAGGTCAGCGTCGCGGTGTACTTCTCATGCTGTTCGATCAGCAACGCCTTCAATGCATCTGGATCAAGAGCGTTCAGATCGGGCAGCATGAGAGCGACATCCATGAGCGAAGTATGGCATAAATCGTCTTCGATTAAAAGAGGAAAGCCGCATGAATGCTGAATAATTTACTCAAACACTCAACAGAGGTTGAGCTGTTCGAATGGGCGCTCGCCAGTCAATGCCTTCGAGCAACATCGAGAGCTGTGCGCGGCTCAACGAGACCTTGCCGCTGGTTGCCTGTGGCCAGATGAAACGTCCTCGCTCCAATCTTTTGGCCAGAAGACAGAGTCCGTCGCCGTCGAACCAGAGCAGCTTCACAGTATCGCCGCGCCGCCCGCGAAAGACGAAGACATGGCCCGAGAGCGGCTGCTGTTCGAGCACCGTCTGCACCTGCGCGCTCAGACCATGGAAGCCGCGCCGCATGTCGGTCACGCCCGCCGCAATCCAGATGCGCGTGCTTGCTGGAAGATCGATCACGGCCGCAGACTCTCCAACACAACTCGCACCGTCGCCGCATCAACACGGCCTTCAAGGCTGATCAAAGCCCGGCCTGGAAGCTCGATATGAATCGCTCCAGCGCGTGGCGCGATAGCTTCGGCCTGCACTTCTTGCGCAAGCTCCGAATGGTCAGCCACCGTGACCGGCAACAACTTCATCCCACTCTGTAGCTGTTCCCCGAGCAGCCCCTCGCGATACATCCGCCGCCACTGAAAGACCTGGTTCGCGTTGACTCCGTGCGCCCGCGCAACCCGAGCCACCGAAGACCCCGCCTCCAGCGTCTCTTCCACAATCAGCCGCCGCTCCATCGCACTGCGACGACGGCGCGAACCAACTCCAGCCCCTATCCCATCCAGCTCAAGCTTCGCTTCAGACATACAATCATCCTGAAGCCTGCCCCACCACTTGTACACCCGGCCAACACCACACGCTTACCGCCTACATGCCGACTGTGTCGGTAGAGGGCCGTGTCATGGTTGGAGGTAAGCGTCAACCACCGCTGCACTCTTGCATCCGTGATTGATGTCGATGATTCGATACGTTCCCTTCCCGCAGGGTTGCCGGCCCAGGGGCATTCCTCAAGAATTGATAAGGCTAGAATATCACACTCATAGTGTGTAGACTCATAGTGGTCAAGGGAAAAACATTATGGGGTGCCTAAGACATCGACGAAGTCCCTTTTTGGGAAAGCGCTCCGGACCTTGCGGGAGGAGCGCGGCTATTCGCAAGAGGAGCTTGCGGAAAGAGCCGGACTGCATCGGAACTATGTCGGTGGAGTCGAACGGGGCGAGCGAAACGTGGCACTCGAAAACATCGTGAAATTGGCACGGGCACTCTCCGTAAAATCCAGTGATCTTTTCGATTCTCTGCCGTGAAACGGTTTAAATCCATTTCCGCAAACCCTCGATTCTAGACGTTGAGCGACCGGATGAAGCGGTCGCACGAAGGTTGCGGTACCCCACCAGCTACCTCAAGTCGAAGGGCCTCGGCAAATTCTACGCCCTCGTCACCGACGGCCGCTTCTCCGGCGGCAGCTCCGGCCTCTGCATCGGCCACATCTCGCCGGAGGCGGCCGAGGGCGGCGCAATCGCCCTGGTCGAAGAGGGCGACACCATCCAGATCGACATCCCCAAACGCATCCTGCGCGTCAAGCTCACCGCCAGCGAGCTGGCCGCCCGCCGCAAGGCGATGAAGGCCCGCGGCGCATCCGCATGGGAGCCTGCCGAGCGCACCCGCAAGGTCTCCAAGGCCCTCCAAGCCTACGCCGCATGGACCACCAGCGCCTCCTGCGGCGCCGTCCGCGACGTCTCCCGCATCCAGAAATAGCGGTGGGTGGGCCACCCGCCAGATAACGCCCTGGTTACACCGAAAGAGCGTACATTGTTGAAGAAGGAAACATCGATTGAGAAAAATCTTTGGATTCGTGTTGGTTTTCGCAGTTGTCTTCACTGTGCTCATGGTTCTACACCCAGGCTCCACGCCGGAGACTGCAACGGATAGTAAGGCGGAGTGGACCTATGGGCCTACTATCCCCGCGTCAACCCTAAAAGATCCAACGCTGGCGAACGCCCCCACTCTGCAAAACAGTACTGATAGCGATTACGCCTGCAGAGACAGCGAAGGCAATATACAACATTGTACCGACGATCAGATGGCCAAGGCCCAGGCAGAGTTGCAAAAACGCTGGGACACCTATCCTGAATGGCTGCGCAAAAAGTGTGTGTCGTTCACGACCATGGACACGGAAGCTCATTGCGAAGTGACAGAGACAGTCGCCTATCTAAACAAGCATCCCGGTGAAACGGCTCCTTGGACAGAAACCTTTCCGTCAGACGAACATTAAGGCAAAGGACTACATGTCCTAACCGTGGCGAACTTCAGTTGGTGATCGGCGTTGCCCCTCTTGACTTAGGGTTTAGGGTTGTTTTGGGGGTATAACGTGGATAACGTGATTAGGACGATCAGGGAACTAGAAGACGTGAAGAGAGTGATCAAGGGATTGGAGGCCGAGAGTGTAGGCCGACGCAAGATGATGCGTTACGGATCGCTTTCTGATCTACAGCGAACGAATTGCGAGTTTCATCTCCAATTGAATGCTGAAATTGTGGTGACGCTGGGGCAATTTCTCCTAATGCCTGGCGGGTGACCCACCCTAAGTTTTTGGAATCTGGGGTTTCAGGTGCACTGGAACGGTTATGCTGAGCTCAGCATAACCGTTCCACTGCACCTTGACCCCCATCATAGGCTCGGCTCTTCCCCGTTCTTTTCTTCGGCGCGGCTCTCCAGGCGCAGCCGCGCCGTTTCAATGGCTTGATGCAGTTTCTCGCGCAAGATCTCCGGCGCGGGCAGAACCGTCAGATATTCGGCGACATGAATGCCGGCTGCGCTCAGTTCGAGCAACTCAATCTGTTCTGTATTCTTGCCGGCACAAAGGATGATGCCCAGCGGCGTCTCTTCGCCAGGTTCGGTCTCATACCGGTCCAACCAGCGTAGGTAGAGTTCCATCTGGCCCTTGTATTCCGGCTTGAAGCTGCCCTGCTTCAGCTCCACCACCACGAGGCGCTTGAGCTTGCGGTTATAGAACAGGAGGTCGATATAGAAATCGTCGCCGTCGAGTTGAATGCGTTTCTGCCGCGCCACGAAGGAGAAGCCCGAACCCAACTCCAGGAGGAAGGTCTCCAGCTCACGCAGAATCGCGTCCTCCAAATCGCGCTCATGAAAACGGTCTACCAGTCCCAGAAAGTCCAGAATGTAGGGGTCTTTCAAAACCAGAGCCGGTGTCACGTCGCCACGGTTGCGCAGCAGGGCCAGTTCCTCGCGGATAAGGGCTTCCGGTTGCTTCGACAGCGCGGTGCGTTCGTAGAGCATGGAGTCGATGCGCTCGCGCAGGGTGCGCACGCTCCAGCCTTCGATGCGACACATCTCAGCGTAGAACTCCCGTTGGAAGGGCTGGGCCAAAGGTAAAAGCGCACTGAAGTGGGACCAACTCAATTGTCGTGACAGCATCACGACAATTTGCTCTTCGGCAAATGCCTCGGCGAACTGGACCATGCGGCGCAGGTTCTTCTCTGAATACCCGCGGCCATATTCTGCCATCAATTGTCGTGACAGTGTCACGAGAATCTGCTCCCCATAGGCGGCCCGTTCCGTGCCAAGGACTTCGTGCCGGATGCGCTGGCCGATCTGCCAGTAGAGCGCGGTGAGGCCAAGGTTGACGGCTACCGCGGTCTGGCGCCGGGCCTCGACGATCAAGCGACGCACATCTTCAAGGAGAGGAGCGACTGGGGGCGGGGGTGGGGCGAGTTCACTCATACGCAGCTAGATTATCAGGAGCATCCTACACTTTGCTCGCGAGGTATATCCAGCGGATTTCAGCGGAAGGCAGTGTCCTAATTCAAAATCGTTGGGTAGATCTCGCCCCCATCGTCGGTCACGACGTAACCATCTTCGGGAACGGCCGCCAGGTCGTAGGAACAGATTCGTCGTTTCATCGTTCGGCTCGCTCCTGACGACTGTATTAGAAGCCCAGACCATCATTGACCGCTACCGCCAGTTCCTGCTGAGACCCAAGATACCTCTCTGTCGTCTGGATCGAGGAGTGCCCGAGCAGGAACTTGATCTGCTCGAGGTCGCCGCCGTTCTTGCGGCAGAGCTTGGCGCAGGTGCGGCGCAGATCGTGAGCGCCGAAGCGCTCGATGCCGATTTCCTTCGCCGATCGCTCGACCACCGACCAGATCGACCAGTCGGTCAACGTCTCTCCCTTGACCTTGCCGCCTTTGAGAACCGGGCGCAACAGACGGCCGTCTTCGACGTTGCCTGCGATTATCCAGGCGTCAATCGCGTGCTTAACCCATATCGGGATCGCCACAGTGCGCACCCGCCCGCCCTTTCCGCGGAGATCAACGATGACCCAGCGGCCCTCGCGCATCTGGATCTTCTCGACGTCCAGCTCGGCGAGTTCCTGCCGGCGCAGGGCGCAGCCGACCAGAAGCGCGAGGATGGCGTAGTCGCGTTTGCCTTTGATGGTGGAACGATCC